>WNFP01010203.1_pt1 | contig 12564 bp, 9 predicted proteins | sample 5400201 | NCBI WGS metagenome assembly WNFP01 (sample SAMN13153355, study PRJNA577476) | soil metagenome | isolation source: 115 cm saprolite under Madrone tree | place: USA:California | collected 2016-06-14
GGCCAATGCACCTTGCTGGCCTGGGCCAAAGATGCGAGCGGTGCCGTCCAGCCTAGCGAGCACGACCCGAACTACGGCACCTACGTAATCAATCATCCTCTGCCGATTGAAGTAATCGTCGCCGATCCAGCAAACGGCACAGCAGGCGGATGACGTAAATGAAAGGATAATTTCGATGTCCGAGTTTACGCTTCCGGCAAATTCGAAGGTCGGTGAAGGCAAGCATTGGGCGCTGCCGAAACCGGCCGAGCACGTCAAGGGCTTCCGGATCTATCGGTGGGACCCGGCGAAGAACGCCAACCCGACGATGGACACGTTCGACATCGATCGCGATCACTGCGGGCCGATGGTCCTCGATGCCTTGGTCAAGATCAATGACCAGATCGACCCGAGCTTGGCGTTCCGGCGGTCTTGCCGCGAAGGGGTCTGCGGCTCCTGCGCGATGAACATCGACGGAGTCAACACATTGGCTTGTCTGACCGCAATGGACAGCCTCAAAAAAGGGACGAGCCGGATCACGCCGCTGCCGCACATGCAGGTGCTGAAGGATCTCGTCCCCGACCTCAGCGGGTTGTATGCGCAGTACGAGCTGATCGAGCCCTGGCTGCAAACCGATCAGCCGCCGCCGGACCGCGAGCGCCGCCAGTCGCAAGAGGAGCGCGCCCAGCTCGACGGGCTCTGGGAATGTATCCTCTGCTTCTGCTGCTCGACTTCATGCCCGAGCTACTGGTGGAACCAGGATCGCTATCTCGGCCCGTCAATTCTGCTGCAATCGTATCGCTGGCTCGCCGACAGCCGCGATCAGCGCACCGGCGAGCGCCTCGACCGGCTCGAAGACCCGTTCCGGCTCTATCGCTGCCACACCATCATGAATTGCACCAAGACCTGCCCCAAAGGGCTCAACCCCGCGCGCGCGATTTCCAATACCAAGCGAATGATGGCCGAGCGCGGATGACATCCCTGCTGTAACGAACCCTGTACCCATCGGAGAATGATTATGGCAAGGGCAACCACGGAACATCCCACCGGCTATCAACTTCTTCATAACCCGCGTTTGAACAAGGGGACAGCATTCACCGAGGCCGAGCGTCGCGCATACGGTCTCGAAGGTTTGCTGCCGCCTGCGATCACCAATACGGATCTGCAGGTGGCGCGCAGGCACGTCGAAATCGCCAATCTCGATAACGATTTGCAGAAATATCTGGTGCTCTCGGATCTGCAGGCCCGCAACGAGACATTATTCTATGCAGTCCTGATGTCGGATCCGGCGACCTATATGCCGTTGGTCTACACGCCGACGGTCGGCGAGGCTTGCCAGAAATTCGCTCACATTTTCCGTGAGGCGCGCGGCATGTATCTGCCGATCAGCACTCGCGGACGGGTACGCGAGATCCTCAGCAACTGGCCGGAAAAGGACGTGCGCTTCATCGTAGTGACCGACGGCGAGCGCATCCTCGGCCTCGGCGACCTCGGTGCCGGGGGAATGGGCATACCGATCGGCAAGCTCGCGCTCTATACGGCTTGCGCCGGCGTGCCGCCGCAATACTGCCTGCCCATCGTTCTCGACGTCGGCACGAATAATCAGCAGCTCCTCGATGACCCGCTTTATCTCGGCCTGCGCCGGAACCGCGTCCGCGGCGAAGAATATGCCGCCTTCGTCGAGGAGTTCGTGGCGGCGGTACAGGCGCTCTACCCAAAATGTTGCATCCAATGGGAGGATTTCGCCAACATCAATGCCGTGCCGATCCTCGCGCGCTATCGCGACAAGATCTGCACCTACAACGATGACATCCAAGGCACGGCCGGTATTGCGCTGGCTGGTATCTTTGCCGCTTTGCGTATCACTGGGCAGAAGATCACGGAGCAGCGTTTGCTGTTTCTGGGCGGTGGATCCGCCGGGACGGGTATCGCGGAGCTGATCAGCCAGGCCATGGCGCTGGAGGGAATGGATATACGCGAGGCGAGGGCACGCAACGCACTCTTCGACATCAATGGTCTCCTCGTCATTTCGCGCACCGATCTTGCCGACTTCCAGAAGCCCTTCGCCCAGGACCGGGCGCCGGTCTCCACCTTCGTCGAGGCGATCAAGGCTTTGAGGCCTACCGGCATCATCGGCGTCAGCACCGTGCCGAAGCTATTCACCCGCGAGGTGATCGAGGCAATGGCGGAGATCAACGAGCGGCCGATCATCTTCCCGTATTCGAACCCGACCTCGCGCTCCGAATGCACCGCCGAGGAGGCTTATCGCTGGTCCGGCGGCAGAGCCGTTTTTGCGAGCGGCAGCCCCTTCCCGCCGGTCGAGGTCGCGGGCCATAGGTTCGTGCCGGGCCAGGGAAACAATGTTTACATATTCCCGGCGATGGGTATGGCGGTGTTTGCCACCGAGGCTACCCGGGTGACGGAGGAAATGTTCATCGTCGCGGCTAAGGCGGTCGCGGAGCAGGTGACCGAGGAGGATCTCTCGCTCGGCCTGATCTATCCTCCGCAAAGCCAGATTTTGGACGCATCGCTCCATGTGGCGGAGCGGGTTGCCGCCTACATCTTCGATCAGGGGCTCGCCCGAGTGTCGAGACCGGATGACATCGGCTCGCTGATCCGCGCCCGGGCTTACCGCCCGGTCTATTCGGAGTAAACGCGATGGCGGAGGTGCTGCACCGCCAAGCCAAGGATGACGTTAGGATTGCGGATCCGCGCCTCAATAGGGTGACAACCTCCTCGGGCGGACCGGTTCAAGACGAGGGCCTGCCCAAGATTGTCGTCGTCGGCGGCGGCGCAGCGGGGCTCGAGCTCGTCACCCGGCTCGGCGACCGTCTCGGCCGGCGCCGCTGGGCGAGCGTCGCGTTGGTGGAAATTGCCCGGACACATCTGTGGAAGCCGTTGCTGCATGAAGCAGCGGCGGGCAGCATGGACCCCGGCGAGTACGAGCTGAACTACCTCGCCCAGGCGCATTGGCACGGGTTCCGGTACCGTTTAGGCGAGATGATCGGGCTCGATCGCGCCGCCAAGCAAGTGCATCTTGACGCTACCTTCGATGACGAGGGGCGCCAGATCACGCAGCCACGCTCCGTCAGCTACGACACGTTAGTAATCGCAATTGGCAGCGTCACCAACGATTTCGGCACACCAGGCGTTGCCGAGCATGCGGTGCCGCTGGAGACCCCGGCCCAGGCGGCGCGCTTCAATCGCCGCCTGGTGAATGCCTGTATTCGCGCTGAGACGCAGGAGGGCCCGGTACGTCCCGGCCAGCTTCACGTCGCGATCGTGGGCGCCGGCGCGACGGGCGCCGAATTGGCTGCTGAGCTGCATCGCACCACGCGCGAAGTGGTCGCCTACGGGCTCGATCGCATCGATCCTGAGCACGACATCCGCATCGTGTTGATCGAGGCCGCCGACCGCATCCTGCCCGCTCTGCCGGAGCGGATCTCCGAAGCGGCGCGCCGCCTGCTCGACCACATTGGCATCGAGGTCCACACCGGAGCCAAGGTGACGGAAGTAACAGCGGACGGCCTGCGTCTGGCCGACGGCTCGTTTATTGCCTCGGAACTGGTGGTGTGGGCGGCCGGCGTAAAAGCCCCGGAGGTGTTGCGGCGCCTCGATGGGCTGGAGGTCAACCGCATCAACCAACTCGTCGTCGAGCCGACATTGCAGACCACCCGCGACCCGGACATCTTCGCGATCGGCGACTGCGCTGCCTGTCCGCGCCCGGGCGAGCCCACCCCGGTGCCGCCGCGGGCGCAGGCCGCGCACCAGGAGGCCGCGCATATGGTGCGCCAGATCGAGCGCCGACTGCGCGGGGAGTCGTTGCTGCCCTATTCATACCGCGACTTCGGCTCGCTGGTGTCCCTCGGCCAGCACAATACAGTGGGAAACCTGATGGGCCGGCTCTTCGGCCGCGGCTTCTTCATCGAGGGTCTGTTTGCGGGCGTGATGTACCGCTCGCTCCGCATGCTGCACGAGCGAGCATTGCATGGTACCCGACGCGCCGTGCTGGGCTTGCTGGCACGTGGTCTGTCGCCGCGTACCGGTCCGCCGGTGAAGCTGCATTGAGCGGCGGAATGCGCTTCGCTTTTCCGCCCTACAGCGTCCCGGTCAGGCGTAGGGCGGAATAGCGCAGCGTATTCCGCCAGACACCGAAAGGAGTCGTGACATGAACGACCAGACACATCCCGAACTGCACGACATCCCGATCGGCATTCGCGCGACCGGAATGCGGCGCGAGACCGATTCGATGGGCGAGATCGAGGTGCCGGCAGACCGCTATTGGGGAGCGCAGACGCAGCGCAGCCTCGTCCACTTCTCGATCGGCGACGACCGGATGCCGAAGCGCGTTTATCACGCCTATGGCTTTGTCAAGAAGGCGGCAGCATTGGTCAATGCCGCCGCCGGAAGGCTGCCGCAATGGAAGGCGGACGCCATTGTGCGCGCCGCCGACGAGGCGATCGCGGGCAAACTCGATGAGCACTTCTCCCTTTATGTGTGGCAGACCGGTTCGGGGACGCAGTCCAACATGAACGTCAACGAGGTGCTGTCCAACCGCGCGATCCAGCTGCTCGGCGGCAAGATCGGCAGCAAAGAGCCGGTGCATCCGAACGACGACGTCAATATGGGTCAGTCGTCGAACGACACCTTCCCGACGGCGATGCACATCGCTGCGGTGTTGGAAGTGGAGGAGCACCTAGTGCCGCAGGCCGAGGCATTGGCCGCCGCGATCGAGGCCAAAGCCAATGAATGGATGGATGTGGTCAAGACTGGGCGCACCCATCTGATGGACGCGGTGCCGTTGACCGTAGGCCAGGAATGGTCGGGCTGGGCACACCAGATCCGCGACGCGCTCTCCCGCATCCGCGCCTCCGAGGCGGATCTCTTCGAGCTGGCGGCGGGCGGGACCGCGGTCGGCACCGGGCTCAACGCGCCTCCGAATTTCGGCCGCGAGATCGCCGACAAGATCGCCGAACTGACCCGCTATCCGTTTGTGACCGCGCCCAACAAATTCGCGGCGCAAGGCTCGCTCGACGCAATGGTCGCTGCGATGGCGGCGGTGCGCGGGCTCGCCGTCGCGCTGATGAAGATCGCCAACGACATGCGGTGGTTGGCTTCGGGGCCGCGCTGCGGTCTCGGCGAGCTGTTGTTGCCGGAGAACGAGCCGGGCTCCTCGATCATGCCGGGCAAGGTCAATCCGACCCAGCAAGAGGCGATGGTCATGGTGTGCATCCAGGTGATCGGCGAGGACAATGCGGTCGCCTTTGCCGGCAGTCAGGGCAATTTCGAACTCAACGCGATGCGCCCGATCATCATCAACAATTTCCTGCATTCGGCACGCATCCTCGGCGATGCCTGCGAAAAGCTGCGGCATTTCTCGGTCGAGGGCGCACGGCTCAACCGCAAGCACATCGACGAGAGGCGATCCGGGCGCTGCCGTTCGTGCTCAGCGTGATCGCCGGGTCGACGGACATCATCGGCTTTCTCGGCCTCAACGGGTTGTTCACCGCCCATATCACCGGCAATCTCGTCGTTCTGGCCGCGCATCTCGTTGCCGGCGACCCGACTATATTCTCCTATATCGTCTCGGTGCCGGTCTTCATGCTGGTGCTGCTGGTGACGCGCTTGCTCGCCGGAGGCCTAGAGCGCGCCGGTCGTGACACGCTCGGGCCATTGCTCCTGCTGCAACTGCTGTCGCTTGCCGTCTTTCTCGTGCTGTGCATCGCTGCCGGTCCTTGGATCGATCCAAACGCTACAGCTGCAGTAGTTGCGGGAATGTTCGGGGTCGCGGCGATGGCGGTGCAGAATGCCCTCGTGCAGATCTCTCTGACGAACACCCCTACGACGGCAGTGATGACGACGAATGTGACTCACTTCATGTTGGATCTCGGCGGGGTGCTGGTCGGTGGCGATCCGGCCGAAGTCGCCAAGGCGCGCAGCCGCGCCATGCGTACCCTGCCGGTGATCGTCGGGTTCGCCACCGGCTGCGGGCTCGGCGCCGCATGCGAAGCCGCAGCGGGCCTGTGGTCCCTGGCTCTGCCCACCGGCCTCGCCCTCCTCGCCTACGCCATGGGGGTTTGGTTCGCAGGCGCGGAACCTAAATCTCCCTCATGAGCTTTTTTAACGAGGGTGTCGATGCAGGCGGTCTCGGTAGGCGAGCTCAACGGGCTGCCCATCGAGGAGCAGCTGGCGGGCGCGCGGCAGAACGCAAAATCGGCCGAACTGAATGACCGGATCGCCACTCGCGCTTACCGGGTGCTGGGTGGTGCTCGGTGGATCCCAACGGAGCATCGGCTGGTGCGCGAACTGTCGGGGGATCGATACTTCCTGCATGACGCTTGCCTCCATTTATCGCTCGCCTAAGGGTGGGTGCCGTCGCGGCGCCGGCGATCGAGTGCCGAACGGATGCCGCTTAGCAGATCCTCCCCATTGAAGGGCTTATCGAGAAAGCAGACCGCTCCGGCGCTTAGTGCCCGCTCACGAATCCGGTCGTCCGGAAATGCAGTGATAACAATGGTGGGAATCGCGTAGCCCAATGCAGCCAGACGGGTTTGAAGTTGAAGTCCCGACATTCCACCAAGGTGTATGTCAGTGATCAAGCACGACGTCTCGACCAGCCGATCAGATTGCAGGAACTCTTCAGCGGACGAAAATGCCGCAGGGGCAAAACCGAACGCCTTCAGAAACCCCTCCAATGCCTCGCGGGGTGATGCATCGTCATCGACGCATGCAATGAGTAATTTTCGCGGCACAGCGAGCATCCTTGCGGTCGTCCTCGAAAGATGGCGCTGCGTGATGTAATCACGCAATTGGACGAGCGTCGAGAGCAGTCGGCAGAAGGAGGTGAGGTTATTATACTTTGGTCGAAGAGGTTTACGACTTTGGCCGGGAAGCCGCGAGCTTATCGGCAATCCTGACCAGCTCGGCCAACGACCGGGCATGCGTCTTTCGCATCACCGGGCCGCGATGGACTTTCACCGCCTTACTCAGCCCCAGCAATCTGCTTGCTGGGGCGATCGGCCGCGACCATCATCATCACCTCGCGCTGACGTGGCGTCAACGTATCGAACTCGGCACGCTACCGGCCTCGCCGCAGCGGGATAGCGCTCGCCGCGTACGATGCATGGCGCGGGCCGCCTCTCGGGGGCTGCTTCTTCCGAGCTGCGCTTCATTGCTTGGTCAAATTTTACCGACCTTAACATTAGTTCACTAGTGCCGCCGCGGATTGTGACCACCTACTTAGCTGCGGAACCGGCGTCCCATCTCGGCGGCGCCGCCCTGCGGTTCGGCTGCCTGATTCTGCTCATCGAGAGCGACTGTCGCTCCGCCAGAGCAAGCACCTCTTAGGTCGAGGTTCCCATGACTGCCTCACCCCTCGCAACCGTTGGACCTGCTGTGAAACATGGGCGGCGCGCGCCTCTGATTGTCGGCCTGGTGATGATTGCGGTCGCCTCCGGGGGTTATCTCGGCTGGCAGCATTTCTCGCACGGCCCCTCCGCCGCGAAGCCGGAGCCTCCTCCACCCGTTCCGGTGATCGCAGCGACAGTCCAGCAGCAAAATTTCCCGATCGTGCTGACCGGGATCGGCAATGTCACGGCGCTGAATTCGGCGACCGTCCGCAGCATGGTCACGGAGCAGATCGTCAGCATCGACTTCAAGGATGGCCAGCTCGTCAACAAAGGCGAACTCTTGGCCCAGCTCGATCCGAGCACCCTGCAGGCCCAGCTCGACCAGGCGGAGGCCAATCTCGCCCGCGACGAGGCCCATCTCGAAAATGGCCGCATCAACCTCGGCCGGTATGTCCCACTGGCAAAACAAGGGTTTGCAACGCAACAACAAGTGGCGACGCAGCAAGCAAAGATCGCTGAGGAACAGGCCGTTATCAAAGCCGATCAGGCGGCGATCGAATATGCCAAGACCCAGCTGAGCTATACGAAGCTGGTGGCGCCGTTCGACGGGGTCGCCGGAATTCGCCTACTCGATGTCGGCAACATCATTCACTCGAGTACGACACGGGGTTCTCCGAGCGAGCCAAATGCTTTGGTGGTGATCAACCAAGTCCAGCCGATCACCGTGATGTTTACACTGGGTGCAGCCGACATCCCGGCGGTGCAGGAGGCTCTCGCAAAGGGTCCGGTCAAGGCTATCGCATTGAGCGCGGACGGCAAAACCGAGCTTGATACCGGCACGCTCGCCGCGCTCGAGAACCAGGCGAATACCACCTCCGGAACGATAACCCTCAAGGCGAGCTTCCCTAATCCGCATCGCAAGCTGTGGCCCGGCATGTTTGTCAACGTTCGGGTCGTGACTCAAGTGCAGGAGAATGGCCTGACGGTCCCGCTCGACGCCGTGCAGCAGGGGCCGCAAGGGCAATATGTTTTCGTTGTCGGCTCCGATCACAAAGTGGCCATGCAGCCGGTCTCAGTGCGCGAGACGCTCAACGGCGAGGCGCTGATCGACAAAGGCTTGAGCGCCGGGGAGACCGTTGTCGTGCGCGGCCAATACCGGCTGACCCCGGGCACCGTGGTGTCGCTCGCCGACCCGAACGACCCGGCCGCGGTGCCGAACCCGACCTCGGCAAGCGCGGGCCTCTTGCCATGAACATCTCAGCGACATTCATCCGCAAGCCGATCGCCACCGGCATGCTGATGGCGGCGATCCTGCTGCTCGGCTTGATCAGCTACGAGCTGTTGCCGGTGGCGGCCTTGCCGAACATCGACTCGCCGACGATCCTGGTCACCGCGGGGCTGCCGGGCGCCGACGCGCAGACCGTAGCCAGCACCGTCACGACGCCGCTCGAACGGCAGTTCGGCCAAATCCCCGGCCTGACGCAGATGACCTCGAGCAGCGGCACCGAATATGCCGAGATTACACTGCAATTCGATCGCAGCCGCACCGTCGATTCGGTGGCGCAGGACGTGCAGGCGGCGATCAATGCGACGGCAGGCTTCCTCCCACCCACGATGCCAAGCCCGCCGATCTATCGGAAGACCAACCCGGCCGACGTACCGGTCCTGATGCTCGCCCTGACCTCGGAGACGCTGCCGCTCACCAAGGTCAGTGATTACGCGAACAGCATCCTGGCGCAGAAGATTTCGCAAATGCCGGGTGTTGGACTCGTCGGCATCGGCGGCGAGCAGAACCCGGCGATCCGGGTGCAGGTCAATCCGGCGCTGCTGGCCGCAGTGGGCCTCGACCTGGAAGCGGTGCGAACGGCGCTGGCCACGGCCACGGTCGATCAGCCGAAAGGCACATTGTACGGCTCCGCTCAGGCCTTCGCGCTGCAGACCAACGATCAGTTGATGACGGCGCAAGGGTTCAACGACTACATCCTTGCCAACCGCCCCGGTACCTTCGCGACGACGGCGCAGGGGATCAACCAGATCGCCAGCGCCGGCACCGGTATCTCCGGCATGAGCGGACCGGTACGCGTGCGCGATGTCGGCCGAGCCATCGTCGGGCCGCAAGATGTGACTTTGGCTGGCTGGATGAACACCGAGCCAGCCATCATTCTAGCGGTGCAGCGCCAGTCGGGCGCCAATGTCATAGCGACTGTCGACGCCATAAAAAAGGCGCTGCCGCAGCTCGAAGCCTCACTGCCGCCTTCGCTTAAGATCCATATCGTATCGGACCGCACCCAGACGATCCGGGCGAGCGTCGCCGATGTTCAACACACCCTGCTGCTCACGATAGGGCTGGTCGTCGGGGTCATTCTCCTTTTTCTGCGCAAGCTTTGGGGGACTGTGATCCCCGCGATATCGGTGCCGATGTCGCTGATTGGCACCTTTGCGGTCATGTATGTTCTCGGCTATAGCCTGGACAACCTCTCGCTGATGGCGCTGACGATCGCTGTCGGCTTTGTCGTCGACGATGCGATCGTCATGATCGAGAACATCGTGCGGCACATCGAGGAGGGAAAGACCCCGATGGAGGCCGCTCTGCAAGGAGCCGGCGAAATTGGTTTTACGATCATGTCGATCTCGATCTCGCTGACGGCGGTGTTCATCCCGCTGTTTCTGATGAGCGGGATTGTCGGTCTGTTGTTCCGCGAGTTCGCCGTCACCGTCGTAGTGGCGATCCTGATCTCGGTCATCGTCTCGCTGACTTTGACTCCGATGATGTGCGCCCGCCTCTTGACGGCGGAGGGCGAAACTCGTTCGGGCCTCGTCTCGCGCGCGCTCGAGCGCTTTTTTGACTGGCTGGCCGCCGTTTACGATCGTGGGCTGATCGTCGCCCTGCGCCACCGTTTCATCACGCTCGTCGTGATGATCTCGACCGTTGCCTTGACCGGAGTACTGTTCATCGAGATCCCCAAAGGCTTTTTCCCGCAGGAAGACACGGGCCTGATCCAAGGCATCGCCGAAGGCGCGCAAAACATCTCGCCGCAGGCGATGAAGGACCGCATGCAGGCGGTCCTCGCGGTCGTGACGAAGGACCCCGCGGTCGCCGCGGCGAACGCCTATATCGGACCCGGCGGGCCGACCGTGACCGAGAACGACGGCCGCGTGTTCATCACGTTGAAGCCTTTCGGTCAGAGGCCGGGCGTTGACCAGGTGATCGTGCGCCTGAACAAGGCGCTACAGCCGGTCTACGGCATCACACTGTACATGCAGGCCGCGCAAGACATTACAATCGGTGCGCGGGTTTCCAAAACCCAGTACCAGTACACGCTCGTCGACGTCGACAGCGACGAACTCAATCACTGGGCGCCGATCCTGCTAAAGAAATTGGAGACCTTACCACAGTTGACGGACGTCGCCAGCGACCAGCAGAGCACCGGCCGGGTCATGAAGATCGAGGTCAACCGCCAGCTCGCCCAGCAGCTGGGCATCAACCCGTCGGTCGTTGATTCGATCCTCTACGATGCGTTTGGCCAGCGGGTCGCGGCGCGCATCTATACAAGGCTCAACCAATATTTCGTGATCCTCGAAGTCGAGCCCGATTTCCAGCTCGGGCCGAACGCGCTGAGCCGCATTTACGCGACCTCGTCCAGCGGCAGAGAAGTGCCGCTGAGCGAGTTCGCCAAGATCACCTCTACCGTTGCACCGATTGCGGTCAACCACCAGGGCCAATTTCCGTCGGTGACATTGAGCTTCAATCTCCCACCGGATGTTCCGATCGGCGCGGCGGTAACGGCGATCCAGCAGGCCGCGAAAGAGCTCCACCTGCCGCCCTCGATCGCCACCAGTTTCCAGGGCAGCGCGCAAGCGTTCCAAAGCTCGCTGAGCAGCACGCCGATCCTGATCCTCGCGGCACTGATCGCGGTCTACATCATCCTCGGAATGCTCTACGAGAGCACGATCCATCCGATCACGATCATCTCAACCCTGCCCTCGGCCGGGCTCGGGGCGTTGCTGACGTTGATGCTGTTCGGCATGCCGCTCGACGTGATCGGCATCATCGGCATCATCCTGTTGATCGGCATCGTCAAAAAGAACGGCATCATGCTGGTCGACTTCGCGTTGGTCGGGGAGCGCGAACGGGGGCTCAGTACCGAGGACGCGATCCACGAGGCATGCCTGTTGCGCTTTCGCCCCATTCTGATGACGACGATGTGCGCTCTGCTCGGTGGCGTCCCGCTGATGCTCGGTACCGGTATCGGCTCGGAAATCCGCCAGCCGCTCGGCTATGCGATCGTCGGCGGCCTCTTGGTCTCGCAGGTGCTGACATTGTTCACCACACCCGTCGTTTACATCTACATGGATCGCCTCGGCCGTCTGCTGGGGCGCCGCCGGGCCGCCCATCTCGAGGCCAATGCCCCCGCGCAGTAGGCAGATGGTGGCAGCGAGGTGTCAGGTAGCGGCGCGCCGGGAAGAGCGAGGTCGCCGCTGGATGTGAAGCTCGGCACCATCGTCGGCCGCTGCTTCCCCCCGGCACCGAGCCACTGAGTTCCGCGGGTTCCTCGACCAGGTCGAGCGATCGGTGCCGAGCCAGGCGGGGGGCTCGTCATGGAACGCCACAGATTCGGCAATGCTGATCTCACGGTTTCAGCCGTCGGTCTCGGCTGTTACAGCACCTCGGGGGTCTATGGTCCGGCGGACGACGCGGAGTCGATGCCACCATTCGCTACTCGATAGGACAGATGCACCGGGAGACGTATGCGGATACACCCTGATCTTGTCGCCAAGATGGCGGGCTAGCCGAGCGTTGCATCCTGATGCGATCGCATCCGTGCTAATGCTCAGACTCAATCAGATAGTGCACTCGGAGCAAGCCCACTTCGTCCATGCCCAGCCTTGACCCACGGCTGTCCGGTTGAGCGCAGTTGGTTGTTTGCAGCAACCCGAGAACAACTCCGGATCCCCTTGACCGGGCTTGTCCCGCGTATCCAGTGCGTCCGTGAGGACGTCTTGTCAGCAGGGTGGGAGTCCCTGTCGAAGTGTGTCGTGGCTTTGAAGCCGAAGGAAACTGCGTCGCCGTGAGGCGGGGTGGAGAGCAACCGGAGGCGAACCGCCAGTCTGCAGGAGGACGATCCCGTTTCGGCGTGAACCCGTGGCGAGCTTGCTGGATGACGGCGAAGCCCGGAATAGCCGATGGCGCTGAGACGACTGGTAAAGCGGCCATCGGACGGATCGCGTGGTTGGG
>WNFP01010673.1_pt1 | contig 12564 bp, 9 predicted proteins | sample 5400201 | NCBI WGS metagenome assembly WNFP01 (sample SAMN13153355, study PRJNA577476) | soil metagenome | isolation source: 115 cm saprolite under Madrone tree | place: USA:California | collected 2016-06-14
CTTGTCGATGAGACCGTTGATGATTCGATCTAGGTGCTTGTCCACCGTCTGTGTCGCGGGCGATGGGAAAATCAATGCATCATTCAGCGTTTTGCCGCGATACTTCATGAGGCAAGCGAGCAGCGTATCGCTGACGGCCATGGTCCGCTCTTCATAATCTTTGGGCTTGAAGCCGAATTTCGGTTTGAAGCGAACCGAGACGGTCTTGTCCTCCCAATTGATGTCCATCCACTCCGAGACCGCAGCTTCGCCAATGCGGAAGCCGGTCCCCACGAGAAACCGGGTGAGAGCTTCCTCGACACTGTCCGCGACCTGGATCATGGCCGCGACCTCTTGCTCCGTGTAGGTTGCATACTTTTTGTTCTTGTTCCGTTTGTCCACGTTGACGGGCCAGTCTTTTTTCTGCACCCAATCTTCCCTCGCCACGTACTTGCCGATACCACGGTCGTTGAGAAAGACCATAGTCTTGAGGAAGTAGTTGAAGACGGTTGACTCGCCGATTGGCTTGCCTGTTTCTCGCGAGGGCCTAGTCCGCAAGTCGTGAAGGAAGTCGAGCATGTCGTCGCGGCAGATCTCGTTAAAATAAGTTTTCTTGCAGCTTGCAACAAACAGGTTGACGGCCGTGCGATACCCGAGGTACGTCTTGCGCGATTTCTGCTTGCTGCGCTGGATGTATTCAAGCGCGGCTTCTTCAACCGTCTTTCGAGACACCGTGCCAGCAACCACCGACTGCGGATGGGCCCCTGGTACGACAGGGCTTTCAAGTGGTCGGCCATAGTCCATGTTGATCATCGCAGTGTGAGCCACGGCGACATCCTTGCCAATTCTGGTGGGTGTCCGTTTCCCTCGACTGGTCGGACGGAGGTAATACGTTGCTCCTTCAATCGGAATCGGACGATGATTCTTCGAGTACTGCACACTCACGAAGGGAAATTTTCCGTTGCCGGCGTTGATGCGTGCGATGAGCGTGTAGTTCGCCATATCTGTTTCCTCGCAGAGCGTGAAAGATTCATGTTTGAATGCAAGAGGAAAATGCAAATGTGGCAACAGTACGTGGTAACAGTTAGCGGTTTTCTAGGGTAAGTTCTTTGATTTCTTCAAATGGTGGAGCCGATGGGATTCGAACCCACGACCTCCTCGATGCCATCGAGGCGCGCTCCCAACTGCGCCACGGCCCCACCGGGGATACTCCAAAAGTTTATCACACCCCGCCGGGAACGTACCTGCCTCTTGCCCGGTCCTCCCTCGGGCTCATGACATCAAGGACAGCCGCGTCTCCGTCAGGTCCAGTTCGTGCTCGACCTTGCGCAACGCCTCGTCGTTGATCCGGCCAGCATCACGCAGTTTCAAAGCAGTTTGGCGTTCGGTGTTAAGCAGAACGCGGGACAGTTGCAGGTAGTACCCATAAGTATGCCGATCCGCCGCCACTCCTTGGTCGTCTTGTCGAATCAGATTCGCCAGCCGATGTTTGTACCGCTTCTCGATTTCGTCGTAGACAGCGGCAAATTCGTCCCCATCTTTGAGTCTCGCTTTTTCCAGATGCGCGAGCGCGGCTTCGACCATGGCTCGCCGCGCTTCCTCTTCTTCATCCTGATGCCCCGCCGCGCCTGCGAGACCAAGCGCTCGGATCAACGGCGGAAGCGTCAACCCCTGCAAGACCAGAGTCACGAGAATGACGCAAAACGTCAGAAAAACGATGAGATTCCGCTGCGGAAACAGAGTCCCGTCCGCCAGTGTCTCAGGCAGCGAAAGCGCCGCTGCCAGCGCGAGCACGCCACGCATTCCCGTCCAGCCGACCACAAAAGTTTGTCGGGCGGATGGCAACTTTACGTTTTGATGCAGCAGCCGCCTGCGGATGAGGTTAGAGAGATACGCACTAGGGAACATCCAAATCAGGCGCAGCAGGATAAGTAAGACGCTGAAGAGGGCACCGTATTGCAACAGCTCGCGAAAGCTGTATTCGCGGATCCCTGCAAGCACGAACGGCAACTGCAACCCGATGAGCATGAATACCAGACCGTTCAGCACAAAAGTCAATGAGTCCCACACCGCCCACGCCTGGATCCGCACATTTGGCGAAAAAAAGTGCGAGCTGTGCCGGCTCAAATACAATCCGCACGCGACGACCGCCAACACTCCGGAAGAATGTATCGCTTCCGCCGCAAGATAAACGGCGTAGGGAACCAGTATGCTCAGCGTGATCTCGATGGGGCCGTCATCAATTCGCTTATGAATCGATTCAACGATCACTCCCAAGATCAGGCCAAGCGCCACTGCCGCGACGATGAGATAACTCAGCCGCAAAATTCCGCTGCCGAGCGTGGGAGTTTCGCCGGTAACCACCATCGCCACGCCGAATTTCAGCGCCAGAAGACCTGTAGCGTCGTTCAAGAGGCTTTCGCCTTCCAGAATATCGATGATGCGCTGCGGCAAACCCACGCGCTTGGCAATCGAGATCGCCGCAATCGCGTCCGTAGTCGCCACCACGGCTCCCAGGACAAAGCCAAGCCTCCAATCGAATCCCGCAAAAACCCACTTCGCCGTTCCTGCCACTCCCGCAACCGTAAATCCAACCAGGCCGAAGGCCAGCAAGCAGATGCTCACAAAATTGAATCTGAATTCGCGCCAGGGCGTAAGCCACGCCCCGTTGTAGAGAAGCGGCGGCAAAACCACCAAGAAAATCACATCTGGATTCAACGTTATCTTCGGAATCCCCGGAATGAAACTGAGGAATAGGCCGGCAATCACCAGCACGATGGGGTAGGGCGTCTGCAGCTTCCGCGCAAGCGCCGCAAAGAGCACCAAGAAGACCAGAAGCAACAACAGCACCAGCTCAAGGGCGTATATCCCGCCACTTTGCATGCTATCTCCGCAGTCCCTCTCGACCTCAAGATACCGTACCGTCCATCCAATTTCCTAACGCGTTCCAAAAGATTTAGGTCGCGAGGAGCTCTGAAGTTGGGTCATGCATCCTTGTGGACGGGAAGCAACCTCAGCGCTATCCTGAAGCTCGTAACTCTTGGGCCGCCGAACTCATCGAAAGGAATTAGAAGGGAATGCAACACATCATCAGGACACACATGAAGAGAGCGTTTGCACCAACTGGGCTGACCTATGCAATTTTTTCAGCCGCGCTGTTTCTGTCGTTCCCGGTTGCCGCGCAGCAGACGGGTCCGCTGCCCCCGCCTCCAACGTACTCTGCGCCCCGTCCCTTGCCGCAACCGGGCTCCGTCCCCCTAACCGCGCCTCACCAGACGACCACGGAGTCCCCGCTTTCGACCGAACCGCCCAAGATCGCCCCCGATCAGATTGTTCAGAAGTTCGCCGAGCGCGAGCTCGAGTTCAAAAAAGAGCGCGACAATTACACTTACACGCAGACCTTTGTGATTCAAACGATCGACGAATACTCGGGGCGGCCCGACGGCGAATATCGCATGACCAGCGACATCCTCTTCACCCCCGCGGGCAAACGCTATGAGCATGTGACCGACGCGCCCGCTCCGTCCCTTCAGCGTATCTCCATGTCGCAACAGGATTTCGACGACCTCGAGCACGTGCAGCCGTTCGTGCTCACCGCTGACGAAGTGCAGAAGTACGACGTTAAGTACGTCGGCCAGCAGCAACTCGATGAAATCAATGCGTATGTCTTCGACGTTGCTCCGAAAAAAATCGAGAAAAATCAACGCTACTTCCAGGGCCGCATTTGGGTCGACCAAACCGACTTCGGCATCGTCAAAACCGATGGCAAAGCCGTCCCCGACATCAAGAAGCATGGGCAGGAGAACGTGTTCCCGCGTTTTGAAACCTTCCGCGAAAACATCGAAGGCCACTTCTGGTTCCCGACCTACACGCACTCCGAGGACACTTTGCAATTCAGCGGAGGCGGCGTCCGCATCCGCATGACGGTGCGCTACGAAAATTACAAGCGGTTCGGATCGACGATCAAGATCGGCCAGGCCACCGAGGTCCCGAAGGACAAGCAGCCCTAGCTGTTCCCTGAAAATGGCCTGGCGAATGCCCCTCGTGTGTTGTCTACTTGCCGGGAGGAATCCTTCGCTTGCTCCCCAAGCGCACCATAATCAAGCGCATCCTAATCGCACTCATACTGGCGGTTGCACTCGCTTACGTCGGGGATTCTGTCTCAGTGTGCGCGCGCATGATGCATCCGAAACCCGGCAGCCCTTTTGAAACCATCACCGCGCTTCGCATACTCGCCATCGGCGAAAAGGGCAACAAAACCGAATATACCGTCGACCCGGTCCAGCCCCAACAGACGTCCGAATGCGTCCACGCGCTTTTTTCGCACAACGGCTACCCGCCATGCTGGTACCTCAAACGAAAATTCGCGCAGCCCATCCCGATGGTTATCCTTCCTCTCTCGAAACGGATGCTGTGACTGGCGAGATTTAGTACTGAGCGCTCGCTGGCGCTGATTGCAGCCCTTTAATCTTTTAGGCTATTTGTTTTCGGCTATTCGTGACGCAAAGCCACCAGGGGGTCCACTCGCATCGCCCGCCTCGCGGGGATGTAACACCCAACCAGCGCCACGAGCGTCAGAAGCATCGCGACCCCTGCAAACGTCAGAGGATCGGTCGCGCTCACACCAAACAGCAGGCTCGTCATCAGCCGAGTGAGTCCCAGCGCAACCGCTATCCCGATCACGATTCCTAGAAGCGCAACTTTTGCTCCCTGACCCAGCACCAGCCGCAAAACGTCACCGCGTTCCGCTCCAATTGCAATGCGGATGCCCATTTCGCGTATCCGTCGGCTCACCGAATACGACACCATTCCATAAATACCCACTCCGGCAAGCAGCAACGCGGCAGCCGCAAAGACGCCCAGCAAAATCATGTAGAGCCGCCGCCGCGCTAGCGATTCGGAAAGCACCTGCTCCATCGTCACTATCTTCGAAATCGGCTGATTCTTGTTCACCGCCCAGATCGCCGCCTTCATCGCGGGCAAAAGACGTCGCAGCTCGCCATCGCTGCGCACCACGATCGTGTTGAACAGTTCCGGAAACTGAAAGTGCGGCCAATAAATCATTGGCCCGACGGCTTCATCCAATCCGTTGGTCTTCACATCGCCCACGACACCGACGATCTCGCCCGTGAGCGGAGGCCCCCAATCCTTCATCGTGACGTGTTGCCCGATCGGACTGTCGTTCGGCCAATATTGCCGCGCCATCGTCTGGTTAATTACCACGACCCGCCGAGCAGTCGAATGGTCAGCGTCGGTGAATTCGCGACCCGTGAGCAAAGGGATTCCCATGGTCCGAAAGTACGCGGGGCCTGCGGAGCGAATGTCAGCGGAAGGCTCGTCGTTCGCCGGCGGCAGCGGCCGCCCTTCGATTGCGAAATCCGTGCTCGCCCCGCCAGTGATCGGCAACGCCGTCACCAATCCCGCCGAGCGCACGCCCGGAACGCTCCGGACATTCTCAATCATCTGTTGCAGAACGAGCGCGCCTCTTATGTCTCGCTCCGGGTATTCCACCGGCGAAAGAAATAACTCCACGGCCAGCACGCCGCTCGGATTGAATCCCGGATTCACTCGTAACAATCGCACAAAACTATTCCCCAGCAGTCCAGCTCCCACGAGCAACACGACAGCCAACGCAAATTGAGGCACGATGAGTGCCTGGCTCGCCCCCCGTCGGCTCGCGCCCAACGAGATTCCCGCCCCCTCTTTAAGCGACGCATTCAAATCCGTCTTCGTCCCCGAAAGCGCCGGAGCCAACCCAAAGAACAATCCAGAAAACCACGAAACGAGCAGAGTAAATCCCAACACGCGCCAATCGATGTTAATTTCGCCAAATCTCGGCAGGTCTTGTGAATCAAGTGCCGCAATGAACTGCAAACTCCACGCCGCGATGCCGAGGCCCACGCCGCCGCCCAGCAACGCCAGAGCAAAGCTCTCCGTCAGCAATTGCCGCACGAGCCGCAAACGTCCCGCCCCCAGCGCCGTACGAAGGGAAAACTCCTTTTCCCGCGCCGCAGCACGCGCCAGCAGCAGATTCGCCAGGTTCGCGCAGGCCATCACTAACAAAAGCCCCACCGCAAAAACCAAAACCACGAGCGCCGGCTGTACCGGCTCGACCATGCTTTTCTTCAATGAAACCGTAGCGAGCGCCATGTCCGGGTCTTCGCTTGCATTCTGCTTTTCAATTCGTTCTCCAATGGCCGAAATTTCTGCCTGTGCATTTCCGATCGTCTGGCCAGCTCGCAAATCTGCAACGATCGTCAACAAATGCGCACGCCGATTGTCGCGAAATTCCCCGCGCGGCACCAGCGGGCACCACACTTCTGATTTCTCCGGGTAGTCGAACCCTCGCGGCATCACGCCGAGGACGCGATAATTGTCCGCGTTTATCTGCAACGTCCTACCCATGATTCCGCGGTCCGCTCCGAACCGCCGCTGCCACAGCGCATAACTCAGTACCACGACGCGATTGTCCGCGCCAGGCGCGTCGTCTTCAGGCGTGATCATTCGGCCCAGGACGGCATTGCTTCCCATCGCCGCAAAAAAATTTCCGGAAACCAGCGCCCCTGCAACCTGCTCCGGCTCGCCGCCGCTCGTCAAATTGAAACTCCACTCCCGGAACGCTGCAATGTTCTCAACAGTGCTCGCGACGCGCTCAAGATCATTAAAATTTGCGTACGTAGCATTCCCAAAGTTTCCGCAAAGACCGCAGCCATTTCCCGGATGCCTTTCTCCAATGCGCACAAGCCGTTCATGGTTCGGATAGGGAAGTGGCCGCAGCAAAACGGCATTCACCACGCTGAAAATCGCCGTGCCCGCTCCGATGCCGAGCCCCAGCGTTACTATGCATACAAGCGTGAACCCTGGACTTTTTCGCAGCGTTCGCAGCGCATACAGCACGTCTTGAAAAAAGGTCTCCACTGCAATCCATCCATGAAGGTTGCGGTGCGTTTCTCGAAGCTGTGTCATTCCGCCGAGCTTCACGCACGCAGCGCGCCGCGCCTCTTCCGCGGTCATTCCCCGGCGCAGGTTCTCTTCCGTGAGCAGCGCCAAATGTTCTTCGAGCTCGCGCGAAAACTCTTCCTCTACATGCCGCATCGCAACCTGTCCGCGAATTCGTGCGCCGAACATTCTTATCCAGCCAAGCATGGCCTCACCCTCGCTCCGCAATCCGCAGCACCCGTCCGATCACGCCGCTAATTCTCTCCCAATTTTCCGCTTCAGACGCCAAACGCTTCCGCCCCGCCCGCGTGATCGAATAGAATTTCGCCTTACGATTGTTCTCCGACGCACCCCACGCCCCGGAAATCCACCCGCGTTGCAGCAGCCGCACCAGCGACGCATAAATCGTCCCTTGATTAATCTGCAGTGCTTGAAAACCCCGCTGCCCGCGCTTCCCTCCAATCCGTGCTCTTTGTTCTCATCGCCGGCACCTGGCGCGCAGAAAAAGTCCTTACGCCTTGGAACTATCCGCGGATTGAAATAACATACTTCTCAGGTTCGAATTGTTCTTACTTGCTGTCTTTCAGCGGAGGCTTCGTCACGTAGCTAATTCATTCGTGCGAAGTGGAGAGTGATGCGCCCAGGTCGCGGAGTTTTGCTCGCCGTGTGTTTCTTTGTCACCGTTGCCATGTTCTTGATGGCCCACGCGGCCATCGCCCACGCCATTCTTCTGGATTCCAGTCCGGCCATCAACGCCACCGTCGCCGGGCCGGGCATCCCCATCAAGTTGCGTTTCAATGTGCGCATCGACGCGACCCGTTCCCGCCTAACGCTCGTCAAGCCCGACGCGTCGACGCAATCACTAGCGATCACCAAAGACGCCCCCGTCGACACCCTGTCTTCGCAAGCCCAGGGTTTGAGCCCAGGCGAATACCGCATCCGCTGGCAAGTCCTGGCTTCCGACGGCCACATCACCCGCGGCGAAATCCCCTTTCAAGTCACGCTGCCCTGATACCCACTCATGGCTCGTCTCCTCCAAATCTTCGGCTTCCTATCTGTCCTCTTCCGGGGCGCGACGTTAAGTTTTGAATCGCTCACCATCGGCGGCATCGTTTTTCTCAATTTCGTTGCGCGCAGGTCAAATTCGCAATCCGAAGCAATCAACCAAGCCTGCCTTCGCTGGATTCGCCGCGCAGCCGTTGCGTTGGCCGTCATGCAAATGGCCTACATTTTGGCCAGCACTTTGATCCTTATGCAGTCCGCGGACATGACTCTCAGCGATGTCAGCGGCGCGAATTTTGTCCTGGCCGGCATTCTTGCCACTGCCTCAGCGTTGACGATTGCGTCGTTCGCCGGAGCCGCCCGACCCTCAAAAACCTACGCCGTCATGCTTCTCCCAGCCGCACTAATCCTCGTCTCCTCCGTGATGACCAGCCACTCCATGGCTCGCCTCGAATACCGTTTTCCTCTGGCCGTAGTCACTGCGCTCCATCAAGGCGCCACCGCCACCTGGCTCGGCGGTCTCTTCTATCTGCTCATCGCCATCCCACGCTCGCCGGATAACCCGTTCGCGCGCCAACTCATCGCCCGTTTTTCAAAACTAGCGTTGATCAGCGCCTCCGTTCTGGCCGCCGCGGGCTTCACGCTCGGACTTGCTTACGTCGGTTCGCTCGACGCCATCTACGGCACTTCCTACGGCATCATGGTCGCCACAAAAGTCGTCCTCTTCGGCACTCTGCTACTTCTCGGCGCCCTGAATTTCCAAATTGCCCACTCACCTTCAGGCAGTGCCGTAATCGCCAGCCTATCGCGCTTCGGCGAAGCAGAAATCGGCATCGGCATCACTGTAATTCTCACCGCCGCCTCGCTGACCTCTCTTCCGCCAGCCGTCGACCTAAAAACAGACCGTGTCTCGGCCCAGCAAATTTCCGCTCGCCTGTCGCCACATTTCCCGCGCCTGGAAAGTCCGGCCATGCACGATCTTCCGGAAGACATTTACGCCGCCCAAGTAAAAGCCTTCGACGCCGGCACTCTCTCTTCCGCATCGTTCGTTCCCGGCCAGGCCGGAACGCGCCCCAACACTCCCGCCGAAAAATCCTGGTCGGAGTACAACCATCATTGGGCCGGCCTGATCGTTCTGGCCATCGGGCTTCTCGCTTTTCTCGCCCAAACAAATCATTCCCCTTGGGCGCAAAACTGGCCTCTCCTCTTTCTCGCGCTATCCCTGTTTCTTTTCTTGAGAAGCGATCCAGAGACGTGGCCGCTCGGCCCCAACGGTTTTTGGGTCACGCTTCAGGATCCGGAAGTCCTGCTTCACCGAATCTTCGCGCTGCTCGTCATTGCGCTCGCTATCTTTGAATGGCGCGTGCAAACCGGCCGCGTCGCCACCGAACGCGCTCGTTTGATTTTTCCAGCTCTGGTCGCTGTCGCCAGCGCTCTCCTTCTCACTCACTCCCACAGTCTCGGCAACATAAAAGAAGAAGTCCTCGCCGAGATAAGTCACGCACCTCTGGCAGTCTTGGGAATCGTGGCAGGCTGGTCCCGCTGGCTCGAACTCCGTCTCCCTACAGACGACAAAGTGCGTGACAGAATGGCCTGGCTCTGGCCCACGTGCCTCGTTCTTATCGGTCTTCTTCTTCTGAACTACCGCGAAATGTAGCCTACGGCCGCTTCTCGTATCGAAGTCGCGTCGCCGTCCCGCTCTTCAATGTGCCTCTTCAGTTTGCAATTCGCCTTCCCATCGCGCGATCACTGCGCAAGCGACACAATTCCCCAGCACCGTAACGACGGTCCGTCCCATATCCATCAGCTGATCAATGGCAAACAGCAAAAACAGCGGCTCCATCGGCAAATGAAACGAAGTAGCCGCTGCGAAGACGATCAGCAGAGAACCCCTCGCCACACCCGCCGTCCCTTTGCTGCTGATCATCAGCGTGAGCATCATCATCACTTGCTGCCCAACCGAAAGGTGCATTCCCGCTGCCTGCGCCACAAAAATCAGCGCCAGTGACTGATAAATGGCGGCGCCATCCATATTGAAGCTATAGCCCGTGGGCAAAACAAAGGCCACCGTTTCCCGCGGTACGCCGAACAATTCCATTTCCTCGAGGGCCCTCGGCAGAGTCGCCTCCGAACTGGCGGTAGCGAACGCAATCGTCAGCGGCTCGGTAACAGCATGAAGAAATCTTCTAATAGGTATGCGCGCCAGCAGCGCAATCGGAAACAGCACGCACACCACAAACAACAGCAGCGCCGCATACATGGTCCCCAACAGCTTGAGCAGTGGCAGCATCACTCCCAGCCCGAGGTGCCCGATCGTGTAAGCCACCGACCCAAACACCCCAATCGGCGCCGCATACATCACCAGGTTCGTGAACTTGAACATCGTCTCCGAAAGGCTTCCTGCAAACTCAAGCATCGGCCTCCGCTTCGCCTCCGGCACCAGGATCAGCGCCATGGCGAAAATCACGCTGAACACCACCACCTGCAGTATCTGGCCTTCCGCCACGGACTTCGCGATGCTCTCGGGGAAAATGTCAGTGATGATTTGCGTAGCTGTGCGTGGCACGACGCTGACCGTTTCCGCAGCCGCAGCAGGCGGCAAGCTCACGCCATAGCCCGCGCGGCTCAGGTTGATGGCCGCCAACCCGATGAGCATGGCAATCGTCGAAACCACTTCAAAGTAAACCAGCGACTTGACCGCCAGCCGCCCCACTTTCTTCAAATCCGCATGCCCCGCAATGCCCACCACCAAAGTTCCAAAAAGCAGCGGCGCAATAATCACCTTGATCAACCGCAGAAAAATCGCGCCCAGCAGCTGCAATTTGACCGCCACGCCCGGCCAGTCATGCCCCAGTTCCGCGCCCGCCAATAATCCAACAAAGATCCATCCCGTCAACGACCGCCGCGACGTGGCATACGCGGCGATCGACGCAATCGCCACCCAGCGAAGAATCAAGGGCGCCAGCGCAGGCATCGACACCACATCCCAGCTCTGCAGTAGCGAAGCGCCAATCGCCACCGTCGCCGCAACCAGCACCGCCCCCAAGAGTTTGCTCTTCATTTGTTTTTCATCGTGCCCAAATCCCGTTTCTCATTGGCCGCGAACGGTATGCTGGATGCGCCTGCCTGTCAATGCCCATCCCCGCCGTATGCCCATCCCCGCGGTAAATGGCCACTTGTCGATTCCTGTATACTACCCAAGCCTCAGGAGGGCCGTTTATGTTGCGCATTAACGACGAAGCTCCCAATTTCACCGCGGAAACTTCGCAAGGAACAATCAACTTTCATGAATGGATCGGCAACGGCTGGGCCGTTTTGTTCTCGCATCCCAAGGACTTCACCCCCGTGTGCACCACGGAACTGGGTTATATGGCCGGACTCCAGCCGGATTTCGAGAAGCGCAATTGCAAGATCATCGGGCTGAGCGTGGACCCCGTCAGCAGTCACAGCAAGTGGCTCGTAGACATCGAAGAGACGCAAGGCCACAAAGTGAAATATCCCATGATTGGCGATCCCGAACTCAAGGTGGCCAAGATGTATGACATGCTGCCCGCAGACTCCGGTAATACTTCCGAAGGCCGCACCGCGGCTACGAACGCTACCGTGCGCACCGTATTCGTGATCGGCCCGGACAAGAAGATCAAGTTGATGCTCAGCTACCCGATGAGCACCGGCCGCAACTTCGACGAAGTCCTCCGCGTCCTCGATTCCATCCAACTCACGGCCAAGCATAAAGTGGCCACGCCTGTGAACTGGAAGCAGGGCGAAGATGTGATCATCCTCCCGTCGGTGCCCGAGGAAGAAGCCAAACAAAAGTATCCTGGCGGCTGGAAGGCCCCCCGCCCATACCTGCGAATCGTTCCTCAGCCGAAGTAGAAGTAGCAGTCTGCAAGCGAGGGTGCTGCTCACTGATCCTCAAGCAGTTTTATCGGCCGTGTCGCCAAATCGTGCCCGGCCTCCTCCGCTGAATTCCGCGCACTCACCTCTAATAGCCACAGACTCAGGCAACCCGCCCAAGCTTCTGCGATTCTGACTCCCATAACGGCTGTCCCTTAAGGATTTGTATCAAGGATTTGTCACATGGTGAATTCGGGCCAAGGGAACTGCGCGATCGGTGCGTCGCCACCCTTAGAACGCTTTGCGAGCGAGGTGTCCCTATGCGGTGCATGCGCTGGATACGCTGGACGATTCTTGCCATTCTTCTCTGCCTCGGACTTCTTTCCACAAACTCTGCCTTCGCTCAGGATCAACAGCCAGCTCAAAACGCGAGCGCCACAGCCAAGCCACAGAATTCGAAAGACCGCAAACAGCAAGCCCGCAAGCTAGCCAAAGAAAGCGCCCCCTACAACACCTGGCTCACCGAGGAAGCCATCTACATAATCACCAAGGAAGAACGCGAAGCCTTCCTGCGTCTCACCACCAACGAAGAGCGCGAACAATTCATCGAAATATTCTGGCACAACCGCAATCCCGAGCCCGATTCTCCCGAGAACGCCTATCGCGAAGAACACTATCGCCGCATCGCCTACGCCAACGAACGCTTCTCCTCCGGCGTTCCCGGCTGGAAAACCGACCGCGGCCGCATCTACATCCTCTGGGGCCCGCCCGATGAAATCGATTCCCATCCATCCGGCGGCGCCTACG
>WNFP01003536.1_pt1 | contig 12563 bp, 10 predicted proteins | sample 5400201 | NCBI WGS metagenome assembly WNFP01 (sample SAMN13153355, study PRJNA577476) | soil metagenome | isolation source: 115 cm saprolite under Madrone tree | place: USA:California | collected 2016-06-14
GATCCGCCAAAACAATGGTTGCGTAGTCGCTCATAATATCCCCGACCGCGAGGGCATCCAAAAGCTCTTCATGTCCATCGGCGGGGGTTTCAATCAGGACGACATCCGTCTCCAAGTCCGCAAGTTGCTCGGAGAGTGATTCAAGATTCGCGGCACTTCCAGCGATGTTGAAACGACTGTCCGCCAAAACGTTCTGCAGGCCCGCGCGAACTAACGTCGAAGCAGCGACGATGAAAACACGAATCACGCGGCGACTGAATCCTTCCTAGGGCTCGGAATTCCCAGCCTCACGGTGACACGCCGGACTCGCGAATAGCTTCCGCGCAGGAATTCGAGACAAAGGAGACGAACACCTGCGCCATCAATAGCGTCAGAGAGATCTTCAATCGAGCGGAATGGTTTTTCTTCCGTGCCGATCAGGATGTCTCCCGCCATCAACGACGCCTGGGCCGCCGGGCTGCCTGTTTCGACCTCCAGAAGAATCAATCCGAAAGTGTGGCCACCGAACCGGGGAACACGAACCGGACGAACTGTCACGCCAAGCCACGTGTCGCCTGGTCCCACGGCAAGAAAATGGCGGACCACATTACTGGGAATGGCCAATGCCAGGCGGCCTGCAACCATCGTGTTGATGCCGATCACGCGACCGCCGGCATCGGCCAACGGCCCGCCGGAATTGCCAGGAGCAAGCCTTACACTGGCCTGCACCCAGATTTGTGAGCCAAGGCCACGCAGCGGACCGATCGCGTGAATCACACCCGTTGTGAGCGCTCCCAGGAAACCCATCGGATTGCCGATAGCGATCGCGAGTTCTCCGGGACGCAATTGAGCGGAATTTGCCGGTGTCGCAGCGGGCAGATCGCTTGCATTGATGCGAAGCGACACCAGGTCGCGCCGTGGATCGCGAGCCGTCACCGTTCCGACAAACTCGCGCCCGTCCCAGAGCTGAACGTGGGCATTCGAATCATGGGCCACATGGGCGTTCGTCACAATCGTGCCATCACCGGACCAGATCACTCCGGATCCGCTCCCGCGTCTGCCGGGACGAATCAATACTGTCGAGCGCCGAAGATGCTCTGCGATCTCGCCAAACCCCGCGATGGCCATGTCACCCCCCTCCGTTCGGGCGGTCACCCACCGAAATGGTCACGTCGCGCACGGTGCCTCCGCGAACGATCTTCGCGCTGAGAGCTTTGCCGATGTTTTCGGCCTGCAAATGAGACTGAACATTTTCGGGACGCGAAACGGGCTGCCCCGCCAAAGAAATCAATATGTCGCCGATGACGATTCCAGCTTTGTGCGCCGGTCCGTCTGCTTCAACTTCGAGAATGATGGCCGCAGTCTTCTCGTTGTGTTGCAATGACTGCCGCAGATGATCTGGTAGACGAACTGGCTGCAGAGCCACGCCTAAATACCCCTGCGGAATTCGGCCCTTTTTCAACAGTGTTTCGGCAACGCGCTCGACAGCCGCCGATGGAATAGCTATCGCACCGAAACGCGCAAACCGTGGCGAGGCAACCCCTACAATTCTTCCCTGTGAGTCAACCACTGCGCCGCCGACAGCCGTCGGCTGGAGGCCAATATCGAGGCGGATATAGGGAGCGAGTACTGAACCCGCCCACGTCCTCCGCTCGGGAACAACGAGACTTACGACTCCCAGCGCGGCTACGGCGCCGCTGGCACGTGTGCGTCCAACCACGAGAGCGATGCTGCCAACCTTGATTTCAGCAGCATCGCCGTGTTCAACGGGAGCTACTCCAACTTCTGCACATCTTAAGACAGCGAGGTCGGTCGAAGGATCGCGCCCAGCAAGAGTTGCGGGTGCGATGCGGCCATCGGGCAGCGTCACGTGAATTTCTTCGTCGCGGCGAAGCGCGTGCTCCGCGGTAACGATGACCCCCGGGCGCCAAATGACGCCGCTCGATGAGCCGCGCGCCTCGGTGTGGACTGCAACGGCGCATGCCGCGGTGCGCTCCGTCGTCTGTGCTAACGCATTCGAAAATTCAATCAATTCTGCCGACATCTTGCTACCTCCATGAACAAGATGCAGCAAAGGCGGGGACGTGTACATCCGCCGATTGGCTAGGTCAGAACCCGGTAAGAATGCTAGGTGGAACGAGAACAGTGAACTTGCGATGCCGGTTAAAGGCGATTAGGGAAGATACGGCATCGGGCCGGAATCCTCGACAAATTTCTTCAGGGCCGCCACGACCGCCGGACGCTTGGAGAGCTCGCAGAAGAGGTCGATCTCGCGCCGAAGCTCTTCATGGGGGATCGGCTTGATGAATTTCTTCGCTGCGGTGCGCGCGACCGCATCAAATTTTGAGATTTGCGCGGCGGTCGAGCGCGCGACGCGGAGAGCTTCACCTTCGCCAGCAAGCTGCGCAACCAGGCCCACAGCCTGCGCGCGAGGTGCATTGACTGTGCGGCCCGTAAGAAGCAAGTCTCGCACAAAAGCATTCCCCACATCGCGTTTCAAGCGAGGGATGCCGCCGAAACCGGGGATGAGTCCTAACCGCAGCTCGGGAAATGCGAAGCGCGCCATTTTGTCGGCGATGATGATGTCGCAGGCGAGGGCAAGCTCGAGTCCACCGCCGAAACAAACGCCGTGAACAGCAGCAATCATGATCATGGGCGAGGCATCGATCGTGTTCAGAACCGCATGGATGCGTTCCAGGAACTCGCGAAGGCGTGCGAGGCGCTCTTTCTCCGGCAATGGCGCAGCCCCGTGATACAGCTCACGCAGGTCCGCGCCCGCTGAAAAAACGGATTTCCGCGCGCTGGCAATAATGCAGGCGGAGGTCTCTGGCTCGAGGACGCCAAATACGCTCGCAAATCTTTCCAGTTCCGCGAGCATGGCTGTGCCAATCTCGTTGGCGGGCTCGTGATCGAGCGTCAGCTCGACAACCCCTTCGCGCCATTCCCAACGCAGCGACTTGCCGGTGAAGCTTTTCATGCGTGCTGCCTGCTGACTGCTTCGCGACTAACCTTCGCGTCGTACATTGCATTGATTTCGGAAGCGTAGCGCGCATTGATGGCGTCGCGCCGGAGTTTGCCGTTGGCGGTGAGCAGCCCACTCTCCGGGGTAAAGACATCGCGGATCAATGTGAATTTTCGGATCTGGCGGTAATGCGGAAGCTCCGGATTCACGGCGTCGAGAGCAGCTTGCACGGCCACTGGTTCGATTTTGCCTGTAACCAACAGGCAGAGATAGCCTCGGCCATTCCCCACCAGCACCACCTGCTGCGCTGCCGGAAGAAGCCGCGCGATTTTTTCTTCGATTGGTTCCGGCGCGATGTTGTGTCCGGAATTCAAAATAATCAGATTCTTGATTCGGCCGCTGATGCGCCAGTTTCCCCGCATGTTTACTTCGCCTTGATCACCGGTGTGAAACCACCCACCCATGAGGGCGCGAGCTGTCTCCTCGGGCCGATTCCAATAGCCCGGAAAAATGTGCGGGCCGCGCACGACGATTTCTTGGTTCTCCGCAACCTTCATTTCAATGCCCCTGATTGGCGTGCCGACGTAACCGGGCTCTACGGGCGCGCGCGGGTCGTCCAGAGTGCAGATACCAGTGGTTTCCGTGAGCCCGTACGCCTGAAGTACCGGTATGCCAAGCATTAGAAAAAACTGCTGTGTTTCCGGAGCGAGCGGCGCCGAGCCGCAGATCAGCGCGCGTAAGTGCGAGCCAAATCGCTTTCGAATCTTGCCGAAGATGAATCCGCGGCCCAGCGCAAGCCACAACGCGTCGAATGAGCGGCCGCGCCCCACATGGCGCCGTTGCCAAGCCGAGCGTGCTTTCGCAAACAGAGAGCGGATGGGCGCCGGCCGCTTTGAAATTGCCTCTTCGACGCCGCGTCGCACTCTTTCCAGCAGTGTCGGGACATTCAGAAAATAATTCGGCGACGCAAGGCGGATTTCATCGGCGAGGCGATCGAGATCCGTCGAGAGCGTAAGAACGCTTTCGCGGGTGAGGCAAGACAGCAGCAAGATCGTGGATGCCGCAAAACTGAACGGGAGATAGTGGAAAACCCGGTCGGGCTCGTGTGTCGCGCCCATCAGTTGATCGAGACGTTCCGTCGTGCAGCTCAGCATGTGCGTAAAATTGCCAACGTTGAGGCACACACCCTTCGGCTCTCCCGAAGTGCCGGACGTATAGATGATGGTGACGATATCGGAATCCTGGCTAGGATTGGGCACATCGGAAAGTCGCGGTTGCGGCGCGGGGCGTTCCAGCACCTCGTCCATGAGGACGGGTCGTGGGGCTTCGGACCAGGCCTCCGCAACGGCATCGCCAAGAGCGCTCTCGCTCACGAACAGCAGAAGCGGTTGGCAATCCTTCATCATGCCCGCTATCTCCCCGGGGGCTTGCCGCGAATAGAGCGGCACAACGATCACTCCCTCGGCCATACATGCCAAATGGAAGACTGCCCAGGAAATTGAGTTAGGTCCAAGGAGTGCGCACCGATCGCCAGTCCGTACACCAGAACTCCTCAGGTACGCGCGCACGCGCTCAATCCGGTCGAGCATTTTTCTGCCCGTCACGCTCACAATCTGATCGCGGCGAATTTCACGGAGAACGACGCGGCCCTCCGCGCGCCTCAGTTGAACGAAAATGTTCTCAAGAAAATTGGGCATGAAGAATCAGCGAGCCGCCGCGAGCGCGACCGGCGAAGAGTCGTAGCGCTTGGCCAGTTGCAACAGTTGATTGCTCAACGGCGGCAGATAGTCTTCCCAGGAGAGAACGCCGGAGCGCAATGGAAATTCAGGATAAGCGCGCCGGACGGCGTCCTCGAGGAAGGTGCCCATGCGCGCCATGACTTTCAGGTTGCGCACCACTGTGCCTCCGATTCCTTCGCGAACGGCATCGGCTTCCGCGAGCAGCGCCTCCATGATCTGCAGCAGCTTCGGCTCCAGCTCGGGATCATCAACCGTCAGTAAAAGATGCTGATGGCCGCGCTCGCGCATCAGATTGTGGATGCGCTCGTCCATCGTCACGCCAGCAGATGCCACAAGGCTCGGCATGCAGGCCACTATGCCGTGATAGCGCGAAGAAACCATGTAAGAGCACGCGCGCAGCATCGAAACAATCTGGAACATGTCGTAATCGTCGGAGGTGAAAACGGGCATGCCCGGCATGTGAGCAGCGATATCACGGCACGCGACCGCGTCTAGCCGCTCCATCGCCATCAGAATCGGAAACACGCGATGACGCTGGACGAACGCCTGCGTCGCTTTGGTGAGACCGGAAATGTAGTGACGATATTTCCGATCCACCTCCGCCCCGGACTCAAAAAAGTAAACGGTGCGGTATTGGCTCTCTTTGAATGCGCCAGTGGTCGCGCGGGCGATGTATTTCGCAATGGAAGCCTTCACGGGCCACACAAATGGGTGAATCGGACACAGAACCAGGACCGGCGTCTTCTCGTCCCAGCCCGCGTCGCGCAGCGCTTTTCGGCCGTATTCAGGGGGATGCGGCTCGAACGTCCAGGCCGTATCCGTCCCAAGCTCCGTAGGAATGCCCAGAGAGCTGAGCAGCGTCTGCGATTCCACGTTGCGCGTGATGACCAATGAATCGTGTACGTAGCGCCGGCACATCCACTGAATCAGGCCATCCATGCGGCCTGCCTCCCCGCCGTAGCCAAGCGAAAGCTTGTTCTCCGCCGATGCGAGCCCCAAGGAGCCAATCATCATCGTCGTGAGTGCGTTGGCGAACTTGCTTTTGAACATCGAGCCTTCACACGCGATAACCCCGTGGTTCTGCCGCACCTCGCGATAGAGAAACGGCGGGTAAACGTCTGGGAGATAAACCTGCTGGGTGCCTTCGAAATAGCCCTTCGTGCGGTCGAAGTTTTGCGTCATCACGCTGAAATCGACATGATCCGCGCCTAGAACGTGCCGGACCTGTCTCAGCATCTCCTGGACGCGCACGTCGCTGCCGGTGTTGCGCGTTCCGTTGTAACCCGCAAACAGCAGCTTCAGTTTTTCGCCCGGAGTCCAGCGCTTGCCAAGACCCAGCATCCAGCCGAAGCGGGTGATCTCGATCAGCGCGCTGACCCACGCGACCAGTAGAAAGTCCGTCATGCGCCAGCTCTCCCTTTCGCAGCAGTTTTCTCTAAGGTTGCATTGGGTGGCCAGGGCTTGGCCGGATATCGGAATTTATGATCGCGGCTGAATTTCAGGAGTGGATAAGCATAGGTTGAAAATTTAGCTGGGGCTTCACCCAATTCGGAAACGACCCGCGAATTATCGAAAACCGTATTCCAGTCGAGATACGGCCAGAAGACTTTGAGCAGCGAAGCGCCATAACCCGCCGCGCCGCTGCGCTTCGCAACCCAATTGACTGTACTGGAGAACGGCCCACCGAGCCACGGCGAGAACACGGGCCGCCGCATACCTCCGGCCTGTACAATAGCATCGGTCAGCTCAAGATAGGTTTGGGAACCCATCCCGGAAGATAAATGGTAGATGCCGTGCCCGGGCGCGTCCTTTTGATGAATGGTCACGATCGCTTTGCCGACAAAGTTCGCCGGCACAATGTCGATTTTATCGTGAGGACGCAGCGGAAGCACAGGCATTTGCGCCAGCACGTGGAACGCCCGGACCATGTCGAATTGCGAAGTCTCGGCGCGCCGGCTGTCGCCGAGGACGATGGCGGGGCGGAAAATCGTTTTAGATATGTCGGGCAACAGTCGATTCGCCATGTGCTCGCAGAATTTTTTCGTGCGTGCGTAAGGGTCGTAATCGGAGCGGGACCAATCGATCGAGGCATCTTCGGTTACGATTTCGTTTTTCCTCTTGCCCGCGACGGCGACCGTGGAGACGTGCGAATAACGGCGCAGGCCATGGCGACTCTGCGCACGGCGCGCGAGTTGAATAACTTCCAACGTGCCCCGGAGGTTCACGTTGAGGCATTGCTTTTCCGATTTGCGGTTCAGTGAAGCAGCGCAGTGAATCAAGGAATCGGTCGTGTCGACCAGCGCATCATACTGGTCATCGGACAGACCAAAACGCTCATCCGTCAGATCACCGCGAAAGATACGCACACGCGTATCGATATGCTCAATAAATTCCGGAAATTCAAAATGGAGCTGCCAGGAGGCCCAAAGCCGCTCTCGCGCCTCCTGTTCAGTTTTTGCGCGGACCAGCAAATTCAGGGATTCGCGGTGCCCTGTGAACAGTCCCGCGACAATATAACTGCCCAGGTAGCCGGTCGAACCGGTTACGAAGATCGCCATAAGGGATCGGACGGCCTCGCCGCCTCGGAGAGAGCTGCCTCATGTGCGTGTTCAGCGGACCAATCCAGGGCCCGTGGTTCACGCGATTCGAGCGGGCGGCCCTCCATCAACGGATAGCACCACCGGCGCAAGGCGGGAATGTGCACGTTGATCCAATAGTCCCACCAGTCGATCGATTCGGGCGCGAATTCGAAGAATGGTCGTTCCTCCGGCGGGAGCGCGGCGGAGAGCAGGCGGACGTTCTCGCATTCGAAGACGTGTTCATTATCGAGAATGAAGGGCTCATAGAGCTCGATCAGTTTTTCCGCGCGGATGAGGTCGCGTTCCGCTCTGGCAAGCGGCGCTTTCTTCATGTGCAGGGAGATAGCCGCGCGATTAATCCCGGACACGACGGCCTTCTGCATCGGAATCGAGAGCCGCTCATAGCGCTGCTTCGAGACGGGTATGGATTCAAACTTCACCTTGAGCCAGCTTTCGATGCTCTGCGTCGTCCGGTAATGCTTGCGGTGTGCAAGCCCCGTCAATTCGATGCTGCGGCCCATGTTTACCGGATTGATTGCCGAAGTTGCGAGCTGGTACATGCGGGCATGACACCGGGCGATAACGGCGGAGGCAATGAGCGTCAATCCGCGGCACACCATGTCGACGGGTATCACGTCGAGGCACTTCCGCTCATTGGAAGGAAGCTGGCGAAAATTCGTGCCCAGAAGATACGAAAGCGGCCCCGAAGTATTGATGCCCTCGTTCCAGCCCGTGAACGGCGAGCGTTCCGAGCTTTCCACAATCGAAGGGCGCACGACGGCGATGGGAAGATCGCGGCCCCGGCGCGCAAGAATCGACTCGCCCAGACTCTTTGTAAACGTGTAGGTGTTCGGCCAGCCCAGATACTGCGCACGGCGCAGGCCCACGCGTGCGAGCCTGTTCCTGGCCCAACGTGCACGATTGCGCTTTAGGATACCGTCCAGTTCCCTCGCCGACGCGGAAGCTTCATCTCCGCCGCGGCCCAGCGCCTGACGGCGAAGCGCCTTGGTTAACTCCGGGCTTTCAGCGCGTGCTTCGATTCTCCGAATCGTCTCGCGCAGCGAATCGACTTCGCGCTCGGCATCGAATTGCGGGGAGTCTGCGGGATTGTAATTGTCGCGCAACTCTTCGGTAACCCGGCCGTCCCGCATGCCGACAGCGTAGCAGGTCGAGAGATGCATGAGCCCGGCGCGATCGCACTTTCGCAGAAATTCCAGCAGATGGATCGTCGAATCGATATTGGACGAGACGGCATCACGCAAATCTGGATTGAAATCCGTCAGGCCGGCGCTGTTCACGATGAGGTCAAGTGATTTTGCGAGACGCTCCTGCGTAGCAGCATCGAGACCCAGGCGCGGCAAGCTCACGTCCCCTTCGACAACTTCCACTTTTTCCTTCAGGAATATGCCGAGCTTCCGGCCGTGGCGCTGGTGGAGGGTATCGAAGGCCGGAGATTCCTCCACGATCTTCTCGAGGCGCCTCTGCGCCGGTGTTGTGCGGTTGCGGCGAATCAGCAGGGTGATCTTGCCGATGTTGGGAATATTTTCGAGCAGATCAACGAGCCACACTTTGCCGATGAATCCGGTCACGCCAATCAGCAGAAGGTGCCGGTTCGCGAGATTCTCGCGAACCGAGAGGCGTTCGATTCGCGGCGCTTCGCCAAATAGGGCGACGGGCTTGCCGGCGTGTGAACCTGGACGAGCCGTCGTCTGCCTCGCACTCTCGAGTTGCTCGGGATTGCCCGTCCAGCCTAGCTGACTCAGCAACTTTTCGCCCGAAACCCGGCCATCCGTGGAGCCGCTGGCAATCCACGCGAACGGCCCGCGCGGACGCACGATGGGGTCTAAAAGCCGGCCAGTCGCTTTCCCATTGCGAAACTCCAGGCGGTTTGAGATGAACGATTCGACTCCAAAATGATGGGCTAACGGGCGAAGAATGCTTTCAAGGAGTTGCCCGACCAGGACGACGCGCTGGCCGTTGCGAACCGCTTCGATCAGTTTTTCGGCGGCTTCTCGGCGTAGCTGTGGCTTCAGAACATAATGAAAATATTCTTCACCAAGCAGATCAAGGCGATCGCGGCTGACCCCACGCAACAAGACGTGCAAAAACCGCGTGGCGAACGTGCGGCTCGCAGCATAAGCCAAGGGCCGCAAAAGTGCCATGCCTGCCATCCCCGCGCGCCGTGCCCAACGCTCCGAAAAGCTCCGTGAGTTCCAGGTGAAGAAGCCAACCGGGCGCATCGCGCCAAGTTCAAGCAGAGAGCCTTCCACCCGCCAATAGGTAATCCCGCCGGATTCAGCGGCAGGTAAAGGACGGTTCGAATTGGATCGAGGATGCGCCATAGCGGGCGGACGACTAATGGCCAACGCTCCGATGCCAAGAAAGCTCCATAAAATGGCGATGAGTCATAAGAATGATGTCTCGCACCTTCTGGTAAAACTGCTCTGGAACGGGTTCTCAGCCCGCGTCCTCGTCCACACGACCGTGTGGCCCCGACTCTAGCCGGGCGCAAGCTGCTTGGGAAACTGTAAAAGTAGCATTCTCGGCTGCTTCTCGCAAGACGGTGCCAGGATTAAGGCATCGCTGGCCACAAGCGCTTGGTCCCGCTCCCAATCCGCCACCGACAGCGCGTCCCGAAGACGAATGATGATAATGAAATGGCGGGAAGGCCGAGCGTAGGGACCTGGCTTTACACACCCCATCCGTAGCGCTCGGCATGCTCGAATGTTCGCTGCATTTCTTCCCGGAGAATCTCCGTGAAGACGGAGCCGCCCACGGCGCGCGCGCCCGGCTCACTGATGTCCGGCGTCCGAAAACCGCTGGCGAGGACTCGCTGAAGCGACTGTTCCGCCCAATCCGCCTCCAAAGCAAGACCGAAGGCTTCGCGGAGCATCAGCGTAGCGCTCAGAATCGAGCCAATCGGATTTGCAGAGTCTGTTCCTGCCAGGGAAGGTGCCGACCCATGTATGGGCTCGAATAGCGGCGCATAAGACCCGAAACTCGCTGATGGAATCAGTCCGATCGAGCCCGCGAGAGCCGCCGCCGCATCGCTCAAAATGTCGCCAAACATGTTGCTGCTGAGCAGCACGTCAAATTGCGAGGGCCGCAGCGTCAACTGCATCGCCGCATTGTCTACATACATGTGCTCGAGCTTTACCGAGGGATAGACCGCGCTCATCGCCGTCACGGTGCGCCGCCAGAGCTGCGAGCTTGACAAGACGTTCGCTTTGTCCACGGAGCACAGCCGCCGCGACCGGCTCTCCGCACGCGTGTACGCAAATGTCGCGATGCGCTCGATCTCCGGCGTGGTATACGATTCGGTGTCCCAGGCGCGCTCCACGCCTTTCTCGGTAATGTTTCCTCGCTCGCCGAAATACATCCCGCCCGCGAGTTCGCGCACAATCTCAAGGTCCAGATCGCCGAGCCGCTCCGGCTTCAGCGGTGATATTCCCCGCAGCGGCTCCAGCAGCTTCACCGGACGGAGGTTGACGAAGAGCCCCAGCCCTTTGCGCAGATCGAGCAGCCCGCTCTCCGGTCGTTTTCCCACCGGCAGTGAATCCCATTTCGGCCCGCCCACGGCACCCAGAAACACGGCATCGGCCTTTCGGCAAGCGTCCAGCGTCTCGTTGGGGAGCGGCTTGCCCGTGCTATCGATGGCCGCGCCGCCGATAGGAAGCTCTTGAAACTCAAACTGGTGATTAAACTCGTGCGCCGATTCGCGCAAGATGGTCGCCGCGGCACGCGTCACTTCCGGTCCGATACCGTCTCCCGGCAGCAGAACAATAGTCTTTTTCATGAGGGTCCCCGAAAGAATCTGAAATCCTGGTACGTCGCACGCGCGCTGAAATAAACTATGAAGCCGCGCGCTTTCGTCGCTGCACTCTCTTTGGCAACGGTGAAATCAAGCTACGGACGATGATTCCGCCGCCATCGCTGCGGGACGCCGGCGGATCACTTCGTGCGCGATGGCGACAATATCCCGCGTGCGCACCTGCTTGGTTTGATCGGCCAGCGCGGTCACCCGCCCGTAAACCTCGACAAGCTCCGCGTCGCTCGCCTCGTAACCCAGATCTCGCAACGTCAAGCGCAATGCGTTGCGCCCCGAGTGCTTGCCCAGTACCAGCGAGCGATTTGGCACACCAACCGTCTGCGGCGAAATAATCTCGTACGTTAGCGGGTTCTTGATGATTCCGTCCTGGTGAATTCCCGCTTCGTGCGCGAACGCATTCGCGCCCACAACGGCCTTGTTTGGCGCCACCTGTGCTCCGGTGATTTCCGTGAGCAGGCGGCTCGTGGGAAAGAGCTCACCCAGGCGAATGCCCGTCGTTACACCAAAGCTTTCCTTGCGTACTGCCAAAGCCACGACCACTTCCTCGAGCGATGCATTTCCCGCGCGTTCCCCGATTCCATTGATCGTACATTCAATCTGGCGAACTCCCGCCCGCACCGCCGCCAGCGAGTTCGCCACGGCCATGCCCAGGTCGTCGTGGCAATGCGCGCTGAGCGTAATTCCCTCCGGATCACCCAGATATTCACGCACTTTGGTGAACATTGCTCCATATTCTTCCGGCACCGCGTAGCCCACGGTATCGGGCAGATTCAGCACCGTCGCACCCGCATCCACGGCGACGCGGCACACCTGGCAGAGAAAATCGATGTCCGTACGTCCCGCGTCCTCGGCGGAGAACTCCACTTCGCCCACGTGCTGGCGGCCGTAGCGAATCATTGCGCCGATGGCTTCAAGCGCCTGTTCGCGCGTCATGTTCAGCTTCACGCGAAGGTGCAGATCGGAGGTCGCCAGGAAAACGTGCAGGCGCGGCGCGGCCGCTGGTTCCAGCGCCTCAATCGCTGCGTTTACGTCGTCTTTCTTCGCCCGCGCAAGTGCCGCAATCGGCACGCTGCGGACCTCTTGCGCCACCTTCTTTACCGCTTCCAGGTCGCCCCGCGACGCAATCGGGAAGCCGGCCTCGATCACGTCGACGTTCAGCGCGGCCAGTTGCCGCGCCAGTCGAATCTTCTCTTCGGTGTTCATCGAGAAGCCCGGCGACTGTTCTCCGTCGCGGAGCGTGGTGTCGAATATGCGTACGACGTCCATAGAATCTCCCAGCGTCTAGTAACGCACGGCTGGTGCCCTCCAGTCCAATTTATCTTTATTCTACTTTTGATAATCATGCCTTATACTGCTGCCGACAGGAGGGATCCGTGGATCTCGGTGAACTACAGGTATTTCTGACCGTGGCGAAGGAAGGCAGCTTCTCCCGGGCCGGAGAGCGCCTTTACCGTACGCAGCCCGCCATCAGCCTG
>WNFP01003537.1_pt1 | contig 12562 bp, 10 predicted proteins | sample 5400201 | NCBI WGS metagenome assembly WNFP01 (sample SAMN13153355, study PRJNA577476) | soil metagenome | isolation source: 115 cm saprolite under Madrone tree | place: USA:California | collected 2016-06-14
CGAACCACCGGCGCGGAAACGCCGGGGAAGGAGACACCGCCCATCAAGGAGCAGAGCACCGAGACGTGCCCGGAGTCAAGGCCGACCTGGGAGAGCCTGGAGGCGTTCGCCCGGCAAGGCGTGCAGCGGCTGTTGCAGCAGGTGCTGGAGGAGGAGGTCGAGGGGGTACTGGGCCGAGGGCGCTACGAACGGCGGGACGCCGTGGACGCGACCCCGGGCTATCGCAATGGACACGGCAAGCCGCGGCGGCGCAGCGCGATGACGGGCACGCTCACGATTCGCCGGCCGCGCGTGCGCGGGCTCGAGCCGCGGTTCGAGAGCCGGCTGCTGCCGCTGTTCAAGCGGCGCACCGAGGAAGTGGGCCGCCTCTTGCCGGAGCTGTACCTGCACGGGCTGGCCCAGGGTGACTTCGACCTGGCCCTGCGGGGGCTGTTGGGAGAAGCGGCCCCCTTGTCGGCCCCGTCGATCGCCCGGCTGAAGGCGGGCTGGCAGGCGGAGTACGAGACGTGGAAGCGCCGGCGGCTGGATGACCTCGAGCCCGTCTACGTGTGGGCGGACGGGATCTATGTCAAAGCCGGGCTGGAGAAGGACAAGGCGGCCATGCTCGTGGTGATCGCCGGGCTGCGCGACGGGCGGAAGGTGGTGCTCGCGGTGGAGAGCGGGTATCGCGAGTCGACGGAGAGCTGGGCGGCGCTGCTCCGCGACCTCAAAGGGCGGGGGTTGCGAGCGCCGCGGCTGCTCATCGCCGATGGGCATCTGGGGATCTGGGGCGCCGTCCGGACGGTGTTCCCGCCGGTGGGCGAGCAGCGCTGCTGGAATCATCGCATCGTGAACGTGCTCGACACGCTGCCCAAGAAGCTCCAGGCCGAGGCCCGGAAGCTCCTGACGAGGATCCCGTACGCGGAGACGCGCGCGGAGGCCGAGCAGCTCAAGCGCAGCTTCCAGGCGTGGGCGACGAAGAAGGGCGTGCCGGCCGCGGGCCGCCGGCTCGAGGAAGACTGGGAGCGGCTGGTGACCTTCTATGCGTTTCCGAAGGAGCACTGGAAGCATCTCAGGACGACGAACGTGGTCGAGTCGCCGTTCGCCGCGGTGCGGTTGCGCACCGCCGCGGCCAAACGATTCAAGAAGGTCGAGAACGCGACCGCCGTCATCTGGAAGACGTTGTTGGTCGCGGAGCAGAGCTTCCGCCGGCTGGATGCGCCCGAGCGGCTGCTCGAGGTCGCCGAGCGCGTCGTGTATGTCGACGGAGTGCGGGAGAAGCGGGGCAATGCGAAGGCTGCCGCCTGATCTCCTTTACACACTTATTGACAAGACCTCGCATCGAATCCACCACAGCAACCGAAGCAAGAGCGTCGCGCGATCAGTCGGCTCCGTCATCGCTTCGCCCCAGCCTCCAGCATGTCGATCACGACGGCTTCGAGATTCTCGCCCGAGCGGATGGTAGCTCTACCCTTCTGATTCGAGGACCGGGAAGCGTAAGTATATCTTGCCCCACATTCCGACGAGGTAGAGCGTCGCAAAGTTCAGCGGCAAGGTGAGGACATTCGTGTTCACAAAGTTCGTCAGCGTGGTGATGTCCTCGTCACGGGGTTTGATCCAGTCCTCGAAGGCTATGAGCAATACATGGGACGGCCCGTAGCGGTCGGGGTTAGCCGCCTTGCCTTCGGCTGCACTCTTGATCCAGCTGCAAGTGCGTGCCACGAGGAACTCATGTTCGACGAACTCAATTGGGACGCTAGTCTCGCGATTGCGCTTGTTCCCTGAGGAAATAACCTGCGAGCCAAGGCTCACGCGCCGGTACTTCACCAAGTGCTCCATACGGAGATGCTCTTGAGGGTCTCGCGCAAGCGTAATCTCTACCATCACGTCTAAAGGCGGGGAGACCGACCTGTCACGGACTACGGCGTCGAAGTGTCGAGTGTCCAGATTGGGAGTGACCAGGATGTCCTCTCGACCCGAGTAGCGGTGCTTGGCAAACAGGCTGAGGGGGTAAATCTCCTCGTAGAACTCCTTGAACGGCCGATAGTGCATCAAAGCTGGTTCTCTTGCCTCTTCGACGCTCGCTATGGCGTCGCAAGTTTCGGCAACCCATTTAGCAAGCCCAGCGGGTGTTCTCGGCTTCGTGAGTTCCGAGATGGGTAGCAGAGAACGAGCGTCAAACATTGCAACCCGCGATTGCTTCACTCTCTCTCGTCGTCACCTACTGGATCACCTCATCCGCCCGCCCCAGCAGCGACGGCGGGATCGTGAGGCCGAGGGCCTTGGCAGTCTTGAGGTTGATGACCAGCTCGAACTTCGTGGGCTGCTCGAGATGACGAACGTCAAGTTAAGGAGTTCACCGTTCCGCAGCCCGGTCTCCATGGCGACGGTCACCAATGCGAGCAGGTGATTGGTGATGTACCGCAGACATGAAACATGCAAGACCTACGTCAAAGAGCGTAGGCAGACCGGCTCTAGTATTTCGTTGACGAACCCAGAGCGGACGAGATAGTTTCCAACCCTTCTCTTGTGAGAGCCAAGCTCTTGTGAGAGCCAAGCTCTTGTGAGAGCCAAGCGGATTTCAGGACGCCGGTGATCCGCAGTTCGGCCAAGCGCTCGGCGGGCATCTTGCCGTCGATGCCCATGTATAGCCGGAGGTGATTGTATTCGTGTGCCGAGGCGCGAAACTTTCGGCGCAGTGATCGCATCGACGAGATGAATTCCGCTCGGCCCTGATCCGATGGCTCCGCCGCAGGTTAGATGGGCGGCACGCCCCAGCGACAATGTAGTGGAGCGGGACACTCTAACAACTAGGAGGTAAGAGATGAAAAGTCTGGCACTCGCGGTAGCCGCGTGTTTCTCATTGTTGATCGTGAAGCCCGCTGCAGCCATACCGATCGTAAGTGAACCGGCCGCAGTTCCTGGCCTATTTGGCACGATCGCCAAAGTCGGAGGACCTGTTCTTGCCATAATAGGCTTAACTGCTGATCTAGTGACTCTCTTCACCTTAGATCTTGGTGGCCCAACCCCGGCGCCCGTTTTGAGGCTTACATTGTCAGGCGATCGAAACCTCTTTGACGTGGTCGTCCAAGGTAACAACATTACAAAGGATGTTCATCAGTCCTTCGACGGTACATTCGGTGGCTCTGTAACACTGCAAGATGGCACACTAGTACCAAACGTTCCATTCTGGAAATACACGCTTGACATAAACCTTAGCCAGAACGTTAGTCAAGGCGACCATTTGACAGATAGGCTAAACATCCATGGCACTATACAGCACGTTATCCCCGGAGATCCAGGAGATGATCCGACCTCGGTGGGAGTTCTGAACTTCGGCTTCTCCGACGTTGATGCCGACAGTGCACCGTTGACGTCCGGCAAGGGAAACCTTAACGCGGAAATCATGCCTTACGGGAAAACAGCTCACCCTCCTCATCATGATGAGATATTGCAGGATACGCGACTTGCAGACGTAGTGTTTACAAATGAAACATTCCCCTTTGGTTCAAAACGTTATGATTTTACCTTTCTTTCTCTCGAAGCGGCTGCTAAGCACATTCCCGGACCATCAACGGGACTACTGGTGGGGACCGGAGGAGTCGTGCTGCTATTGTTTCTTTGGCTTCGAGGTCGAAGGCACAGTCTTGAAGGTGACTGTCGACATTCCGCGAGTTAGTCATTGCGGTTCCAATCATGCAGCGGAGTGGTCCCGAGGCAAAATGGCGTGGGACTCGCTCAGCATCCCCGGTCGGCACTCAGGAGGATAGATGGGATGAAGCGGCTGACCTCTTGCTTGACGTGGTGGCAAACCAGAGCCTCGAGGCGGCGAGCGGCGCGGAGGCCGCCCGCGATAGTGCTGAGAAATGCCCGCCGATGCACTATTGGATCACCTCATCCGCCCGCCCCAGCAGCGACGGCACAGTCTGGGGGGTTGGTCTAGACCAACTTAGGCCGCCCGCTTCCGCCATCGCCAGACATAGGCCAGCATCGCCATTGAACCGATTGAGAATAGCGTGAGGGTGCTAGGTTCGGGTACGGCTCTGATGAACTCAGAAGACAAAATGTAGATCTGGCTGTTGTTCTGCAAGAACAATCTTCGAGTGTTTAAATCAGAATCAAGTGATAAGAAACTTCCTAATGAACTCGTCGATACTGCGACGACCTCATTGCCCGCAATATCTACTTCAACAATTCTACTGCCGAAGAAATCGAGGAGAAAAAAGCCATCCGTGAACGATGAGGCCAAATCCACTGGGCCAGGAAAGCCAGGGAAACTACTTGCCACCGATACTTCCCCTATGAAGGTACCGTCTCTGCTGTAGTGGCGAATCGTGTCACTCGCAAAAAGAGATTGCCAAACTCCGTCATCTCTGACATGAATGCCTCCACCGCCACCCAAGGGTACGGCAAACTCATTGAAAATGGTCCTTCCATCAGGACTCATTTCTACTACGTTACCCACTCCGGACCCAACGCCGAAGGCGAATACAAATAGATGGCCACTGGTATTGTCATAGCTTAGGGATGTCGGAAACGACCCAGGGCGGTAGACCTCGCCGAAATTTAATTCGCTCAGTAGGTTGCCTCGAAGGTCCAAAGCGTAGACATAACCCTCGACGAAGGGAGAGTTTGGGGGAGTTACGAACTGTGAAAGGTAGAGAACGTCCGAAGTAGGATTGTATGCAACACCGAGAGAATTGCCTGGGCCCGGGTGTCTGTTGCGGATAGGATCAATGTCTATCACTCCCAATATGGGACCAGCCGCTGCATGCTGGAGATCAACCAAGAGCATCATGGCCAGCACGACGGCCGAAGTAAGCTTGGGATTTCTCATAGGAGTGTCCTCCTCGTTTTAGGGCGCTCAGAACCGCGTAAACGAAACTGCGCCCTACCTCAAGCAGATGGTCTTGGAAGAATCATCGACTTTGACAGCGTGAGCGTAGGCAACACTAGCACCCTCCGACAACTGTCACCGCGTTCGTAGGCCCATCACCGAGACATAGCCGCTCAGACTCGGCCGCTGGGCGCGCCCCAGAAGCCGTAGGCACAGCCGGGCTGCTGCGCCTCGGCGGCGAACGGCCCGGCAAGGAGCACCGCACCCGCGCCCGCGAGGAAGGTGCGACGGTTTATCACTGGCTCCCGCCGCAGGCTGTCTGCGGTTGTGGGCTATACGGGGCGTGGGGCAACCGGCTTGGCATCATGGAGAGCCCTCCTCCAACTTCCGCAGGGCCGCCTCGAGCAGCGCCCGAATCTCCCGGTCTCGCGCCCGCCGGCGCTCGCTCTCTCGGCGCCGACTCCGTTCTCGGCGGCAGGCGGCCGAGCAAACGGTTTGACGGCCCCGGAGCTCGGCCACCTCACAGACGGAGCACCGCGAGGAGCCTATCACAGGCGTGCGCACGGGTTCTGCGGGGACTTCACCTCGGCGAGGGTCGGCGGACATGGGCGGTCGGTCCTACGAGGCCCTGTGGCGGGCGCGCGCGCTCGTTAGCACGGCTGCCGCTCCCCGAGGCGCCAGCCTACCAACTCGTGCGCTCCCGGTTTCGCCACGCCGCCGCCGAGTATGATTCGGCGTACTTCTGGCGTGGGCGGTCAACATCGTCGCGCCGGGCACCTTCGAGCTGGGGCGCTACGCCGCCGGCGAAGTAGCACGCGGCATCGCCCAGGTCTTCCCACGGATGATTCGGTTTGGCCGGGAGATCGCGCACCACCTGGCCCCGCCGGGTCACGGCGTAGTACCACTCGCCGGCGAGCGCGCGGCGCAGGAGCGCCGTGTCCCCGCCCGGGTCGATCTGCAGCGCCATGCCGCCCTTGCCGTTGCCCTGATTGAGCAGATCCAGCAGCGGCCCGATCCGCTCGCCCCAGGCCACCTTGCCCTCGTGGAAACTGCCGCCGAGCGCGCGGCACACACGGCGGACGGCGTTCATGCTGATGTCGCCGCCCTCGCCCGTGTCCATCGTCGGATCGTAGCGGTGAAAGAGCCGCTGCTCACTGACCCCGGTCGCGCGATTCAGGAGCCAGGGCAAGACACGGCTTTCAAGGTGCTGCACGAGCCCGGCCTCCTCGCTCACCAGGCCCGCGAAGATCCGCACCTCGCCGCCGACCCGTTGCCCGATGATCGTGCAGTGGCAGTGCGCCCCGCCGCCCGAGTCCCACCCCATCCACACCTCGCCGTAGCGGTGACGACATCATAGGGGCCGAGGGCGCGGCCATACCCGAGCTGAGCCAAAAGGGCTGCTAGAGGATTGATGGCTGTTTTCCCTCCTCCTTCGCGTAGAAAAGAAAAAGCCCAGCCGGTGTCTTGGCTGGGCTCATGGCTTCACGGTGTCCTGCGGCGCCCCGGAGGTCCTCTGCTCCGGATCGGCAGCGCCTACGATGCCCGCACTCTGCGCTGCGACCGCGCCGGCTGTCAATGGGAACATCGCGCCTGCGCGTTCCGCTCCCGCCGACGGCGGCCAGCGCAGCGGCGGCAGACCGGCTCGACGTCGAGGGCCTGGTCGTAGCCGCGCGGGTGGTCGTAGCGCTCGGCCGGCTCCGGGCAGTCCGCGCACCGCCGACCGGCCGCCCCCGGGATCCGGCCCCAGGCGTGGAGCAAACCGGGGCCGGAGCATCAGATTTTCCCCTCGGGCTATGGCGCAGGGCGTCACGAATCAGCACCCCGGGCAAGGAATGACGAGCACATAGCTCGTCGGCTGTTCACTATTGCCCGGAGTCTCAGCAGATTGTGGCCGCCTGCGGCGGCGATCTCGAGGGCGCGCTTGGCCCAGAAATGACCCCGCACATCTGCGAGATCGAGGGCATCCGTATCCAGGTCTCTATTCCAGCCGGCGGCCCCGGGCCGGTGCGCGGAGATCTCGCGCTCGCCGTTCAAGTACTCGAGGGCGTCGTGGAGCGTACCGAGCGGGATCACGGTGACGCCCCTGACCACTGCGGCCTCCTCGGCATTTCCCGTGGGGACGAGGAGACGCCGCACTCCGCGGCGCCGACAATGCAGCGCGACGGGGAGCACGCCACGAACGGGCTGGATCCGTCCGTCGAGCGAGAGCTCGCCCAGGGCCACCGCATCGTCAACCCGTCCCGGCTTGAGTATGCCGGTGGCGGAGAGAATGCCCAGCGCCATGGGCAGATCGAAGGCCGTGCCCACCTTGCGGACCTCGGCGGGCGCCAGATTGACGGTGATCCGGTCCACGGGGAATTCGAGCCCCGCGTTGCGGATCGCCGCCCGCACGCGATCACGGCTCTCGCGCACCGCGGGGTCGGGGAGGCCCACCGTCGTGAACGACGGCAAGCCAGGCGCCACGTCGACCTCTACGAAGACGTCGTCGGCCTCGATGCCGAACACGGTGGCCGATCGCATGCGCGCCAGCATGACCCGAGTCTCGGGACCTGTGGCTGTCCGGTCAATGGCTCAATCCGGATACATCAAGGTCTGGAGGGGAGAACGACGCACTTTGCACGCGATCGCGTAGCTCTGCTAGACTCCCGCCCAATCTTCCATAGGTGGACCCGACCTGATGGCCATCGATCGGACCTTGGACCTGGTATGGGACTTCAGATTACGAAGGCGCCGTGGTTGGCAATGGTGTGCCGGCTCAGAGACGCGCGGTGCGGTGTGGATGGAGAGTTGACGAGCCAGTGGAGAAGCGCGGCTTCTGCTACTCTCGGCTGACCGTAGTCACAATTGCCCGAGGTTGAGCGGAGGGACGGTGTGAGCGAGACGGAAACCGGAGCCGACATCGCCGCGGTCAGGCTCGATCGCGAGTTGCCGCTACCCGTCTACGCCAAGCCGGGAGACGCCGGCCTCGACCTGCGCGCCTCCGAGTTCGCGACCTTCGAGCCTGGCGAGAGGCGGCTCGTTCCCACCGGCCTCGCCGTGGCCATTCCTGAGGGCCACGCGGGTTTCGTGCTGCCACGCTCCGGGTTGGCGATGCAGAAGGGCGTGACGGTCCTGAATGCGCCCGGGCTCATCGACTCGGGCTACCGCGGCGAGCTCATGGTTCTCCTGATCAATCACGGAGCCGAACCAGTCACCATCGCGCGCGGAGAGCGAATCGCCCAGCTCGTCATCCAGCCGGTAGCCTCCGTTACCCTCGTGGAAGTCGAGCGCCTGCCCGACTCCGCTCGTGGCACGGGGGGCTTCGGCAGCACCGGCGCCTGAGGCTACTGGTTGAGACGGCGCTTGGCGAAGCCGAGCAGGCCCTGCGGCATGAAGATGACCATGGCGGTGAAGATGATCCCGACGGGGATGAGGTAGTACTCGGTGAAATAGCGCGAGAGCCCTTCGCGCAGCAGCAGGAAGAAGGCGGCGCCCGCCACCGGACCCACCAAGGTGCCCATGCCGCCCATCACGTTGAAGATCACCACCTCGCCCGAGATGAGGAAGAAGACGAAGTCCGGCGCGGCGAACTTGTTCTGCACGGCGTAGAGCACCCCCGCGAGGCCGGCGAAGAGCCCGGAGAGCATGACGGCCACGATCTTGTAGCGCTCGACGGAGTAGCCGATGGCGCGGGCCCGCGGCTCGTTCTCGCGGATGGCCTGCAGCACCATGCCGAAGGGCGACTGGGTCACACGGCGGAGGAGCAGGAAGGAAGCCGCCACCACCGCGAGCACGAACCAGTGAAGCGTCACCGGGGTGAAGCGCCCTGACCAGACCCCGGGAATGGACAGGGGGGGCTGGCTGAAGGCGAGGCCGTTCTCGCCGCCCGTCACTTCCGTCCACGTGAAGATGATGACGTAGAAGATCTGCGAGAACACGAGGGTGGTGATGGAGAAGTAGATGTCGCGGAGGCGGGTGGCGAAATAGGCGACGCAGGTCGCCACCACGATGGCGCCGGCCAGGCCGTAGAGGATGGCCAGCCAGAGGTTCGGCGGCTTGACGGTAAGGAGCGCGGCCGCCGCGCAGTACATGCCGAGCCCGAAGAAGACCGAGTGGCCGAAGGACACCATGCCGGTATAGCCGATCAGGATGTCCGAGGACATGGCGAGGAGGCCCCAGATGAGGATCTCCGTGACGAAGCGACGCCAGAACTCTGGGAGCACGAGCGGCGCGGCGATCAGGAGGGCGAGGATGACGGCGAAGCCGAGCCAGTAGGTGGTCACGGAGCGTCGCATGGCTATTTGGGCGTGGGCACGAAGAGGCCGGTGGGCCGGAAGAGCAGCGTGAGTATCAGGGCCACGAAGGACACGATGACGGCCTGGGCGGGGCTGACGATGAGCGCGGCGTAAGCCTCGAGGAGGCTGATGAAGATGGAGGCGAGGATCGAGCCGCCCAGATTACCCATGCCACCCACCACCACCACGATGAAGGCCCGCAGCGTGAAGTCGAGTCCGATGTTCTGCGTCACGCCGCCGAGCGGGCCAAAGAGCACGCCGGAGGCGGCCGCCATGCCCGCGCCGATGGCGAAGACCGCCGTGTGCACCAGAGGGACGGGGATGCCCATGGCCTGGGCCATGACCCGGTCCTGCGTGGTCGCGCGAATCCAGATGCCGTACTTTCCGTAGCGCAGGAAGAGGTAGAGGGCACCGATGATGGCGGTGGCGAGCCCGGCGGTGAGGATCCGGTACCACGGGTACTGGAGATAGAAGAGGCTGAAGTTTCCCGTGATCGGCTCCTGGATGCGGCGGGCCGAGGGGCCCCACTGCCAGATGGCGTACTTCTGCAGCACGAGCGATATCCCGAAGGTGGCGAGGATGGTGGTGAGCGGATCGCGTCCGATGAGAGGCCGGAGGGTGGTGGCCTGAAGCACCGCCCCGAAGACCGCGATCACCACCGCGGCCACGAGAAGAGCCAGCCAGAAATTGCCGGTGGTCGCGATGGTGACCGCCCCCACGAAGCCGCCGAGCATGACGAGGTCGCCGTGGGCGAAGTTGACCACGTCCATGATGCCGAAGATGAGGGTCAGGCCCGACGCGACGAGGGCGAGGATCATCCCGTTCACGATGCCGTTCACCGTCTGGATGAGGATCTGCTCGAGCGGTATGGCCACGGTGCCTAGACCCCCAGGTACTGGTGGATGACCGCGTGGTTGGCGCGAAGGTCGGCGGAGGGGGCGTGGTGGCGCACCACGCCTTTTTCCATGATGTAGACGCGACTCGAGGCTTCGAGAGTAAGGGGCACGTTCTGCTCGACGAGGAGGATGGCCACCCCCTCGCTATGCAGCACGTTGATGATCGCCGAGATCTGGCCGACCATGCGCGGCATCAAGCCTTCCGTGGGCTCGTCGAGGAGAATGATCTTCGGCTCCAGCATCATGGCCCGCGCGATGGCCAGCATCTGCTGCTCACCGCCCGACAGCGTGCCCCCCGCCTGGTCGCGTCGCTCCGCGAGCACGGGGAAGGACGCATAGACCTTGTCGAGCATGGTCTTGCGTTTTGTTTCCGTGACTCCGGCCCGCTCGAGCCCCGTGCGCAGGTTCTCCATCACCGTGAGCAGACGGAAGATGCGCCGGTCCTCCGGCACCCAGGCGATGCCGAGATGGGCGAGGTGATGCGGCGCCATGCCGCCGATCTGCCGGCCCTCGAACGTCACCGTGCCCTTGGACGGTCGCACGAGGCCCATCACGGTCTTGAGGGTGGTGCTCTTGCCCACGCCGTTGCGCCCGAGCAGGCCCACGACCTCGCCGGGCTGGACCTCGATCGACACTCCGTGGAGGATGTGGGATTTGCCGTAGTAGGTGTGCACGTTGTCGAGGGTGAGCATCAGGTCTTGAGATAGACCTCCTGCACCCGCGGATTGGCCTGGATCTCGCTCGGCGTGCCCTCCGCCAGCACCTCGCCGTAGTGGAGCACGGTAATGGTGTTGGCGAGTCCCATCACCACCTCCATGTCGTGCTCCACGATCACGATGGTCAGGTTCTTGGCGATGCGGCGCACCAGCTCGACGGTGGAATGCGTCTCGGTCACGCTCATGCCCGCCGTCGGCTCGTCGAGGCAGAGGAGCTGAGGCTCGGTGGCGAGGGCGATGCCGATCTCCAGATTGCGCTGCGCGCCGTGAGAGAGATTCACCGCCAGCTCGTCCTCTTCCTGCCGGAGTCCCACCGCGTCCAGCACGGCCCGCGCCTTGTCCATCAGATCGGGGAAGGCGTAGCGGTTGCGCAGCATGTTCCAGGCGTGACGGCGCGACTGGGCGGCCACGCGCACGTTCTCCAGCACGGTGGCTCCGGGGAGAATGTTCGTGATCTGGTAGGAGCGGGCGAGGCCTTTGTGCGAGACCTCGTTCGGAGGCAGCCCCGCCACGTCCTCACCGTTGAGGTAGATGTGTCCCGACGTCGGCCGGAGCACGCCGGTGAGGCAGTTGAAGAAGGTGGACTTGCCCGCGCCGTTGGGACCGATGATGGCGCGGATCTCGCCGCGGGCCACCGCGATGCCGACGTTGTTCACCGCGGTCAGCCCGCCAAAGCGCTTGGTCAGTCCATCGGTGCGAAGGATGGAGCCGGAGGCGGCGCCCCGGCTTCCCCCCGTGCGGAGGTGGGCCGGGTCCGCCGTCTCCTTGGATCCGTCTGCCGTCACTAGGCGAAAGTGCAGGCCGGCGGGAAGATCGTCTTCTCCTTCGGCACGATCTCCACGATCTTGTGTTTGCCGTTCGCGATCGTGAACACGAACTCGCGCAGGAAGGCCTGGTGGTCCTCCTTGCGGAGCGTCTTGTCGCCCTGCGGGAAGTCGTCGCCCTCCTTGACCTCGAGCCCCTCGAGGGCGGCGATGAGCTTGGGCGTGTCCTCGCGGTCGCGGAAGCCGGACTTCGTCATGCCGATCTTGAGGAAGTTCATGGCCTCGAAGTTGGACTGTACGTAGCGGTCCGGTAGCGGCCCCGAGGGATCGATCTGCTTCAGCCGCGCCACCGCTTCCTCGAAGAACTTCTTGTGCGCCGGCGTATTGAGCGGCGCGTCGAGCACCGGCACGTAGCGGTTGATGCCGACGAAGCCCTCGATCTTGCTCCCGAGCCCGGGCAGGTTGGTGGACTCGGCGATGGCACCGTCACCCGCCCACTTGTACTTCTTGGTCATACCCAGGTCGTAGGCCTGGTTGCCGATGGTCACGCCATCCTTGCCGAAGAAGATGCCGAAGAAACCGTCGAAGTTGCCCGTGATCTTCGAGAGGAAGGCCGTCATGTCGGGGGTGCCGAGCTGGATGCCCGTGGTGCCCACCACCTCACCGCCCGCCTTCTTTATCTGCTCGGCGTAGGCGTCGCGGGTGGACTGGCCCCACGAGTAGTCGGCGTAGGCGATATGCCACTTCTTGCCCATCTTGTTCACGAGGTAGGGGGCGAAAGCCACCGCCTGCGCGGGCGCATAGTCGAAGGGCCGGAAGGTGTAGCGGCTGCACTTGCTGGTCGTGATCGTCGTGTCGAGGCAGACGCCGATCATGTTCAGGATCTTGTGCTCGTCCCACACGGGCATGCAGGCGAGGCACACGTTCGACAGGAAACCGCCCTGGTGCACGTCGATCTTGTCTTCCACGGCGAGCTTCTCCGCCTTGCGGCGGCCCACGGCGGGCTTCGACTCGTAGTCGGCCACGATCAGCTCGATGGGCCGGCCGTTGATCCCGCCCGACTTGTTGATGCGGTCCACCGCCATCTGCGTGCCCA
>WNFP01005333.1_pt1 | contig 12560 bp, 7 predicted proteins | sample 5400201 | NCBI WGS metagenome assembly WNFP01 (sample SAMN13153355, study PRJNA577476) | soil metagenome | isolation source: 115 cm saprolite under Madrone tree | place: USA:California | collected 2016-06-14
ATCTTCATTTACTTTTTTTTGCCCGGCGCGTTGCTTGGTTACTACGCGCTGGCAAAAGCGCCGCAGCGCTGGCGCAACTTCTGGCTCATACTAGCCGGCTATACTTTTTACGGATGGGCTGAGCCGCGCTTTACGCTGCTCATGTTCGCCACCACGTCGATTGACTGGTTCATGAGTCTCATCATCGCGCATGACGACTGGCACGTATGGCGATTGTGGCATCGCCCTGTCCCAAGACTGGTTCGAGGCGGTCCAAGGACTCACTGGCAGCGCAGCGCAATCACGACCTCGATCGTGTGCAATCTCATCGCCTTGGGTTTCTTCAAATATTTCAACTTCGGCGTGGATACTTACAATGCGCTTGTCCAAACCGCGGGGCTCGACTACCTGCAGTGGGGAACGGTTTTCCGAGTCGTCCTGCCGCTCGGCATCAGCTTCTACACTTTTCAGGCGCTTAGTTACATCATCGACGTGTATCGCGGCGATGCTGAAGCGATGGCGAACTTCATCGATTTCTCCTGCTTCGTTTCGATGTTTCCCCATCTCGTCGCCGGGCCGATCCTCAAGTTCTCGTTCCTCGCCGATCAACTGAAACATCGCACGCTGACGCTCGATAAATTCGCGCGTGGCGCCGCCTTCATATCGCTGGGCCTGACAAAAAAAATTCTCCTGGCCAACCCGTGCGGCAAAATTGCCGACATCGCGTTCGACGCCGGCTCGATCAAGACGCTCGAATCTTGGTTCGGCGCGATCGCTTACGCGTTTCAAATTTATTTCGACTTCAGCGGTTACTCCGACATGGCGATCGGCCTCGGTCTTATGCTCGGTTTCATTTTCGCGAAGAATTTCGATGCGCCGTACCGCTCGGAATCGATCACCGATTTCTGGCGGCGCTGGCACATCTCGCTTTCCACCTGGCTCCGCGAATACCTTTATATTCCGATCGGCGGCAATCGGCACGGGCCCACGCGCACTTACCTGAATCTCATTCTCACCATGTTGTTAGGTGGCCTGTGGCACGGCGCGTCATGGAACTTTGTCGTCTGGGGCGGAATCCATGGCAGCATGCTGGCGTTTGAACGAAGTCAGGGCCGTCAGGGTATCTACCACAAGTTGCCAAGGCCGCTGCGCATCGCGCTGACGTTCATAATTGTTTTGATTGGCTGGGTTTTTTTTCGCGCACCGAATCTGGGACACGCAGTTGCGTATCTCGGCAGCATGTTTGGGCTACGTCACGCGCAGCCGGCTGCAGACTTGATCAGTGGGATCGTTTACAAGCCTTACTACCTTATCTCGATTGCCATTGCGGCGATCGTCGTCTGGGCTGGCCGACAAACGTGGGATTTTACGCAGCAACTCACTTGGCCAAAGGCGGCGGTGTGCTGCGGGCTGGCGTGGCTGGCACTCGCTGTTATGGCCACACAGGAATACAACCCCTTTATCTATTTCATTTTTTAATTCTCGATGAGCGACAACGAAATACCGGCAGTTAGAAATATGCCTCCGCGGCCGCCAACACTTTCGCTGCCAAGCTACCACGAGCCCACGGCTGAAACGCACCAGAAATTTTCACGCGAGGTTGAGGCCGACATAGCCCTGAAAAACACCTCGTTCGCTCCGGGGGTAGCGATCGCGCTGACTTTGTTCTTCCTGATTACCATTGTCGCAGTTCCGCTTGCCCAATTCGCGGCGGAATTTTCCACGGTCCATTCAATTGGCCGATTGCCCACTCTTGTTGCATTCGGCTCATTGGTTCCTCATCGGCATGAAGTGGGGAAAATCCCCGGTCTTCGGCGGATTCTGCCAAAACCGGAGGAAATCAAATCCGTCGAGAAATTTGTGGAGCGTGATTCTGTTGTTGCCCAGTGGCTGCTGCCGCGAGTCGAGTCTGTGCTCACAAGGTTCCTGGGCGCAGGCAATGAGCAAGCATATCTCGGACGGAAGAACTGGCTGTTTTACCGGCCGGACGTCGACTATGTGATTGGCCCGCCATTTCTCAATCCATTTTGGATCAAACGGCGAACGCTGATCGCCGACGTTCACCCGGATGCCGTTCGGGCGATTGTCGATTTTCGCGATCAATTGGCGAAACGTGGGATCGATCTCGTCGTTGTTCCGACTCCGGTTAAACCCAGCGTCGATGGCAACATGCTTGCCCTGCGTTCGAATGGATCGCTTTTTGAAAACGAGTCATTCGCCAGCTTTAAAGCGCAGCTCGAGCGCGCCGGCATCCGCGTCTTTGATCCCGAGCCGCTTTTAACGCGCCCGGCAGAAGGCGCAAGGCAACCGTTGTATTTGCAGGCCGACACGCATTGGCGTCCCGCGACAATGGAAACCGTCGCGCAACAATTGGCATACCGCGTCGGCGTTAGCGAGAGCGCTTCACCTTTTCAAATTGTGGACAGGAAAATCAAGGGATTGGGTGACATCGCGCGAATGTTGAAACTCCCGCCTGATCAGCTCGCACCTTACGAGGAGGAAGTCACCATCCACCAAGTGACCGCCGGCAATGGCGGCCACCCGCGAAATCCTTAGCCGCGAGCTTGCCCGGGGACGGGATCGTTTGGCCGGCAAGAAGTTCGTCGTCTGGGAATTCGCCATGCGAGAACTGGCTTTCGGTAATTGGAAATTACTCGACATGACATTGCGTCAACCGCCGCCGGGGCGCTTCTTTGTTCCCAAAGCCGGGGAAAAAATCAACGTAACTGGCACCGTCGAGTCGATCTCGACAGTTCCCCTTCCCGGCAGCGCGCCGTACTCCGACCATATCATGGCAGTTCATCTTGTGGACGTCAGCGGGACGCCGGGACATGAGAATGAAAATGTGGAGTGCCTGGTATATTTGTGGAGCATGCGCGACAATGTGTGGACTAAGTCTGCGCGGCTGCGACCAAGCGATCGCATTTCGCTGACGTTACAGCCGTGGAGCGATGTCTCGGCCCAGCTCGACAAAATCAATCGCAGCGAAAGCCAGGACCCGGCGGTCCAATTGGAGGAACCGTGCTGGGGCGAGTTATCCGAGTAGTCTCCGCCAGGCGTTGAGAGCCTCAGAGAAACGGGAGCGGAACCACTTCGACTGAGATTGCGTTGGGCTTTTGCGTCGCGGAATCTGCCGGTACGAGCGCATCTAACTTGCTGCCAACAATGTTGAAGCCGCGTTTCACGTAGCCAAGCGCAATTTCTTTTCCCAATCGTTCGCTACGCGTTGCACTCGTGATCCAGCCGACTTCTTTCCCAGTCGTAGAAGGAGCGTTGAGTTTCATTCCCAATTGAAACCGGAAATCGTCGAGGGAAACCAACCCGCATAACCGTTTGTTCGTTTGGCCTGAGATCTTCATTCGGGAGATCACTTCCTGGCCAATGTAGCAACCTTTTTGGTAATCGATCGTGCGTTGTTCGAGATTGGCTTCAATGGGAATAATATCCTCCGTTAACTCGGAGCCCGAGCGAGGAATACCTTGCTCGATTCGCATCACCTCCGCGGCAGCAGAATCGAGAAACCCAAATTGCGAGGACAATTGTTGCCACACAGCATCATGACGTTGGGCATCGATCCATATGTCCCATCCTGGCTTAGCCAACCGGCGCACAGAAATAATCCGGCCATCTTCTACACTTGGCGATTCTTCGGACAGAACGTGAAACATCGAGAATTGGTCGCTGACGTCTTCAATTTCGACGTCGTCGGCGATCACGTACCGCTCCAGTCGGGCACGGAGTTTTTCTCGAAGATCCGGCTCAGTGTCCACCAAAAAGGAGTCGCACAGTGCAGCAACGAAAATGTGGGCCTCCATTTTGCCCTTTGCATTGAGAATGCACGCCTCAATCGCGACTGTTTCGCTCGCCTTGCGCAAATCGTTTGTGATTTGCCCGTTGAGAAATCGAAACCGATCCGTCCCGGTAATCCGAAACTTTGCGCGCGCGGAGAGATCGAGAAAGCTCGCCTGCCCGGCTTGGGACGGCTTCTGCGTCATCCTTGTCCAGACGAGAACCGGCTCAACAACTGTTTGAGAAAGCCACGGCGCAATCGTGTGCTCGTCTCAGCCGCTGCGGTACCTGCCGTGCCGAAAGCCAGTAAGGGCTGCGGCGAACCCGTGACAGCCGTCTCTTCGGGTTCGAGCTTTTCGACTTCGGATTCTGCTGACTCAATAGTCGGTTCACCGGTACTCGCTTGCTCACGCTGTTCTTCCGTTTGCGCCTCCTCGTAAAATGCTGGCGCGGGCTCGTGCAAATATTTACGCACAGCGGACGAATAATCATCGTCTCCGTGACCCCACTGCATTTGCTCAAGCAGTTGGTCGCGCGCTGCGGCGGTAACCCCCAAGTCCAAATAATGCGACAAAGCAATCTGACTGGCGATTTGCATGTCTTTCAGCATGTGTTTGACAGAAAATTGCGGCTCGAAATCCCGCTCGAGCATTTTCGGGAGTTTCAGCGCCAAAGTGCCGGAATAACTGGCATTGGCGCGCATCGCTTCGACAAATTTTTCCAACGGCAAGCCCAAGGCTTGCACCAGCGCCAGTGCTTCTGCCAAGGCCTGCACGCTTGCAGCAGTGATCATGTTCGTTGCAATCTTGATTGCGCTCGCCTGGCCGACAGGTCCGATATAGATGATCTCTTTGCTGCTGGCCTCAAGAATGGGACGCGCTTCCTTTACTGCCTTCTCGGTCCCGCCAACATAATAAATAAGTTCGCCCTTCTCCGCTGCGGGCTTGCTCCCAGTAAATGACGCCTCGACAAACCGCGCTCCACGACGTTCTACAATTTCGGCCGCTGCGCGCATCGAGTCGGGAGCGACCGTTGAATGTGCCAGGACGAGATGACGTGGCGTGAGGCTTTCGTTTAGCTGCTCGACAGTCTGCAATAGAGCTTCGTCGTCAGAGACAAATATCTGGATGTAATTGCAAAGTCCTGCCAGTTCTCCGAGTGAACCGACAAAATTTGGAACAGGCCGCGGCGATCGGTTCCAAACGAAGACGGGAAATCCTTTGCGGCGAAGATTCTCGGCCACTGCGCGACCGATGATCCCAAGGCCGATCACCCCAATGTTTTTATGCGTTGGATGGGACATAGATGCGAGGCGCTCCATTGAGGCGGACTTCACGAGCAGACTGCCGAGAAACATCGCAACAGGCAATGCCGAAATTCATAATGCACAGGCAGAGCTTGTGACCACGCGCACTTTGTGCGGGGCTGCGTTTTATTTGAGCGCGAATTCACCGAGATAATATAAGGCGACGGACCCGACGGTCTGGAGACTCTGCGCGCTGATCTTGTCGATTGTGTCATCGGCTGTGTGCCACCAGGGAAAGTCAAAATCAATGACGTCGATTGTCGGAATCCCGATGGCATTTAGCGGTGTGTGATCATCTGTCATTCCCCGGTCCAGGTAAGTGAAGTAACTGCGCAACTTAAGTGCCTCCGCCGCGGCAAAAATACCTCGCGCCATCTCAGCAGGCGAATCTGAGGGAAGCGTGATGCCGAGAGACCGGTCGCCAACCATATCGAATAGCATCCCGCCGCGAAATTGTTTCGTGCCGCCGCTTTGAAGTTCCCTGGCGAAATAGCGACTTCCGTACAAACCATCCGTATCAGAGAACTGCTCGAAGGCTTCTTCGCCATCAAAAAATACGAGCTCAATTTTCCTAGCTAGATCTGGATGCTGTCCGATTACCCGGGCTAATTCCAGAAGCAGGCCCGTACTGGAGCCGCCGTCGTTGGCTCCGACAAAGCGAATGGCGTCAAACATTTTTGTGTCATAATGCGAGCACAACAAAAACGACGGGGGCGACGCCTTCCCCTGCCCCGGAAATTGGGCAATCAAATTCACGAACTGGATCTTGCCCCGCGGAGTGTCGTCACTGAATGCTTGACGCGTTACCTGCCAGCCGGAGCGACGAAGTTGATCCTCAATGTAATCTCTGGATTTTTCGAGAGCCTTGGATCCAGCGGGGCGCGGCCCGAAATCAACGAGCCGTTGAACCTGAGCAAAGGCTGTCTCGCCAGAGAATTCCTCCCATGCTTTCGCGTCCGCCGCGCGTGATTGGCACGCGCAAACGATCAGCACCAACGCAAGCAGGAGTGATGGAGTTTTGGAGTTTTGGAGTAGTGAATTCCGCAAAAACATTACTCCATTGCTCCACTACTCCATTATTCCTGCTCTGGCAGCCCGAGGGCAGCAACGATGCGCTGGAGATCGTCCGTTCCATAGTACTCAATTTCAATCCGTCCGCGTTTGTCTCGGTGGTGAATTGTGACGTGCGTCGCCAGATGTTGTTGTAGCCGATTCTGCAAGTCTTCCACTGCCGTGCCCTCGACGCTCAATTCGGTCGCCACACGTCGAGATCTTCGCCGTGACCGTCCGATCCCGAGCTGGCGGGCGACCAGTCGCTCCGTGGAACGCACCGTTGCATTGCGACGCAAAACTGTTTCCGCAGCCAACAATTGTTCCTCGGGAGCTTTTAGTGCCAGCAGCACTTTTGCGTGACCGACTGAAAGCAAATTCTGAGTTAGCCAGACTTGCACCTGAGGATGCAGATCCAAAAGCCGCAGCGCGTTCGCCACTGCCGCCCGGCTACGCCCCACTTTGAGCGCGATGTCCTCCTGCCGCATTCCAAATTCACTCGCTAACCTGGCGTAGCCCTGCGCTTCTTCGATTGGGTTCAGGTCCGCGCGCTGCAAATTTTCAATCAACGATAACTCGAGCACTTCCAGGTCACTCGCGGTGCGAACGATCGCGGGGACGGTCGCAAGGCCGATTTCCTGTGCCGCGCGCCAACGGCGCTCACCTGCGATAAGTTCAAATCGTGCACCGACCTGGCGGACGATGAGCGGTTGAATGATGCTGTGCTGTCGAATCGAATCGATCAGTTCCTGCAAAGCTTCGCGTCCAAAATCCTTCCGCGGCTGCAGCGTGCTCGGGACAATACTTGCCAGGCTAATTTGGTGCACTCTCTCGCCCGACTCGGCGACGTCGGTGCTCGCAGGGATGGAAGGCGTGCCGATCAGCGCGCCAAGACCTTTACCCAGACCAGAACGTGCCATGCGTCTGAGGCTACCGGAACAGCTTTATCATGGCAAACGGCAATCTGCGCCGAGTATCAAGCCTTGGCAGAGCCCTGCCCTCCCTGAAAAGAATTTTTAAAAATGTATTGACACTAAGAGCTCAAATTCAGTATCGACGCGCCTGGCTCCAAAACAGAAAAGAATTTCTGTCCGGTAGGTTCTTTGTCTGTTAGGAGCCCAGTGAAAGCAAAAAAACAAAATAAACATGACCGGGAAAACAGGAAAACACATCTCATGTATTCACTGAATCAACTTACAAAATTCATCCCGCTCGTTCTGGTCTGCTTTGCATTGCGAGTGTAAGCAGCTCCGAATGCGTTACCTGCTCCGACGCCGGACGGGTGTTACCCCGGGTTCACGACAGCGGAAGGGTGCAACACGCTTTTCCACCTTACCACCGGTGCTGGAAACACAGGAGTCGGCTGGTTTTCGCTCTTTTTCGATACCACCGGCAGCTTCAACACTGGGCTTGGCGCTGGAGCGCTGGTCCTCAACACGGGGGATTCAAATACTGCAGTTGGCGCTGCAGCGATGCTCCTCAACACCACCGGCACTTTGAACGTGGCCGTTGGAACTGATGCGATGGTCTTTAACCTCGGCGGCATCTTCAACAATGCTGTCGGCGCCTTTGCGCTCGATCACAACACCGACGGGTTCAGCAACAACGCTCTTGGCGAGAGCGCGCTTTTCCATAATGTTATCGGCGCTGCAAACACCGCCATTGGTGATGAGACGCTCGCGTTTAATGACTCGGGCGGAGCCGGTTTGGGCAATAACAACACGGCAGTTGGCGCTGCGGCGCTCGAATTTAACGTTGATGGCAGTGAGAACACAGCCGTAGGTACAGGGGCAGGACCAAACGTGATCACTGGTTTCAATAACACTTACGTCGGCGACTTCGTTGGTACCGTCGACCCAATCGGAAACCCACTTCCGGACGAAAGCAATACGATCCGCATCGGCGACCTCTCGAACGGGACCGGGTCCTTAGCCTGCTTCATCGGTGGTATCTTCAACAACCACCAGCCTGTTGGCGGCACCGTTCGTGAAGTTACTATAGACCTTGCGAACGACAAGCTTGGCTGGGATTTTGGCCCGAACCAGGGTGGTAGCGCACCTGCTGCGCCTCGTAGCGCGCCGCAACGTCGCGCGGCCCCCCAGCACCAAGCCATGCTCAATGACAAAGTTGAGAAGTTACAAGCAACGGTCGCGCAGCAACAGAAACAAATAGAAACTCTCACAGCCCAGCTCAAAGAGCAGGCCACCCAAATCCAAAAAGTCAGCGCCCAGGTTGAAATGATCAAGCCGGCGCCACGAGTGGTGGAGAATCGATAAAACTGTTGCCGGGAGCGCTGTTAGAGAAGTCAGCGTCTCCTACATACAGTTCTAACAAACAGCCGTCGCGCGAAATTGCGCGGCGGCTGTTTTGTTTTTTGCAGGAAGCGTTGTTGTTTGTTTTCGACAAAGCGATCTCATAACCAAATCGAGACGATTTTGTAAGCGTGATCGCGCAAAAGCGATACGAGGACGCCCGCACACGGACGGGCAGGCTGTACACGCACACCAAAGCTTCGCGAAAATGGAATATGCGGTCCCCATGGTTTTCGCACGCAGTGCTTTGGCAGTGCGATGCGTCTTCGCATCGCTTTCATTGTCGAAGCTTCTGTTGTTGACGAAACCTGAGAGGCCAATGATTAAAAAGTCAGAACAATGACAAAGAACAACGCTGACCGCTTTACCCTGGGTCATTCACCCGATCCGGATGACGCGTTCATGTTCTATGCAATGGCGGAGAATAAAATCAATCTCCGGGGTTATCGCTTCGACCATCGCCTGGAAGATATTCAGATGCTGAACGAGCGAGCGCGGCGCGGCGAGCTGCATATTTCTGCGATCTCGATTCACGCGTATGCGTACGTGGCCACGAATTATGCGCTTCTGCCGTCTGGGGCGAGCATGGGCGACGGATACGGACCAATCGTTGTCAAAAAACATTCAAGGCCCAAGTCCGATGAATCGCGAGCAGGCGCCCAACACTCAACATCAAACATTGAACACCAAACACCGGACGCTTTAACGCTCCAACGCTTCCCTGGCCGCCGAAGCCTTGGCGAAGGAGGCAACGCTTCAGCTGCTGACGAAGCCACTCGCGAATCGTTGCGCAGCTGTGTCATTGCCGTGCCAGGCGAGATGACAAGCGCGTTTCTGGCGCTGCAGCTTTTCCTAGGAAAGTTTGATTACGTTGTCGTCCCGTTCGATAAAATTTTTGACGCGGTCAAAAGCGGTCGCGCGGATGCCGGTTTAATCATTCACGAGGGACAACTCACATATGCGCAATCCGGTTTCGAGAAAATCGTGGACCTCGGGGAGTGGTGGAAGCGCCAAACTGGCTTGCCGTTGCCTCTTGGCGGTAATGTCGTCCGCAAAGATATCCCGCCACCAGTCCGCCATGATCTTAGCGAAATCATTCGCGAAAGTATCGATTACGGCCTGGCGCATCCGCGCGAGGCACTGCGTCATTCGCTTCCCTACGCCCGTGACATGGGCACGAACCTCACCGGTAAATTCATCGGCATGTACGTGAATGAATTTACTCGCGATTACGGTGAGACTGGACGCGCAGCGATCCGAAAATTTCTGAGTGCCGCGCACGACAAAGGCTATCTCGACGTTCCAATTGAACTGGAATTCGTCGAATGACTCAAAGGCGTGACGGCTTGGGCAGCCCCGAAAGCTTTCCGGGGCTGGGAAGCCGCGGTTCCTTGGCTAGAATTTTCTTGCCATAGAGCTAATGAAGGAAGTATCAGTGACGGCTCGTTGAAGGTGTTGCTGCCAGGCATAGGCGGTCTTCTCTCTCTCGCACGAGTCGGAAGTTGGGTACGTGCACATGCTTTTCTGGCTTTGGCTCGCTGCCCGAAGAACGAACCAGTCGATGAAGCGCGAGCAGCTGGTCTAAGGACTGCCGGTTGCCCGCAACTCAATGCGGGCGGAAGCGATCATGGCAGATAACGACAAGCGGAAGTTTGACCTACCCTGGGGGACGCTGTTGCCGCTCATGGCGGTTCTCGCAGGGGTCATAGCGCAGTACAAGCCACTCGTGAGCGAACGCCCGTCAGTTCCGAGCGAAAAGACTGCTCCCGTAATTGCTGCGCAGGACGTCGATGCGCGCTTGTGGCAAGATCCGATTGGCGTCGCGCAAACACAAAAGGCGTTGTTAGACGAACAAATCGAGAAAGGTGTAGCTAAGAAAGGTAGCGCTGAATCACACGACATCTGTGCGTTGACCGATCTCCTTTCCCAGCGCGCCACCACGTTTCACGGACGCGTTCTGTTACTCGCGGTGATGCTCGATGCGGGCCCGTACAGTGAACAAGCCGAATCGCGGTTACGCGCGCGTCAGGCTGTGCTTGAAGGGTTAAGCGAGTCCGGGTTTGTTCCGATGGATGGCGAGCACATCGGATTCGTCACTGCGACCTGGCCGCCAACGGAGACAAACGTGCCCTCGCCCCCTATCGAGCGCGCCTTGCTGCTTCCATGGGAGGAATGTGAAGCGATGGACGATTCCAAAAACGTTTTTCCCAAAGATACGAAGCGCGTCTTCGTAGTCTGGTTGCCGACCGTGGATTTTAATGCCAACCCATTGCGTTGCTTCGCGGCCCTCATCGATCAGCTCGCGCCGGGAGAGGTCCGCGATAAGATCGACGTCAAGCTGATCGGCCCTGCAAATTCCACCGGCTTGCACGGCATGCTTCACGAAGCCAGCTGGGACCCGTTATGGCGGGTCAACAGCGAGGCTTCATTGGCCATGCAGAAAGCACTTGATGGCGTCTCGATTATTTCGCCTCGGGCGACTGCCTCCGATGCTGAGCTTTTCGCTACGGCACATGTTCCAATGCCTGCTACAGACAACCCCGTAGAGACAGCTCTTCAACAATCGATAGCAGGGGTCCCTAATGGCGTGCACTTTGTTCGTACCATCGCGCCGGATGACTGGGTCTTGGAAAAATTGATCGCGGAGTTAGCGCGACGCGAAATCTACGTCACATCCCAGATGACACCAGATCGTCGCTCGATACCGCCAAAGCTGTCCCACATTGTGATTCTCAGCGAATGGGACACTCTCTATGGGCGATCTTTGGGGGCAACCTTTGCGGCTAAGGCCCCCGAACAGAGTGCCAATGGTATCTTTGACCATCCAGAAAAGCGGCCAGCGCGGATTCATGCTTACCATTATCTGCGCGGAATTGACGGTCGGCTGCCAGGGGAACCCGGCAAAGACACTCAACGCGAGCCGGAGCAAAAAACTCAACTTGGCCAGAACCCGGCGGTTGAGGCAACGGAAGGGTTAAATCAATCGGATTATCTGCGGCGTTTAGCGCGGCAGATGAAAGAGGACAACACGCGGTTGCAGCAAGACGACGGCTCAGGTATTCGCGCTATTGGTCTGCTGGGTTCGGACATTTACGACAAACTGATGATCTTGCGCGCGTTGCGTCCTCAGTTTCCAGGCGCCATTTTTTTTACCAACAACTACGACGCGCATTTTGAACGCCGCGACGATTGGGACGTTACGCATAATCTGGTGATCGCATCGCCATTTGGCAGCACGGTGCCCGAGATTTACGTCGAGCATCGGCAAATCCCTCCGTTTCGCGATAGCAATCAAACTTCCATGTACGTCGGCACGCTGGTCGCCACCACTAAAATGAAAGATGAAGACGCGGAGTGGCTTAAGTGGCAACCGCGCCTTTTCGAGATCAGCCGCCGGGGAGCTTACGATCTTAGTCCGCCTTGGTATCGCTTGCGTCCGGGCGAATCGAAAATTGTTTTCGAGTCACGCTACGGAAAAAATGCGAATACAAAGACGTGGTTTCGCGATTGGCTGTTTGCACCCGGCGTAATCTGGCGACTAATCCTCATTTCCCTGGCGGTGCTGGCCATGGCGGCCTGGATCAGTGTGAGCATCGCCAGGCGCACATTGCCAGGCGGAGGTACTGCTCTTGAGCGTCTAAAACGCGCGCTCGTCAGCATAGTTTTCTGGTTGGTCTGTGGCGGACCGCTCATCATTTTCGTGGTTGCACTACTTGCGCAGTACTCGGCACCAGAAGAACCGCTGGCCTTTTTTTCCGGCATCAGCATCTGGCCAACTGAAATGCTGCGCCTGGCCGCGTTCATGCTCGCAATCTTTTTCATGTTCAAAGCGAGCTTCGATCTTCGTGCGAACGCGAAAAGGATCGAGGCAGAGTTTTCATTCGCTCCCTTGCCGTTGACGCGATTTCGCTGGCGAGATCTCGGCATCGGCTTTGAACATTGGCAGATGAAGCAGCCTGCAGGAACGTCGCGCTTTTCCGCTGAGGAGGCGTGGCACGCTTATCTTTGCCGGAACAAATTTTGGCCGCGATTCATCCGGATTGGGATTCTCTTCGCATTGTATTCCATTTTCGCGTTCACGATTTTACACTTGTTTCCTCAACCACCGCCGCCCGCACGCGGTC
>WNFP01003544.1_pt1 | contig 12555 bp, 13 predicted proteins | sample 5400201 | NCBI WGS metagenome assembly WNFP01 (sample SAMN13153355, study PRJNA577476) | soil metagenome | isolation source: 115 cm saprolite under Madrone tree | place: USA:California | collected 2016-06-14
GCCCGCGTAGCTCGTGCCCCAGATGCCGATCCGCTCAGGGTCGACGCCGTCCAGCGTCTGCACGAACGTGACCGCGTTGCGGTAGTCGCGGACCTGCATCCACGGGTCCAACTCCTGCCGCGGCTCCCCGTCGCTGTCCCCGAAATTGCGGTGGTCGTAGGCGAGGACGACATGGCCCGCGTCCGCGACGGCGGCCGCGTACCGGTCGAGGTAGAGCTCCTTAATGCAGTTGTAGCCGTGGGCCATGACCACGGCGGGAGCGGCTGCCGCGCGGCCTCGCGGACGGTACAGCCACCCCCGAAGCGTCGTCCCGTCCGCGTCGAACTCGACGTGGGTGGCCTCGTGCGCTGCATCCGTCCTGAGCACGGTCGCATCATCTCCGCCCCCAAACGGGGGGTCAAGCACCCAGGCGCCTGCGGGGCGCTTCTCAGATGCGCTTTGCCAAACCGGACACCGCCCCACAAAAAAATTCGATCAACCGCTAACGACGCCGACAGGATCGTGTACGGAGAATGGCAAATTCTTTCGTGCGGCGATTGGATTCTCAAACCGAAGGTAACTCATGCATCGCGCGTGTGGAATTTGGCGTTATCCGAATGACCGATTGCCTGCCAAAGCGGTGTGCGAAGGCAGGTCGATCTTACTCTGTTGGCTTCGATTTCGTTGCGGCGCTCTTGCGTTTGCGTGGCCGTTTCCGAGACTTTGGAGCAGCTCCGTTACGAACAGCACGGACTTTCTGTTCCTGTTCGGAAGCGGCCGCATCGCGTTGGCGCCGTTCTTTGCGTTCTTTGCGCAGCTGCTTCTCGTGCAAATAGGTCTTGTACTTTTTATAGGCAAGACCACCGCCCAAACCAGCGGCGGCAACGGCCAGGGCTGCTACAATTTTTACTGGCCCGCGACCAGGCACCATATGCCACGGGCACTTAGGCAGCGGATAGCTATCCGGAAGAGAAAACTCACAACCACGCGAAGTACACTTATGCGCCATAGCTTGTGGTATCGCGACCGGCTAAGAGCGTCAAATGCGGAGGTTGCAATGGGTGCACGTTGTCGTCCGCCGAAACGAATCCGACGATCGCAAGCCCGATCCCGATCGCCAAAACAAACCACCTTGTCACATCAATGTATCGAACCCCGATCCACGCTTGCTCTTGCGCTGGTTTAAACCGTCGCGTCTTGCGAGGGGCGCCCTCGTTTCTACTCTAGCTCGTCGCTATTTCCTGTGATCTGGCCTATAGTCTTCGATGTCCAAACCGTTCGTAGTTTCTTTTTTACGTCGGATGCCCGACAACGTAACTGAGGAGTTGGTGGCCGTGCTTTCTTCCAGGGCCTCATTTGAATTCAAGCCTTTGTTCGACATCGTCCTGCTCAATCTTCGGGAACGAAACGCTGCCAGCGGCGGGGAAGAGATGCTGCGCTTGCGCGTTTATGAAAAGCTTCAGGGCCTGGTCGGTCAGGGCGCGGTCAATCGAACGATCACCGGGACCACGAAAAAATATAAAGGCGTCGCCCCGCGCATGCGCGGGCTCAAAGCAGAGATGAAACTCTTGCGCGCTGATTGGGCTAAAAAACTTCGGGCCAAAGCTGCAGCCCGGCGTTGACCTCCTTGGCTCGCCGTTCGCGATCGTACGGCGTTTGATGCCAGGACAGATTTCAACTGCCTGATTTTCTCGTTTCACCTTCAGAATCCTTACGTGGAAGGATCAGCCGTGCGAATGTTCGTTTATTGTTGACCTTAGCCGCGTGCCGTTAACGAGGCCGAAAGAAAAGCTGTACATCTGATCGGCAATGAGTTAGCGTTTAATCCGATGCGAGGCGCACGCGTGCTGATATTGAGCGGACGATTCAAAGGCGAAGAGGGCATCTGTTTGGGCAAAGATGCAAACGACCGCTGGGCTGTCTCGCCGGATGGCAGTCACGAAATTCTATCATTAACCCGAGACAGAGAGTTCGGTTTGCTGATCGACTTATCAGCTGATCCACGGCGAAACTGAAGGCAGTCGATGTCGACGTTGTAGCGAAGGCAAGCAACACCTACGACACTCGGACGTACGCAAAACCGCCTTCCCGAATCATTGTGTTGAAAAATGTGCCGATGGATTCGGCCGCCATGAGTTGCTCGTGAGTTTCCGCAGATATCCCCACATACTGGTAGACACCACCTTTTCGAAACTCCACCTCTAAGGTCAAAGTAGCTGGATCATAGCCGATCGATGTCAGCTGACTCGAACTGACCGGGACACGCTGCATCCGAATCGCACCAATATGCAACACTTCCAAATTCCAGGTCGAGTCAAATCGACGGGAGATCGGGAGCGCTAACAATCGGATCACCAGGCGCAGCTATCTTCCACAATCGTGCATTGATCTCAACCACACCAGCTCCTCGCTTTTTCGCTGGAGTAACTCGAACGGACACAGAATCACCGGGCCCGGGAACCGGAACGGCGAATGCCCGTGCGATCGCCACGTGCGACTGAAACTGCCCGAGGATGATGATGCCTTCTGGTTGCAAGAGCGTTCGCGCGCCGCCGTTCGCCCGAACTCTTTTCATGTAGTCATCCTGCTGCGCGACTGTGGCAACAGCGGCGCGGCCTATCACCGTTCCTAACGCCGAACGGAAGAGCTCATTTATACGCTTTTGTCCCGATGTTTCGGCGAAGATTCTATCAACGGTAGCAGGATCCAGTTGCAAAAGAACGTTCGGAGGGAGTGGCGCGTTCTGGTGAATCCACACGATTGCGTTTCGGCCTGCTGTGTTCAGCGTTGATTTGGCGTCTCGGTTCGCGCCGAGATTAAGATGCGCTGCGCTGGCCCTAACCAGTCCCAAGCTCCATGTGGGCGTCGGAGTGTCGGCGGCGGATAAGATCAAACATATGTGATCCCGAGCTTCGGGAGGAATCATCCAGCCGCCGATCGTTTGCGAATACTTGCAATCAACATCAATGCCACCAATCAAGTAATCCAAAGATTCTCCGTCGGAAAATTTGAACTCACGCTGAAGATTGATTTCGACGAGCGTTCCACAGTGCGTTTTCTCCGTCTTGTAAAGCTGATCCCAACGATAACGCCCGGTTCGCCGACCGTCGTAAAGCTGATCGAACGTGTCGCGAAGTACGCGCGCTGTCCGAGAACCGTCTGGATCGAACGCGCGTAGTTCGGTGACAACTGCTGTAAGTTCTTTGTCGATGGGGCGTGGCGAATTCACGGTGCTTTCTTTCCCCTTGCAGCTCCGCGACGATTCTGTGCCTGCTCGATCAATCGCGGCAGGGGGATCTTGAGGGCCTTGGCAATCCGCGCGGCGACGTCAAGCGTCGGGTTTCGAATCCCGCGCTCGACCATGCTGACATAAGTTGGGTGAAGTCCGGCTGCTTCAGCGAGTTTCTCCTGCGACAGCCCGGCAGCAATCCGCCTGTCGCGAACTACAGTCCCGAAGTTTCTCGAAACATCACTCAGCACGCGCTGGAGTTTGTGCTAGTCGTGCGTGTGAGCGCCATAGACTATAGTCGTGAGCACGTACTTGCGCGCAGGTGACGCGATCCGTCTTCTGGGACTTCAGACGGGCGAAGGTGGTATCGAGCTTAACGGTAGCGGACGCGTCGCCGGTTTGGGACGGGCATCGAAACATGCGTCTCAAACAACCGAAGCGAGCGCGCAGCCGCTGATTCCGACCGATGCCCGCCTAGTGCCGAGAAGATTGACCTGCCAACCGCCCTAGCGACTAGTGGCGGAAACGCATTGCCGACTTGCCGATACGCTGCTGTCTTACGCCCGCTGAACTGCCAATCGTCGGGAAAGCTTTGTAGCCGCGCCACCATTCGCACTGTTAGACGCGGCAGACCGTCGACTGGAAAATCACGATTTGGAGGAGCGTCAGCGATCACAAGGCCGTCAACGCCGAGCTTCTTCCATTGTTCGCGCGAACGCGTCGGACCCAAATCAGGCCCGCCATGTTTCTTCGAGCCACCGACAATTGTCGGTGCGATGCTGTTTGCACGGCTCACCCATTTGAGCGCTCCCGGCCAACCATTCTCCGCCATTAAGTCTTGCAATATGGTTCCAACGGTTGCGCCGGGCATCGTCGGCAACGGCCATTCAAAATTGCTAAAGTACTTCGGCTTGAAGCCGACGAGAACAAATCGGGGTCGCAGCTGCGGCACGCCGAAGTCTGATGCATTCAGCATTTGCCATTCGGTCTTGTATCCGAGCCGATCTAGTTTTCGGAAAAGATTAGCCCGGTAATCCGAGAACTTTGATGACGCAAATCCCGCAACATTTTCCAGCATAACCGCGGCGGGTTCTGCTTCTTCGATGATGCGTATTGCCTCGGGAAACAAATCACGTTCATCACTCGCACCGAGTTGTTTGCCTGCGATAGAGAATGGCGGACACGGAACGCCCGCTGCGACTAAATCGACACCTCGGAATTCGGAGCCAGAAATCTTTTCAATGTCAGAATGACGTACCTGCCAGTTCGGCCGGTTTTTCTTCAGCGTCTCGCATGCTTGGAAGTCATTGTCGATTGCGCCGACGCATTCGAACCCTGCGATTTCGAGGCCAAGTGCTTGACCGCCGCCTCCTGTGCACAGCTCGAGAACTGTTAACGGAAACGGCAATGTTTCTTGTGACATCTGATATGCGAACCTGTACTAACAAACGTTTAGGCTGTCGATTTTCGAATCGAGCTTGCGAGTTAACCGGTGGCGCAATCGCTCGACATTTTGCGTGTGACATTCCCAGATGACGACAGGGGTCCAGCCAAGCCGACGTAAACGGCGACGATATTTCCGATCGCGTTGAACATTCGCTAAAAGTTTCGGTCGCCAATATTTCTTGTGCGTTTTCGGATCAGAACAATCAATGCAGCCCGTGTGCTGATGCCAAAAACAGCCGTGCACAAAGATTACGATTCGGTACTTCGGCAAGACAATATCGGGCTTACCGGGCAGATCGGTTCGATGTAATCGGAATCTGTATCCCAGGTCGTGTAATGTTCTGCGTACTGCGTGCTCAGGGGTCGTGTTGCGCGACCTAATGCGTGACATGTTCCAGCTGCGCCGTACCGCCGACAGTTTATCGGCCATATAACGAGGAGTGACCTATTCCTGTGTGAGGCCCCTATCCCAAGCCTCGTAGACGTCGAACGTTTCTAAATCAATGGCGATCGGGGTGATCTTACTACACCCTTCCTCCCGCACGACCCGATACGCTATGAAGTCGTCGGGATTCAGTCGGCCTTCACGCATCTCGCGAAGAAATTGCCCGAATAGTTCTCGTGAATGAGTCTCGACAAGCACATGCATTCGTTTCTTTCGCACTGCATCAATAAAGACTGCGGCCAAAGGACGAACCGCTAAAGTATGCAAATGCAACTCTGGCTGCTCAAACAGCAAGGTCGACTCGTCAGGGGCAAAACTTAATTGCGTCAGCACGGGGAGGATCTGCGAAAATCCATACCCTAGATCGGCGAGGGGAAACTCATGACCGTCGTTTAACGTGATATTGACATCGAAAAGATCGGATCTTCCAACGCGTGCGACGCCTAATGTCCTCGCTAGTCCAAGCGTATCGAACCACGCTGAAACCTGTTTCGTGTGCTTTCGCATTTTGGATTGCATCATTTCGTTTGCGAGAAGCGTCACCGTACCTTCTCCACGCGGTCCGACTTCTCGAGGCGCAGATCCTCTCGTCGGGTACCTGCGTTGTGGTGGTTCGCGAAAAGGCCCGAGGTAAAGTGTCTTCCTCAGCTCTTGCTCAAGCGTCCGTTGCGCTTCAAAGAGCGGTTGTAGCTCCATGTACGCACTCCGACCGCGTACAGACGCCCGGTCGACAGAAAAGCCTCCCGACAGTTTAACGCGGTGTGTTCGCTGCGATCCAGATGGCGTAATAATTAATGCACCATTTTTTAACCGCCGCAGCGCAAAAGATCGGTCAGCGAGCTTAATGTCTGCAGATTTAAGGAAAATATCCTGTGTTCTACGTGTGCTACCAAACGTATATATTGCAGATGGGCGGCCTTCAATCGTACTCATTGTCGTGCGTGAGTACACGTGAACACGTGCTTGGCCGCCGGTAACACCGAGAGTCATAGTGTCTGTATATTTTTTCGAATGGATGATCTCGATAAAGCGGCCCAAATGAACATAGGCAAACTGGTCATCGAGGACCAACGGTCGCGTGTTGTTGGGCAAATTGACTGTCTGCGCAAGTGCAGCCAACGCGTGAATCGTGCTGCTCTTGCCCGAAGAATTCGGACCGATAAAAATCGTGATGGGCTTCAGCGCAATATCTTTGGAAGCAAAGATTCCTTTGAAATTTCCTACGCAAACCGAATCAAGCGCCATACCGCGAGCATATCAGTCTGAACGAAGCAGTCCAGACGGTCGTTGAGTTGTAGCACCAAACGACTCCGCTCTTTACTTCATCCGATCGAACGTTTTCGGCAGGAATTCCAGACCGGTTGCCTGATCAGTCTTCTCTCGAGTGCTTTCAATCCACTTCATAAGAAAGGTAAGAATCAAAAATGATGAAGGAGGAAGGACTACATTGCCATCACTTTTTCAACGTTTCTTGTATCCAAAGAAACTATGCGGTACACCGCCAACTTTGCCTCGCGCTTGATCCGCCGTTCGTATAAGGCTAAAGCGCACATTTGAAACTCGTTTGCTGCCCACGCTTACTCGCTGGCTGGTTTACGTTGATCACTCGCACGGCCCCGTGCTTGCGCCAGCTACCTAGCTGCGTTGCCGTCTACCCGCGCGATTCCCGATCGCGACGTGTTCTATGTCGCTGATCCCTCAGCTCCATTCCCGACGCCACCAGTATTCACCCGCACTCCCTCTGGCCGTCGCCGCCTGAATCGTTACAAGCGGACAGAAGCCAGTTATGAGGCATGCGCCAGGGCCGGCGTGGGCGGTTTGATGCCTTCCTCGGCTGCGACTTCCAACGCGCCTTCGAGCGCCAGCTGGATTTGGCGCGCTGCTTCCTCACGGGTCGCTCCGTGAGCCATGATGCCGGGCCATTCAACGACTTGGGCGATGAAGCATTCGTCGCCTTTCTCCGCCGAATACCAAATGCGGATTTCGTAATCGCGGGGATCGGGTTGCATCGGTGTTTTCATCATGGTTTGAGATTCAATTTTTGCAACGGCGTCAGCAAATTTCTGATTCGCCAGGCGGTTCAGGTTTGTTAAACTGGATCACGTGAGCTTGGAGCAACTGGAACGCGCGATTCTCGGCCTGACATCGGAAGAACGGCACCGGCTGGTGGTTTGGTTTGAACAAAACCGGCGAGAATTACTTGGCGATGATTCTGATGAGCTGACCGAAGAGCAGCAGGCCGAACTCATGCGCCGGCGTGATCTCGCTCTGGCACATCCCCAACTGCTAGAGCCGTGGGATGGAACCATCGAGCGCGTGTGCGAGCGACTTCATGAGTTTCGGTCCGAGCCGGACTGGCACTAAAGCTTCCGCTCGCTGAACAGGACACACTCGACGCCGCGATCTGGTATGAGGAACATCAGGCGGGCTTGGGCGAGGAGTTTCTGAATGAAGTTGATCGCGCCGTTTGGACGCTGGCCGAGTCAGCGCTGCTTCATCGCATCCGGTTTGCGGACGTGCGCCGGGCGCCGATACACCTGTTCAGGTTCTACGGTGTTTATTACATTGTTCGTGACGAGGAGGTTTGGATCATGGCGATCTTTTTGGAGGAAGGCACCCGCGAGCATTGCAAGAACGGCGCAGACAGATGACGTAAAGTCCGTTTTGGCTAGCCGCCAAAACCCACACGCGAGCAGCGTGTGCTCCCCAGAACTGCGACAACCGTTATCAGTTTTTTGCATGTGGCGGCGAATCGCCCGGCGCAAAGGTCGCGAATACGGCGATGGCGATCTTTTTGGAGGGGAGGTACGCCTCCGTACCGCTGTAGCCGCCGAGGAGCGGGTTCTGCAACAGCAACGATCCCGAGCGCTCGATCGATTAGTGTTCGGAGGGTTCCGAAGTCTCTTTGTACACGAATGGAACGTGGTCGGGCGTGAGGATTCGCGCGATGTCGCGGACCATGACGGTTGCAACGCCTTCAACGGGCTCCTTAGCCTGGTAGTTTATCCACGCAACGATCGTCGTGCCCGTCTCCGGCGAGTAGTAATCCGCAGTGTTGTAGCCGGGAAGGCCGCCGGTGTAGCCGTACCAACCCGCGCTACACGCAATTCCCAGACCAAAGGACCCGTTGCCCAGAAATGGGATGCAGTTTATGAGATCCTGGTAGGTCCCGGCTCCAATCGTCTTGCCGGTGGCGTACAGCTCGATCCAACGTCTGATGTCATTCATATCTGAAATCATCGCGCCAGCCGACCCCATGAACGAGACGGGAACCGTGTTGCTGATGTCTTCCCAATTACCTTGCTTGTCGAGGTGGTAGCCGTGCACCCACGGGCTCGGCATGGCTTCTGTTTGCGGATAGGAGGTCTGCGTCAATCCGAATGGCTCTAGCAGCCGCTTGCGGATCTGGTTTCCAACGCTGTCTTTCGTGATCTCTTCGATGATCATCCCGAGAAGCAAGTAATTGGTATTGGTGTATCGATAGCTTTTTCCGGGCGCAAAATAGGGTTTCTGCTTCATCGCCCATGCGACGAGCGTGCGCGGGTCGAAGTCACTCGGGACCTTCATATTCAACTGCGCGAACTCCGGGGTATCGTAGGCCTCGAAGAGGCCGCTGCGCATATCGCAGAGCTCGCGCACGGTGACGCCCTCGGCATTCGGTATGGTAACGCCCAGCGAGAAGCGGCTGAGCGGGTCGTCGAGACTGAGTTTTTTTTCGCCTACCAACTGGAGAAGGACGCTAATGACGAACGTCTTCGTATTGCTGCCGATGCGGAAGTGGTCAGCCGGAGTGAGAGGCACGTTGTTTTTAAGATCGGCGTAGCCGAAGGCACGGATGAAGCTGCCTCCTTTGGCATCCCAGACGCCGATCAAAGTGGCCGGAATGGGTGTGCGGCCGCCGTAGCGTTTGCGATCGTTTTCGACGGCTGCCACGATCGCGGATTGAATGGACGGACTCCCCACGGATGGCGCCTCATGAGCCGACTCCGGGATCGGTACAGGCGGAGGCGCATCGTCGGGTGCGAGGTATGTACCGATCGATCGGAACAACGTGTCACTGGAATTCGCGTAGTTCCCCTGCGAGTCGAACGCTTCTGGTATGAAGGTCACGGCCACGGCGATGGCGATTTTCTTCGAGGGGAGGTACGCCTCGATCGCCCCCAAGCCGCCGAGGAGCGGGTTTTGCAGCAGCCATGATCCCGAGCGCACGACGCCGAGCCCGTAGTTGTACACGTTCGTTTGCGTGCCGCATGAGGGTGCGCAGTTGTCCTGTTTTTTTCCAAAACCGAGCAGGTTTGGAGCAGTCATGGCTTCGTAGCTGGACTTCGACAGGAGCTTGCCGGTGCCAACCTTGACCGCTGTGGTGGCCATGTCGTCGATGGTCGTTGTCTGATTCGCTCCCATCGGCGTTCCCCATTGCGGGTTCCAGAACGTGGATTCTTCGGTGAACGCGACGTTCGGAGGAATCTTGAGCGCGGTCCGGCGCTCGGAGTCGAACGCGTGCAGGATCGGGCTCGGGATCTCGGAAGTCTCCGAGGCGGTGGTGCTCTTCAGGCCCATCGGGCCGAGCACTTTTTCGCGCAACAGCGCGTCGAGCGGTTTCCCGCCAATTTTGGACAAAATCTCGCCGAGAATCATGAAGTTGGTGTGCGCGTAGCTCCAGTTCGTCCCGGGAGCGAACATCATAGGGCGTGAGAACGCGTACTTGAGCCGCTCGTCGTACGTCGAGATGTGAAACGGATCCGCGGTCCACGCCGCAAGCCACTTCGGGTCGGTCTCGTAGTCCGGATATCCCGAGGTCTGGTTCGCCAACATCTTTAACGTGACTTTGTTTGCTTCCGGCAACTTCGGCATCCAGCGATCGATCGTGTCGTCGAGCTTGACCTTGTGCTCGTCGACGAACTCCATGAGCAACGTGCCCAGGTAGGAGAACGCGACGGCTCCGTTGCGGAAGTGCATCGCCGTGGTCGCCGGCACGCCGGTAATCGATTCGCCGAACGCCTGGCTAATCACGACTTTGTCGCCCTGCGTGACCTTCACGATCACCGCACGGAGATGCTCGGTCTTCATCGCCTTCTGAACGATATTTGCGATGACCGACGCCTGCTCCGACTGCGATTTTTCCGCCGCAGCCGCACGCGCTTTGAGCGAGACGGCCGAAAAAGTCAGAAGTAAGAATGGAGCGAGTTGGATGAGCGACATAGAAGGTAAAGCTCGCCGCGGCGACCGAGCGATTGCGGGCAGCGAGCGAGTTTCAATTATGAAGTGGAACTCGACAAGGTCTTTTCTGATTGAGGAGCGTGTTCTCCCCAATCATTTTGCGCCAACGCAAGCCAACGATAAGCTCGCATCATGAATGCTCCTTTGAATCCAAACAAAGCGCTCTGGGAAAAAGGCGATTTCACGCGCATCGCGGCGACCATGCGCGAAAGCGGAGAAGCACTCGTGCAGACACTCGGAATTACGAAAGGACTCTGGGTGCTGGATCTCGGCTGCGGCGATGGCACCACGGCGTTGCCAGCGGCGAAACTCGGCGCAGACGTGCTGGGCATCGATGTCGCGCGGAACCTCGTCGAGGCTGGGAATAGGCGCGCGACGGAGCACAGCCTGACCAACGTGAAGTTTCAGGAAGGGGATGCGTCGAATCTGGAGCAGTTGCCGGACAAGGCATTTGATCTCGTCGTCAGTATCTTTGGCGCAATGTTTGCGCCCAAGCCGTTCGAAGTCGCCAAAGAGATGGTGCGCGTGACCCGACCGGGAGGTCGCATCGTCATGGGAAACTGGATTGCTAACGATCCGACACTCGTCGCGCAGATTTTGAAGATCAGCTCAAACTACACCCCGCCACCACCGGAAGGTTTCGTTAGCCCAATGACGTGGGGCGTCGAGAGCAATGTGATCGAGCGTTTTACCGCGGCAGGAGTTCCGAAAGACAACATCTCCTTCGCCCGCGACACATTCACCTTCAATTTCCCCGGCACACCTTCAGCGTTCGTCGATGAATTTCGGAAATATTACGGGCCGACCATGAATGCGTTCGAAGCTGCGGAAAAACAAGGCCGCGCCGCTGAGCTTCAAAAAGAATTGGAACACCTGTTCAACAGCCAGAACAAAAGTGAGGATGCCACGTCCATTCCTGCAACGTTCCTGCGTGTGACGGTCGCGGTTTAGTAAGGCGTCTCTAACGCTCGCCTTACCGTTCGGGTTTGCCTTGCTTTTTCTTGCCTTGCTGCTGCTGGCCGGTCGGATGGGGGCGATTCCCTCCTGCTCCCATTTGCGGATGTTTTCCTCCCATTTGAGCGTTACGCGCGCCCATTTGGGGATTGCGCGACATTTGATTCGTTGCATGGGGTCCGTGAGCGGTGCCCCCAGCCCCGGTTCCTTTGCCGGTATGCATTTTGGCCTGGTTTCCCCCAGTGGTTCGCATGTTGTTACCCTGATTTCCGGTCTTGAGCTTGTTCCCGTTTGCTCCGGCCTTATTACCCGCTCCTGCTCCCTGAAGATTACGTTCGGTTACGTTCCCGGATTTGTTTCCACCTTTTCCAGCACCCGCTCCAGTTCCGAGTCCTTTTCCGCCTTGACCTTCCCCGGCGCCTGCGCCCTGGCGATTAAGTTCGGATGCATTCCCGATTTTGTTTTCACCTTTGCCCGCACCCGCTCCAGCTGCGGCGCCGAGGCCCTGTTCGCCGCCCTTGCCCTGCTCCGCGCCTTCGCCCTTGTCGAATGACTTGATCGCATCGGCGTTTGGATTGCCTTTGTTCACCGACGCCCGGAGATTTTGGTCCTTGCTTGCCGCCTGCTGACGGGAAAGCTGCTCGGACGTTGGCCCCACTTTCCGAGCATTCGCCGCAGCCGCTTTCTGTTCCGCGCTCGGTTCTGCCTTTATCCCATTGGGACCGTTAAAGCTGGCACGATTGGCGTTCACCTGTTTGTTAAACGAATTATTGATGTAGGTGTTGTGGACAACATTCCTATTCACACGCGTGACAGCGGTGTTGTAGCGAAACGCGTTCCCTTCCCATCGACCGCCCCAGTACCCATTTCCGGTGTAGCCATAACCGTAATTAATGCCTCCGTAAAAACCGACATGCGGTCCCCAGTAACCTTGGTTAAATGCGTAAGCGCCGTTGTTCCAACCCCACCACGGCGGTGTCCAAAGCAGACCCACTGATGGCGGAGCGACCCAGACGCCGGGGACCCAATAATAATCCTGGTCCCAGCCCCAGTAGCCCGGAGTCCAGATATATCCCGCGACCGGACAGGCTGGTTGCTCATATACCGGCAGAACCGGCGGAGCGATGTTGGCTGAGAATTCCACCTGCGCGAACGACGTCGCGAAAGGTAGTGCAAGAAATACAGCGAAAACGAAGGGACGTAATTTCATAATGTTCATGTCTTAATGGTTAACCACATCTGGATCAAGAAAGTAGCGAAGAAGAATTAAGAAAGATGAAGG
>WNFP01003547.1_pt1 | contig 12553 bp, 11 predicted proteins | sample 5400201 | NCBI WGS metagenome assembly WNFP01 (sample SAMN13153355, study PRJNA577476) | soil metagenome | isolation source: 115 cm saprolite under Madrone tree | place: USA:California | collected 2016-06-14
AAATCAATTTTGTAATAAACGGGAACCCGGTACTGCTTTTAGACACCGATGCCAGAATATTTGGCAGAGGGGTTAATTTTTCTCAGAGTGTTTCTGGAATCTACCAAAAGAAAGAACGTCACGGCAAGCCAATTTTGCACGGATTACGGAAAATTCATAAGCTTCATAAATCGCAACGCACGACCATTTCCCCGGAGACTAAAAATGACGGCCTGCGCATCACGATTGCCCATTCAAAACTCCCGCCATATATCGTTGCGGACCTTCAACGGCGAAACCGCGCTTCTGATTTTGCAGGGACCATTTTCGCGGTTGGACTGCGCTCGTCTCGTCGTTTTGATAAAAGACTTGCAAGATAGTGACTACGTGCAAGTTTTTCTGGATGTCTCTGGCGCAGAGTATGGCGAAGGAGCAACGGATATGTTGAAAACATTGGAGAATACCGGAGTTCGGTTAATCGTTAGCAACTGAACTCTTGCTTAATGACCAATGACCGGAACCATTCCTGTTTGGGGTTCCGGTCTTTATATGTCGCGAAGAGAAGTCGAATATCCGCCGGAATTGTCCCAGACAACGTTCTTGGAAAACACAGGCACAACAACAAAAATTTGCCCGAAAGAGAATTCGGGGAGGTAAACAGTGTCACGTTTTTACCTACGGCGGGATTTTTCAGGACTTTCAAATCTGCGTAAGTCGCTGAAAATAAATGGTCGGGGAGAGAGGATTTGAACCTCCGACCCCCTGGTCCCGAACCAGATTCCAGGCCGTATTGAAACCTGCTGAAACTTATTGCTTCCAAGTGATTGATAGTGAGCCTGTTGCGAGCCGTTCGTGGAAGGCTATTGTTCTTTATTGAAAACTGGGGCTTTCGCAGCCTCATTTTTGCCTACAGACGAAGGCACTTTTCACTCTCGGGATATCCATAGCTGCTCAGTTGAATATTTTGCCCCTGCTTGGGTTGATCTCAAACCTAACCATGCGAGTTTGCAATGTGCTTCGCAAACCGTGCGCTTTCAATTTGGACCAAGCACAACATAATGCCCATCTGTTCTCCTACTTCTCAACAGGACAGGCAGCGCTTGAAAAGGTTAATCCTTTCCTGCCTTGTGGCCGCAGACGTTCCAAACGATGCCTATTGTTCCGGATCCAGGATTTCCATTGTTGGGCCAATTGCGGAATTCGAGGGTCGTCTGTGTCATGAATCGCAGGGAATGGCGCCCAAGGGACAACTTCAGAAAGATATCTCACTGCCCAGTGGCTTGGATATATCCCTCCAAACAGTGCATCCGTATTATATTGAGGCCTCTTTAAATTGTTAGTATAAATCTCATCCTGGTCCAGCAAAAAGAAATACTGACGTACAGCAAACCAGCCTTTCACTTTCGGAAGTAACTTTCCGGCTATATCATTGACTATTTCTGGTTCAACAGTCAGCAAAGAGCATTCCAGCTCTAGCATGCTCTGGTGATCGCCTAGCTTCAACAATGCAACAATTGCCTGAGTTTCAGCGGGGCTTTGGCCCCCATATTCTACAGCTGCAGTTAACATTGCACGCAAGTATGGAATATATGCCGGATTTTGCGATTCGCCCGCTCGAGCGATCGCCGCTAAGTTGCCTTCTTGAATGCCCCTTATATTGGCATCAAATTGTTTTCTGCCTGTCTGAGCATCCTGTTTTCCGACATTCATGCAGAGCAGAATACAGACACACAGGAATGTCCGTGCCCTATTTTTTAACATTGATCGTGTTTGGATGGCCATGCAACTGCTCCCATTCATAAAAGTTTATTTCACAGCTTCCGGATCTGAACCTTGTGCTCGTATATTCGAAGCTACGATTCATTAAATGGAAGGGATCCTGATCATCAGGGTAATGAGGCAGATTGGGGTTCTTTTGGACACCCCTTGGATACAGCCCAAAGTGATGTCCCAACTCGTGCGCTGTTGCAAGCTCGGGAAAAGGGTTATTCGGTGCTCCTGTAGACAATGGGCTACTTGCATTAGTTCCGTATTCTCCAATAAAAACGTCTGGCGGATAACCCTGTGTAATGTTAGTTGGTGGATACGCAAAGCCAATAGTTACTGCCCCAGAATGGACGCACCTGTACTTGTGAGCCGCAGGGAATTTGAACCATTCTGTGGAACCATCAGCGCGCCATAGTGCAGGCCATAGGCATCATCACCATCAAATCCTGTGCAATTGGCGACAGGAGTAAAGTTGGCGGGAGAGTGCGGGGCAATCCTATTGGCAGTATGCCCTATTCTAACAATCGGAAAACCGCCACGGCTAATCGTCTTATGGTTAAGCGGTTGTGTCTGCTGTGATTGCGGCTGCGGCTCTCGAACAGCACTCAAGGCGCTATAAGCGTTAAGGTAAGTATAAACTCCAGGATCCAGATATGCGAAGTCTCCAATATCCGGAATGCCTACCAAGGTAGGACTTCCAGTAGTGTCCAAACTCTTAATCCCTTGTCCATCCTGGACAATCACTCCGCCGTCGTCAGTAGCTGCAATCAAACCAGTATTGCTGGTCCAGTTTGCGGTTCCGGTTAATACATCCACTGCCGTGGTCACGTGGCTGAGGCTAGTGAAATCGAAGACATCAAAAAAAGCAGTTCCCTGATCGTTGCTGGCGATGTCACCTACTGTTGGTGCGGGAGCAAAAACATTGGTTTGGGCGGGAGCACCATCTGCGACCGTATAAGTCACGTTCCCATCTAACACACGGGAAAGCATCCCGTGGTAAAGGTCGCCCTGGGCAGATGTTCGCTGGTTCCACGTTACAAGCATTCCACCCTGGCCATCCGGAGCAAACTTATCGAGATTGACAAACGGCAACTGTTTGACCGGATCATCAAAAAACCAGGAGCCTTGCCACCGAGCCCCGCCCGAGTAGGAAACACTGCTCACCGGGATTTCAGAGGTGACTCCTTCTGGTGTAATGCGAATGAGTGCAACTGATTCGCTGAAATTCAGGGTACCCATTATCTGCGTAATCTGAAAGCGAGGCGGAGCAGGATCCGTTGACGTTTGCTGCACTGAACAGGAGTTATAGTTGTAGTTCACATTGGTTCCCACCGACAACACATAAGCATTTCCATCGGGTCCAACTAGGCGTTTGCTCAGTCCGTTGATCCCGATCTCGACCTGCTGAAATATGTCGCCAACATCTCTTGTGATCCAATTAACTGCGACGAGTAGCTGCTGCAGTCGAAGTCGCTCAAGCCGCAGGAGCACACGCAGATGCGAATCTACTTGCGTGCTCACGGCCGAAGTGGCCGTGGCAAGCTCTTGTAGCTTCTTGCGGTAGGAAAGTTTCTTGAGCACGTTTGGCAGGACCGTGTTAATCGCAAGAAAGGAGATCCCGCCGAAGAAGAGGACGATAAAAACAACAACGAACCAGTTCCGCTGCATCTTCAAAAGAGAGAAGCTGGATAGTTTGGCGTTTAGCGGTACCTTGTGTGTTGGCGCAACCCAATTAGGTCGACCGGAAGTATTTGGCATCGAGAGTCGAACAACAGCATAAATCGTTGTTGGCTGACTTCGAAACCGAGTCTCGAAATCAAACCACTCAGGCGACGGAACGAACCTTAATAGCGTTGAAGTGTTTCGACCGATGGTGATTGACTGCGCCGGAGTCTCCATACCTCCAGCGGAAAGAGAGACCGAAACCGCATAATCGATGTCATCATTATTCTTTAACCCAACCACCACCTCATTGTTTTTCTGGATCTGCAGACTTGAGCTGCCCGAACCCTCGCCATCAATCGAAAAGTTGAGGGGCGCTTCATACTTTGACAGCGCCAGTTCACCCACACACCTGTCTTGATCAAACAACCTTGCCACACCCACACCGACCGCACTGTAATTACTAATGTTGGCAACCACGTCGGTGCTCCCTCCGTTTTTCGGCACCGTAGGGAGCTGCGCCCCCCCCTCGAACCGCCGTGACGGCTACCTTGGCGTCGGGAATCAGAGATTGTGTATCTTGATTGAAAAATGGACCCGCCGTAAGGCTGGGGTGTGCGTCAGTCGGCTGTGGATTGCTCAGGTGGAGAATGGCCACTCCGGTGGTGCCGTGAAGAACTGTAGGTAGCGACTGCGCGGCTATCTTGCCAGGGGATGGTTTGCAATCTCCGCTTCCAAGAAAGGTCCCTTTGGTAGCGGCGTAATAGGACTCGTCGCCAGACGGTCTTTTTCTTTCTGCCTCGACAGCCCGCGCTGCGGCCATCTTGTCATCTGCCGGGAGAGACGGTTTTTGGTCAAGCGGAGAGAACCAAAGCGGCAGTGCCTGCACCTGGGCGTCGGCTTCGGGTGAAACGCTTTCGACGCCTCTCCTGGTTACATCTACAAGCAGAATTCCACGAGCTGTTTTTGATTCAGGAAGCCTCGCCTGATATTTAGCCGCGAGCGCTGGCGCCAGCCAGAATTTCTGTGCGACCAACGGATCGATGGAATTCGCATAGGAGAAATTGTGGGGGTAGATTTCCCGGTTGCTGGTATGAAAATGACCGGCAAAGACGGCTGTGAGCTCACTTCTGCCGAGAGCCTCCATCCACTTGCTTCGAGCAGAAGTCCGAATCAGCCATGATGATTCTGTGGTTTTGCGGTAGGGGTCTTGAATGTCGGGAATATGAGTAAAGAGCAGATAGGAACTACCTACATCAATCTGCTTGCCAAGCCGTTCCAGTTCAATCGCACTTTCCCTGTCCGCATCATTCTGGATCTGTTTTGCCCTGTTACTACCGGTGTGCGGTTTGAAGTAAGAGCTGTCGAGCCCAAGCAGGCAAAATCCGTTTATCAGTGGAGAGTTACCCGCCAGAGTGGAGCACGTGCCGGGCATCGATGGCCTGGGCTCCAGATACTGCTCTTTCTCCGGTAAAGAAAGACTGTCGTAAAGAGCTTTAACACGAGGGTCGTCCTCATGGAGACGGTCAAGCGTAAACGTCAGGTCCACAACTTCAGGCCGGGCAGGCGGCTGAACCGGTACTGCGGGAACCGTTAGCTTCTTTTCGGAATTAACTTTGTCCACTGCTTTTTTGGCGTCGTCCAAGTTTTCTTTACGTTCGTCCTGCTGCTTCTGGATTGCACGCTGCAGTGCCAGGACAAACGAAGCATAGCGGTAACGGTTCCTGGGATTCTCATCGCAAAGATCATTGTTGCCCGGCACCAGATAGACTCTTTTTACTACCAGCGCACGGAATTCCCGGGCGACAAGCTGGGCAGCTTCTTCCATGGGGATCTGCGTACCTGGCTCCTCTTGCGGATCATGTTCGCAGTTTTGATCATGTTGAACGCTGTCATCCTTCTTCTTGTTGAACGCTGTCATCCTTCTTCTTAAGGTCTGGCAGGTCCATCTCCACGTTGTACAAACCGAAATCTCCAGTGAGCACAACAAAATCAATCTGGCGCTCCTTCGCCAGGTGATTTGTCTGAAGCACCGCCCAATGCAGCGCAGACCAGTTGTCTAACTGCTCCTCCTCAATCTCCTCTCGCTTCCGCGCCGCACCCGCATCGAACAAGTGCGGATCGGACCATTGCACAAACGTGACGTGACCAGCTCTATGTTGTTCGGCAGGCGCACCGGACTTCTGCTTGTTGCATCCAGTTGCAATTAGCACTACAGAGATGGAAAACAAACACCTCACTACCTGAATCGGAGATCTTCGCTGGGCATGTTGTCTGGGCATGGGAACCTCCGAAGTCTACGGTGCTCATGCTCCGCAGGCTTGCGACCAAGTTACGTCTCTGCGTTAATGTTTTGCTTAAAGCCTCTGCGTCATTGTCAGATTCCAGACTATATTGAAACTGCCTGACTATCCTGAACACTATACGCAAGCAGAAGCCATCTCATGTATTAGCGATCTTGATTCCTGCGCCAGACTTATGCTGATTTCTAAACAGTCACCGGCCCCTCAAAGGCTGCCAGCATTCATGAGATGACTTCTGATATTAACTGCCTATTTGCTTGCAATGATCGACCGAAGCTTGTCCAGATCAAATGTAAGCCCAAAGTTGCCACGAACATGCTGTTCCTTGATCAGCTCTGTGGCATTGGCATAAGTTAAGGAGAGCGGCAGGCTCACTCCAGTAGCGACTGGGATTTCGAGTTTCCAGTTCGCAACTGCAATGTCTGCTTTTTTGCCGGTGATATGGCGGTTCTCCTGCAATCGCTGATAACGGCCTGAGAAGGAGAAGGTCATCTGGCTTTGGTCACTCTGGTCCGTCAGAAACGGGCTGCGGCCTAGCTGTTTCTCCAAACCCAGTGCCGCTGCCACATCACGAAAGGTCTGTTCATTTTTCGTCCTGTCCGGATGACTGTAAAATGAAGTACTGATATTGGCATCGATCTGCATGAAGTTTTGCGGCTTTTTTTCAAATATGAGTTTTCCCACCGAGTAATTGGGCGTACCGCTGCCGCGCTCATTGAAATAGGCCAGGGTCAAGGCAGGATTCGCTTCCAGTTGCTTAAGAGCAGCATTGAAAATTTTGTCGGCATTCGCAAAAGACTCAACATTCGTCTTATAGTTTTGCAGGAAATCGCTTAGCTGACGAACATTCTTCTCGGTCAAACTGAAGGTGCTGATGTTTTTATACACGTTGTCTACGATACCGTTTACCAAATACCCGATAATTTTTTGTTCTGCATCAGCAGGATTGACGCAAGGGTCCTTCCCCTTCACGCAGTTGCTAATCTGCTTTTGCGTCTCGTCGGGAAGGGGAAAGAGGGATAATTGTTCTATCTTCGGAAAAATGGTCGTAAATATTTCTGCTATTAGAATCCCGCGTTTCTGCAGGAGCGGTTCAAGCTGGTCCCTGAATAACTTATGAGCGTCTTTGGAGCGTGGCGAATGGTCGCCGAGCAGCCGGAGCTTGACAGCGAACTCGCTGAGCTGGCGGCGGTGTACACTCGCCAGGGGATCATTCTGGTCCTGAAGGTCGTAAGCTGCAGAGAAGCCTACGCGTGTGTATTCGCCACACTTATCGTAAGTTGCTGCCGTGTCTTCATGCTTGTACGCCGCGGCTACCGCATACAGCGAAGAACTCAGATTCAGGGTGGATCCATTGATGTTCTGGTCAATAGCTCCGTGGCTGATGGCAAGCCCAAGCAGGTAAGGCAAGCCGGGTTTCTCCACGGCACTCGTGGAGCCCGTAGTGCTGCTGCTGGCACTTAGCTGTTTATCAGTGCGAGACGTCTCTGCCTGGGAGGAGCCGATGTTCGACACCTTTTCAGCTTTGTCTGGATCCGCAGCCGCAGCCAGCGCAAACAAAACAAGCCTGCGCCATTTTGCATGCACTTCGCCAGCCGCCTCAGGACCGGATAGAGGGTCAAGCTTCTTGCTTATGATTACGTGAGCTGCCTCATGTGCAGCATCCTCAACAACGACTGGAGTCACTGTCGGAGCTGTCAGAGAGACATGGGGAGAATTATCTTTATCTTCGGCAGCGGCGACCGGCGCAGTGGCCGCTGGCGGGGACGAAGTCCCACTTTTGGTGTTAGTCGAAGATGATGGTGAAGGCGATTGCTGGCCCTGCATTGTGCAGGAAATCAGCAGCAGACAAACGAGCATACGAGAAAAATAAGCAGCGGGCATAGTAACCTCAGGCAATGGTGAACTGAAGATTGGTGTTATTGTCGCCATCCAGCTTGCGAATGCTTGGGCCAATAAACTTCCCTCCGCCATGGTCCCCCTGGACAAATAATTGGAAAAAAGCGCTGTCAGGGTCGACCGCAGCGAACTCGCATTCAATATCCGCAAACTGCGACATCGGTGATGAGGTAATCCTGAACTTATAGATTTGAGGGTCATGGGGATCCGGACCAATCGCACCCTGTAGTCCGAAAGCGACTGCCACCTTTTCATCGACCTTGTGGGCCACGATGGTTAAAGTGATATTTTCACCCGCCATGACTTTGTACGTAGTTGAGTCAATCTGTTCCATAATGTCTCCTTAACTTGTTCTCCATGTCTGTTACCCACTGCCCATATCAATAGACAGCATTTGTCAGTCACATTCACATCTGTGCTATCCCGCTTACAGACGGAATAAAGCAGTGTTACCGCAAATTATCTGATTTTGTCTGAGCGCTTTCTGTTCTCCCTAGCAGCAACAATAGCTTTGTCAGCGTTGTCTCCGGTCGAAGGGCTGATGCTTACAGGCCGGACGAAATCTTCCAGCTTACGCTGGCCGATCGGTGAAATTAGCAGCCGTCAGTTTGATCGTCTGCCCCGAGCAGAGTGATATATTTGCGGCTGGATTCCTAGATTTTGTCTGCTGGGCATTAGCAGGAAGCGCGAAAGCAAACCCGCCCAGGATCGCAACAGACAAACCCTTTGTCGTCAGCCTAAACGGTTTGGTTGTCAACCTACGTGGCATGGATGCTGACTTCCCCACGCCAATTTGCTTCGGCACAGCAGACAGGAACTCCAAGATAACTGCGCTTATGCAGTTCATGATTTCTCCTCTCGTAAGAACTTCTGGTACTACATATAAACGGGAGGGGAAGTAAATTCCCTTTTAGTATCTGGCTGTTTGTTCCATTGCGGGCTGATGCGGAGATATCCAGCGCCATCGCCATGACTTGACACGCTGGAAATGTGCGTTCCAGAAGCTGTTAACCCTTGGAGTCGATTCTGGAGTGGGGCTGTGTAGGCAAACGTTTATTTGTCGGGATTGTTCTGATCTTAATAATTCATTCGAACTGCACAGGCTTAGTTAGTGCGGCGAATTAGCAATTGATTCTGACTTGTGGTAGTCAGGGGAGTGCAAGTAACCGTCAGCTTGTTCCCTTCCCAATCTCTTGCATCGACCCCATTTTTATCTCCCTGCCCCTGAAGAAACTCGCAAAGACCAGGATCTTGCAGAATTGAATAGGTACTAACAGCCTGAAGAATGTATATGGCTTCTATGACATCACATGCTGCTGTGAACTCCGGCAAATCATCAATAAGGATTTCTTGCTGCACCACAACGAAAGCGGTTTTTTCAGGTTCACTGCTTAAAGCAGGCATGACGCAAACGGCTTTTTGGGAATAGTCCTGGCCAGCAGCTTAATGGGCAGATCGGCTCTGACTTGCCGTAGCCGTAGTCAGAGAATTGCAGGTAATCGTCAGTTTTTTTCCTTCCATATCTCTTGCATCTACCCCCTTTGCATCTCCGTTCCTTTGCAAAAACTCGCAAAGATCAGGATCATGCAGAATCGACCAAATGCTGACAGCCTGATTAGCGAGAGTTCTTCTAAAATTGGCACACGCCAAAGCAGGCGGTACATTACCACTGGCATCCTGGCTATAAACATCTTTATAATGAGGGAGGTCCCTGTCTGTATATTTGCTCTCATCAACAAAATATGCTGCACAGCAGCTATGGATGCCCACGACAAGGGGATTTGGGGGGAGGGTGTTGGAGAGGGGGGACGATTGAGGGTCGTAGATCCGGTCTTTACCAAAGAAGTCAATTACTGGCCCGCCGGACTCTCCCAATGTCGTGGTTGCAGTATCCAGCAGGATATCAATATTGCCGTTGCAGTGATTATCCTCAGCAATCCAATCCAGTATGGCGAACTTATAATGATCCGAGTGATTTTCCTCTTCAATGAACGGCTGATACATCTCTGCGGTATGCTCGTCGATGAAATGCCGGAGGTCTGCATATGCAATCAGAACCCCATGATCTCCCTTGAGTGACCGGGGGGCCTCTAAATAAAGTGGGAGTTTCGGAGGCAGAGGTTTTGTCATCGGGAGCCCAGCCGAGCGAGTCCTCGTGCTCTTATTATTCTGGCCGCTGTCCCTATTGTTCTTATCATTAGGCTCAACGAGCATGCCGTCAGAAGAAATAGTAAGCAGGGCAACATCAAGCCCGTATATTTTTGAGCATGTTACCTGGTCCGTCCCCACGGGGAACTCATAGATCAAAGAGTCAGATTTGCCGGAGGAAGAGTGTCCATTGTCAAAATGCACTACAGGCCGGTATTTGTCCGCAAATCGTATCGTGCCATTGACTTCTCTTAATAGTGGTTGCACAGTATGGCAGGACATGGCAAATATGTTGTCTGCGATCATAAACCCTGTGCCCCAAAACTCTTCATGTCCGCTCTCTCGAGATTTCACGATAAAAGCGCCTACCGATTTGGCAGAATCGATGACTTTCTGCTCTTGTTGTGGCACAGGAGTGTGAACCAGCGCCCCACTCGAGCAGTATGGAGGCAGACGATTAGGAGGTTCCAAAGTACCGCCTTCTGGTACGAGCTTGTCATTTTTTGTCAGCGCGTCTTTGATTGCTAGTGGTGGCTCAGCACACGCAAGGTCAAAGTTCGGGAGAAAGATAAGACGGCGTGAGTGTTCAAATAACTCCGCTCTTATCTGCATGGGGAGCTGCGTTGGAGATAGGTTCATATCTACATCAGGTTTGTTCTGTATCTTATTGACAATACGGCGAAATAATGGCGTCCTGAGCTGTTTAGATTGTCGCCCAGTAAGGTGACTGTTAATTAAACTAACTTCTTGCTCATATTCCATAATTGAGCGCTCAATGCAGGGTGCAGCTACAAAATGACGATATGCCGTATAGCCACCAAGCAAGGCACTGAGTATCCCCAGACTCCCCAGGGAAATGATATAACTTCGCTTCATTCTTCGTGTTTTCATACATTGCCACCAAGAGAATTCGTTGCCGTAGCACCAAGCATCACTGTAGAGCAATTCGTGGGAAAAGATCCCTCTCCTCCGCTGATCCACTCTGAAAGTCCCTGCTCTTGTTCCGGAGGTAGCCCATAGACCCCAGTGTCGAGATCCAGCGGGGCTGTCTTTGTAATTAGGAGCTGGAGCTGAAGCGGCGCCAGCATCTCCGACAATTTCGCATACGCATCACATGCATGGTCCTGACTGAGCCGAAGTGGTGGCTCGGCCCAAATATGCAGATTTGCAGTTCCAGTCTCAGTATCTATGTCAGGCTTCCAGTTGGTATTGGAAAGCTCAAGGTGGCGGCGATCGGGAACGGAATAAGTTAATACCTGACAAAGGGACAGCTTGCGGATCGAAAGAACATGATCGCAGGACGGGTCTGGGCACACCGTTGCCGCGTTCTCATCCGCAACGCGCCTGATAAGGCTAATCTTGCGCGGAAAGGGCAGATAGATGGTAAAGACGCTGTATTCAGGCCGAAGCATGTAAGAGGATTCCGGCGGCGCGATATTATACTCAGAATCAACTGGTGGCGCGGTTTCCGCACTTTCGACTCCGAGAAGCTCATAGCTACGATTAGGTTCTAAGTGCGGCAGTCCTCTCCATCGCCAGTTGCCTGCCCGGTAGATATGATCAGCCACAAATGGCGTGAACAACTCAATATTTACATCGGTAAAATTAAGAACAAAAAGGCCGTGCAGAACCACATTCAGAGTAATGCGCTTTTCATGCTCTGCCCGGCAACCCGTAATTTCTGGTATCCAGGGAGCTGTCGCGGCCAGCATGGACATGCGTGCCATTTTTTGTAACAGGGAACGTCTGCTGAGTTTGTTCATAAACTCCCTTTGCATATAAACAGTTTCGAACTACCAATAAGCCCGGCCGAATACCGCAAAAGCAGCCCAAAAATAAGGATGCCGGGTCTTCTGCTCACTTCTGAGTCCAGCTTCGGCAGATTGGATCGATAAAGGCACGGATTTCCCTGAGGTCAGAGCGGTATAAAACAAGTCCATAAAATGAGTAGTCACGCTGGAATCGATGTTCCATCGGCTGCCCACAATGTTAGGAACACCAGCCAGCAACAGCGACCTCACCAGTTGCCCATGGATTTCCCGTCTCCCCCGGTAGTTCTTGCCTGTTGAACAGGCAGAAAGTACTACAAGTTTGCTGTGAAGAAAGAGATCTTCGCGCACTTCGTCCGCGCCCCATAGTTTGGTATCAAGTTCGCTGCGTTTGGCCAGCATCACAAGACCTTCCTGGTTTACTGTAGATATCGCGTGGCCAACAAAGTGCACACTCTCAGCTTTGGGAAGAGAGGCCTCCATGTCCTGAATTGACGCATTTTGGTCCTGCAGAAGCTTGCTGTTAGGAAACAACTCGGCAACTCTTTTGGCCTCATCGACTACATTGATGGGGGTGAGCGAAGTATCGGCTCCCACGAAGTTCGCAGTGGAAGCAACCACCAGAGCATGAGCGTTTCGCGAAAGCGGAGCTGCGAACCGCAGGCCCCGTTCATTCGCTATGCCGGAAGACAGAACACTGCTGTAGACCTCCCCGAAATATCGGCCATCGCGGGTTACAAGTGCTGTAAATGGCAGGTCGCCAATGACTTCATCGGGCTCAACCACAATGACCCGTCCGATGGCCAGTTGGTCTTCCACCGGACCGAGCAGTAGCTCATAGAGATCTCGTCCTTTTGACTTGAGGCGATCCAGACTGGATTCCCGATCAGCACACATTTCCGAGAAATCGCTGACCAGTTTCGCCAGATGTGCCGGATTGAGAGCGACAAATTTGGATTCGATTCCACGCTCGTCGAAAAGCCAAATCTCCAGTCCTTCCGGCCTCAGAAAGTATGAGACAACAGT
>WNFP01007246.1_pt1 | contig 12552 bp, 10 predicted proteins | sample 5400201 | NCBI WGS metagenome assembly WNFP01 (sample SAMN13153355, study PRJNA577476) | soil metagenome | isolation source: 115 cm saprolite under Madrone tree | place: USA:California | collected 2016-06-14
ACCATTCCAAGCCGAGAGCACAGAGCTTGGCCCCGTCGCCGCTCCGCCATCCGGAATCATAGATGCCGGTGGAACTACAGGATGCATGGCGGTCCCTAATACATTTGCCCATTGCCTAACCGGCAGCGCTGCGGTGATTGCTTTCAACTTCTCGAGAGCTATCCCAGGCCGCGCCTTCGAAGCTCCAGGGACTGACGCGACAACGGCATTAGCAAATGCGGCAAAAACAAATTCACGTCTGCTGATCGTCATGATCGATTTCTCCTGGAGGAGCCATGTTAGTCTATCTAATAAAGATTGAGACGATAAAACGACAACGAGGCGGCCCCACGGTATAAGCCTTGGCGCGGCCAGCTTACTTCCATGCAATGGTCAGTCGCCATTTTCTCCTCGCGAAAAACTCTCCCAACGCTGTCATCCTCGATCGAAGCGATTCTGAGTGCCACGAATGAGGCTGCCTCTGTTGTTGACGTCATGGTCCATGGGAACCAGGAACTCGCAAACGACGTCGGGCGCTACATTGAGACAGTTCACTCTTTTGGCCGAGCACGGACAGTGGTGCGGGTCTGGGACGATCTGGTCGGTGATAAAGCGCATGCCTGGAATCGATACCTACACGACATTTTACCCCCATCGGAGGTTACTTTTTTCGTCGACGGGTATGCGCAAGCGATGACAGATGCGCTGAAGTTGATCAGCGACGGGCTTAACGAGACGCCAAAAGCGCTCGCTGCTTCGGGAGTACCGGCCGTCAAGAAGTCACACCCTCTGCTTGAGAAGTCTGTGGGTTGTGGGCGCGATTTTTTTTCGAATGCCTATCCGTGCCTTGAACCATTGCGCAGGACCGAGAGCAGTTTACAACTGCCTGGCTGACGGAGAGACGTCAAAAAACGGTATCCATCCCTTTTGTGCTAACATTTTATCAATATTCAGGCTCCATTAGACTGATTTCGTCGATGACAGCTACGAGCGCGAATGCGTGACCTGGAACCGGCCTGCAGTGTCAAGGGTTCCATTTGGTCGTAAACTAAAATCCGACCTCGCAATGATAGTCCGAGGGTTAAATGGACTTTGTTTCCTTCTCTTTGAATTATTGGGAGGATTTGTGGCAGAGCCGCCATCAAATCATGCTGGCGCTGGCGCAAAATCATAAGGTGCTTTTTGTATCGCCACCTTTCCCTGGCTCGCCCCGAAGCGGGTAGCCTGCCGAAGAGCGGACTGATTCACCGCCAAGCCAACCTTCGTACCCTAGTGTTCCCCAAGTTTCTTTTCCAGACCTATCGATTCCCGAGAATCGAAAAACTGATGAGCCATCTGCGCCAGATGAAAGTCCGTCGGGTAATGAAGAAGTGTGGCTTTCAGGACACCGTCCTTTTCATTTGGCATCCTCAATTTGCAGAGCTTGTGGGAACTCTCAGAGAGGCACTCACTTGCTACTATGTTGATGACGAGTTTTCCGCTTACGCTGGTTACAACGAGATGCGGGCCCAGGAGATTCTTCAGCAAGAAGATGAACTCCTTCGTCGCGTTGACCTTGTATTTGCTAACGGCCCTGTACTTTTGGCGGCGAAAAACAAATACGGCAACGCGATAAGTGTTCCCATGACTGCGGATTTTGAGCTTTTCTCCCGAAGTCGGCTTCCGGAAACCCTGGTGCCTCAAGATTTAGAAGCCATTCCCCATCCGCGCATCGGCTACATTGGAAACCTCAACGATAAGGTGGACTTTGCCCTCCTAGGTCAACTCGCTACTGCTCGTTCCGATTGGTCATTTATCCTAGTGGGACCGGCCAATATCCGAGGCGCCGACGTCCGGCGTGATTTCGAGGCCTTGCAACGCCTGCCGAATGTCTTTCTACTCGGCTCTAAGTCCAGAGAGTCCCTTCCAAACTACATAAAAGGTTTTGATGTCTGTACTATGTGTTATCGCGAAAATGGGTGGGCAAACTCTGTTTATCCGCTCAAGCTGCACGAATACCTTGCCTCAGGAAAGCCCTGCATCGGTTCTGGCCTGGCGAGCCTGCGGGAGTTTTCGGAAGTGGTTCAGATCGCCACGACACCTCAAGAATGGCTGAAGGCCATCCAATTAGCCATCGCTGACAAAGACCCAAAACACGCGGAGAGGCGAGTTCAGGTCGCCCATGAAAACCGGCTAGAGGTTAGGATTGCAACCATTGAGAAGGCTATTGCGCAGAAGATGCACGAAAAGCGGAGTCGCACAGCTGCCGGCTAAGGCCGCCGGACGGAACGGAAAAACCGGGATAGAAGCTGTGAAAAAGTATCGCGTTCCTCGGACGGCAGACCAAGGTACCAAACTCCTAACAGCGCGCTTGGAAAAACGGCAGCCACTTGGGCGAAGAAAAAGAGCAGAGTCGGGGCATGCCACCATCGGTTCACTGCAAAAGTACAGAGGGCGAATGGCAACATCGCGATTGCGGGACGCAGCCAAAGCGAATACACATAATCGCGAAGGGGAATCCCGATGGTCCGTCGTATGTACCAGGGCCAGAAGAATATGCTTATGGCCAAGTTTGGAATTGCCGTGCCCCATGCGACACCAAGGATTCCCATCGGTTCTACCAAGGCGATGCTAAGCACCAAATTACCGAGTCCTTCGGCTAGCGCAAACGGAACGACGCGCTTGTGTTGACTAATGCCCAGTATGCCCGACGCAACCACTGAAGTTCCGGTGCCGAATAGCCAGGGCACGCTTAAAATCCAAAGTACGTGACCTGACAATTCCGCGTACGATGCACCCATCCACAGGCCGATGAACGAAGGGCCACGGATGATGAAAGTTATAAAGACGGGCCACATAGCCATCGCGCAATAGCGGGCTTGCTTCAATATGGCGTGTTGCAAACCTTCCCGGCCAGCTTCTACTTCCAACTTGCTGGCAAGCGGCGTCATCGTTCGGCTGAAGCCCCCTACGAGATCCCTCCCATAGTTAGCGAGATTGCCGCCAATCGCGAAGAACGTAACCATGCTCACGGGCAGAAAGGCGCCGATCACCAGGGCATCCGTGAAAAAAATAAAGTAATTTGAGAGGTGCAGCAGGAAAGCGTAGAACCCGAAGGAGAAAATAAGAGCCACATGATCTCGGCGGACGTTTACAATCGCGATCCGAAGTTCAGGATAAAGTTTTCGGGCCAGCGTAAGGCCGAGCAACAATTCGCAGAGGGTGCCCCCCAACTGGATCAAGGCTAAAGTGACCAACCCTTTTCCGTTCTCCAGTGCTATGAAAATAGCGATGGTGCGCAATCCGATCCCGCCAATAGCAATCGAGCTCAAAAGATCGAATCGCTGCAGACCTACGATGACTCCGCCGAATACTCCGCTTATGAGTGAAACCGCGACATTTAATCCGGCAAGTAGCACAACCAACTGGGCTGCTTTCAAATAGGGAGGCGGGATCTTGAAATGGGGAACGGCGAAGACAGAGAAAACGACGGCAGCAACTACAGCAATCGCACCCGCACCGAGAAACAGCCCGCAGGCTGACGAAACTGTCCGGCTCGATTTTTCGTGATCTCTCTCGGAGTGAAACTTCGCGACGTATCGCGTCACGGCACCACGGATTCCCAAGTCCAGAAACCCGAGGTAACCCGTCATCGACACCATGAGGATCCAGACGCCATACGCTGAATTGCCTAAGTGCCGTACAATAAATGGCGAGAGGAAAAAGCTGACTGCCCCGCTTATGAGATATGTCATCCAATTAGATAGGACATTCCTGGCGGGCCGCGCAGCGGATGACGCAGGCGCCCTCTTGGCGTTTTGTTCTGCAGCATTCGGCATTTTTTTCCGATTCTTTCCCGCGGTGGCCGCCGAGCCCTCGTGCTAGAGAGAGGCATGGAGCTCGACCAGAATCTACTCAAGAGTAGTTCGCGCGCTTAGCTCAAGCATAGCCGGCTGTCTATCGATCCCAATATAACTGGCTGTGGGTTTGCCCGCAAAGTAATATCGTGGTTGGAGCCCTTTCAGGTGCTTCTTTCCGGCAAACAGAGCATATAGAGTCTAGAGTCTTTGCGTGCGAGCTATCAAATACAAATAGTCAGTTTGTGCCCAACCGTTGCGAGGCTGTAGCGGGAGGAGCCGGGAGCAAAGGGGTCGGGGGCTCACTTAGCAGTCCGAGGCGGCACCACATTCTCTTGAGCGAGGGAATTTATGTCGAAGATAACGGTGGTTCGCAAATCGGTTGAGTCGTAACCAAGAAGTTGAAGGAAATTTCCGAACTGACCCATCCTAATCACTCGTGGCAGAGTGCCGAACAGTCGATACAATGAGGGCCAAAACGTAAAAACCCATCGCGAGCAGGTAGAGGAAACGGAATCCAAAGTACATTGAATTGTACTCCAACAACCCTCCCAACATCGCCCCGAGGAGATTGACTGCCATAACTGCTGAGATTCCTTTTCTTGAAGAAAGCAAAGCGGAAAACACGATTCCAGAGAAGAATATCGGACATGTGAGAACGGTGACGGTTTCCAACTTTCCCAAGGTGGTGGAAGGAAACCCCCCGCTCTTCGCAATGACCCAACCCAGCGCAAGACTGCTGAACAAGAAGAGGAAAGGAATCAGCAATCGCCGGACGCGGAAACGCTGGACCACAAAGTTAGCGAAAAAGGCCATCACCAGAATGCCGCATATCACCACGCCGATTACGTGCCACGTATTTCCAAAGGTTAGACCCATTTCGGTAATGCCTTTTGTCTCGATAAGCATGAAGCCAGCTCCGAGGAAGAGAAAGGTCGAGTCACCGAACCGAGGCTTCTCGGAAATAAATGTAGCGGTCACAAAACCAGAAATCAGAAGGACACAGCCAAGCATCACTAGGTAGGAAACCGGGTAGACTCGCCTCGGCATGTAGAAGAAGGGCCAATCATCCGTGGACACGTCCGCCTGAAGCGAAGAATTGGCGTAATAGGCCGTCCTGTCCTGGAACCCAGACTCTTCGAGAACCCTCGGAGGAAGCGCAAGGTTTCCTTCCTTCGACTGGAGAAACGTAACTGATCCGTCGTAGTTCGTATGGATACAGATAGGTGGGTGATCATCAAATGCCGTACGCATCATTTCGTAGATTTTGTGGCCAAGCTCGTCACTCACTACGCCAAAGGACAACGAAAGCACGCCCCCCTTCTTGAGGCGGGTACGAGATTCCCGAAGCCCTTCTATGGTGTAAACAAAGGAATCCAAACGCACGCTAGAAGATTGAAGCAAGGTGTGGGAATCAAGCAACCCATACACGATCATGTCGAAAGTTTGCCGAGTTGTTCGTACAAAAGAGCGTGCGTCAGTCACTACGGCGTGCACGCGCGGATCAGCATATGGCGCTTCGGGATGATTCGCTCTGCCTTCCATGAGGATGGCGGGATCGATCTCGATGGCATCGACGGAAGATGCCCCAGAACGCAACGCCGCCGCCACGTCGTTCCCGGTGCCAGCACCTACGATTGCCACCGCATTCGGCTTTCCATAAATATGGTATGGCAGTTCATAGTAATTCCGAATCCGTCTCAGTTTCTCGTCCTCATTCACGACTGCATTCGCATACGACAAATTATGAACACGCTGGTAATAGTGACCCGCGGCCCGGATCTGCATCAAGCCGTTTTCCCCGTATCCCACCTCGAGCAACTGATACGGCGAATAAATCATCTTCCAAAGGGGATTGATGGGCCAGGCTAGGATCACGATCACAACTAGAATCCAACCGAAGCCCCCCAAGAGGCTAGCCTGCTCTTTTCGGTAGAAGAGGATCATCACGGCCATACAAAGTGCAAACCACACTAGAGGCGGAGTCCAAAGATAGCTAGCGATAAACATGATAAGCACGCCGAACAAGCTACCGAGGAGGTTCCAGCTATACGCAACTAGATTATCCTGTCGCTGCATCAGGCGTCCGCAGAGTTGGCCTACGGGCAAGAACGCCAGTACGGTGAGCAAGAAAATCGTGGCCAAAAAGAAATAAATCGCAGTGCCCTGTGCTGCACTGGCAACGCGAGAAACTACACTCAGCTCTTCGTGAAATGGGATAACCCTCAGGCTTGCCGTACGCCAAGGCAGCATCGCGTAACGAAGAGCAATCATCAGCCCGAACTGCCACGCCAAAACCGGAATCGTCAAGTCCAGCGAGATGCGATCGCGGCTGGCAAGTGCGTAGCCCAGTCCCAGACCGGCGAAACACGCCAGCAATCCAAAGTTTTTATAGAACGCGAAGAATTCAAAGACGGTGCCTTGCCAGCGGATGATCGCGAGCTCCAGAAAGAGGCTCAGTGCCGCCGAACCAAAAATTGCAAGATTCAGGTAACGGACGCTAAACGTATCGAGGAACTCGACCTGTTTCAAGGCGTTTGAGTCGAGAAAAGGATATAATTTCTTCAGGAACAAAGCGAAAGCAATCGCACCAATTGCAACTCCCACGACTACCAGGGCATTTAGGATGAGGAACCCCGGTGAAGCAGGAATACCGAAGTGAAAGCGTGTGAAGTCCACAGTAACTAGCGGAACAAGGCAGGTTGCCAAGAACGCGATCACAAGCAGTCTCAGGTATGATCTGGTCATGCCACCAATCCTCCTTCGCACGTGCTAGAACCTGACGACTTCTTGTCTCAGGAACTTGAGACTAACCTATTCTTGAGTCCGGTCGATATTTTTTTGAACCGCGAGGCACGCGCAACCTTATACCAGAAACCTTGCCAAAGGAAAGAGCGTTTCAGGGATGAAGCGAGCAAGCCTCGCCTTTGGCTGGAAACTGCGGCGAAAAGCAGTGGCTGTCCGATCCAAACTCGGACAAAGTCTGGGTTGAGAAACCTAATTTGGGAATACTAGAAGTTGTTATGAGAAACAACTTTCAGAACAAAGCGAAAAAGGTAATGTGGAAGTTCGCTATAGTCGGAGCACGAGATCTACAGCTTCGGATATCGTTGCCGATCGCCAAACTGTGAGCAGTCACACAGGCGGACATGCGATGTTTGGTCGAGGGCAAGATGCAGATTTTGGATGCGAACCTCGAGGCGGAAGCGAGGGGACGTCGCCTGGTGTCGGGAAATCAGGCAGGCAATGTTAGTATTCGCGGATAGAAGGATCCACCGCTCCATCGCCGAGAGTGGTTCCTCTGGCTCAGCACTCGCTCTTACATTTGCATCGCATGAGGTGGCAGCAAGTCCCAAACGCGCCAGAACTCCTGCATTTCCTCCGGCCTCCCAAGAGAAACGCGAACGTATTTATCCATTCGAGGGATGCGCGGCCCAAGAAGAACATGGTTTTTCTGGAAGTGTTCGAGCACCTGCGCGGAAGGCAACCCGGCGTTCATCATTAGAAAGTTAGTGTGGGAATCGATCGACCGCAGCATGTGGGCGTTGGCGCGATTGTAGAACTCTTGCCGGTCATCTGTATTTCGTTTGACACTGAGGCGAATATAGTCGGCGTCATCGAGTGCGGCCGCGGCAGCGCGCGCGGCTACAACGTTGACACCCCACTGCAGCCGGTTTGAAGAGAGTCTTTGCGATATCTGCGGAGAGCTGATGGCGTACCCCAGGCGTAATCCTGCAAGACCATAAATTTTGGAGAACGTGCGGACAACGATCAAGCGGGCGTCATCAATGGGACGATCGAGAAAAGATGCGTAATCCGAAGCTCCTTCGACATACTGGTGATAGGCCTCGTCGATCAGGACCACAGTTTTGGGAGAGATCTTCCCAACGAAAGTTTCGAGGTCCTTCCGAGGCGTGAGGCTCCCGGTTGGATTGTTGGGATTGCAAATATAAACCAGCCCAGTCGAACCGTCTGCGCGAGCAAGCATGGCGTCCAAGTCGTGCTCGTATCTCTTGTTGAGCGGAATGGCTACGACCTCAGCTCCTGCGATTTCGGCGCAATGAGCAATCGCATCAAAAGTAGGCGATGCGAGGATGAGCTTTTTGCGACCGGCCAAATACACTGCTACCGCCATGCGCAAGATTTCCGTGGACCCAGTGCCGAGAGTCACCTGCTCTGGCTTGACGTTATGTAGATTTGCAATCTTTTCTGCCAGTGGTTCATACTCGCGATTCGGATATCGATTGGCGAGATCCAGACTCGCCCGCATAGCTTCGGTTGCTTTTTTAGAAGGGCCAAAGGCATTTTCGTTCTTGTCCAAATGAATCACTCCACTGGGTTGACTTGCGTCTAGAGGCTGCAACACATTGGCCAGCGAGAATTCATCCAAGGACGGGATGGCTGCGCTAGCGAAAGCACCTGCAGCAAGGCAGTGAAAGAGATCTCTACGGGAAATAGACATCGCTGCAATCTAATATCAGGTACAGGTTTGAGAGGTCAAGGGAAATGACATTCGAGAATGAAAAGAGATACCGCCTCACGGCTATCTGCCAGAGGAGAGTGCAGATGGCACTGAACGGAAGTCCAGGCAGCTTCTATCCTGCTGGAATGAAGCCCGCCGACTATTTCTCTTTTCTACGCGACGAAATTTGACACGGTTGATGTCCACTGCCGCACAGCGAACGACCCACCTTACCTAACCTAACGCCGTTGCCACCTGCGGTAATGGATACTCGTTCTCCCGTTGCCTCATCATAAATAACATACTCGCCGGGCCACAACTCCGCGAGCGATTGGACGCGCGCTTTTGCAGCGTCGAGGCTTTGCGCTACCTCTACGAAATATAACTCTCCGTCGTCGAGCACGTCGCCGAGCACATTGAGGATGCAAAAGGGCATACGGATCCAAACTCCAAGTGGGGACGAACTACCAGGAGGGACAGTGGAACCATTATCGCATCAATCTGGTGTGTTGGAAACGGGCTACGCCAGGTCCCGCAACTCCTCAACCCACTTCTCCAGAATTAGCTGATCGTTCGGCTCAATCTACGTAAAGGCGATCCCCATTCCACCCTCCGTAGTGGCGTAAGAGACCCTGCCGAGAGCCACGAAGTTGGCGCTCCTATGGGCAATCCTGATTCTTACCTTTGCTCCTGTCGGGAAAGGTTTGTGTGTCTCGACACGGCAATCATACAAGCTCAGGTCACTGGTTCGCTCCTGAATCTTGGCTTCTGACTGCGTATCAGTCAGATCGATAGTGGCCACGAACAAATAACGGCGGGCACGTGGACGCTCGGTGTGCACTGAAAAACATCTCTCCAGCCCATGCTGCTCTAGGTCACTTCAGTAGAGCCATAATCGCATCAATTTGATTTCTGGTGTGTTGGGTACAGGACGATGAATAGAGTCTAGCTAAATATGTTGGAACCTAGCATCGATCTCAGCCGAAACCGTGTCGTGGTGCGGCAGAGAACTAGTACTTGCTATAAGAAAGGGTCCCGTAATGGGACCTTCGAGCTATTGACCGCAGTGGGCAGGCTACACGCACTGATACTGTTGAGGGCCTGGTTGTGAGCTACGAATCCGGGATCGGCCATGGCGGACGGTTGCAACCGATCGTGGCGTGTGCTTTTTTAGTCGCTGAATTGTTGGCTACGGGTGGATGCGGCGGTGGTGGATCGAATGGCGGGATGAATCCGCCGAACCTGTCGTCGCTGACAATCACGCCGGGGAATCCTTCGATTGGCTCGGGGCAGAACCAGCAGTTCACGGCGGAAGGAGCTTTCAGCGATGGGAGCAAACAAAACCTAACGAATTCCGTCAGTTGGACATCCTCGAACACTGCCGTGGCTACGATCAACGGTTCGGGGATGGCAACCGCTGTCGCGCAGGGAGACAGCAAGATCGGGGCAGCTTCGGGTTCCATAAGTACTTCTACGCTTCTTACGGTGGGACCGCCCACTGTGGTTTCGATTGCGGTGTCCCCTCCGAACGCCCTTGTGGCGATTGGGGCACCGGTGCAGTTCACAGCTACGGGAACATTCGGCGACGGCAGTACTCACGATCTCACAGACTCGGCCAATACTGTGAACGCAACCGGCCGGGTGAGCGGAGTTGCCGCTGGAATGCTGATGATCTCGGCGGCGTCTGGTTCGACGACCGGTTCTGCCGCAGTCACAGTCGCGGTGAGCACGGGCCTGCCCACGGGGATCGGATGGCATGCGCTGCCGTCGAACACGTTGCTGCAAGCAAGCGGCGTTTGTCCGCCGAACAACTTCGGTGGCGATCCGTTCTTATTCGCGAGATTCTGCGGGAACGTGATCCGTTCGTGGAGCGGCGCCATCGCCGATACCACCGCCGATCGTCTGCTTATCTGGGGCGGCGGCCACGCGAATTACTACGGGAACGAAATCTACTCGCTGAATCTGAACGAGAATCCCGTCACTCTCACGCGGCTGAAAGATCCGACTGTCCCGACGAATTACGCGGACGCGTCAAACTGCATCGACGGCATTCCTCTGGGCAGCCCGGACTTCGCCCCCAATTCGCGGGCAAGCTATGGCGGCATGGCGTTCATTCCCGGCCCGCATCAGATGTACATCACGGGGGGCTCGCTGGCCTGCGTAGAGGGCAATCAAAGTCAAAATACCTGGACGATCTCGCTCAACAATCTTTCCAACTCGAGCTCCTGGGTGCATGCGGACCCGACACTTGTGGGACCGCTGCCGGGCAGCAATGGGGGTTTTACCTTCGGAAACGTCGCGGATTACGATCCCAACAGCAGATTGGTTTTCCTAAGCGATGCTGCCGCCATCTATACGTACGACTTTCAGACCAATACCTATGCGCGTATTACTCCTGCCCAGGGTTTTGTAACCAGCATCTACCTCAGAGGGGCCATTGATCCCACGCGCAAACTATTCGTCCTCGTGGGAGGGTGTCCCCTCGGAACTTGTGGTCCGGGCGACGGCGTCTTCGTTGCCGATATCAGCAACCCGACTACGACGACTCAGCAGGACTGGACGGCAGCGACGATGGCCGACCCAAATTGCGCTGAATTTCTGAGCGGCGGCGTGAACCCGATTGGCTCTAGCAATCCTGGCTTCACGTTCGACAGCGTGGCAAACGACTTTGTGGGCTGGCCGAATCAGGGCAACCTTATCTATATCCTGACTCCTGATCCGGCAAATCAGCGCCTTACCTGCCAGAAGCAGACCTTTCCAGACGGGCCGCCCAACTCAGCACACACCGCGGCCGGCGCCAATCCGAGCAACGGAACCTTCGGGCGACTCCGGTACTTCCCTGGCCAGATGTGTTCGTGCTCGTCAACGACTGGAACGTTCCTGCGTACGTACTTCGGCTGCGATAGGAGGAAATAAGAGTCAGGGCAACAGCACGAATCACTCACTTCGCTCCTGACCTGATTGAGGTGCTGCCCAGGGTGCTCGGTGCGCAGCTAAAGCCGTTTGAGTCGCTTGATGATTCGCTCCTGCCATCGCTTTTTGAGCCTCCACCGAAAGCTGAGGGAACTCTTTTTTTCACAAGGCTCAGCTTCTTTACTCGTGCGTCCATCGATGATCCACCTTTCATTTCAAAATCAACTGTTTTCGGAAGGGCGAATGCCCGCTTCCGGGTTGACGCAGAATCAGTGACTTACAGATGTGCTTCCAGCTTGTTTTTTGGAATTACGGACACGCGGTGATATACCGCGGTCGACAATTGCCTGGAAGAGAACACTTATCCGGTAAGCGTGTTCCAAGTACCAAAGTTCCTCGAACCCCGTTTGTGGACCACGACTGGCCCGATTCTCAGTCTTACTGAATGATCTGAATCGAGGGTCCCGTGTTGCCGTGCTTGGCGGTGAACTGAAACCTGACCGCTCCGGTGTTGTTGGTATAGTCAGATTCGGGCAAAACAAGCTCGGGATTCACATGCATCTCTAAGACGTACGTGCCATCCACAAGGCCGTCGATTTGCGCGAACTGGCATGGGATTTGTGGCGGATACTGATCCTCCCAACCAACGGACAGTCCCTGAGTCGTATCACAGTTTTGATAGGTAGCGGGTCCGGCGGTCGAAAGGTACGGCACATCATCCGTAATGCAAAATCCTTGCTTGCGGGTAGTCTTCAATTGCCCGCGAGACAAGGCCAAGGAAATCAACTGCGTATTGATGCCCGCATCCGCGGAGATGGTGAGATCCCTGTTAGCAATCCAGGTGTTGTATCCATCCAGGGTCCAAACGCGATAGTCCGCAAACCGCTGGAAGTGGTAGTGCTGGTGACAGTCGTCAAAAATGAACAGGTTTCCACAGTTCCCGGGATTTCCAATCACAAGGTCGGCCTTGCCCACGTTTGCTATGCTTCCATTAAAGCGCAGAAGGAGATGCTTTCCAGGCAAAGTGACGCAGTTTTCTTTAACCGTGCAAGTACTGTTGCCGAACGACTCTTCCGTGAGAAACATCTGAGCACCCAGCACTGCTTGATCCACAATCAGGTCTGGCATCCTGGGGCCGATTTGCGTCGCACACGATCCTTGCTGAGCCCGCACGGGTGAACCGGGCGGAGAGATCAAAAAAGCCACAAGCATGGCGACGATAAAGATTTTCAATCCCGAGATTCTCATGTTTGGTCCTCGTCCTTTCCCTGCTTCATCTGTCTTATCCCTGGCTTTTCGAGGCGTGCCGTCAGTCCAGCGGCCCTGCGTACAGCCGCGCGCAAAAAGAACGGAGAGGCCGCT
>WNFP01008198.1_pt1 | contig 12552 bp, 15 predicted proteins | sample 5400201 | NCBI WGS metagenome assembly WNFP01 (sample SAMN13153355, study PRJNA577476) | soil metagenome | isolation source: 115 cm saprolite under Madrone tree | place: USA:California | collected 2016-06-14
AATTAGACACAACAGTTGCACTCGTAAAGGCGATGGGAGCCCACAACGCGGCATTCCACTCACAACACGATACAAAAACTGACAACGACACAATCCACGCTCACCAAAATGCTAGCTCTGAGAGCTCGAACGACAACGACTCCTCCTGTGCTGAAAAAGAAGAAACCAACGACGACTAAATTCGCTCACCGCATCCTGCTCCCCTAACCCTTTTTCTTAGAATCGCATCCGCATCGAAGATACCGAACGCCTGACTCAATTGCAGGTGTAAGGTTTAGAAATATGGAGAAGGCGAGCCTCGGAGTAGGAATCGCATAATGGTCAATCAAGGAGAAAAAGCCCCAGCATTCACCCTCGCCGACTCTGACCGAAAGCCACGCAGTCTTCAGGAACTATTGAAGCCGAAGGGCGCGACTCTTCTAGCGTTTTTCCCAGGCGCGTTCACGAGTGTCTGCACCAAAGAAATGTGCAAGCTTAGGGACGATCTCGCAGAGTTCAACAAGATCAACGCCCAAATCGTAGGAATAGACGTCAACGATCCCTGGACGAACAAGGCTTTCGCAGAAAAGAACAGTCTCACCTTCCCGATTCTCAGCGACTTCAACCGTGACGTAGTCCAGATGTACAATGTCTTCCACAATGATTTTGGAAACCTGAAAGGATACACTGTGGCCAAGAGAAGTGTCTTCATTCTAGACCAGAACGGCGTCGTGACTTACAAGTGGGTCAGCGATGATCCCTCGAAGGAACCGAACTACGACGAACTCAAGAAGGCATCAGCGAAAACAGCGTAACAATAGGAACCGCTAGGTATCATCACCCCGATATTTTTTCCATCATTCCTACCGCATACGAGGCATTCTCGCCGGTCTCGTCGTGACGCAGATAGACGAACGCCTCATCTGACCCTTTGATCATCTCCCGGATTTTTTCCGTCCACATCCCAATGTCAGTTGCCGTGTAAACATCCTTCCTTAGCCTGAAGTACGGAAATTCTGCCGTCACTTTGAGAACTGGCTTCATGTCTTCGGTTTCGGCGATACAGAAACCCGCATCATGCTTCTCAAGAAGCTGATAGGTTGGCTCGTTGAGCCAAGAGTCGTGTCTGAACTCGAACACCTTCTTCTTCACGCCCGCCGTCTGTGTTAGGAAAGATTCCAGAATCTTCAAGTCCTGTCTGAAAAATGGTGGTAATTGGAACAGCACAGGTCCAAGTTTTCCTCCTAGCAAATCGAGGGTCATGCTCAGTCGATCCGCGGCCTCAGAAGCGCCCTTTCCTAGCTTGAGTGTGTGGGTAATTAGTCGGGGTGATTTTATTGAGAACCGAAAATCTTCGCCTGTTCTGCCGGCCCAGGATTTCACCATCGCCGCGCTGGGAGGTGCGTAGAAGGAGCTGTTGATCTCGACGCTATTCAACTTCCCAGCGTAGAAGCTGAGGAAGTCTTCGCTCCTCAGATCCTTGGGATAGAAGGTTCCCTTCCAACTGGCATAGCTGAATCCGGATACTCCAACAAAGAGTCTCATGCTGATTCATCGTCCGAATGGATTGGTCGTATCGAGTCGAAAGGTTTCTAAGGTCTTCCCTCAGACTTAGGAAATAATGTCGTCATCACCGATCGCCGTCGGATCCGTTGGACTTCCTCTCGGTAGCATTGCTGTAGATTTTCAGCTAAAGGGCGTGGATGGTAAGACGCACTCGCTGAAGAGTTTCGCTGACAAGAAGGCTCTCGCAGTCGTCTTTAGCTGTAATCACTGTCCCTACGTGCAAGCGTACGAGACGCGAATGGTTCAGTTGCAACGGGACTATCTGCCCAAGGGGGCCAGTCTTGTTGCCATCAACAGCAATGATGATGCGGGATACCCGGAAGACAGTTTTGAAAACATGATCACGCGTTCCAAGGAGAAAGGCTTCAACTTTCCATACCTGCGCGATGAGACTCAAGGGGTTGCGCGAAAGTATGGTGCAATTTGCACTCCGCACATCTTCCTATTCAATCAGCAACGTGTCCTCAGTTACAAGGGACGCATCGACGACAACAGAAACCCGACCGATGTGAAGAGTCACGATTTGAGAAACGCAATCGACGCCGTCCTGTCAGGCAAGGCCCCATCTGTACAGGAGACTCGACCCTTCGGCTGTTCCATAAAATGGAAGCAGCAGTCTCTTTCGTCCATAGCCCCGTGAGTATCTGAGAGGCTTAATATTCCCCGGAATCGCTACTAGTGTAAGAAAATGGGAAAGCGCAAAGTTCTGAGCGAAGCCAACCTGAGTGAAATGCTCACTCCGGGTCCCGGACAGATGTACGGGACAGTGAAGAACCTACTCGGTTATGACAGGGTCTTGGTTGAATGCGCCGACGGCGTAACTCGCGTCTGTCGGATACGTGGTAAGATGAAGCGAAGAGTCTGGATCAAGATGGGAGACACCGTACTAGTTGCTCCATGGGACTTCCAGCAGGAACGGGGGGACATCATGTTCAGATATACTCAAGGACAGGTCGAGTCCCTGAGACGTTCCGGCCAGCTTAAGATGTAGCCGAATCATTTATCCCGTAAACCCTTCGACACTGGCCTTCCATGAAGGCTCTTCCCTACCCGCTCAGTGCTTGGGCGATAGTAGACGAGTCCTATAGCATTCTCAACAGCCACGAGAACTGGAAAATGTACAACGGACTCGAATTTGACGAGAACTTCATGAAGAACGTTGCTGAACAGAAAGCCAGACACGCCGAACTCTTCCTGGCATCATCACGTCGTCCTAGAAGGCTCTTCCTCAAATGCGTCGGCGACGTGTCAGAGTCCAAGAAGACTCCGATCGCCCTCGAACTTGACAAGGCCAGGTCCGAGAAGGTTGTGTCGAAGAAGGGGCGATTCCACGGGAAGCCTGTGAACTGGAAGAGCTGGAGACAGTACAATGCAACAGCAGACGCGAAGAGTAGAAAGCGGGTCTACGACGATCTCGTGAAGAAAACTCCCACGATAAGACCTCTCATCAGAGCCATGTTTCAACAGTCCTGGAATACTCACAAGAAATATGGCGTCACGCCGTTGCGAAGTTACCTGGAGAGCGAAAGAATCACTCTGCCGGAACTCAAGGAGCTTGTTCAGAAACTAGGATCCGCGGTCAGGAAGCCGTTCAGAGTTGCACTTCAAGATTATTCGCGAGAGATAAAGAAGGCGCCTCCCGAGTACTACGACGACTTCTACTATTTCAGAGGAAGAATATTCCGACCCTTAGACAAGATCTTTGCGAAATTCAATCCGGCAGAAACGCCCATCCGACAGCTGAAGCGTTTGGGTTTCGACACGAGAAAGATTCATGTTGATGTTGAGGATAGACCGAAGAAGACGCCGTCGGCGGTCGCATTCTTCGTCCAGATTCCGAACGACGCTAGGGTTCTCGTAAAACCGATCAGTCCGTACACGGACATGGAAGCGTCATATCACGAATTCGGCCACGCGATGCACGCCACATCTGTAGATCCCAACCTCTCAATATGGGATCGAGAATCACTATCTCACGGAGTAGCAGAGATCTTCTCAACATTTCTCGAAAGCCTTGTCGAGGACGGACTCTACCTTAGAAAGAAATTCGGGCTATCAGAAGAACAGGTGGCCCAGGTCCAAGACCGAAGAAGATTCATGGAACTCTTCTTCGTAGCCTTCTACGCCGCAAACTCTCTCATGAAGATCGCCTTCCAAGAGAAAATGCTGACAATGGATGAGGCTTCGGAATTATATGCGAAGCTCTACAAAGAATACGTCGGATTCGACATACCCGGAGAATACTGGCAGCTACACCACGTAATGCCCGACTACGATCTCTACTCACCAAGCTACCTCATAGCGGCTGTCAGAAAATCCGAGCTGATCAAGAGACTACGGAACCGACTCGGAGAGACATGGTGGGACTCCACGAAGGCAGGGGATTATCTCAAGCAGATAATGGGCCCCGGAGCCAACATCGACCTCGATGAATTCTCCCGCCTGGATACGAGTCCGTTTCTCAGACCACTCCTAAAGCCAGAGAGTTAGTGATCTCCTAGGCCTGCACCCAGGTCAGTAGCAGCTATCGAGAGCTGCTAGTCGAAAGAATGGAGACAGAGGTCATAGAATTCGAGATAGCTAAGCCGCTTTCATTCCGTGCTTGTCTTTGGAGTGCTGATCCAGCGCGGCTTGAGAGCCGAACGTAGCTCCGCACTTGTCGCATTTGAACTGATTAGCGGTCTTAGCTCCCCCTTGGCCCATCATCACTCCTCCGACCGCGATCAGGGCTCCGAGGACGGCTAGAGCGATGCCTCCAAACGGGTAGGTACTGTGAGTGCGGCCTCCGATGAGGTTGGTTTGGGACGTCACGTAGTATCCGGCAATCCCTAGGGCCAGCAATATGATGCCCACAATGAGGAAAGATCGCTTCAAGTTGAATCGAGTGTGAAGGAACCCGTTTCTACCCAGTTCCAGATAAGTTGTGATAATTCGCAGTAATACGCATGCGACCGTCGTTTTTCGACGTGCAGGTGCATAATTCACTGTTCAAGTTTAGAACAAAAACATGCTTTTAGACCCGGTTTCGATTTCCCGCGATTTCAGAGAAAAATGACAGAAACAATGTATCGACACGCAATGTCCACTGCTTTCAAGAACTGGCATAGCCTAGCACTTGCCGCAGTACTGTACGCAGTCAACGTCTTCCTGCTAAGCATCGGCAACGACATGATCGTCAAGTCGAGCCAGAGCCTGGAGGGATGGGTAATCCTCGTCGTCTCGGGTTATCTGTTCATCGGCGCCGTCTACCTAGTCTCGGCGACTCTCACAGAGAACAGCACCCTCTCGGAAAGCTTCCCAGGAATCATAGACCACTTCAGAACCTTCATCGTCGGAGCAATCGCCTACGCCATCGGCTACTTCCTCCTGTTCAACGTCGCTCCACCGCTCCAGACAACTCAAGCCCTAGCCGCGGCGGTTACTCTGATCGTCGGTGGCGCAATCTACTTGGTAGCCATCCTGGTCGGCGTAGCAGCTGCATTCGTAAGACCTCGAAAGTAGGCTCGAAGTCCTTCGGGCAATTCCATCCCTTTTTCTTACTCTTTAGAGTAAACTCAGTAGGGTCTCCGATCGGAACGATTTCCGCCCTGCCAGAATTCTCTTGACTTTTGATTTTATGTAGCACCATGAATCACATTCAAGCCAGTGAAATGGCTTCTTTGAAGAAACGAATTCCAAAACCAGATCTGTCAAAATACGATCCGTCACCTCTCTACATGTATACTGAGAAAGACAGCCTAAACCGTGTTACAGTTCTCAAAGAAACCGCCAAAGAAATCTATCTAATCGCTGGACGCTATTCTGGGGTCGAGGGCGATGCCAGACTCTACACACCCTTGACCGATGAAGAGAAAGGCGAGATCGAAAGAAACCTGCGCGGCAGCCACAAAGACGCACTGATCAACCATCTCTGATAGTGGCTACAAGAATAGACATTTCTACACGGACACTGTCCAAAACTGACTAACATGACTCCGCTTGACGAGCTAGCCAAGCTGATCTCCGAGAAAGGCAGAAAGATCCTAGTCGCGGAGAACCCGGTCGACCTACGCAGTCTGCAGGGGGAGAATTCCGTCTTCATTCTCCAACTTCCAGAGGGGTCTTCAGCGGCAGGCGGTCGCGCTGGAGGTTTCGGCGAGCGACGACTGTCGAAACTCTACTGTTTTCACTATGCTGAAGGCGCAGTTAGGAAACTCTACGAGGTAGATAGTCCCGAAAAACTGGAGCGGTTTGACCTTCCCTATCACGCGGCAGGAACTCCCGTGATCCTTCCCGATGGGTCAGAGACTGTGATTTCGGGAGTTATCGATCCCGAGTTTGTAGAATCCTACAAGCAGATCGCTTAGATCGAGAATTCAGCGGCTCTCAATTTTCATCAATTGCTCAGGCCTCGAAAGTATCACATATACAGTTGAGCAGGTGGCTTCTCTAGTCAATCTCTGTTCCAACGTGCCCTTCTCGCTGGCAGAAAGATCTCTTGCCGCGTAAACCTCCACCTCTAGTCCATCTTGTCCCGCATTCTTTTGCAACTGGCTCTTCATGTACGCGACTGTTACTCGGAATGTGTCCTCAGGCATCTTGCCAAGCTCTATGCTTGAGAGGTTTGTCGCTTGACCTTGCTTCTTCATGATCTCGTAAAGTTCGGAGACATTGGTAATGCTGAGCGTTTGAGTTTCATGACTGAAGTCTCGGAGTTGAAAGCTCATTTCGCCGATGCGCTGTTTCTTCCAGAGGTTAGAGTGATCCTCTTGTGAGAGTCCCGTTCCAAAATCGTAGTATTCCAATTTCAGGCTGGCATTGGGCTTGTACTCCGCCAGTATGTTCTTGCCCTGAAACCGAAAACTTGCAGTCCCTGATGCGAGGGCAGCTCTTCCAGAATCGTCGATTGGATTAATCTCGTCCTCTCTTTGGTAAAGATAGATTGCCTTCTCTTGCGGAAGACCGCTCTGCACCAGGTATCGCTCTACCAAGTGCTCTTGATCTTCGAAAACGGCTGGGTCTGGGAACAATCGGGCAAACCTAGCCACGACGCGATATCTGTCAACCTTTACCATAAACTGACCGGGCTTCCTGTAGGATATTCATGGAATGCGTTCATTAACTTGATTCCACGGTCTCTATCTCGTTAAGACATGTCTCGGAAAGCTGAGAAGTACTTTGAAGAGGTCTCGGGGAGTTGGGATGTCCTTAGAAAGAGCTTCTATGGTGATGAGGTTCGCGACGCAGTTCTTGCGGCAGCAAAGGTCCTGCCAAGTGACACGGTTCTAGATGTTGGTGCGGGTACTGGATTTCTTACTGAGGGCGCGGCAAAGATTGCTCGAAAAGTGATCGCTCTGGATTTTTCCGAGGCAATGACCGGCGAGTCGAGACTCAAGCTCAGCGGTAGGAATGTTGAATTCAAGATTGGAAATGTGGAGCAAATTCCGCTACCCGATGCTTCTGTAAATGCAGTAATCGGCAATATGATTCTGCACCATTGTCTGAACCCTGATGTTGCCCTCAAGGACATGGCTCGAGTACTAGCACCTGGCGGGAGACTCGCCCTTTCAGATCTTCAGCAGCACAACTACGAGTTTCTGCGAAAGGAGCATGCGGACATATGGCTAGGTTTCAATATCCCGCGAGTCAGAAGTATGTTGGACCAAGCCGGGTTTGATGATGTCAACCTTAGGGCGTTAGAGTCTTGCTGTTCAACTACGATAGAACATGGACAAGTGAAGATTCCGATGTTCCTAGCGAGCGGCCGAAGACGATAGGGAAGAGGGTAGCTGGTCTCATCGTGTTCCAAGAGATAGATGAAACCCGATGGAACTAGTATTTCTCGGGACAGCAGGAGCGGAAACCACTCCAAAGGTTGGATGTCTATGCCCGGTCTGTCAAGAAGCTCGGCATAAAGGAAGGCGGTTCGTCCGAAATGGACCTTCCGTCTTTCTCACTGGAGTAAGCGTTCTGTTCGATACGCCAGAAGATGTTGACAAGAGCCTTGAACGTGAAGGAATCCACGAGGCTCGCCACTTAGTCTACACTCACTGGCACCCTGACCATACTGGAGGAAGAAGAGTGTTGGAACAGCTGAATATGGACTGGCTAGATCCTAAGGGAAGACGGGTAACGGATGTCTGGCTTCCAAGTTGGGTTCGCGAAGATTTTCGGAAGAGACATGGTCTGGAGGAGAATCTCCAGTACTTCGAGAGGGCAGGCATAGCCAGAATCCATGAGGTGGGAGAAGGAGAACCGTTTCAGGTGGACGGCGTGAGTGTTCGTCCGTTTAGGATGACCCAGCCGGGCTTGACTGCATACGTTCTGGAACGAGAATCTAGAAGGCTAGTGTTCGCGCTCGACGATACGAAAGACTGGAAGCCAGGCACCGAGTTTTTGGAGCCCGACCTTCTGGTGCTTGAAACCGGATGGTTCGAACGGGACCCGAAAGGGCGAGTCATCGTACCGCCGGGACACCTGATCCGCAACGAGGAAGCTTCGTTCGAGGAGACCTTGGAGATAATCGACCGGATTAATCCTCGAAAGGCCATACTGACCCATATAGAGCAACTATGGGCACGCTCCTACGAGGACTACTTGGAACTTGAGGAGAAGCACAAGAGCCAAAAACTGCAGTTTGCGTACGACGGGCTCCGCATCAAGCTCTAACCATATACGACTGCTCGAGCTGATCATCCGAACTTCAAATCTGGAATATGTTACGAGAACCCGATCAATTCTTCTTGTCTTTTGCGGGAGAAGTGTAGTATGTTGAGGAGTAATCAGGACGCTTACGGTCATCAGCTGTACGATTTCTTCAAAGGCCGCCAAGTGATTGAGGTAGTGGAGAGAGACGACGGTCTCATAGATCCTAGTGAAGTGCTCCCGAAGTACTATCTTTCCGAGTACAAGGACTGGACGCTGCGGGAGAAGCTTGCGGCACAATATGTGAAGGGTAGAGTGCTCGACATAGGCTGCGGAGGCGGACGATGGTCCCTCTATCTTCAGAAGAAAGGCCATGACGTTTTGGGGATAGACATCTCGCCGTTAGCTGTCAAAGTCTGTAAGGAGAGAGGCCTACGGAACGTGATGGTCAAGTCGATTTCAGAAGTCGACCGCAGCTTGGGGAAGTTTGACACGATCCTAATGATGGGGAATAACTTTGGACTCTTTGGAAGCCCAAAACAAGCAAAGCGATTGCTGAAACGATTCCACGACATAACCAGTCCAGGTGCTAAGATTATTGCTGAGAGCTTGGACATCTACAAGCCGCCCGTAGACCCAGTTCATAGACAGTATCATCTGCGAAATCGCAGACTGGGCCGAATGCCGGGACAGGTACGAATTAGGATTAGGTACAGCGTCTACGCCTCGCCATGGTTCGACTATCTGTTAGTTTCTAGGCCGGAGATGAACGGAATACTGCAAGGAACGGGATGGAAGATAGAGCGATTCATAGAATCAGAGAAAGGCCCCGCCTACGTGGGCGTAATCAAGAAACAGACGAAATGATACCTGTCGCTCTGTTTCAAACCCTATCGAAGGACTTATCGTCTGGCAAGCATACGACGGACGTTAGGGCCGGGCTTCAGTCTGTTCTCGCGGTCGACAAAGACAACGTGGGGCCTCCAGCCTTGCGCCTGTTTCTCTGTCATCCAGCCGAATGCAGTGATGATTACCTCATCGCCAGGCTGAACCTTGCGAGCAGCAGCACCATTGACCGCCACGGTCCCGCTTCCTCTTGGAGCTGATAGTGCGTATGTTGAGAAGCGTTCTCCGTTGGTAATGTTCCAGATATCCACCTGCTCAAATGGAATGATTCCCGCAGCCTCCATAAGAGAGGAGTCTATCTCAATACTCCCCTCGTAGTTGATATCGGCCCCTGTAAGTCTTGCTCTGTGGATTTTGCCCTTGAGCATTCGCAGCTGCAACGCTTTTACTCCTCCAAACTACGGTGATAGTGGTCTGACTCGCTAGACTTGAATGATGGCTACAGTCTCTCTAGAGAGCTTAGGAGCCTTCAGCTTAGTGCAGAGTACTAATGGATTCAAGGACTGAAATATTCTGCTCGGGAGCAATCTCAGATCCCGCCAAACTACAAGGAAACGGCTTACATAGACAATCCACGCCACGCGAACCTCATGAAATGGGTTACACGTGAAAAAGCGAAGGTCGACCGCATCGCATGCCCTTGGCTGATCAAGAAGTTCGTGGACAAGAGTCCGGAATTCCTCTTTGTTCAACCCGAGAAAATTCCACAGGTCGTCAAAGACACTGGAGCAATCGCGTATGACGCGAAGGACGTTGAACTGACTCACTACAAGGAGAACGGCGAGGAGCGTGTCAGCTTCGACGCAATCATCAAGAAGTACAAACTCACCGACCCGCCCTTGCTGGAACTCGCCAAGATTGTGAGAGGGGCGGACGCTAAGATCCCGAACCCGCCACCAGAGTCTGCAGGGCTCGAGGCAGTCGCGCATGGTTTTCGAAACCTTGCGAAGGACGACTTTGACAACATGCGACTACAATTTCCGACATACGACGCCTTGTACAAGTACTGCCAGCTCAAAACGGAAGGAACTCAGAAGCTAGAGTACAACGTCGCGCAGCCTGCAAGGTAGGTCCCTGATTTTCTTAATCATCTCGGCTACGTAGAACTACCCGCACATCAGAAGCAGGGCGGCTTCGATCACGCCGCCGTCCACAAAAAGTCCGGAATACTATACGTCGCTCACACGGCCAACGACTCAGTCGACGTGATCGATACCTGCACTGACAAGTACTTGCGTTCGATTCCAGACCTTACCGGAGTTGCGGGCGTTCTCGTTTCGAACGAGAAGGATATGGTATTCACTTCTAACCGCGGCGAGAAAACTGTGGGAATATTCCCGCACGGCCAAGAGGGGAAGCTGGAGAAGTTAAGAGTAGGAGGAGATCCCAATGGACTTGCCTTCGATCCATCACTCAACAACTTGCTCGTGGCAAACGTCTCCAGACCGGATGATCCCGTTCCTATCACGGCGTCCATTGCTGACGTGAAGAACAATATCGTAACCGCCGATATTCTCATGCCCGGAAGAACGCGATGGACAGTCTTCGACAAGAAGTCAGAGCGTTTCTACATCAACATCGCCAAACCATCACAGATAGTCGCGGTCGTCAGCCTTGACCCTGATGGAGTTGCGGCCACCTACGACATCCCAGCGACCGGTCCACACGGGCTCGACATTGATACAGAGGGCAGAAGGCTGTTCTGCGCTTGCGATCAAGGAGTCCTACTCACATTCGACCTACACGCTCGCAGAACTTCTCACCCTTCAGATTTGTCTGGACCGCCGGATGTAATATTTTACAATTCTCAGATGAAACATCTCTACGTGGCTAGCGGCCACCCTGGAGCGATCGATGTCTTCGATACTGTTACGATGAAACGTGTGCAGACGGTGAAGACGGCAGAGGGTGCCCACACAATCGGCTACAATCCCGAAAGCGACAAGGTCTACGCGTTCCTACCCGAAACGCATCGGGCGTCCATCTACGTCGATGAGTGATCGAGCGGACGAGACTTAGCTCAACGATCAGACAGAATTTGTGAAGTTCTAGATGCTAGATTCAATACGTTGCTGAAGGTCTTCGCTGACTGAACTCTGATCTCTCGCACGAGTGACTTTTGCCAGAAATTGAACCTCGGCTGATACTGTTCGGACCATTCAATCAGCGTGGGAAAAAAGAAGGGGAAGGAGGATCGACCTCCTATAGTCCGATTCCTGCTCCGAGAGTATAGATTGCGTTCAGAGTCTGACTATCTGTCGTTCCGTCGGACAGTGTAGCGGTGATGGTCACTTGGTAGATTCCTCCAACTGTTAGGACCAGTCCTAATGGAGTGCTCGTTGTTGTGGTTGATGCGGTCTGTCCGGACTGGAGTGGCATGGCCGGGTTCCAGGAGAGTGTTAGCGGTTGGCCGGAGAGCTGGACGGAAAGGGATGCGATCGCTCCATCTCCTATGTTCGAAATCTGAATCGTTAGGCTGGGTGCTTGGCTTAGCTGTTCAAAGTCGATGCCGGCCTTGACGTGGTGTTTTGTAGTTAGGAGGGTTGAGCCGCCTGTTTGGACGGCGATGTCCGTGTGGGAGCAGTCTACGTTGTTGCTGAGAGCTTGGGTACAGACCCCGCTGCCGCTGGTCCGGGTGGTAGCTGGCTCGAGCGCTGTGTTCAGGTATTGGTCGTTGGTATAGATGATAGCGGCCGATCCGGTCGTCGGACTGGCTGCTATTCCGAAGTCGTCTAGAAGGTCCCTGTTGCCCGTGCATGTGACGCCTGCTTCGCATACACCTCCGTAGTGGATTATCCCCGAGGCTGTGTTCTGGGTGAACTTGCTGCCTGGGGTCGTTGCGGCTAGGTTCTGGGCGAAGTATACCTGCCAGGAGGCAGTCATCGGATAGTTGTCGGGTGTGTTGACGCCGTCGTAGTAGCTGGTGCCGTACCAGACTACGTCTAGGGCTCCGTTGCCAAGAGCGCTGCTCCAGGGCATGATAGCCGTGTTGGACGGTGTCTTGCTGATCTGGTAGGGTCCAGACCATGTTTGGCCGAAGGTTGTACTGAAGCTGTAGTACATGTAATGGTCGTCAGTATAGATGAGGTATACGTTTCCAGCCTGGTCGACGCTTACGTTGACGAACTGGTGTCCGTATCCTATTGCCGTGTTGGGATTGATGTATACTGGATAGTCAGTAAAGCTGAGGCCACCGTCGATCGAGACGGCGATCCAAACCGCGTGGGTGCTACAGCCTAGGCATGAGACTTCGCCGGCATTAGCGATGCTGCTGAAGGATTGGTAGATAACGTGATTGTTGGGATCAATCGCTAGGTTTCCGATCTCGTTTTGGTAGAGCGCATGCCACGGATGGTTCGCATCGAACGCGTTCGCCACCTGCGCGTATGTCGCACCGCCGTCGTAGCTGCACGTTACGAAGAGATTGTTGGTTGTGGCGTAGGCATGGTAGGAGACACAAACCTTGTTGGCTCCGTC
>WNFP01008735.1_pt1 | contig 12549 bp, 12 predicted proteins | sample 5400201 | NCBI WGS metagenome assembly WNFP01 (sample SAMN13153355, study PRJNA577476) | soil metagenome | isolation source: 115 cm saprolite under Madrone tree | place: USA:California | collected 2016-06-14
TGATCGTCGCGGGATATTGCGATCCAGCCACGATAAAGCGATTCCCAGGAAGCAATTGCGCGATCCCGCAAAGGAACTCGTCGATTTTCGGCTGCCGGTCGGGAGCGTATGTGCCCATATAACTCACATCACAGGCAAACTCGTGATTTTGCGGACTCTCGCGGTGTTTCTCCGGGTCCACGGAGCAATAGAGCGGCACGGCGAAAGGCGCTCCCATGCGCTCTTCCAGTTCCTGCAGCATGGGCCCGCCGGTAAAGCTGAAATAAATGTCCAGCTCAGGCAGAAAACGCATATCAAGATAGTCCGTGCGTCCGCTCTCTTTGAGCTTCCGGACCGTAATGGGCGTGTCCACGTCATAAAAGGCCCGGATGGGAACAGGAGAAGAAATAATTTCTTCCAGCGCCGCCAGACCATCGGGAAAATATGAGCCCACAACCGCCACATCAGAGTCGCGCAACTCGGCGCGAACGGCCGGCACAATCTCATTCCAGCTGGAAAAGATCCGCACATCGCAATACGCCGGCCTGGGCAGGTCACGGTTGTTCTGGTACCACTCAAGATTGTGCTCAAAGAAAACAATGTTATGCCCGCGACGATGGAGCGCCTTGCACAAAGAACGGAATGTCGTGGCGTGGCCATTGCCCCAGGACGACGTGATGGCCAGCCCGAAGATGGTAATTTTCATGATGTTGGCCTCAACTCTTTCCTCACTTCACGCCACTTGCCACTTCGGCGAAAGCGCCCGCAAGGATCGCATCAAATTCTTCCGCCCGCAACTGATAGGTATGGTCGCGCAGCGCCCGGAGCCGCATGTTGCCGCCAATCTCCCTTGCGCGTTCCTCCGGGACATCACGCAGGAAGCCGGCAATATCTTCAGCGCAGCGGGCCACCAGAATTTCCCTTCCGGGCGCAAAAAACTCTTCAATGCCACTCCACTGATCGGTAATCAGGCAGGCGCCGGAGCCTGCGGCCTCAAAGACCCGCGTGGGCGGGGAAAAGCCGACGCCGGCCATTGAGTCGCGATTAATGTTAAGGACCATGCGGGCAGAGCCGTTCACGCGGTTGTGATCCGTCGTGGACACATGGCCAATCCAGCGCACGTTCGCGGGCAGCGCTTTGCCGCCCCATCCTTCTCCGCCCAGCGCAAATTGAAATTCGGGGGCGAGTTCCGCGGCGCGGAAAAAGAATTCCTGCACACGGCGTTCCCGGTCCGGAAGGCGATGGCCCACAAACAGCAAATCACAACGGAACCCCGCATCTGCAGCCACGGGATGATGCGTATCGGGGTCTAATGCGTTATAGATGGGATGACAGTTGGGCGCGCCCAGACGCTTGTAGTGCTCCACTACGGGCGGCCCGCCTCCATAGGTAAAAATAAAATCGTACGCGGCGATGAGCCCGCGAAATGCATCTTCAGGATTTGTCTCCACCCGCGCCAGCGTGGCCGGAGCATCAACATCCCAAAACGCAACTTTCGTATGGTCAGAACGGCAGCCGAGAACCTGTTCCTCCAGCAGTGCATCGAACACCCCAACGCCGCTGTGCTTCACCACAAGATCGCACTCGCAAGCCTGCTGCAACAGGCCGGGAATGTCTTCCGCAGTCTTGTAAACAATGCTGGTCACATAGGCGAAGTCGCCTGTGTCGCGTTTCTGTTGACGGCCATAGGCATCCGGCTCGGCGAAGGTTATTTCATGTCCCAGCGCGTGCAGGTGCTTATACATTCCACGATAGTATGTCGCGGCCCCATTCCAATAGGAAGACGTGATGCTCGAACCAAACGCAAAAATCTTCATCCGGCAATTTCCTCGCAAATCGCAAGCAGTTCCTGCGCCCGGTGCGCGCACGTATGGCGCTCATGGATGGTCCTGAGGCCGTTTTCCGCCAGTTGCCGGCGGGCCTGAACGTCATGTAAAAGACGTTGCAGGAGACCAACCATTTCACGGCCATCCTGGGCGACGAGATAGTCATGGCCCGGAGTGAATAGCTTCTCTTCATCATTCCAGGGAGAGCAAACCAGGGGAATGCCGCAGGCCAGCGCCTCAAAAACGCGGATGGTGGGAATACCGGCCAGCCCATTGGCATAATGCCGGCGCGGGACATGGACTGTCACCATGCTCTCACCGTATACCTGGGGCGAAAGCAGATTGGGCAGATAGCCGCGATATTCAATGCCGGCCGCCTTGAGCTTGTGGAGCGCGTCTTCGGGATACCGCACACCGTACGCTACCGTGCGAGAGCCAGACAAAGCAGATGCCGGCCTCATCAGAAATTCCTCCAACTCCGCGCTGCGCTCCTCGTCACCCCAGTTGCCGATCCATACCAGGTCCATTTCTTTTTCGCTGCTCAGCGGATGAAATTGCTCCACATCGGCGGCTTCATGAAATGTCCATACGCGCGGCACGCCAAAGCCGTCAGCATAGATACGCCGGAGGGCCTCGCCGAAGGCCAGCACGCCATCTACCAGATGCAGGTGAAATTTCAGGATCTCGCCGGCCCTGGTGTAAGCCCGGTGATGGCTGTCATGAAACAATGCAATGAAACCCAGCTTCTTCTTGAGCGCAAGCACGCTGTTCACCACATGCGGGTCATTCCATTCATGCAGCAACACAAGGTCCACGCCCTTCAATTCTTCTTCCAGAAATGAAGGAAATTGCGGCTCGGCGGGGCTGTAAAAGCGTATGTCCAACTGGTGGTAAATGCGGCGGAAGGCATCGATGGCCTCAATGGCGCGCTCGCCTTCATGCTTCATCAGGTTGCCCAATGACCACGAAGCCAGGTCTTCATAGCAGCGCACTTGATGCCCCATGCGTACAAGCGAGCGCATGAGCCCGCGGAGGAAATGCGCATTGCCATGGTTCCAGTCAGAAATCAGGGAATGGGCAAACAACGCGATGTTGAGTTTTTGCTTCATGCGCTCAACGCCGTGGCCGGGACCAGGGAACGATAGAGAGTCCTGTAATCAGACACCATGCGCTCGGCGGTAAAGTTTTTCAGTGCGCGCTCATAAGCACGTTCTGCATACGTTTGCCGCATGCCAGGATCGTGCGCCAGCCTTTCCAGCGCCGCTGACAGGCTTGCAGCATCATCGTTGTGAAAGAAGACGGCCGCCTCGCTCCACAGCTCACGGAACGATGGAATGTCACTGGCGACAATAGCGCAGCGGGAAAGGGCCGCTTCCAGCGGCGCCAGGCCGAACGGTTCGTACTGCGAGGTTGCGGCATAGATTCCGCAACCTGCCATGGCCAGGGCCAACTGCGCTTCGCTCTGCTCGGGCACCAGATAGATGTTTGGGGGCAGCGCTTCAGCGGCAAAGGCGCTGCTTTGCCGCTCCGGATGGCGGTCTGGTCCTATGATGTATACCGGCATGGACGTATTCGCGAGCAGCAACAGTGCTACATTCTTGCCCTGGTCCCACAGACGGCCCACGCTGAGAACATGGTCATCCTTGGCCGCCTGGGGATTGAACAGCGCGGGTGTCCGTCCGTTGTAGATTACTTTCCCCAAAGCCGGCTCAAGGTAATAGTTTTTAATCTGTTCGAGCATCCATGCCGAAGGCGCAACCACGGCGCTGGCCTGCCGCAGGCCACGGGTAACGATATGGCGATACCAACGCCGCCACGCCGTGCCTTCCGGCATCACCTGATGCACAGACATCCACCAGCTGATCACGTCACTGTGCGCCACCACAATGCGCGGAACAACACAACGCAGCGCGCCATAGTAATACTGGCTCAGATGCAACAGGTCCGGCTTGCTTTCCGCGATCACCGATTCCAGATACCCGGAGGACGCAACCATATCTGCCTCCGAGTCAAGCATCCACTCCAGCTTGAATGCGGTAGGGCGATAATCGAGCCCCGGCAGCCGTTCCATCCAGCTCGTTTGCCGGGCGGAAGGAAGGTCGCCAAAGCTGACCAGGGTAACGGTGTCCCCCTGCTGAATCAACCCGGTGACCAGCTCGCGCGTATAGGTCCAAACACCGCCCAGCGTGTCAGCGGTGACTAAGATATGCATGTTCCAATTCCTCGATTGCCGCTGGCGTCTGCTCCTGGATATCACTGTAACCCTTGCCGGCAAACATTGATGTGTAGTGGCGATGGGCCCGCTCCCATGCCATATCGTCCGGGGGCGCGGCGAAAGTCTGGTTGTACAGCGGGCTTCCCGGAAACGGAAACATGGGCACCGGCTCGCTCACCCATACGCCCTGCGCCTTCAAATCCTGTTGCCACAGGCGAATCTGGTCGCGGTCATCTTTCTCCGTAAGAATCAGGTTGGCTTGCACCCAGGGGATCCGGGAGCGGGCATACACCAGCAGCTCCCGTATGCGTTCGGTACTGATGCGGCAATTCTTGTTCAGCTCATCACGTCCGGCGCGCGTGATGGATTCCACACCGCACTCCATGGAGATGCAATGGGCGCGGCCCAGAAGATCAAGACTCTCTTCACTCCAGAGATCAATGCGGGTCTGAAAGCCAATCATTACCGCACGGCTGGCCAAGCCTTCCAGCAGACGATGGACGTTTTTGCCGACGCCGAAAATCTCATCAATGAAATAAACGTATTGCACCCCGCGCGCGATCAGCGTATCCACTTCCTGCAATACCGCATCCGCGCCGCGCTCGCGGAACTTGTTGCGAAACAATGTCTTGTTGCAGAACGTGCAGGCCCACGGGCATCCACGGGCAAATTCCAGCTCGGCGCCTAAGCCATGATCTTTGGTAAAAAGACCTTTGGTAAAAGGACCGCTGTTGAAAACATGGTGACGGTGCCGGTGCGCCTCAACGTTATAGTCAGAGAAATCCAGCGGGCCCAGGGCGTGCATATCCGTTACCGCTGAAGCTGGACTGACATGAAAGCCGCCTTCTTTTTGAAAGCAGCAGCCGGAAATCTTCTCCCACGGCATGCTTGCTAATTCACGAATGGCCTGGTCAGGCTCTCCGCGCAAGGCTACGTCACAGCCCGTCTTACGCATGGTGGCAACAGGCGTGGCAGAAGGATGCGGCCCGATCGTAACCGTGATCGCTTTGCCCATCAAACCGGCAAGCCACTCCATGGGAACCCGAAGTTCCGGAGGCGGGCAGCGCCAGAAGAGATAGGAGGGAGCCGTTGGGACCACCAGGAAGCCCGCCTTGAAGCCGTCCACCCGGCGTCTGGCTTCCTCCAGCGTAAGGTTGTCGGTTTGCGCGTCGATCAGCAGCGAGTCATGCTCGGCGGCACGAAGCTGATCTGCGGCAAAAAGCAACTCCAGAGGCACATGAGGCTCGCGGCAGCCGAAATAGGTTGAACCTTTGAAGTCCCAGTTGGGATTGACCAGGGCAAACTTCATCCCACTCTCCCGGAAAATTCAGCGGCCAGCGCGAACGGGCCAATCGCGGGCGCAAGCGCCCGGCGCGGCAGGGACAGCACGCGATAGTTTCTTTCCCAGAAATCCTGCAAGTGCTGAATTGTTTGCCTGAGCCCGATCTGCGGCTTCCATCCCGTATGGCGCTGAATCTTCGCAGTGTCCGTGAGGTAAACCAGCTGGTCACCGGGACGGGATGGCGCATACACGCACTTGAGGCGGTGTCCGGTCAGCAGTTCTATTTCATCCATCAACTCCAGCAGTGAGGTGGAGTTCTCCGGGCCGCCACCCAGGTTGTAAACTTCAGCCCGCGTGACATCAAGATTCTGGCGCAGAAAATCGAACGCGCGCAGAAGATCGGATATGTAAAGCACGTCCCGCACCTGGCGTCCGTCCCCATAAATCACCACGGGCTCGTCCTGCAGCGCGGAGTAAACAAAATGGGCCACCCATCCCTGGTCTTCCGTCCCAAACTGCCGCGGGCCGGCGATGCAGGACATGCGCAAGACCACGGTGGGCAGCCCATAAATGCGGCCGAAATCGCGGACATATCGATCTGCCGCGCCTTTGGAGCAACCATACGGAGAGTGAAAGTCGAGGGGTTGCGATTCTGCAACCGCCTGCCGCCCCGTATAACGCTTACACGTGATCACGGGCATGCCGAGTCCCAATTCACCGTAGACTTTGTTGGTAGAGGTATAAAGGACAAAAGGCTTGTGGCCGCAGCGGCGTGCGGCCTCCAGAACATTGAACGTCCCGGCCAGATTGACCTCAAAATCCAGGCGCGGATCAGCCACCGAGGTCGTCACCGCCACCTGAGCGGCCAGGTGGTAAATCTCATGCGCGTGGGCAACGGCTTTTTCCACCTGCCGCGCATCGCGCACATCGCCGACCGTGACCTGGAGCCGGCCCGTGTTCCCTGCTGACTGTTTCAGCCATTCCAGATTATGGTGCACTCCCGTCCGCGTGAGATTATCGAAAACATGCACTTTAGCATCGGCCTTCGTAAGCAGTGCATGCGCCAGGTTCGATCCGATAAAGCCGGCCCCGCCAAAAATAAGTACGGAGCGGCTTTCTCGCTTCCGCATGATTCCCCCTTTGTGCGTTTGCCTTCTGTCTAGGCGGTCAAACCGAAATCCGTCAGATGGGCCACCGCGTCAGCGGCCCGGTCCTGCGGCCGTTGCGAATACAACCATTGCACCAGGTCCTTCAACCCGCTGGCAAAATCAACTTCCGGCGCATACCCCAGGAGCTTTCCCGCAGCCGAGATGTCGGCAAAACAGTGGCGTACATCTCCGGCGCGATACCTTTGCGTGAGTTCAGCAGGAATGTCGGTATGCATGGCCCGAGCCAGCTCTGCCGCCACTTCGCGAATGGAAATGGGATCACCCGAGCCGATATTCAATGCCCGGCCATCGGCCTCAGACCGTTCCATGGCCAGCAGATTGACCCGCACCACATCCTGTACGCTCACGAAGTCACGCATCTGCAGGCCATCCTCAAAGATCAATGGCGAATTGCCATTCATCAGCCGCGAGGCGAAGATCGCCGCCACGCCGGTATACGGATTGGAAAGCGCCTGCCGTGTTCCATAGATATTGAAGTAACGCAGGGCCACCACGGGCAGGCCATAGGTGCGGCCAAAGAGCAGGCACATTTCTTCCTGGTCTTTTTTAGAGAGAGCATAGATGGAACTCGATTGCAGCGGCTTGGATTCGTCGGTGGGAATGGGCGTAAGCGCCTCTCCGCATCCCGGACAATTCGGCTCCCAGTTGTGCGTCCTGAGTTGCTCCACGGTGCGCACCGGCGGCGCAACTTCTCCGCAGCGCAGGCAAAGGTATTTTCCCTCGCCATAAATGGACATGGAAGAAGCCAGCACCAGCTTCTGGACGCGCCCTTTGCAGTGCAGCAGCTCCTGCAGCAGCACGGCCGTGCCTTGCGTGTTGGAACCCATGTAATGGGCAATCTCATACATGGACTGCCCCACGCCAACGGCGGCGGCCATATGGAACACCACATCAACTCCATTGAGCGCGCGGCGTAATGCGTCCGCATCCTGCACGTCGCCATGAATGAATTCCGCTTCCGGAGCCAGATAATCTGGAATGCCATCATGGTGGACCTGCTCGGTCAGGTTATCGAAGATGCGGACGTGGTGTCCGGCCAGGAGAAGAGCGTCGGCCAGATGCGAACCCACAAAACCTGCTCCTCCGGTGATGAGTATGTTTTTTGCCATGCTTACTCGGCTCCTATGAGTGCCTCTTTATTCTTCTTTGCGGCAGCGTACTTGTGCACCGCCCACACGGCGAACTCCACAAAATCTTCCACGCGCTGAGGCGGGCTGGTGTAATGCGGCTCCAGTCCCAGATGCTCCGGGGTAAAGCACAAGGTCAAAGTGGTGGTGAATGGCTCCAGGGCGCTCATCTGCTGGTCAAACCAGGCTTCAGCATTCGGACGAAAGCTGTCAGCCCAGCTGATGCCGGTGCGCAGGCACTTCACTCCCAGGCGCTGCAACCAATCCACGGCCAGAAACAATCGTGGGTCCTCATAATGAAACCACTGGCACATGCCCATGCCGGAGGGGAACGCGCCTGCCGCCAATTTTGGCGTGCCATCTTCACGCAGAAGCCCCATGTAGTAATGGCGATAATAAGCGCTGCCTTCGGCTTCCTTGTGCCGCGTGGTCGCGGTCCAGGTGGCAGGCAGGTCCAGCAGGCTGTACCAGTGCCAACCTCTGAGACCCACACGGGCTTGTTGGTGACTGCGCGGATTTCATCGATTTTCTTCGGCCATTCATGGATCTGCCAGTGGTTCCAATCCAGCGGAAAGCCGTGTACGGCAACAACATCCACGGCATCAAGAACGCCATGCGATCCCAGCAGAGCAATGAAGTTGGGATCAATCGGCGATATGCCGCCCAGCACCACCGGAAGGCCTGGGTTCTCACGACGTATGCCCTTGCTGGCCGCGATCACCATGGAGGCAAAGAGCTTCCAGTCAGGATCACGCTTAAAATCCCAGTGGGAGAGATTATTTGGTTCATTCCACAGCATGACTGCTTCAACCATGCACTCACCTTTGCACAAGAGCCGGGCTGATTACAGAGTGCCCGCTAATTCGTGGTCCAAAATATACTTGCCGTCTTCCCGTGAGGCATGCCTGGGAGAGCAGATCCAGGTCTCCGGTTCCGGATGGGCGGTGATTTCCAGGCCTGAGCTGCGCAACATGCCTTCCATGGCTCCGTGATTGGGAATCCACCAGTTGGTGGGATCGCCGGCATAGCTTTTCTCAATGAAATACATGCAGGGAAAATCCGGTTTATCAAAAATCTCCTTGTTCCAGAAGTGGTAGTCTTCCCGCAATTCCGGACTGGCCAGCGCACCGCGCACCATTGCCTGAAACACCAGGCTACCTTTCACTTTCTTAACGACTTTATCCAGCGCAAACAGGGGATAGCGCAAATGGTAAAAGACCCCCATGAACAGGACGTAGTCAAACTGGCCCGGTATGGAATCCACATCATAAACGGAACATTTGGCAAACTCGATGTCCAGACCGAGAACAGAAGAGGCAAAGCGGGCCTGGTCCAGGTAACGATCATCCACATCAACCCCCAGGACGCGGCTGGCGCCTCGCTTTTTCAACGCAATGGAGTGGAAGCCGCCGTTACAACCCACGTCAAGCACGGTTGCGCCGGAAAGGTCCGCAGGCAGGGCAGGAGCAATGTGCTTCCACTTCACATTGGGGAAATCACCCAGAAAATGGTGTGGCGCGGTGAAGGTGCCATTCAGATCAATATTGTGGAACCATTCACCCATTTCTGAAATGCGCCGGGCAAGTTCCTGGTGGCCATTCAGGTTTTCCGCCGGGCCATCCCCGCGGATGTCCGCTCTAGTTGTGACCATCGTTTGAACCGATTCCCGTTCAGTCTACAAAATTGTCACTGGATTAGACTCAGCCAAGCAGAGCTGGGATGTCCAACTCACGCTCCCTGGCCGGGCACTCGATACCAAAGGCGCAACTTTCACGCGAACACCCATGCTCTGGGCGCACAACAGCTCTGGAGTCACAGAGTCTTATAGCTCTGCTCCCAACCAAAAGACCGTGGGAGCAGAACAGGCAACAACGGGATAAACAGCTAAACGGTGCGGCGTCCGGTCACCAGATTAATGACGGCAACCACCAGCGCGACGACCAGGAGCAGATGAATCAGCCCTCCAGCCACATGGAATCCCCAGCCCAGAAGCCAAAGGATGACGAGAATTGCAAAAATTGTCCAAAGCATGGATACCCCTTAGTCTGGTAGACAGACACATCGAGCGCTACAAGGCTTAAGAGGCAGCTTCTCGGAGCGGAGTTGTCTTCCAAAGAGATTTTGCGCCCGGCAAGCTCAGCAGTCTGCCAGACGCCTGACGCAAAGGATGCCACGCAATCGCGGAGAACACTGCGGCCCCCTTGGTCAGGGCCGCAGTTCGCTGCAAGGGGGTTATTTGGCTGGAATCTGACTGGTCATAGGGGCCCCGGCCCAGTGCGTGATGCCGTATTCCTTCAGTTTGCGGTACAAGGTGGTCTTGCCGATACCCAATGCCCGCGCGGTCATCAGCTTGTCACCGTTGAGTTGCTGCAGGGCCTCAAGAATGGCCTGCTTTTCCAGTTCAGCCAGCGGCAGGATTCTTGCCTGCCTGGCAGGACCAGACGTGCGCATCACGGCGGTGCGGATGTGCGGGGGAAAATCGGCGCTTTGCAATACAGGATCCGGACTCATGGCGGTAGCCCTTTCCAAACAATTTTCTAATTCACGTACATTGCCCGGCCACTCGTAAAGTTGCAACAGCCTCATGGCTTCACTACTCAGGGAGTATTGGACGTGCCGGGACTGTCCAATACGTTCCAGAAAATGCTCCGCCAGCAGGCGAATGTCTTCTTTGCGCTCGCGCAACGCCGGCAAACGGAGATTCACAACATTCAGGCGGAAGAAGAGATCGCGCCGGAAGGTGCCTTGTTGCACCGCCATTTCCAGGTCGCGGCTGGAAGCGGCAACAATCCTCGTGTCCAGGGGAACTGCTTTGGCGCTGCCCTGCGGATAAAATTCTCTTTCCTGCAAGGCGCGGAAAAGCCGGGCCTGGACTTCCAGCGGCATTTCGCCGATCTCATCCAGAAACAACGTGCCTCCGCTGGTGAGCGCAAACGCTCCATCTTTAGTTCGTGCCAGACTGGTGGTTTTTATGGGGCCAAACAGTTCATTCTCCAGTTGCCCTGGAGCGGGAGCGGCGCAATCAATCACCACAAACGAGCGGTCGCGGCTTGCGCTGTCCGCATGGATGGCGCGCGCAACCGTCTCCTTTCCCGTGCCGGTCTCACCCTGAATGAGCACCGGATGCCGTCCGGTGGCCACTTTGCTAATGATGCGGTAGAGCTTTTGCATTTCCGCTGAGGTTCCCAACATGCCCTTGTATCCTGGATTGTTCTGGAGATTTTCGCGTGAGATGCGATGTTCCAACGAGTTTTTGAGCCGTCCAGCCGCCCGCGTCAGCAGGGTCTTAAGTTCTTCTGTCTGAAAGGGTTTACGCAAAAAGTCACATGCGCCATTTTTCATGGCAGCCACCACGCAATCCACGGTGGCCTGCCCGCTGAGCATGATCACTTCGGCCTGCGGCTGGAGTTCCTTGAATCTGGCGACCATATCCATGCCGTCCTGCATAGGCTGGCGAACATCCAGCAGCACCACGTCGACGGGTTGTGATTCCATCTGCTGCAAGGCCGTGTGCGCATGGTCAGAGGTATATACCTTAAATCCCATGCCCCCAGCCGTTTCCCTGCACAGGTCACGTACCCAGCGGTCGGGATCGACAATGAGCAGAAACAGCGATTCCGCCGGTAAAACTTCTTCCGCCGTTGTAAGACGCGCTACGCTCGATGACATAGACTTCCTTTCAGCTTGTCTGGCCGCCGCGCGCTGAATACTTGGCCCGGACGCCCGGTTTTGCATGCAGGCGGCCACCCCGGACACTCTGAGATGTGCATCTCAGAACCGGCCGGAAAATTGCTTTGGCACTCAAGAGCAGTTTGGATGAATGCAGTCAACGCGTGCTCGCCTTGAAAGTTGAACTTCTACTCTGAAGTTAACCGAGGACCGTGTTATTTTTACGATTGCCGTTAAAAATTTCCAATTTCAGAACAGGAAACGTGCGCCGTGTGCCAATAGGTCATTGTCCGAATGGCACATAACCCCTTGAACATTACTGAAGAACCAGTACATCCTTGACTTGGGTGGAAGCCGCGCGATACCTTCGCGGAAAGCCTTTCCGGCCAATCTCAGGGAGAAACCTAGTGTCTTTGCAACGGATGATTACGCTCACCACCGACTTCGGTGTAACGGAGCACTATGTGGGGGCCATGAAAGGGGTCATTTACAGCATTCATCCCACAGTGCAACTGGTGGACATTACCAACGCGGTGCAGTCGTTTGACATTCTGGACGGCGCCCTCGCCATCGCCCAGGCCTACAGCTATTTTCCGAAAGATACGGTACACGTCGTGGTGGTTGATCCAGGCGTGGGCGGGCCGCGCAGGCCCATTCTGGCAACCGTGGGTCAGTACTTTTTTGTTGCGCCGGACAACGGCGTGCTCTCTCTGGTCTACGAGCGCGAGGAGCGGGTCACCGTGCGCCACATCACTTCTGACCACTATTTTCACCAGCCGGTCAGCAACACATTCCATGGCCGTGACATTTTTGCGCCCGTCGCCGCATATCTGAGCAAGGGCGTGGAGACGAGCAAGTTCGGTGAAGAGATCACCGACTATACGCGCTTCCTGGCTCCCACTCCCAAGTCCGCGGGCGCCAACGCATGGAAAGGGGTGGTGCTCAAAACGGACAAGTTCGGCAATTTGATCACCAACATCATGCCGAAAAACGTCCCGCAGATTTTTGACGGCACGGCCGCCGCGTTCAGGATTACCGTGGGCAAAGCCGAGGTGACGAAACTCGTCTCCAGCTATGCCGCCGGCGCGCAAGGCGAGTTGTTCGCGATCCTGGGCAGCACGGGCTTTCTGGAAATCTCCGCCAACAAGGGCGCTGCGTCGCGTCTGGCCGGCGCAGATAAAGGCAGTGAAGTGGGGCTGACGCTGTTGTAAGAAAGCCCGTCCGCGATGCGTTACACTCTCAACATGCGCCAACTCTTACGTTTCTTATGGAACGCGACCCG
>WNFP01003554.1_pt1 | contig 12544 bp, 8 predicted proteins | sample 5400201 | NCBI WGS metagenome assembly WNFP01 (sample SAMN13153355, study PRJNA577476) | soil metagenome | isolation source: 115 cm saprolite under Madrone tree | place: USA:California | collected 2016-06-14
TGGGGCATTCACGCGCCGTCGCGCAAGAATTTCGCCGATTGCATGCGCGCCACGCACGTCGTCAACATCGCCCAGGGCCAGGCCTTGCGCGCCATCAAAGCCATCAATTCCAAGCTCCAGGTCGGCACCGCCTTCAGCAGCGCTTTGCTCTGACATACGTAGATTTCCGCACGCAAAAGCGCACCATCAAGGACTCCGGCCATTGGTACGCCAAGCTCGCTTCCACCGGCAGTCTCACTTAGTGTGCTGGAACGCCATCACCGGAAACCGCCCGGCTCCGCATCACGTCTTATCTGCATGAGGAAAGCCATTCTCGCAGTCCTTCTTTTCGCATCGCCTGTCTTTGCACAAGACCCGGCTCCAACGACTGCGGCAGGTGGTGGCTGCGGCCCAAGTGAGGCGCAATTCGATGTGAAGACGAACGACAAGCAGCACCCTGTTGCTCCGCCGGAAGCGGGCAAAGCACTCGTCTATATCTTCGAGGACATGGTGCATGGCCCGACGATGAGGGTAGGACTCGATGGCGCATGGATCGGGGCCAACAAGGGCAAGTCCTATTTTTTCTTTTCGGTGGACACCGGCGATCATCAGGTCTGCACGAATTGGCAATCGGGCACTTTCAAGAAAACCGCGAAGCGCATCGGTTCTGCCATCACTCTCAAGGCAGAAGCGGGCAAGGTCTATTATTTGCGAACCCAGCTCTATGAAAGAAGTGAGCAGGATCGCAACGTGAAATTGGAGCCGGTTGAGAGCGCCGAAGGCCAATTTCTGATCTTGGCTTCCTCGTTCAGCACTTATCACCCCAAGAAGTAACTGGGTTTCGTCAAAATTCGTCCGCTCGGTAATTCCCCATGTCTTAGGTATTTTCCGAACTTCGTTTTACAGCATCCACCCGATTGCCTCCCCATCGCTGCTAAAGCATAAATAGTGCGGCAGCCAGCTGCCTCGAAGCTAGCCGAGAGTAGGAAGAAGTGGATGAGTTAATTCAGGGCCTGTGAACAAAAACTTGAGAATCTCACGCCAGAGCTCAACGCTTTGGAACGGCGCAGCTCTCCAAGTGTGGATCTTAAGTGTTCCTCGAGCCTACAGTTTGCGTGACTTTGGTTTAATGCCTGGCGCCCCTCCGCCCCGTGCGCCTCGGTCATAGACCGTAGGTTGCAACAAAAACGACAGATTCAATCGCCTAACCAGAATGTGAGGAAAGATGCGTAAGTTGAATGCTCTGCTGATGGTGTGTTTCGCGTTGATTTTTGCCTCGACGGTTCAAGGTCAGACCAATACCGGGGTGAACAACGCGGAGTTGAATGGCAATTACGCTTTTACATTCAACGGGCTCACTGGGAACGCGAACGGCTCGGTTGTTTTTGCCGCCGTAGGAAGATTCACGGCGGATGGGGCTGGAAATGTCACCAACGGCGAACTGGACACCAACGGCGTAGGACCCGGCTCGCAGCTAACCGCTCTTACGTTTACCGGGACCTACTCCATCGGCGCGGATAACAGAGGCGTGATGAGCTTGAATATCCCCGGCGGCGCAAGGCTTGCCTTCGCGATGATGGCCAATGGCAATGCCCAGTTCATAGAGATGGACGCCGCAGGAGGCACAGGGACGATCGGCTCGGGGACCATGGAAAAAGTGGACGCGACTGCATACAGCACGGCCAGAATAGCGGGTGACTACGCGTTTGGTGCCGCCGGCTTCGATAACGCAAATAATCGCGCTGCAATCGCGGGTCGTTTTACATCGAACGGGACAGGCACTCTCACCAACGCAGCTGGGGACGTCAACGCCTATGGCACCGATTATTCGATGACCTTTACGGCAGCGAATTACACCGTGTCCAACACTGTTACGGGGCGGGGCAGCATGAACCTTGCCTTCACGTTTGGCGGAACACCCGACAGCTTGAATTTCGTCTTTTATATCGTGAATTCAGGAAAGCTGTTTGTGATGGAGAGTGACGCGGTCACGACTGCGACCCCACTGCTAAATGGCGTCGTGGTGCAGCAGCAAATTCCCGTGGGAGGTTTCACCAATGCTTCGCTGAACGGCAACATGGTGATTTACCTCACCGGACGCTCCGTGTGCGGTGGTGGAACGGGCAGTGTGCCCAAAGCTGGCGCGGGTTTGCTCACTGCCAACGGCAACGGTGCCTTTTCTCTGACCTACGACGAGAACTACTGCAGGGCACCCAATTCCTTCACCAATGCGCCGGGGACGTACGGTGTGGCCAGCAACGGGCGTGCATCTATTACGGTTGGAGGATTCAGCTTGGTTGCCTACCTGGTGAACTTGAATGAAATTTTCCTTTTCGTCTCGGATCCCAATGTCTTGTTCGGGTTCGGCGAACCCCAGGCCGCCGGTTCGTTCACCAACGGCACTCTGAAGGGCACGTATGCTGGCTTTGCGACCTACCCGGCGGCATTCGGCGTGGTCGTCTTCTCCGGCGAGTTCTCGGCGGATGGTGCCACCCCGACGGGCAATATCACCGGTGCCGAGGATATCGGTGTCCCAGGCGGACCGGTCTCTGGCGCAACGTTTAAAGCCACGTACTCGGTAGCCTCATCGCCAACAAATGGTAGAGGGACCATGACGGTCACTTCCGGGACAGGAGGCAACGCTGTCATCTACATGATCTCCGCCTCGAAGTTTGCGGCGGTTTCTCTGAACGATCCCAATCCCGCAGTCTTAATCTTCGAGCTGTCTTCAATTTCTCCCGCCCTCTCCCTTTCCTCGTTGACGTTGAGTCCGACGAGCGTTATTGGCGGCACACAATCCTCCACCGGGACGGTGACGTTGAGCGGAGCAGCTCCCGCAGGCGGAGCGCAAGTTGCGCTCGCCAGCAGTAATACGGCGGCCGCCAGGGTGCCTGCCAGCGTGACGGTTGCGGCCGGAGCCACCAGTGCGACGTTCACGGTCAGCACCAGCGCCGTGACTGCATCGACTGCAGTCACCATCTCCGCGGCCTTTGGAGGCGTGACCCGGACGGCCTCGATCACCGTGGCACCTGCGCCTCCTCCAGCCCCCACTCTCTCCTCGCTGACGCTGAACCCAACGAGTGTTGTCGGAGGCGCACAATTTTCCACGGGCACGGTGACGTTGAGCGGAGCAGCACCCGCGGGCGGAGTGCAAGTCGCACTCTCCAGCAATAACACGGCGGCAGCCACAGTGCCTTCCAGCGTAACGGTTGTGGCGGGAGCTACCAGTGCGACGTTCACGGTCAGCACCAGCGCCGTGGCCGCATTGACTGCAGTGACCATCTCCGCAGCTTACGGTGGCGTAACAAGAACGGCCTCGATCACCGTGGCGCCTACGCCTCCTCCACCGGCCACACTTTCGTCGCTGACACTGAGTCCGACGAGCGTAATTGGCGGCCTACAAACTTCCACGGGCACGGTAACACTCAGCGCGCCAGCTCCCGCAGGTGGTGCGACTGTCGCGCTTTCCAGCAGCAACGGCGCGGCCCGCCTGCCTTCCAGCGTGTTCATTCCGGCCGGAGCCACCAGCGCGACCTTCACGGTGAACACGTCCATAGTTCTCTTCTCAACTTCCGCCACGATCTCGGCGTCGTATAACGGTACGACTCGGACGGCGGGTCTATCCGTGCTCTTGTAGCGAGCTGCGCGCTTTGTATAGGTGAGCGGCGTTTATGCCGGCCGAGGCTGGTTATGTGGGGCCTTTGGCCCTTATTCCAAAGACGCGCGACGCGCGAGTGGAGGGAAGTACAGACACGCTAGAAGTCTGCCCGGGTCGATGTGAAAAGCTGAGACGAAGCCGGCTGCACTTCGCTTTTAGGAACACATCTCGAAGCCGTGAAAACGCCGCGTTGCCTTGCTATGCTACATTGGCGCTCAGAGGCTGATGCGCGCGTGACTCGCTACGGCCGCCTCCGATTGGGGCAAGGTCTTGCCTTCTGCCGAAGAACTCGTGGCGCGGTTGATCGGAAACAAAGCAAAAATCCTCCGCTACACGTGGATCCCGCAAGTGCTCGCAGGACTGTTTCTTTTGGGCCTCGGCTATTTCATGGGCCACGCGCATTTCCATCTGATTCGCGAAGGTGTGAGAGCGCCCGGAAGAATCGTCGGCTACAAGCAGGAGAATTTTCGCAGCTCCTCGGGATCATTTTCTTCGACAGGCTATATGCCCATCGTCGAATTCCACACCAACGAACGCTTCGTCCAATTTCAGGATTGGCTGGGAACCTCGATCGAGGGAAGCAAAAATGTTCCGGTGATTGTCTTGTATGACCCCGCCAGTCCCGCGGTAGCCATGATCGATCGGCCCGTCTGGAATTGGATCCCCTGGGCTCCGATCTTCTCCGTCGGCCTCCTCTTGGTGCTTTCTGCCATCAACGGTTTTTTCCGGTCCCAGCGTTCCCCTGAACCTTCGCGACCCTCCTTGTGATGGCGGGCCTTCCGCGTCTCTCGCGCCCCGACGCATTTTTTTTGAGAGAGCCGTTCTCTTTCTCTTGAAATGAATGGCAACGACAGCCGCGTCACTTCCCGGCGCTCGCCAGCGACTTCAGCCGCTCCTTGTTGATTTTCAGCACGATCCCGGCGTTGCGGTCAGCCACTTCGCTCACCTTGTATTCCGACGAGGTGCCCAGCACCTGCGCTACTTCGGAAGGCGTCAGCTTGTACTCTTCCGTCAGCCATTGCGCCATGTTCGCCGTCGCGCCGCGGAACGCATCATCCAGCGACCCGTCCAGCCCCATCGTCATGATGTGCGTTGCCGACTCCACGCGCGGCCCCATGATGCGTTTCCCAGGGATCACATCCACTGTGAACTCCACGTCCATCGACGTTTCCAGTGCGTTGCCGTTCAGCTCCCCATCACCCTGCATTGCATGCCCATCGCCCACATACAACAGCGCGCCTGGCACGCTCACCGGCAGATTAACCGTCGCGCCCTCCACGATCTCGTTAAAGTCCATGTTCCCTCCGTAGCGCCCGGAGTCCCCCGTCCCCGGAGCCGCTTGCGCCACGTTTGGCGCCACCGCCACGCATCCCAGCATCGGCCGCAGCGGCACAGAGTATTTCGTCAGATGCTCCCCCGGTTTCTCCGGCGTCGCCACTCCGCGTTCCGCGTCCAGATGCCAGCGCACCGTCTTCCCTCCGTCCTTCATCTTCACCGCCAGATCGCTGTCCAGCGCGCGGCCCACGATAAAGTCATCGCTCTCGGCCCAATCGCGGTTCAGACGCACACGCTCCAAGTGCACCACCAGCGTGTCTCCCGGCGCGGCCGTCTCCACGTAAAACGGGCCAGTCTCTGGATTCCCGCCCAGGACTCGCGTCACGCCCTTTTCATCCGTCCCGCCTGCATCCACTGTAGTCGTATGCACGCTGTCGCCGGGCGAGATCGTTAGTACCGGCTTGTTCGCAGCTGAAAATTGCCGGTAAAAAGTTGTCGGCACAAATTCATGCCGCTGCGGCGCTTCCGCGCGCCGCGCCGGAACGAGTTGCGCCATGAACTTGTGCGTCTCCGGATGTGCGGCATCGTCTGCGTGCGTAAACACCACCGTCCCGGTGATGGTCCCGCCTTGAACCGTGGCTTTGCCTTGGTCCGTCCCGCCCTGTTCATCCTTGGCCAGAAAATAGATCGAGGTGCCTTTGAGCGTTCCCTCCAGCTTGTCCCCATCAAAATTCCCGCTTAGCTTCTCTCCCTCCTGCTTCAGCTCCATCCGAAAGTAAATCGTCGTCCCGTAAAAGTCCGTGTTCACCACCCATCGGCCGGAAACATCCGCGTTCGCAGTCCGCGCCGGTTCTTGCACGCTATGCGCCGGCAAAACTCCCGCAGAAAACAACAAAAAAAATAAGACTTTGCACATGGTGCTCCCCTCCGCGCCCACATTCTATGATGGCCGCTCACGCCCAATCAGCCAATTCAGCCAGACCTCGCCTCGCTAGGTCGACCCCACTGGAAAACCCGGTCCTGATTGACCGTCATGCAAGTAGAATACTGCTGCACGCAAATGCGTGCTCATCATGAAAACGAACGTTACTTTGTAACTCGACATCGCGTTCTTGCGGAACATTCTGGTCTGCGCGCACGACCGCAGGTGACCCATACCATTCTGAGGTCTGTGAAGAAAAGGTGGGGCTGGCTTTCGCTAGCGGGTGCTGCATGCTTCGGTTTTTGAAGCGCGCAGCATTGACTTTCCCGGTCCTCGCTCCGGATCCTCTATCCCCGCCCTTACCCCATCCCCCTTGCTACAATCCTCCAGTGCCTTCACCCGATTCCGCCGCGCATCGAGAATTCGTCGTCTTCGCAACCGATTCCGGCGCTCGTCTCGACCGTTTCGTTGTGGCGCACTGCCCCGAACTTAGCCGGACGCGCGTTCAGGAACTCATCGAGTCCGGATTCGTGCTTATCGATGGGAAAGCAGCAAGCAAAGGCGCGCAGCATCTTCGCAGCGGCCAAAAAATCTCTATCGAAGTTACCGAGCGGCCGGCTATCTTTGCGGCGGCGGAAGCGATTCCGCTCGATGTGCTTTACGAAGACGATGACGTCATCGCCATCAACAAGGCTGCGGGCATGACCGTTCACGCGGGGGCTGGAAATGTATCCGGCACGCTTGTCAATGCGCTTCTGGGACGCGGGCAAGCGCTTTCGCAGTCCGGCGATCCGTTGCGGCCGGGAATCGTCCATCGGCTGGACAAGGAAACCTCGGGCGTGATCCTTGTGGCCAAGAACGACGCGGCTCACGCCAAGCTCGGCGAAGCCTTTCGCCTGCGCGCCATCAAGAAAACGTACATCGCGCTGGTGCAGGGCGTTCTCGGAGAAAAGAGCGGGCGAATCGAGCTGGCTATTGGGCGCGACCCCATCCATCGCACGCGCATGACGACGCTGCGCAAATCCTGGCACGGAGCGGACATCACCAATCCACGCGAGGCCCGCACGGATTGGAAGGCTCTCGCCAAGATCGACGGCGCCACCCTGGTGGAAGTCCAACTCCATACCGGGCGCACGCATCAGATTCGCGTGCACTTCTCCGCGCTGAAGCACCCCGTAGTGGGCGACACGCTTTACGGAGCGGCCTCGGAAATGCGTAACGGAAAGCTCACCCTGCCGCCCCTTGAGCGTAATTTTCTGCACGCCGCGAAGCTCGGCTTCGCGCAGCCCCGGACAGGTGCATGGATCGAAGTTCGCGCTGTTTTGCCGGGTGAATTGCGCAACTATTTGAAGAAACTTAGTGACGCTGCGGGGGAACCGCAGAGCCGAATTGACGCTGCGCTGGCGGGGTACCTATAATCGATGCAAATGCGACCGACAATCACTTCGATCTTCTTGGCGTTGACGCTGTCGCTTCTCCCGCCCGCCGATCGGGCGCAGCAATCGTCACCGGCCAAGCCTCAGGCGTCCTCACCGGACGCGAAACCTCAAGCGCCCGCACCGGCACAGTCAGCGGCACCGAAGCAAGAACCTGTCCAGCAGAGCGATCAAACGATCAAGACGGTGGTCAACCTTGTCGACGTGCTTTTCACCGTGCTCAACCGCCGCAACAAACTCGTCCCCGAGCTGGAAAAGGGCGACTTCAAGATTTGGGACGACAAGGCTCCGCAGGAAATCCGTTATTTCAGCAGGCAGTCCGATCTGCCTCTGCGCATCGGCATGCTGCTGGACACATCCAACAGCATCCGCGACCGCATCAAGTTCGAGCAGGACGCTTCGATCAATTTCCTGTTCAGCGTGCTGCGCCACAATAAAGATGAAGCTTTTGTGATGACCTTCGACGACGAACCGCAAATCGTCCAGGGCTTCACGGGCGACGCAGGAGCGCTGCGCGACCAGATCACCAAGACGCGCGCGGGCGGCGGAACCGCAATCTACGACGCGATTTATGAAGCGTGCGTGAAAGAGCTGAGCCATCCGCCGCGCCCGCCGGGCGATCAGCCGGACGTGGTGCGCCGCGTCATGATTCTCATCAGCGACGGCGAAGATAATTTATCGACGCACACGCGCGCGGACGCCATCGAAATGGCCCAGCGCACCAGCGTGGTCATCTACACCATCAGCACCAGCACGCAATGGATTTCCCTCTCGCAGACCGATCCGAGCAAGATGGGCGACCGCAAATATCACCTCACGGACGGTGACAAGATTCTCCAGGAACTGGCCGAGGAAACCGGAGGCCGCGCGTTTTTTCCCTATCACGTGGACGACCTCGATCAGTCGTTCCAGGACATCGGCGACGAACTTCGCAATCAGTACTCCATCGCCTATCTTCCGACGAACTACGTCCTCGATGGCCGCTACCACAAGATCCGCATCGAAGTGCCCGAACACAAGGGCTACCAGGTGCGCGCGCGCCGCGGCTATTTTGCCCGCGCCAACGCCAACGTGCCGGCAACACCAAACGCTCCCGGCGGAGCCGCTCAATAATGTTTTTTTGAAAATGCGTTACGCGTGGCGCGAATCGCAGGCCAATGCGGAATTCTTAGCGAGGAATATTGTGCAGCAGCACGGCGTCCGATTCCGAGTGTCCGCGCTTGATCCCTAGCTGCGCGCCGTCTTTCGAAAACGCGTAGCCGGCAATTCGTTCCGCGGTAAAATGCGTCAGTTGCCGGCGCGGAGTTCCGTCCAGCGGCTGGATCCACAAATTATCCACGCCTTTTTCGCGCACCATGTAGACAACGGCTTTTCCGGAAGGCAGGAAGGCGAGGCCGGGCAAGCCGCGCTGATCGAATTCGAACGCCGATTTTTTCCCATCCACGAGAGAATACAAAACAAGCATGGCCGTGTGGTCCGCTTCGCGGACTTCGAAGGCCGCGACCGTTTTGCCGTCGGGGGAGAGTGCGTAGGGATCGGAAGGAGATTTGATGATCGTTTCCGGCGAACCACCCTCGATGGGAATTCGTTTGAGAAAATGGTTTTCAGCGGCGTCAAGGTAATACAACCACTTACCGTCATTGGAACAAGTGGGCACGCGTTCGTTTAGGCCGAGGGTGAGGCGCGTTAAGTTCGTGCCGTTCGAATCGACGCGCCAGAAATTCGCTTCCGCGCCGCCCGACCGGCGGAGCGTTCGAAAGACAATGTAACGGCCGTTCGCGCAGGAGGTCACCTGATCCATGGGATAGCGGGGTTCGGAGAAAACGACGCGGTCTCCTCCGGCCGGATTCAACATGCGAATGTCCGGACCCTGGACGACTAGGAGTTGCGCATCCGGAGTCCAATCCCAGCCCCAGGTGGACAGGTTGGAAGGGAGTTTTATGGGAGTCAATTTTTCGGGCGAGCCAGCGGGAGCGATGGCAATTTCAAATTTTCCTTGCAACTGACTTGCGGCGATGTTGTGGCCGTCCGCTGAAATGCTGGGATGAACGTAGCTGTTGGTATCGGTGGTCAAGAGATGAAAATCTCCGCCGGGATAGGAAACGATACCGAGCTGATCACGAAGAAAGCCGGTGGCAGCCGTCTGGGCTGAGACAAGCAGAGCGCGGCCGTCTGGAAACCATGCAGGTTCCTTGTAAATGCGATCTTTGGCGATAGCCACTTGTTTCATCTCACCGCTGACCGCATCCACGGCAAGGAATCCGCCGATATCCTGAGAGGTCGGTTGGACGATGGGGATCACGATAGTCTTGCCATCGGGTGACCAGGAAAGCGTCAGGCTATCGGTAAGAACATTCTTGTGGTGGAAGAGATCGCCCTCGAGCGAGCCATCGCGCCGCGCGATCTTCAGATCGATCACTGCGGAATCACCGTGCTGGTGCAAGTAGGCGAAGTGCTGACCATCGGGAGAAAAGGCGATGGGGCTGTCGACGTCTTTGATGAGCAGACGAGGAGTTCCGCCAAGCATGGGAGCGTCGTAGAGGGAAGCGATAGCTTGCTCGGAGTCGTCGCGTCGAACGAAGTAGATGTAGTTGCCGTCGGGAGAGAAGGTGAGGCCGCTGTAGCGCGTGGCGGCGGGCGTGACGACCTGCGTGTTGCTGGCAGTGGGAATGTGGCGGAGCCAGAGGGACTGCAGGCCATTCTCGTCGAGGACGTGGAGCAGGTATTTTCCGTCAGGTGAAATTCTGGCCAAAGCGACGTGACCGTTGTTGGTGAGATTTTCGATCGACATTCCTTCGATGGGCAAATTCTTTTTGTGGGGCAGGAGGGAGTAGATGCCGAAGGCGGCGGCGACGAGCAAGAGGGAAACAGCTCCAAGCACGAGGCCCGTGCCGAGCTTGTTCTTGCCGGCGGCAGCGATCAGGATGGAGCTACCCGAGGGCGAAGGTGGGGGCTGCGGCGTTGCAGTGGAGGGCCCCGGAACAGGCTCCGGGGTGACGACCCGTGGAGAAGAAGACGAAACGGAAGCTACTTTGCCGGAATCGATCTCACGCTGCAGGCGCTTGAGGTCGGCACGCAATTCCGCGGCGACCTGGTAGCGGACGTCGCGATCTTTTTCGAGGGCTTTGTTGAGGATGCGCTCGAACTCGGCAGGTACGTTGGGATTGAGGGTGACGGGAGCCACCGGAGCGTTGTGCAAGATGTTGTCGAAGACGACGGCGCTGGTAGCGCCAGGAAAAGGCTGCTTGCCGGTAGCCATTTGGTAGAGCACGCCGCCGAGGGAGAAGAGGTCGCTTCGAGCATCAAGTTCTTCACCGCGCGCTTGTTCGGGTGACATGTAAGAGATGGTGCCGACGGCGGTGCCGGGACTGGTGAGGAGCAGAGTCTCGGGATGGTCGAGGGTTTCGCCGGCGAGGTTTGCGTGGTGCTCGGGGAGGAGTTTGGCGAGGCCAAAATCGAGGATTTTGACGGCGCTGCGCTCGGTGACGAAAATGTTGGCAGGTTTGATATCGCGGTGGATGATGCCTTTTTTGTGGGCGGCGTCGAGGGCGTCGGCGAGCTGGATGCCGATGTCGATGGTGCGCGGAACCGGGAGGGAACCGAGGGGGATCAATTTGTCGAGGGTTTGCCCCTCGAGCAGCTCCATGGCGATAAAGGTCCGGCCATTATGCTCTTCGATGGCGTGAATGATGCAAATGCCGGGATGATTCAGCGCGGACGCGGCGCGGGCTTCGCGGAGGAAGCGCTCAAGCGACTGTGGATCGCGGCGCGTGTTTTCCGGGAGAAATTTCAGGGCCACATGGCGGCCGAGTTTGATGTCTTCGGCTTCGTAGACGATGCCCATGCCGCCGCTGCCGACCTTGCGGAGGATTTTGTAGTGAGCAATGGTCTCGTTGAGCATGGCCACGGCGCGAAACGAGGATGGTAGACGGTCGGAGGATTGCGGTCAATTGGTTCGGGACCGAGCGACCGACGTGAAAGTGGCTCAAATCCCAAGCCCATCTGCGCAGCCCACGGCTATGATATAAACTTTCACTCGGTTGCTGTTTTGGACGAAAGCAGTCTGTCTCGGTGCGCCAAACTTCGAGGCGATTCTACGCGTGACGCGCTCCGAGCAGGAGGGAGTTCGCATGACACAATCTGATTCCTGGCCGGCTCTTCCGCTCGCCGAATGGAAGGATACCTATGCCACCCTGCACATGTGGACTCAAATCGTTGGGAAAGTCCGGCTAGCGCTTAGCCCGCAGATCAACCATTGGTGGGGATCGACTCTCTACGTCACCGCTCGCGGTTTAACGACCTCACCAATACCCTATAAGAAGGGGGTTTTTGAGGTTAGCTTCGATTTCATCGCTCACACCTTGGAGATTGCCACCAGCCTCGGGGAAAGCAGGGCTTTCCGCCTCGTCCCCCGTACGGTTGCGGAATTTTATTCGAAACTGATGGACGCGTTGCATTCACTCGGCATCGAGGTGAAAGTGTGGCCCATGCCCGTGGAAGTGCCTCGCCCTGTTCGATTCAATCTGGATGAGAGTCATGCGGCATACGATGGCGAATATGCGCATCGCTTCTGGCAAATTCTCGTTAGCGTGGACACCGTTTTCTGGGAATTTCGCTCACGATTCATTGGCAAGGTCAGCCCCGTCCATTTCTTCTGGGGCAGTTTCGATCTGGCGGTGACGCGCTTTTCCGGGAGAAGTGCGCCGGAGCGCCCGGGCGCGGACGCGATCACCAAAGAAGCCTACTCCCACGAAGTAATCAGCGTGGGGTTTTGGCCCGGCGATGGCGAGATAGTGAGGGATGCGGCCTTCTACGCGTATGCCGCGCCGGAGCCGGCGGGATTTAAGGAACACCGGGTGCGCCCCGCGAAGGCTTTCTATAGTACGGAGAAAAGCGAATTCTTTCTGATGTATGACGATGTTCGATCGTCGGACACTCCCGGGCAATTATTGCTGGAGTTTTGCCAGAGCACCTATGAAGCAGGAGCAATTCTTGGAAATTGGGATCGTGCGAATTTGGAGCGGGCCGCGGTAAGAGTGCGTAACGCATAGCCGAATCCGTTCCACCGACGCCATCTTCTCCTAGGCGCGGGAGTCTGTGTCTCGGGAATTGCTGACCTAGTTCTGAGGACGTCGAACAATCGGAAACCGGCCCACTACTGGGGAATCGAAGCAGGGAGAGGATGGAAATCAGAAAAAAGGGCAGCCAGAGGTGTGCCGGGCGCGATTCTAGCAGATTCGATGGTAAATTCAGGCGTGCAGCCGCTGTTTGAGG
>WNFP01006699.1_pt1 | contig 12539 bp, 8 predicted proteins | sample 5400201 | NCBI WGS metagenome assembly WNFP01 (sample SAMN13153355, study PRJNA577476) | soil metagenome | isolation source: 115 cm saprolite under Madrone tree | place: USA:California | collected 2016-06-14
AAGCCACGCGTGGCGCGCTTGAAATCTCCATCGAAGCGGAATCAGCCTCGCTCGGGGAGAGAACCGTGGTCGCCATGCGGCCCGGGCGGCCCGCGATCGAGGCAAAAATCACGCCCGGATTCAGCGGCGCCGCGAAAAGAGCCCGCCCCGTTTCGTCGGTGGTGAGCCGGTCTCCGTTCGAAAAATTCACCGTGACGCCCGGCGTCAGCCGCCCGCTGATGTCCAGCACCGCCAGCGTTGCGCGCTCTCCCGAAACAATGCGCCGCGGCAGCAGCAAAATCCGCGCTCCAGACGCCGCTGGTGCAGGCTGCTGACCATCAGCCCACGGCGCAAAGATATTTGCGATGAGAAAGGAGAATAAGAAGGCGCGGCGGTGCCAGGACATGCGTGGAATTGTAGTGGAGAACTTCACAAGGAGGAAAGGAACACGCAGTCCCACTTGGACACGATGATTCAGCGAAGGCGCGCCACTTCCTCCTGTGGACTGTGGCCTAAAAGCGAGTAATCAGTAGGGTTCAAAGCCTTTCGTGAGGCTTGGGGCTCTGTTAGCGTGGGAGCGGGTTCGCTGGCTATACGTGTGGGCAGAGGTGTAGTCTCACAGGGCAATGGGAGTTCGCGTGCGAATCGTAAGTGGCGGCGTGACCGACGTGGGTCGCGTGCGTACGAACAACGAAGATTGTTACCGCATCGTCGCGCCGCAGAACCTCTTCGTGCTTTCCGACGGTATGGGCGGCGAGGCTCACGGTGAAGTTGCGAGCGCCCTGGCCGTCGAGACGGTCGTGAAACATTGCCTCGACGCCGAGGCCAATCCGGCCTCGCTTGTTCTGGGTGAAATGCAGCCGGGTTGGAGCGCCAAGACAAAGCGCCTTTCCACCGCCGTCCATCTGGCGAACGAAAACATCTTCAAGTCCGCCGAGGAGAATCCAGAACGGCATGGCATGGGCGCCACTCTGACGGCAGCATGGATTGACGGCACGAAACTCAGCATCGCACACGTCGGCGACAGTCGCGCCTATTTGCTCCGCAGCGGCAGCTTGCTTCAGCTCACGCGCGATCATTCTCTCGTTGCCGAACAGGTGCGGCGCGGCATTCTGACTGCCGCCGAGGCCGAAGAAAGCGAGATGCAAAGCGTGCTGCTCCGCGCCCTTGGCGCGCAGCCGGAAATTGAAGTGGATGCCGAGGAGCACATACTCTTTCCCCGGGATGTGTTGCTTCTTTGTTGCGATGGCTTGACACGCATGGTTACGGAGCCCGAAATTGCAGGAACCCTCCAGGCGGAGACCAATCCGACTCGCGCGGCGGAGAAACTTATCGCGCTGGCCAACGAACGAGGCGGCCTGGATAACATTACTGTGATTGTTGTACGGCTCGACAAGGCTTCCAAGGGATGGTTCTCATGGTTGCGCCGTGGGGAGCGGAAAAATCTAGGCGGAAATGGCAGCGCTGGAGGAAATTGAGATGCCGAAGCTCAGCCTCATGTTTGGAGACAAAATCGTAAAAGAGGTGCCTGTGGGCAACCGGCCCGTAACCATCGGCCGCTCCCCGGACAACGATTTGCCCGTCGATAACCTGGCGGTGTCCAATCATCATGCCAAGGTCTATTTCGAGGCCGGCCGCATGGTGGTCGAGGATCTCGACAGCCTCAACGGCACCTTCGTGAATGATCTCCGCGTCGAGCGCGCCACCTTGCACGACGGGGACAATATTCACATCGGCAAACACAAGATCAAGGTCGATACCAGCGGCGATGCCCCGGTGCCGTGGGACACCGGCCGCAAGACCGCCGCTCCTCGCATTGACGAAACGATGGTGCTAGACACCAAAGAGCGCCGCCAGATGCTGCAACAGGCCGCGGCCATGGGCGAATCCATGCAGTTTGCCTCAACTCGCGTGAAGGTTCCGACCCTTGTCGTTCTCAGCGGCAACACCGATCAGAAAGAATACGTTCTGACCAACAGACTCACCGTCATCGGAAAATCCGGCATGGCCACCATCCGCCTGCAGGGCTGGTTCAAGCCACGGATGGCCGCGCAGATCAATCAACGCGACGACGGCTACTATCTCGGTCCCGGCGACAAGGTGCCGAGCGTGAACGGCCGGCCCATTCGCGGCCCCGTGCGGCTGAACGACGGCGATCTCATCGAAGTCTCGGGCGTCAGGCTGAACTTCATTTTCCGCGAGTAACATTCAGGGCAGCGTCGGCAGCGTGGGCTCCGCCCTGCGCCGTAGCTACACCGTCCTCGGCGGCGGCGCGAATCTCTCCGCGCGCCTCGAGGGATTCAACGCCTTCACCATGACCCATATGTAGCAGCAGCCTTCAACGCGGGCTGCAAGCGCTTTTCCTCGCTACTTCCGCTCTCCGTTGCTCCCAAATCGGCGTCCAAATTGGATGCAGACGCGGTTGTGCCTTATGACAGAATGCGTGCATCGAATGGGGGATTACGGGGGCCCGCCAGAACGTATCGAGCTCCCTATTCGGTACATGGCGCTAGACTTATACTGCGATGCAGCGGGTTTCTGCGATCGGGGCAAGCGCTCTCGAAAAGACTTGCTTAGCTTTGAGATGAAGCTTGGAGGTCTTCCAATAGATTGCAAGCAAGCGAGGACCGTACCCAAAGAAATGCTCCCCGGAATCTAATTAAGAATGAGGTGTGGATGAGACAGGCTGGCGAGGGCACGGCACTTCGCCGGGACGAAAGAAAGAATTAAGAGCCTATGTGGATTGTTCGATTAGCGCTGAGAAGACCATACACGTTCGTGGTGATGGCGCTCGTCATTATTCTGCTGACTCCGGTGGTGCTGCTGCGCACACCCACCGACATTTTCCCGGACATCAACATCCCGGTCATCTCCCTGGTCTGGACCTACAACGGTCTTCAACCCCAGGAGATGGAGCAGCGCATCACCTCCAACGTCGAGCGCGGCGTAACCACTCTGGTCAATGACGTCGAGCATATTGAATCGCAATCGCTGAATGGGATCGCGATCATCAAGGTCTTCTTCCAACCGGGCGCCAATATCCAGACGGCGCTCGCTCAGACTGCCGCTATCTCGCAAACCTTCTTGCGATTCCTCCCGCCGGGAACCACGCCGCCTCTCGTCATCATCTATTCGGCGTCGACTGTCCCGGTCATCCAGATTGGCCTCACCAGCGACACGCTGAGCGAGCAGCAGCTTTTCGATTACGGCAACTATTTTATCCGCACGCAGCTCGCGACCGTGCCGGGCGCCGCCACCCCCTTTCCGTATGGCGGCAAGCAGCGCGTCATCAGCGTTGACATTGATTCGAAAACCTTGCAGGCAAAAGGGCTTTCCGCCGTTGACGTTGTCAACGCCGTGAATGCCCAAAACCTGATCCTCCCGACGGGAACCGCGAAACTCGGCCCTCTTGAATACACCGTGGAGATGAACGGCAGCCCGCAAACCGTCGGGGAACTCAATGATCTGCCGGTCAAGACCGTCAATGGCGCGACGATTTATATGAAGGACGTCGCGCACGTTCGCGACGGTTTCTCCCCGCAGACCAACATCGTTCTCTCCAATGGGCAGCGCGGCGTGCTCATGAGCATCTACAAAACCGGCAGCGCTTCGACCATCGACATCGTCGACCGTGTGAAGCAGATGCTCGCCTACAACCAATCCGCTGCTCCCGAAGGCCTGCATATCTCCACGTTCTTCGACCAGTCGCTCTATGTCCGCGCTTCGATTCAGGGCGTCATCCGCGAAGCGATCATAGCCGCCTGCCTCACCGCGATCATGATCCTGCTCTTCCTTGGGAACTGGAAAAGCACGCTGATTATCGCCATTTCTATTCCACTTTCCATTCTGGTCAGCATTCTCTGCCTCAGCGCGCTTGGCCAGACCATCAACATCATGACGCTCGGCGGCCTCGCGCTCGCGGTTGGCATCCTCGTGGATGATGCCACCGTGGAAATCGAGAACATCAATCGCAACCTGGCCATGGGCAAGGAAACGGTCCAGGCCATTCTCGACGGGGCGCAGCAGATTGCTGTGCCCGCCTTCGTCTCCACGCTGTGCATTTGTATTGTGTTCATTCCGATGTTCTTCCTGTCCGGCGTGGCCAAGTTCCTCTTCGTTCCGCTGGCGGAAGCCGTGAGCTTCGCGATGCTGGCGTCCTATATGTGGTCGCGCACGATCGTGCCGACTCTGGCCATGTATCTCTTGAGCGCCGAAGACGAGTACCACGAGGAAGAACACCTCGGCGAAAAGATGGGCTTCTTTCGCCGCTACCAGCAGGGTTTCGAGCGCAATTTTGAAAAGTTCCGCGAGGGGTACCGCGGAGCGTTGCGCATTGCGCTTCGCTCACCCAAGCTCTTCGCCGCCTGTTTTCTCGGTTTCTGCGTTTTCTCCCTCCTGCTGATCGGCGTGCTCGGGCGCGACTTCTTTCCAAAAGTCGACGCCGGCCAAATCCGCTTGCACATGCGCGCGCGCACCGGCCTGCGCATCGAGGAAACCGCGCGCCTTGCCGATCAGGTCAATGGAGTCATCCGCGAAACGATTCCCAAAGACGAGATCACGACCGTCTTGGACAACATTGGCCTGCCCTACAGCGGCATTAACCTGACCTACAGCAACGCCGGCACCATCGGAACGTCCGACGCGGAGATTCTTGTCCAACTGGGGCAGGAACGCGGCAAGTCCACCGGCGGGTACATCAACGATTTGCGCGAAAAACTTCCGCAGCGCTTCCCTGGTGTGCAGTTCTTCTTTCAGCCGGCGGACATCGTCACGCAAATTTTGAATTTCGGCACGCCCGCGCCCATCGACGTGGAAGTAACCGGCATGAACCAGCGCGGAAATTACCTGATCGGGGAAAAGCTCGCCAATCAGTTCCGCCACATCACTGGCGCAGTGGACGTGCACGTACAGCAGGCGTTTGACAATCCCACGCTCTTCCTGGAAATCGACCGCGCGCGCGTCCAGTCCGTGGGTATGCAGTCCCGCGACGTCGCGCAAAACCTTCTCGTTTCGCTCAGCTCCAGCTTCCAGACCTCACCGGCCTTCTGGCTGGATCCAAAGAATGGCGTGGAGTACAACGTCGCGGTGCAGGAGCCGCAGTATCGCGTGGATACTTACCAGGCGCTGCAGAACACTCCGATCAGCGGCAGTTCTCCCGGTGCGACGCCCCAGATTCTTGGGAATCTCGTGCAAACCCGAACGACTTCGCGGCCTGCGGAGGTATCGCACTACAGCACGCAACCCATGATCAACGTCTACGCCGCGGTTGACGGCCGCGACCTCGGCAGCGTCGCCGATGAAGTGGAAAAGCGCGTTCAGAATATCGAGAAAGAATTGCCAAAAGGCAGTCACATCGTCACTCGCGGACAAATCCAAACGATGAAGAGTTCCTTCACTGGTCTTGGGTTTGGCCTGCTTGGCGCGATTGTCCTTGCGTATCTGTTAATCGTGGTGAATTTTCAGTCGTGGCTTGATCCGTTCATTATCATTACCGCGCTGCCGGGCGCACTCGCCGGCATCTGCTGGATCCTGCTCCTCACGCATACTACCCTGAACGTGCCTTCGCTGACCGGTGCGATCATGTGCATGGGTGTGGCCACGGCAAACAGCATCCTGATGGTGTCCTTCGCTCGTGAACAGATGGATGAGGGTAAGAACGCGCTGGATGCCGCGCTCGAAGCAGGATTTGTGCGCATCCGCCCGGTGCTGATGACCGCCCTCGCCATGATCATCGGCATGTTGCCGATGGCTGTGGGGCTCGGCGAGGGCGGCGAGCAAAATGCGCCTCTTGGCCGCGCGGTCATCGGTGGCCTGATTTTTGCCACCTTTGCGACTCTGTTCTTCGTGCCTTGCGTTTTTTCAATGATTCATGGACGCCGGCAGCGGAGAATGGCCCACGGCGGCTCGCCGGCGCCAGCAGCGGTCTGAAATTTTTCGGTATGGAAGTGAGAGTGGAGATTGGGCGATGATGGAAGGCGGAGTTTAGATGGAACCTGAATATCAGGAGCAACGCCGCAGAAAGGGCAGCAGGCTCTTTGCCATTCTTTTCGTCGTGGTGATCGGGCTGGTCGTTGTCGGCGCAGTGACGCTGTTCCAGCGCCGCGCGCAATACCAGGCTCTCGCCAAGGAAACCGAAACGCTGGCGATCCCGACCGTGGCGGTGATTCATCCCATGACGGAATCCGCGCAAGAAGATCTGGTCCTGCCGGGAACCATGCAGGCCTATGTGGAATCGCCCATCTATGCGCGCACGAACGGCTACCTGAAAAAGTGGTATCGCGATATCGGCAGCCGCGTCCGCCAGGGTGAATTGCTCGCGGACATCGATACGCCGGAAGTCGACCAGCAGCTTTCACAAGCGCGCGCGGATCTCAACACCGCCAAAGCAAACGCGCACCTCTCCGAAATTACCGCCACGCGATTTACGGAGCTGATCAAGACGGACGGCGTGAGCAAGCAGGAAGTCGACAACGCCAATGGCGATTTGGAGGCTAAAAGAGCCATTGTGCAATCCTCCGAAGCCAACGTACGGCGGCTGGAGGAACTGGAATCCTTCAGGCACATTTACGCGCCCTTCAGCGGGTTCATCACGCGGCGCAACGTTGATGTCGGCACGCTGATCAACGCGGGAAATGGCGGCTCTTCGCAACAGCTCTTTTTCCTGGCGCAGACCGATCCCATCCGCGTTTACGTGAGTATGCCGGAGACATACGCGCCCTCGATTCATGCGGGGCTCGGAGCGTTTCTCGAGCTTACGCAGTACCCCGGCCAGAGATTTGAAGGCAAAGTGGTGCGCACGGCGGAGGCCATCGACACCGGAACACGGACCCTGCTGACCGAAGTGGACGTGCCAAACCATAACGGCGCGCTGCTGCCCGGCGGCTACGCGCAGGTACACGTGCAGGTGAAAATAACCGGCGCGCGGCTGGAAGTGCCAGTGAACGCGCTGCTGTTCCGCTCCGAAGGACTTCGTGCCGTGGTCGTGGATGCAAATCATAAGACGCACTTGAAGCCGCTCACCATCGGCCGAGACTATGGAATAACCCTCGAAGTCCTGCAGGGCCTCGACGCGAACGACTGGATCGTGCTGAATCCCGCAGACTCCCTGGACGAAGGCCAGGAAGTTCACACCAAAGAAATTTCGCTGAACGCCCCGCCGAAGCCCGGCCCTGCCGGGGCGGGGGCGCCAGGGTCACCGGGCGCGAGTCCCAAAGCTGCGCCGGGGGCGAAGAAACAATAATGACGCGCGCAAAGCAATTCCCCGCCCTTTTTGGGCTGGCTGCCTGTGTCGTTGCGGGCGGCTGCACGGTGGGTCCGAAGTATCAGCGGGCGACCGCGCCGGTGCCCGCCAAATGGGACGTCCCTGAGCCCTGGCGCGAAGGCGCGCCGAAGGATAGTGTGCCTAAAGGCGAATGGTGGAGCGTTTTCCGCGACGAGGATTTGAGCGCGTTGGAAAAGCAGGCACTCGACGCCAACCAGACGATTAAGATAGCAGCCGCGCGTCTCGAACAGGCGCGTGCCTCGGCAGCAGTGCAGATTGCGACGCAATTTCCGGCACTGACAACCGCCCCAAGCGTGCAGCGCCAGCGCCTCTCAGGCAACCGCCCGGCCAGCAGCAACTTCCCGGTAAGATCTCCCGTCTCGCAAACCAATATCGTTTTGCCCTTCACCGTCGGTTACGAGGTTGATCTCTTCGGCCGGCGGCGCCGCAGCATCGAAGCGGCGCAGGCGTCGTACCAGGCGAGCACGGCGGATCTCGAAAACGTGCGATTGGTGATCACCGCGGAACTCGCAGGCGACTATTTCACGCTGCGGCAGCTCGATGCGGAGCTGGGGATCTTGCATCGCACCGTGGAGACGCTGGAAAAGGGTCTCCAGCTCGTGGATCAGCGCCACAAGGGCGGCGTGGCGTCCGGGCTTGACGTCGCACAGGAAGAGACGCTCCTGAATACCACACGCACACAAACCATCCTCCTGCAACAGCAACGAAAACAATTTGAGGATGCGATTGCCGTGCTGGTTGGAAAACCCGCCCCGGACTCTCACCTGGCAAGCAAGGAGCTGAACGCCGAGCCGCCCGCGCTGGATGCCGGGCTGCCGTCGGACCTGCTGGAGCGGCGCCCGGACATCGCCGAAGCCGAGCGGCAAATGGCTGTGGCCAACGCAGGGATCGGAATCGCCCGGGCAGCGTATTATCCGTCGTTGAATCTCTTTGGAAATGGCGGCTGGCAAGCGGCGGACATCGCCAAGCTCGCGAACGTGCAAAGCACGTTCTGGGCGGTGGGCGCGAATGTGGCGGAGGCCGTCTTCACGGGCGGCTCACGGCGGGCGCAGGTGCAATTCGCCAAAGCGGGCTACGACGCGAGCGTGGCGGGTTATCGCGATACGGTTCTGAATGCCTTCCGCGAAGTGCAGGACGACGTAAACGGCTTAACCGTTTTGGATCAAGCAAGACAGTCACAGCAGCAGGCGGTTGATGCGGCGCGGCGCACGTTGGACATTGCCAACGGCCGCTACGTTGGCGGGCTTGTGAATTACCTGGACGTCGTGAACGCGCAGCAGAATTTGCTGAACAACGAGCAGGAGCTGGCGGTCATTCGCGGCCAGAAGCTGGTGACCAGCGTGCTCCTCATTAAGGCCCTGGGCGGCGGATGGGATGCCTCCAGCCTCTCGGCCGTGCAGGTGAAGACCAAGGCCAAGGACATCGTTGCGCCGTAAAGCCGCGAGGCGCGGAGTCAGGGCTTGCTGCTGTCGTTGGGAGAAATGACGCGGCCGTATTCGGAGGCGCGGTTTAGACGATCGAACATTTGGTAGGCGGCGGCCGCGATGCGGATGATCGCTTGCCCGCCGTCGCGTTCGTGGCGCAAATAGCTGGTCATCACGCTGATGACGAATGGACGATTGCCGGTGAAGACGATGCCGGAATCGTTGCGCACGCCTTCCAGCTCGCCGGGCTTATTCGCTACGCGGAGGTCCTCAGGCAATTCCCGCGGAATGTAGCTCTCTTTATGAATGCTGAGCAAATTGAAAAAATCTTCCGTCAGTTGCTTGTTCAGGACTTTTCCGCGATAGAGATCTTCGAGCAGGGTCATCATTTCGCGCGGTGTGGCGACGTTTTCCCGCCCTTCCGCGGCGGCTTTCAGGTCCATCATCTTGCGACGTAAACGGGTGTGCGTGAGACCCAGGGAATCGAGCAGCGCATTCACGTTTTCCATGCCAACGCGGTCGATGATGACGTTTGTCACCCGGCGAGAATGGCGATCTTGATGGAGCTGGCCGTGGGAAGAACCTCGTCAGCGTGAAGGAAATACTTTCGCCCGGTAGAAAGGTCCAGAATGGCCACGCCAAGCACACCGTCGAGGTTGCGATCAACCTCATTGATAGTCGCTTCCAGTTTCTGCCAAAGAATCTTTTCTTTCTCAGGCGTGGGCTGCTGGGCACGGGACGAGATTGGATGGCATGCGGCGGCGAAAACGCCAATGCAGGCAAGTCGTTTGAGCACGAGGACCTCCGGGTCGGCCGGATTATAAAGCCTGTCGCGCGGGAAAGAGGAAAAAGCTGCAACTTAGTAAGGTCTTTCGTGTTCCTCAAGATAGGCGTACCAACTGGGCACGGCCTCTTCCGTGCCGCTGGAAAGAGGCGCGGAGCCTGGTGGACAATAAGGCAGGCACTCAGCCGCCTAGGGAAACACTAACCGGCAAATTCCTTGTAATCTACCGATGCAATTGCCGGCTGGCAACGCACGGATGGGAGAGAAGACTTATGCGCAAGATTTTAGCTGGCATTTTGTTCATGACTCTGGCAGGCACTCTGGCGGTTGCGGCGCCGCAGCGGGACCGCGACGATCGCCACGACAACGGGAAGCATAAAGGATGGGAGAAGCACGGCGACGATGAAGGTGATCGCCACGACAATGGCAAACACAAGGGCTGGTACAAGCACGGAGACCGTGACGACTATCGCGATTGGAATGACGATCACGATCGTATCCGCCCCGGACGCGCCTATCCTTACGGCCGCTACGGGCACGTGAGAGAGGTATTCATCGCCCGGCGAATCGACTACCGCACCCGGCGCGTGGTGCTGTTTGACGATTCGAACTGGGTTGTGGCCAATTACGACCTCGACCGCTGCCGCGACTGGGAATGGGAACGCGATCGCGTCTATGTGTACGACGACGATCACCACCCGGGATGGTATTTGCTGTTCAACGCGCGGCTCGGACGCACCGTCCACGTCGAGTATTTTGGCGTCCACTAGAAGACGCCGCTCGCAGAAACGCCGAAAAGAAAAATAGTTTGTGGACCGCGGGCAGAGTCGACTCGGCTCTGCCCGTTTTCTTTCTACAATGCGAGTCGAGGTAATAAAAGCCCAACTAAAGGCATCTCAAACCACACATCACAAGTTATCGAGAAAGAATTGCGTGACGCGCTTCTTCAGCACCCGTTGCGCCGCTGGATCGCTGACGCCGTGGCCGCGCCCCGGAAAGGGCAGCACCTCGACGTACTTTCCCGCTTCGATGAGGCCGTTGATCACAGCGAGCGTGTTCGCGAAGTGCACGTTGTCGTCGCCGGTGCCGTGGGCGATAAGCAGTTTGCCCTTGAGCTGCGCCGCGTATCTTAGAGGCGAAGAATCCTGATATCCTTTCTCATTCTTCTGCGGCAGGCCGAGGTAGCGTTCGGTGTAGATGCTGTCGTAGTAGCGCCAGTCCGTGACCGGGCCGCCGGCAAATCCCGCTTTGAAATCATCGCCCGCTTCGAACATGGCGTGCAGCGTCATGTGGCCGCCGTAGCTCCATCCCCAGATGCCTATGCGATTCCCGTCAACGTACGGAAGCGACTTGAGATATTGCACGCCATCGCGCTGATCGGAAAGTTCCTGCGCGCCCATGCGAAAGTGAAGCGGCGCTTCGAATGCATGACCGCGGCCTGTCGAGCCGCGATTATCCAGCGAAAAGATAATGTAACCCTTCTGCGCCATGAGTTCGTGCCACAGGAAAGTGGCGCCGCCCCAGGCGTTGCGCACTACCTGAGAGTGCGGCCCCCCATACGTATAAACAAGCATAGGATATTTTTTCTGCGGATTGAAGTCCGGCGGCTTGATGATGCTGGCGTTCAGTTGAATGCCATCCCGCGACTTGACGGTGAGAAATTCCATCGGCGAGAGATGGTAATCGGCGAGTTCGGCGACTTTGTTTTCATTGACGGTCGCGATGCGCGTGCCATCGGCACGATAAACGTCCTGGCGAGCCGGCGCGGCAGCGTTCGAATAGGTATCGAGGAACGCTGAAGCGTTGGGCGCAAAAACAGCGGCGTGCGTGCCTTCCTCCTTGGTCAGGCGGGTGAACCCGCCTCCCAGAGCGGCAACATAGAGGTGCCGCTGGAGCGGAGATTTTTCCGTCGCCGTGAAGTAGACCAATCCCTTTGTTTCGTCAACCGCATCCAGCGAAGTGACTTCCCATTCGCCCCGGGTAATCTGCCCGAGTTGCTTGCCTTCGAGATCATAAAGATACAAATGGCGGTAACCGCTGCGCTCGCTGGACCACAGGAAGCGCTTGCCGTCTTTCAGGAAATGCAAATCGTCGCTGACGTTGATCCAGTAAGGATCTTTCTCGGTGAGCGCGGCGCGCGTCTTGCCCGTCACGGCATCGGCGATCAGCAAATCAAGAATCGTTTGCGTGCGATTGAGCCGCTGAATGGCGAGATGTTTCGAATCGTTCAGCCAATTCACGCGAGGAATGTAGATGTCCGTTTCGCCGCCAGTGTCCATGGCGCGAGGTTCGCCACCGCTTAACGAAGCGACAAACACGCGGACGACGGGATTCGCGCCACCCGCAGCCGGATAGCGCTCCATCTCGGCTTCGCCGCTCGGCGAAGAAAAATCCACCATCGGATACTGCGAGACCTTGCGCTCATCCATCTCCAGATAAGCAATCGCGGAAGAATCCGGCGACCACCAGTACGCAGTCTTGATCTCCAGCTCTTCGGGATACACCCAATCGAGCTCCCCCTTGCGAATCTCTTCCGTCCCGCCTTGTGTGACGCCGCGCTCTTTGCCGTCAGCAACGCTCACGAGCCACAGGTTGTGCTCCCGCACAAAGCTCACGAAGCGCCCATCGGGCGAAATCTTGGGGTCCGCAATCGTGGCCTTTCCAGAAACAAGGGTGCGTGCTGCTTGGGATTTCGAATCGAACCATGCAAGCGCCGTTGGACCCTGAAACAAAATACCCGCGCCATCGGAAGCCCATTGATACTCGGCAGGGGCGCGACGGCCGAGCCCGGTCGCCTGCGTCGGTCGGGAAGTGTTCGCTGGAAGAATCGCTTCGAGTTTCTCCGCCGCCACGAGAAGTTTTCGTTCGCCGGTCGCGGCATCCATCACCCACAGTTCTGTTTTCGCTTCTCTCCCTGCACCTTTGGCCTCGAAATAGCTGACCTGTTTCCCATCGGGGGTCCAGATGAGCCCGCGCGTCGGCCGCCCGTTCAAGCTCGGCTGCGAATAAATCCGCTCCACCGTGAGCGGCTTCCCCGAGGACGGTGGCGCGGGTTGTTGCGCGACGAGAG
>WNFP01003555.1_pt1 | contig 12537 bp, 13 predicted proteins | sample 5400201 | NCBI WGS metagenome assembly WNFP01 (sample SAMN13153355, study PRJNA577476) | soil metagenome | isolation source: 115 cm saprolite under Madrone tree | place: USA:California | collected 2016-06-14
CCTCTAAAGGTGCTCCCTGCGGCCGCCAGGACTGCGTAGACATGGTCGTGTTCTCCGTTCTTTACGATAGCTGGCATCAAAGTCCGGGGGACTGCCATACCAGCGCGGTGCGCCTTCTACTTTCAGCGATGCCGTACGTGTGACTTGGAAAGGGCCTCTCTGTGACAGCGGCTTTAGTATACCATATAGTAATACGTACGCAAAGGATAAAGGAGAGACGTACCATTGAGATGCTATTGCAATGTACACTGCCTGTTGCTACAATAGCTGGTAGTCAGAGATAGAGGTGACTTGGAGAGTTTTTATGGCGTCTACTACGGCAGGACAAGGGCAGGTCTTTATTGGCCCTGGCCTCAGCCCTTTCAAACGCATCGTGACCATCATCGCTGTGCTGGGTATAACCGCCCTGGTACTGTGGATAGCTGTGCACCAGGGAGCATCGGCGGAGGGCAGCACGGTTGTCGCCGTCGTGTTTATTATCGGCTTCATCGTCTACCTGCGTATTATAGCGCCTGTACCGTTTACGATTACGCTGGAGCCGGGGTCCCTGGTAAAGCGCAGCCGCAACGGGGAAGTGATCGAGATAGCCTGGGAAGACCTGACACGCATCAAAGAGGAATTTTTCCCCAATGGGAAGCGTATCGGCATCATTGTCTATCGCAAGACGACGACGCCTCAGCAAAAAGCGAAGGCGTGGGCGGTCTACCGGGATGATGTGACCGATATTGATAGCCTGGCCGAGGCGCTCAAGCAAGCCATCCCGGAGACATGCCAGTGGAACAGCGAGACGGTACACGACTAAGGACGCAGTCCTACACCAACATGACCTCGTCGATATAACACCAACGCCAATCTTCACCAGGTTGGAAGGACTGGATGACCGGGTGGTTAGTGGCGTGGAAGTGCTTGGTGGCATGCTTGTTCTTCGAGGAATCGCAGCAGCCGACGTGCCCGCACTCGAGGCAGAGGCGCAGGTGTACCCACGTATCCCCGATTTTTAAACAATCTTCGCACCCGTTGGCGCTGGGTGTGACCCGGTGAATATGATCAAGATGTGTACATTGGTTTGCCATAGAAGTTTCCTTATCTAGACACAAACGAACGCTAGGATGCTTGCGCAGCAAGCGTTTGTGGCTTTCCTTCAATTAGCAGCAGCGAGCTGAGCGCGCCTGCCAGGGCTAACAGAGATGCAACGATCATGACAACGCGAAAGCTTGTTACGAACGATGCGGAAATAGCTGAGTGTACTGCTGCGTGGGTTGCGTTGCTTAATCCCGCGGGAATTTCAATACCAACCAGCTTGTTCTGTTGCGCAATTATGCTACTTTGCACATCAAATGGGAGATGCAACACTCCCAGGTTGCTGGCCAGGGCACCGCTGAAAACTCCCAGGACAACGATGCCCAGCACCGCGATGGCGATTAGCCCGGCTGTTCGGGAGACTGCATTGTTGATACCGGAGGCGGTACCCGCGTATTGTGTATCCACCGCGCCCATGACCGCGGTTGTCAAGGGCGCGACGCTGACGGCCATCCCTGTACCCAGCACGACTGATGCCGGGAAAAAGGTCGTCCAGTAGCTTCCCCCGATACCCGGCACAGCGAAAAGGGCGAAACCGCAGGCAGCAATCACCGGGCCGATAATAAGCGGAAGCTTCGCGCCGAAGCGGGTAACCAATCCCCCAGACCAGCGCGAGAGCAGGAACAAAATCAGAATCGTTGGCAAATTTGCTGCGCCCGCGGCCGCTGGCGGGTAGCCCTGTACGCGAATCAGGTTGAAAGGAATAAAGTACAGGCTCCCGCCCAGGGCTGCATATAACAAGAGCGTCAGCAAATTCGCGCCGCTAAATGTGCGTGAACGGAACAGGCCGAGTGGCATCATCGGTGAGCGACTACGGGCCTCAACCAGGATGAACAGCAGCAGCGCGACTATGCCCCCTACCAGGGCAGCGATTACCAGCGTGTTGCTCAAACCAAGGTCGTTCGATTCGATCAGCCCATAGACGATACCTCCCAGGCCAAGGGTTGCCAGCAGCGCGCCCCACCAGTCCAGCCCCTGACGGGCTTCTACTTCGCTGCGACTTTCGGGCACGCGCCAGAATAAGACGATGAGCACAATAGCGGCAATCGGGAGATTGATAAAAAAGACCCAGCGCCAGGAAGCATACTGGACCAGCCCGCCTCCCAGCACTGGACCAATTACCGAGGTGATTGCGGTGAAGCCTGACCACGTGCCGATTGCTCGCCCGCGCTGCTTGCTGTCGAACGAGGCGCTGATGATCGCCAGGCTGCCCGGCACCAGCAGCGCACCACCTACGCCCTGAATAGCACGCATGATAATGAGAAAGGTCACGTTCGGCGAAAGGCCGCACAGTACAGAGGCCACCGTGAAGAGTGTGATACCTATAGCGAAGATGCGCCGCCGGCCAAAATGATCGCCGAGCGATCCCCCGACCAGGATCAGGGCAGCCAGGAAGAGGGCGTATGCCTCGACGACCCATTGAACTTCGGAGGCAGTTGCATTCAACTCCGTCTGGAGCACCGGCAGTGCTACGTTGACGACTGTGCCATCGATAAAGGCCATGCTTGATCCGAGGATCGTTGCTACGAGTACCCATGTGCCAATCGATCTCTGGCGATCTTTCACAAGAGGCTCTCTTGCGGCAGCGACATACGACGCGCATTGGATGACGCCTTCGTCGCAGGGTGGCTTCAGTATGTGGGACATGTATATTTCCCTTTTGTCTTCATACGGCGCGAGCGAATCTCAGGAGATCAGCCATGGTGAAGTGCCCCTGCTGGTCGCCGGGGAGGGTAGGCCTCCATTCGCTTTCAGCATTGCGATAAGAAGTGGGATCACCATCGATCAGGCCAAGCAGCACCTCGGCAACAATGCGTCCCCCTACATCACCCAGCCGCTCGCCGCCAGTTCTGACCTCTGCCTCTTTGAGGATGTAGTAAAAGAGCGGCGTCTCACCGTGATAGCCTGTTTTGGCCAGGCCAACCTCGTCTTCGGTTAGCGGCTCGACATCCATTGCTCTGGAGACAGCTTCTCCTGACGGCAGATCGAGCGCCAGCCCCCTCTCAAGATCGCGATAGGCAAGCGAGTGTTGTTCGGGAATCTCTGTTTCACCGACCACCGATTGCGGCAGATCAATGAGCGAGTGGGCAAGCGAGGTATCAATCTTCTTGCTGGGTTGTGGTAGGAAATTGTCATCTACACGGAAGAAGTACCTCCAGTCTACTACGCGTTCATGTGGAACGGGGCACGTGCCAGCGCACTCGGGAAAGATACCGCCCTTCGCTCCACCAGCGTTCAAGGTATAGAGTGTTCTGACCTGGCTGTGGCCGAAGCGGTAAGCCGCGTCTGCAAACTCTACCGGGATGAAAGGAGAATCTTCATATGCATAGAACTGCGGGCCGTTCGCCAGAAGGTCGTCCACGAGGGTTTCTCCAACGGTCAGGGGGAGGAACTCATGAACTACGATCCACTGGTAGTGCCACCTCACCAGGCGCTGCGCCTCTTTGAAAGCGCCGGCCGCTGGCGCGCCCTGGTCTCTGAGGTAGTCAACGACCCGGTTATGAAACTTGAGGAAAGCCAGGTGAAGCTGCGAGATGATGAGGTGTACATCGTTACGTGGATCACCAACAAGCGCTCGCCCCTGGCGATTCCTGGGGAGATCATCCAGGTTGCCAATGTCGTTTATGCCCAGGAGAAACTTGTCTAAATCATCGAGATCATAAAGGTATGGATCACCGCCAGGTCCTGACGCGTAGAGACATTCAAGGTCGAGGCGAGGTGTGCGGAAGTTGCGCAGCTCGTTGAGACGGGCATGATGCTGCAGCAGGCTGCGATCAGCGGTGATGTCGTGCGCGATGAACTGGCCAAGGAACGGGAAAGCGGCGGGGATGCGAGGATTGTCAGCTTTCGCATCCTGATCGTCCTGCCTGGATAGAACATCCATCATAGACCCGGATCTTCCCAGGGCCAGCAGGTACTCTTCGTCGGTTGCGAGGCCTGGCAGGTCGGGAAACATCCTCCCATATTTCCCCTCTTCGACCCTGGAAAGCGGTCCTTTCAAATGGGGGGCGATAACGCAGCTGTGTGTGCTCATGTGAACCTCCTGCATTAAATAGCGACATGTATCAGTGTATCACTTCTCAAAAAAGCTTGCTTTAAGAGATGTCCTCTTCTCCTTCTCCTCCGGTTATACTGCTGTCCTCGCCTGTCGAGTCTTCATGCTCTTCAGGCTCCTCTTTGATACGCGATGTAGGCGTCAGGTGGAGATCGATGTGGCTCGGGAAGATGTAATACAAAGGAAAAAGAAAAAAGACGATCAGGCTTGCCAGTGGGCTTAGAAACGAGAGACCGATCGAAACCAGGTAGACTACCGGCGCCGTCATGTTTCTTCTGTTCACTGTGCGTACAAAGTGCGGGTCTATGTCTTGATCGACCAGGCGATGGTTGCTCGTGGCATACCACCACAGCAGGCTGAGCATCAGGTTGGTCAGGATCAAATTGCTGGCGTAGATTATTTCAGCTACCTGTGCTAATGAAGACTGGCCAATAAATGAGAACTGTCCAAGCAAACCTGCAGGGAAAGGAATAAACGCGACACACATCAAGAGCAGTATGTTGATCCAGAGGAACGGCCGGTTCGAGCGTTTGATGTAGTGAAACATATTGTGGTGGGCGATCCAGTAGATGCCGATGATCACAAAGCTCAGTATGTAGCTCAAAAGATTGGGCCATTGCGTGCGTAACTGATCGAGCACCTTGTCGGCATATGAAGGAACATTACTGGGGATTGTTGGAATACGAAGGTTCAGCACCAACAAGGTGATTGCGATCGAGAACACACCATCGCTAAAGGCCGATATGCGCTCGGTGGTGAGGCCCGCGACGGCCTGGCTTCTCCTCAATCTAATCACAGAAGCTCCTTTAACTACGTAGAGATCACTTACCCGTCAATGAGCTTACATCATCAAGTGGTTTGCTGTCCATACCGCTGGAAGAGACCACGGTAGGTACTATAGACTATAGGTGAGCGAATGGCATCACCCATTTGACTAGTCGGAGCCTGAAAAAAGTACCAGGTTGTTTACACTCACTGACCACGTGATCGCTATTGTCGTGTGATCCTTCCAATACTTACTTTTTGATAGTATCGATGCTTGCCTTAGAGGATAAGGTGTGTTATACTGTCAAGTAAAAGATTATAGTAGAATTGTAGCCTGGTCAGCATTGACCGAAAAGGCAAGGCGTGAGATGGCAACGAAGCCAGTAGAGACAAATCCAATACAAGGCTATCAGTTGTGTAAGCGTTATGAGCATGCCATACAGTTCCTTGGTAAGCGCTGGACGGGCCTCATCCTGGATACGCTTATGGTAGGTCCGCGTCGCTTTTGCGAAATGACCTCCATGGTCGAGGGGCTATCAGATCGTGTGCTCAGCGACCGCCTGCGCGAATTGGAGGACGAGGAGATCATTGAGCGCGTGGTCTACCCCCAAATCCCGGTGCGGGTCGAGTACAGTTTGACCGAGAGAGGTCGCGAGCTCAAGCCTGTAGTGGATGCCATCCATTATTGGGCCGAACAGTGGATACCATTGCCAGGATCTTCCACTGAAAACGACGAAGCTAGGGGTTGCTAGGGCTACTCAAAAGTCGAGCGTTGGTTTACTGCCAAGAGAGGGCTGGAAGGGCGACCGCAAGGGTCCCCACCACCCCACTCCACTGCCCCCGCCCTTACAATGATGGCGATTCCTGTTAGCCCCCTGGCTATTCCCTGTGCTATACTAGCATTATGGAACATTTATGGGCGCCGTGGCGTATGGCCTATATCGAGCCGCAAACATCACAACCACAAGTGTGCATTTTTTGCACCCTACCTGCCGAACATCGTGACGCGGAGAACTATATCCTGTACCGGGGTGCGCTCTGCTTCATGATGTTGAACCGCTATCCCTATAATAACGGGCACCTGATGATTGCTCCTTATCAACATGTCGCGAGCATCGAGAAGCTGGATGCTGCAACGCTTGCCGAATTGATGGCTGACGCGCAGTTAGCTTTGCGAGCGTTGCGCCAGGTTATGAACCCCGATGGCTTCAATATGGGCATCAACGAAGGCAAAGTGGCGGGTGCAGGTTTTGCCGACCACGTGCACCTCCATGTTGTTCCACGCTGGAACGGCGATACAAGCTTCATGCCGGTGTTAGCGGATACCAAGGTGTTACCCGAACTGCTGAGCAGCGTGTACGAGAAATTGAAGCAGGCGTTAGACACGTTGAAGGATGGGGTTACGGAGTTGGGCGCGGACGCTGCAGGATGACGATATTCTGGTGCGCTATGTTGGGTACATAACTGTGAGGATAGCCGTAAGGCCGCAGCTTTGTCCCGGCCTGGTACCAGATAATCTCACCTTTGGGTACAAATCCCAGCGCCCTGGCTCGCCGTGCCAGGTCTACGTGTGTAAACGTGTACTCTGAGTGTTGATAGGCATTGCGCACGATGATTGCCATGTAGCGCCCCGGGCGTAACAGGCGCAGGCAGCGCTCAAAGACCGTGCTCATCGCGTCGAGGTAGTCGTCGTACGAGCCCAGGTTTGCCAGGTCACGCTCGTCTTCGGAGCGCATATTATAGTCGCTGCGCCTGTTGGAGTGCCTTTCTGCATAACGTTTCCCGCCGTTTCCGCTCATTGTCTGCTCTAAATGGATGTTGTAGGGTGGGTCCATCACAATAAAGTCAAACGCAGCTTCGCCCTCTCCAGCGCGGATCTCCTGTCCATCGATAGTTAAAACGCCCTCGTTTGCCAGCAGGCGATCCATGACTTCAATGCAATCTCCCTGGATCATTGCCTGGGGTACCAGTCCCGGGTTCTCTTTCAGCACCCGAGTGTAGATATTGGTCCATTGCTGGTTGATCTCGATGCCTACGCATTTGCGGGGGCCGGGGGTGGCAATCGATGCCCCGATCAGTGTCCCACCGACTCCGGCAAAAGGGTCAAGCACCGACATCCCCGTTTTTGTGAAAAACTCTATCAGCAGCGCCATCAACTGTGGTGGTTTATTCGCGCCGTGCTTTTTACGTAATTCGTGGCTGTATACGCTTGGGAAGGATGTGGTGATGACGCTCTTGGTGAAATAGAGGAAGCGATCGCCGCTCATTTCGTTGAGCGTGTTTTTGGGGTGGGGCCCCTCTTCTTGATAGGGCATAAGACTACCCCCCGGTCCACAGATTATCCTTAGCAGGCGGTTGCTCCACAGGAGATGGTTTCGCCGCGATGTTTGAGATCTCACTTGTACGGGCTTTTTCTTCGTACATCTTTGCGCGCTCGTAAAGGTTATTTGCAGCGCGCTCCGCATCGAAATCGATGTTGGGGTCGTTGGCGAGAGCTGCGAAATGGTAGGCTATATCGCGAATCGTTTTGGGATCTTTCACACGCCCTGCGCGTACAGCTTCGTACCAATCTTTTAACATATCGACGTTCTCCGCCCCGGGCACTGTGCCGGTTGCGGGCGCCTGCTGCACCGGTGCTGGTTCTGGCCGCTTATCTATAGCACTGGACATCACCTGTGCTTGTAAAGGCTGGGCTGCCGGGGAGGCCGCGCCACGTGTTATGCCCACATCTACCGGTCGCTCTACCATGCCGGTGGTCGAGCTTGCGCTTGTGGCCAGGTGCGGTATCAATGTGATGTCCTGGATATACACAGAATGGACCTGAATGCCCCACCTGGCTACTTGAGCCTGGACCCTTCTAGCCAGAGCAGCATTCACTTGCTCCCAACGTGTGGACGTAGCATCTATTGCGTTGATATCCACAGATGTACGCGCATGTTTACTTTGCGACCAACTGAGGAAATCCGCGGGCGTCAACTCACTGATGACGCTCTGCAAGGTTGCCACAAAGCTGTCGTGTAAGGTTTGTTCCCAATTTTTCAATTCCAGGGCTGCGATGTGCGCATAAGCTGGCGTCAGCTGGTAGGTGATCGTGGCTTTAAGCTTGACATCCTGGCCTCGTGAAATGTTCACCGTCTGTTCAGGGCATGTCCAGCTTATCACTTGCGTGCTTAAGCGTCCATGTACTTTTTCCCAGGGCATCACAAAGTTGAGGCCTGGGTTAAGCGTACGAGCATATTTGCCGAACGACAGCACGATATCTACGTATCCTGCCGGTACCGGGTGGACCGCGCGGCTGGCCAAAATACTACCGGCAGACAGTAGTATGAACAGCAGGACGAAAGTTGCAAAGATACCAAAGATAGCTAATGTCCCAACCAGCAGGAAGAGTACATAGCCAATGATCACGTAGAGTGTCCAGAGCATATCGTTAGGACCGGCTATATCGTTAGAGTCTGCATAGTAGAGCAAGGTTCCCTGCATTACGACCAGGGCGATCAATAGTACGCCCATCGGTAGAAGAGGCAAATACGCTTGTCCTCGCAATGCTACTGGTAAGGTAAAGAGGAAAACCAGGACTGCGAATGGTAAAGGCACGAGCACAGGGGAGAACCGGCGTGCAATTTTGCCCAGCCTTTGCCGGTTGGAGGTTCTGGTGTTTTGCCCGCCAGGTGGAGGCTGCTGGGGAGTTACTGGCTCTTGCAGGCCCGGTGTAGTTGTTGTTGGATTAAGGTCGGCTTGCTGCTCCGGGTTCATGGGCTCATGCCATATGGCAGGAGAATCGTCCTGTTCAAATGTCATATGCGCTCCTCCCTATCCGCATCAGCAATGCGGAATATGCTCCTACTTTTTGGCTTATGTGAATGATGAAGTGGTATCCCGGTTTGCTGTATCTCGCTTGATACCGCAGGAACCACACCCACCGCCTTTCGCCCCTTTTGAGCACCCACCGCCGCTGCCGCAACTACCACACCCGCCTTTAGCACAACCTCCTCCCTTTGTCCCGCACGAGCCACACCCACCGCCTTTGCTACAAGTCGATGCTTGCTGCCTGGCGGGGACCTGGATAATGACGCCACTCTCGAGCATCACCTCGACCGATTCTTTCGGGACGTTAATCGAGACGACTTTGCCCTGGCCGCTGGGAGTGTCCAGTATCGTGCCCACCTGTGGCATGTTTTGTTTTGCCTGGATATAGTTCTCGTTTTCATACGAGAGACAGCAAAGCAGGCGACCGCACACGCCGGATATTTTTGAAGGATTGAGGGGTAAGTCCTGCTCCTTCGCCATTTTGATAGAAACGACACCGAAATCGGTGATCCACGAACTGCAGCAGAGCGTCTTGCCGCACATCCCTACGCCACCTTGAAGCTTCGCCTGGTCGCGTGCTCCAATCTGGCGCAATTCGATGCGGGTGCGGAATGTTGCTGCCAGGTCGCGTACTAGTGCTCGGAAGTCAACACGTTCGTCAGCAGTGAAGTAGAAGGTTAAGCGACTTCCATCAAAGGTGTACTCCGCCTCTACTAATTTCATGGGCAGGTTATGCTGTTGCACCTGTTGAGCGCACTGTACCAGTGCCTCCTTCTCTTTACTTTTGAAGGAGAGCATCATGCGCAATTCGTCTTCGGTAGCCAGGCGAAGTACAGGCTTTAAAGGGTCGCTCAGCTCTCTTTCTGCTAGCTTCTTCGAAGCGATAACTACGCGTCCGGCTTCTACTCCTCGCACCGTTTCAACAATGACATACTGCCCGGTTGTATAAGACGCTCCCTGGGGGTCAAAGTAATAAATACGTCCTGCGGGACGAAAACGAATGCCGGCGATTGTAACTATGTTATCTAGGGTCGTCGTGACAGACATTATTCTCGATCCTTGCTCTACGAGCACGATTTTGCGTGCCCGTGGAGAAATCATACACAGCACCCAACTGCGTTACTCGAGAGTGGTGTTCGCGTTCCACCATCACCAGTTACATTTCGTTTGCCAGCAGGATTGCCTCCGCTACTTCTCGCATAGATTTGCGATTGTTCATGCTGGCCTTTTGTATCTTGCGGAAAGCCTCCTGCTCGCTGAGGCCCTGTTTCTCCATCAATACCCCCTTGGCACGTTCGACAATCTTGCGTGTCTCGAGTTGTTCTGTGAGGGTACGAGTTTTTTCTTCGAGGAGGCGAAACTCGTTGTAGCGAGCCAGGGTAACTTCAATGGCGGGCGCAACCTCGCTTTCGCGTAGTGGTTTGACGATGTAATTAACAACGCCCGCCTCCTTGGCGCGTTCAACCAGTTGCTGATCTCCAAAGGCCGTGAGCAGCAAGACCGGGGCTATTTTTTCCTGTGTGAGCGCCTCGGCGGCAGTTATGCCGTCCATGTCAGGCATGCGAATATCCATGATTACCAGGTCTGGACGTAACTCACGGGCCAGGTTAACGGCGCTCACCCCATCACCTGCCTCGCCAACCACCAGGTAACCCTGTTTAGCCAGTATGTCTTTCAGATCCATGCGCTGGATTGTTTCGTCGTCTGCGATAATAATACGTGCAGGCATCGTGTTCCCTCTCCCATTGCATACAATACCACGCCCCACATCCACCCGGCTTTATTCAAAAGCCAGGACGAACTGGCTTCTATAGCCAGGACAAGTACTTCAGCAGTACCGGTACCGAAAGTATACCATAAAACTGTCGTTCGCACTATCTCTTTCGTCGGTCGCGGCGCTGGAGATAGCGTTGTTGTTCGCGATACTCCTGGTACAGGTCGTCATCCTCTCCTTTTACGCCCTGTTTCATCACTGGCGGCGGGGTCTTGACACCGGTGGAATTAGAGGTGTTCTGAGACTGGCCCGGCCTGCGTTGAGGTGTTGGCTGGCCTGACAGCGCTGCAAGACTACGAGGAACGAGGTCGAGGCGCGCCAGTACGACCAGTATGACGATCAGGGTCACCAAGAAAGCGAGAGTCGATGTATTGACGGCTAAAGGCCCTATTTGGAAGAGCAGCTTATCCAGTTTGTTGGCAATTAACAGGCTTCGCTCAAACCCTCCGATTAACTCGGCAAGGATAAGATAGAGCAGTATGCCAAAGAGGTAGCGCATCTTAAACGCGCTCGCCGGTCGGGGCCGGCTAGAAGTTGCTGGGGCGGCCTTTGCAGGCGTCTGGTCTGCGCTCGTTTGGGCCGGTGCACTGGATTCCTCCGCTTTGCTCTCTTTGGCCGGGCGACTATTCGCGCTGCGCGTGGCTCGCGCAATGCGTGCAGCCTCCGGATTGGCTGTGATAGCCTGCTGTTGTTCGTTTCTGGCAACGCTAGAGAAGAATTTGGGCAGCCTGCGCGGGCGAGGAGCCTCGTCTGTTGTCGTTGTGGCAACTTCAGCGACTGGCTGCGTGGCGTCGCTTATTTCCTCCGCTGGCTGATCCTGTGTCACTTCGCTGTCTGCATTAGGAGTAATGAGAACGGGGCGATTGCGCCCTGCTCGGCTGCCGCGTTTAGATGAAGTGGATCGCTCCTGGCGGTTGTCCTGCGCTTCTGAGTTAGTTTCTTGATTCATGATTGATCTCCACGGTTTTCATTGAATTGGTCAAAAGGCAACTGCTCATCACCGTATGGATTATCATGTTCAGAACCAAGGTGATATGTATTTGCCTGGGTGCTTTGCGGCGCTGGCGAGTTGACCGAGCCAGCGAACTGCGGCTGCTGTTGCGCCGGTGGCACCAGTGAGTATGGTGGTTGTACAGGTGATCGTAGTGATGGTTGTGGTGTAACGTTTGACGGCTGCATAGCGGGCATTGTTTCCCCTGCTTCCAGGCCAGCGCGTGCAATTTCATCGTCCCGTCCAGGGGCATTCCCGCCGCTCACGCCGATACCGCCCACGGTAGCACCGCCTATGCGAATGGGCCAGCCACCCGCGGCCATAATAAATTTCCCCTGCGTCATAGACGCCAGGCTCGAGGCAAAACCTGGAATACCCGCTCCCCACTGGGCTACCGCATCGGTTGACTGGTTGAACATCACCGCCGTGTTGGCCTTGGCCAGGCTGATATAGCCTGTAGACCAGCCATAAGGGGACATCATGCGCTCAAAAAGCACGAGATGACCACCCGCATCTACGATAGCGATGCTAACGGGGCTTCGTAACTCAAGAGCGCGTTGTTTGCTGGCTTCCAGTATTCTCCGCGCGACTTCAATCGTTAAACTCACGGAATGCTCCTTTTTGACGGCTAATGAATGATTTGCCGCCCAGTAGTTCTATTGTTGCCAGTATATCTTATCGGCGGGCTATCTACAAGAGGTATGTGTGAAGGGTCAGGGCAAATGTACCGCCAGTACGACGATGTGGATGCCAAACGTTGTTTTTCGTCCATCCGCTACGGGAAGGTCAGGTAGAACTGCGTGCCGTTGCCATCCAGCGAACCCAAGAGACGCCCGGCCAGGAAGTAGTAGGAGGTGTTCCACAGGTTGCTGCCCGCACTGCTGTACTGGTGTTCTTCGATGCCGAAGGGGTAGGTGAGGATGGTCGTGCCATTGCCGTTGGTGAAGCGGCGCAGCATGCGCTGGCCGTTGGCGTCGTAGAGGTACTGTTCCTGGTTGCTACTGTTGGCGTACCACTGCGTCAGGTGGTCGAGGATGTCGTAGGTAAGCGTGCCAGTGGTGG
>WNFP01003558.1_pt1 | contig 12531 bp, 9 predicted proteins | sample 5400201 | NCBI WGS metagenome assembly WNFP01 (sample SAMN13153355, study PRJNA577476) | soil metagenome | isolation source: 115 cm saprolite under Madrone tree | place: USA:California | collected 2016-06-14
AGGCGAAGCGCCATGCCGACGCTATCCACTTCCGTTTTGAGACGTCGAGAAGGAGCCCGGACCCGGCCGATCACATTAACCCGTTGTCGGCAATTCGCGCAAGTGGCGCTCATCGGCAGCGGCAGCCGGTCGAGACCGATCGTGGAGACACGAACGGCGTGCCCGGCATGACGCGCCGCCGCCTCGGTCAAACCGACGCTGGACTTGCGAGATCGGTGCTCACCACTTCACACTCGCAAGAAATCCGCCTAAGCACTGCGTAAGCAGCAGATGCACCCGTAGCTCAGCTGGATAGAGCGCTACCCTCCGAAGGTAGAGGCCACACGTTCGAATCGTGTCGGGTGCGCCAACAACATTGATGCGCGATCTCGATTGTCTGCCGACAATCAAAAGCAAAGCTCATCACAGACTCACCAAGAAGACGCTGACAACGCAGGCGCACGAGGGGCGGCCTAGATCGCCGTCGATGCGCTTTGCGCGCCACGATGAGATCGGCGGTCGAAGGCATCAGCTGTGCAACGTAATCCGATTGATAGGCTCAAATCGGGGACACGCAACCATCTCAAATTGCTCTTTCAATCGATGGCGTGAACGCCAGTTTCAGGAATTCGAAGGCACGGGTATTACAGTTGCTAGCGCTGACCTTTGCAGGCGATACGAAAGCGATACGTCGAGCGACCGAACGCTTCGTGGTTGAATGATCTGTCACTTCAGTGCAACTCTGCATGCCAAGAGGTGATTAGAGAGGCATCGAAAGTTTCCCCAATTGACGGCCCAACCTCCAGATTCCGAGGGAACCGATCCTCACGACCACGCAATCATCGATCGGATGCAATGACGACAGGAATACGCCGGATATCCGGGTTCATGACATTGCCGTTGACCGCGATGACGGCGAGCATGGTGTACTGGCCGGCCGGCAGCCGGCCGCCCAGATCGATCCGGAATGTCGCGTCGTCGCCGAGCAGCGCGACGTCGGCGAGCACGACTCGATCCTTGTCGTCGATCACCACATAGCGACACTCCGGTGCGGCGCGATTGCGCACGACGGGTGCGATCAACGGCAACGGCGTCCGCACCAGGCGATAGTTTCGCTGGAATCTGTCGATGATCTCGATCTCGCCCGAGAGCGTGACGCGGTCGCCGTTCCATTCCACCTTGGTGACATAGCCGTGCCGCGGGATCGCGTAGGCGTCGTATGATCCCACGCCCAGCGGGTAGGTTAGATCCCGGAAAGCCTCGAGCGCGACGTTGTCGGCCGACCATTTCTTCAGCCGATACGGTCCGTTGGTGATCAGGAAGTGGCCGTGCTCGCGGTAGAAGGCCGCGAGCGCCGCCCATCGCTTGCGCGCCTCGTCGGTGGTCACCAAGGATCGCAACGAGGCGGGGCGGTATGCGTCGCGCTCGAATGCCTCGACCAACGGCACGAGCTTACGTTTGAGTTCGTCAGAGCGGACAAGATCGAGCCACTCGATATTGCGGCGCACGGCCTCTCCTTGCGAGAACGCCGCCCAGCCGCGGCTGACCGCCTCCTCCATGAGCGCGACCAGATGCCATGGCAACGTGCTCCACGGCGGCGCCGCCAGAGCGTCCCGGTCCAAATTCTCAGACGGGATCGTCACATAGACGTCGACGAGCAACAGCTCGCGAACGAAGCTGACGTCGCCGACGCGGAGCGTCTTTGAGGCGGTGTCCGTGCCCGCGACCCGCAATCCAGCGAGTGACTGGCGCAGGGGTGCGGTTGCTGCGTCGACGACAGGGTCGTAATGCCCCTCATCGCCCTCGCGGCGAACGCCCCACCGATACGCGAACATATAGGCATAGAGCAGATCGGCGAAGGTCGTGCGCGAGCCGTCGTGAAAAGCCGAGCCGAGCACACGGTAGGTCAATTTCGCTGCAGCGGACGTTTCCGGCCCGACCGGCTGCAGCCGGCCGTCTCCCGGCTCAGGCAACACCGCATCGGCGGGGACATGGATCGCCTCCGTCACGGCGGATGGCAGGGCGGATTCGCGCTGCCCGACGATGGGCTCCGCGGTGATGGACAGACCGACAAACGTGTAGACGACCATGAGCGTGGTCAGCGGAACCTGCGAACGAAGCGCGGCTCCACGTACCGCTATCACACGCATCGCCTTGGTATGGCCGATATAGACCGCCGTGACATGGCCCGTCACGATCGCCGCAACCGCCGCGTACCAGGCAAAGCGCGCGCCGACGATTGCGAAATCAACGCGGTAGCCGGCTGTGCCGAAGAGATTCCAGCCATAGCCGAACGGATCGGACGCGAGCGGCACGATGTACTGGCCCTGGATCAACAGGAACACCAGATAATGTGCCACGTGATAGCCGATGGCGATCGGGACGAGCGTCAGTGCGAAGCTGCGGGCAAGCTCCACCGGGGAGCGGGCCATAAGCGTCGCCATGATCGCGCAGATCGCCAGATAGGCGCCGAGGAACAAAAGCCAGAACCCGACGAGGCCGACCGTCTTGATCGCGACCGAGTCGTGCGCGCCCAAGCGGGGGAGCGTGGCGCGAAGCCAGCCTTCGAGGTTCGACCATGTCGAGGTGCCGATGAGCCCGTCATAAAGCACGGTCGAGAGCAGCAGCAACACGAATGCCATCATGGACGTCGAGACGGGTTCGTCGTCGAGCAGCCCCGCCCCGAATGGCCGAAGCAACAACTGCCGCACTTGCGGCTGAACCTTTGTCTGAGTCGGCGCGAAACGGGCGAAGGTGCCGAACACGATGGTGAACACCTCGCCGTGCTGCAGCCAGATGTCGCGACCGAACACGAGCATTCCGATCAAGGTGAGGATCGAATACGCGGCGGCGAAACCAGCGATGTGGGCCGGCACGGCGGGGCTTGGGTAGACAAGCTCGATCCACGCAAAGGCGAGCAGCAGCAAGCACGCCGGCCAGACACCGAGCGCCGGCCAGTACGGCAGCCGTCGCGACAGTTCGGTGCCGGCGGCTAGCCGATAGAGCCGCTCCGCCCCTTCGAACAACGTCCGCCACGGATTGATCAGCTGCCACAGGTCTCCAGCGAAGGCCGAAACATAGGCAAGGCCGACCCAGAAGATGATCCACACGAGCGTTGGCGCGATGTTGCGGTATGGGTTCTGATCGCCGATGAACCCGGCGAGCACCGTGACAATGAATACGCCAAGCGCGACGAGCCGGAGCAACAGAACAACACCTGGCCATGCGATCAGCCGGCCGGGCGCGGTGGCGAGCAGATCGACATGCGGGCCGCGACGCGTGGCGGGGGCATGACGAACGAACAGCCCGAAGACGAGGAATGACAATGCGACCGCGGCGGCAGCTCCGAAAAGATAGAGCGAAAGCGGCAGCGGCAGGTCATAGCGCTGGCCGAAGCCGTGGGCGGCAGCAGGTGCCGCAGTGCCGAGAGCGACACACGCCGCTGCTGCAAGCGTCCGCAACACGGCGGCGCTATTGCGGATAGACCTCGATAAGGACAAGCGGTGGCTCATGATGGGAGGGGCTACCTGCGCGCTCGCGCGCATCATGGAGGTGGATGGGGAAGCGTCCGGTCGCGCGTGCCGTGAACTTCATTTCGGCGATCGCGCCGGCCTCGACTTTCTGCTCGATGTCATAGCCGTGCAGATGCAGGGTCAATGGCTGGTCCGTGCCCCAGCGCAGCTTGACCACGTCGCGCTCTTTGACGCGGATCAGGCGCATGTTCTGCGCCACCTGCCCGTGCTCGATCTTGAGGTCGAACGTCAGCTCCGCGGCTTGCACGCCCACGCTCGACGCGAGCGCACCCGCCATTGGCAGCAGCATGCATCGGCGCAGTGTGAGCGGAATTCGCGGCATGGACTTGCTCCGACGCATTCATCGACGCGGCTTGGACGCGACATCCGAGATGCGGTTGAACACCCAGTTCTCGTCATATGGCGACGGCACGGCTGCCGGGTCTCCGAGCGCAAACCACATCAGGCGGCCGAACGGATCGGTAAAGCCTGCGATCGGGTTCCACGCTGCCTGCGCCCGCCCGTCGACCCCGAGCGCGAGCCAGCCATTCCAGGGAAAATCCTTGAGCTTCACCGTGCGGATGAACATCGGCGAATTGAAGCCTTCGTGGGCGTCATACGCGATGTTCTCAATGCCAGCCGAGAACTCGGAATTGAAATATTCCCGCTTGACGGTGTAACCAGCGACGGTCTTGCGGCAGCCGCCCACGAGCGCGCCGACGAGGTCGCGTTCCAGATTGATGCGCTCGACCGAGCCCTCATAGTCGCCGGCCCGCAGGCGCTCGACATCGGATTCGATGCGACGCCGCCGCGCAGGATCGACAATTGCGTCCACGAGCAGCCGATAGGCGGCAAACCAGCCGGTCCTGACCCAGCGCGGACCAAGCCAGCCGTTCAACGCCACGCTCGCCGAGGCCACGAGGTCGTCGGCGCTCACCTCATTGATCGCGACATCCCAGTCGGATTCGCCGGCCTGCCATTCGGCACGAACGAGGCTTCTTGCCAGCGCGCCTACGGTCCTCACCTTCAACTCACCGACGATGGCGCCGGTTGCGTCAGTGGGGCTGCCGAGAAGACGCGCCTTCGCGGCCGCAGCCAGATCGACATGGTTGAGAAAATCGCCGTGAAACGGCGTGACCGGATAGGGATGCAGGATCAGCTCACCGGCCTTGCCGCCGATCTCGCGGATTACGGCCCGGGTGAGCGCACAGATGGACGCCTCGTCCTTCGCCAGCGGCGATGCCGGATTGACACGAACAATCACGAACGAGCCGCGCGACTCGACAGCGGTGATGGTCTCGGGAATCGCACCAGCAAATCGCGGCGTACCGCCAACATAAGCATGCATCTTGCCGTCGTGCAGGAGGTCCGCCGCTCGCTCGGACGCCACCGTCGTGATCTCGATCTCATGGGGATAATAAGACGGATAGACCGGCAGCTCGTGGCCGCTGCGGGCCACGGTGATCGCGATGGACGTCATCGCGGCGATGAGGAGGCTGCGTCTGGTCATTGCGCCATCCGGAACGTTCGGACACGGCGTTTCGCAGCTGTGCTGGCTTGCGCGCAGCTAGCCGCGCAACGCCTTCATCACTTTCTCGTCGGCGAGCGCTTCCCTCGGCGACCCGTGGAAGATGATCTCGCCACGGTCGATGGCGTAGAGCCGGTCGCCGATGCGCGTCGCCGCGCCCAGATTCGATTCCGCCATGAGGATGGAAACGCCCATCGCCTTGATTTTCATGACCGCCTCGGTGAAGCGATTGACCACGACCGGGGCCAGGCCTTCGAAGGCTTCGTCGAGCAACAACAGCGAAGGCGACAGCATCATGGCGCGCGCGATCGCCACCATCTTGCGCTGACCGCCGCTAAGCTGCAAGCCTTGACGCTGGAGCAGGTTCTGCACTTCGGGAAAGAGGCTGAACGCCTGGGCTTCGGGGTCTACCCGCTGACCGCCGTTACGGCGCTTGGCGACCTCATCGCCGAGCCAGCGACTGATCATCAGGTTCTCGCTCACCGACAAATCGGGAAAAACCCCGCAATCCTCGGGCGAATAGCCGATGCCACGTTTCGCCCGCTCGTGCGGCGGGAGCCTCGTCACGTCCTCGTCATGGAACAGGATCTGTCCGGCCCGGACCGGGAGAAATCCCATGATGCTCTCGATCGTGGTGGTCTTGCCCGCTCCGTTGCGCCCGACGAGGCACACCATTTCCTCCTTGTCGACGCGCAGCGACACGCCGCTGAGGATGTGGGCCGGGCCGCGGTAGGTGTCGATCGCATTGACCTCGAGCACAATCAATCCTTTCGTGAGAAGGCGTCGGGACCGGAAGAGCCGATCAGGATCATTGCGACTTGCTCATTCTTCCTGATCTCGGCGGGGGTGCCTTGGGCAAGAATCGCGCCCTGGTGCATCACGACGATGCGATCGGAATATTTGAACACGACGTCCATGTCGTGCTCGACGACCACGGCTGTTATGCCCTCGCCGCGCACGACCGAGGCGATCGTGTCCATGATCTGGCCCTTGTCGCGCGTACTCACCCCGCTCGTGGGCTCGTCGAGGAATAGTAGCTTGGGCCGCAGCGCATAGGCGAGCGCTACGTCGAGCAGCTTGCGCTCGCCTTGCGCAAGACCGCGCGCAAGCTCGTTGCGCTTGCCGGCGAGCCCGAATTGGTTGAGCACCGCGTCGGCTTCCCGCGTCACCTCGCTGTCGCGGCGGGCGAGCGCCGCAATGTTGCGGGTCTTGCCTTCGCGGGAAAAGATCGCCAGCGCGACGTTGTCGAAGGCGGTGAGGTCGTCGAACAGATTCACGAGCTGGAAGCTGCGCGCAATTCCTGCCTTGACGCGCTGGGTCACCGATGCGTTGCTGACGTCCTCGCCCTGGAAGATGATTTTTCCGGAATCGGCGCTGTAATATGCGCTCACGACGTTGCAGAACGAGGTCTTGCCGGCACCATTGGGGCCGACCAGCGAAATGAACTCGCCCTCCTCGATGGTCAGATTGACGTCGTCGACAGCATGCGTATCGCCGAAGTACTTCTTGAGATGGACCGTCTCGAGGAGGCTCATGAGGTCCCCCTGGTAAACCTGGCGGCAAGGCGCGCGGCTGTCCCCACGATGCCCGACGGCAGCGCTAACACCAGGACCACGAGCACCACGCCGAGCAGGAGCTGCCAATATTCCGTGCTCGCGACCGCATAGGTCTTGAGATAGTTGAACACCACGGCGCCGACGATCGGCCCGGTGAACGTCCGAAACCCGCCGAGCACGCTCATGAACACGATCTCGCCGGAGAACGGCCAATAAAGGATGTCGGGCGTGGTCAGTCCGTTGAGCGGAACCCAGAGGACACCGGCCAGGCCCGTGAACGCGCCCGATATGACGAAGGCGATCCAGCGGTAGCGCCGCACTGATATGCCGACGAAGCTCGCGCGCGTCTCGTTGTCGCGAATTGCCTGCAGCGCTTTGCCGAACGGCGAATGCACGACGACCCACATGATGACCGTCGCCAACGCGAACAGTCCAAGTACATAATAATAGTAGGCGAAAACGAAGCGTTGGAACGAGCCGGGGCCGGCGAAGTTGACGAGACCGCCGAGCAGCGTGAGCTTGGCAGAGGCGACGCGGATGCCGTCGGTGCCGCCGGTCACCCAGAAGAACTTGAAGGCAAGGCTCCACAACACCTGCGACAATGCCAGTGTCAGGATGCTGAAGAAGATGCGCGTGTGCCGTACGCACACGAACCCGAACAGCGCGGAGATGAGCAGCGTGCCCAGGAGCCCGCCGACGATGCAGAGCTCCATGGATTGCGCGCCGAGGTCGCGTACGATGAACGCAACCGTATAGGCGCCGGCGCCGAAATAGGCAGAATGGCCGAACGACAAGAGTCCGGTATAGCCGAGCAGCAGATTGAAGCCGAGCGCCGCGATGGCCATGATCAGGCCGTAGGTGAGCAGCACCGTCTGGTAGGGATCGACCAAACTCGGCAGCATCGCGAGCACAAGGAGTATTGCGAGCGCGACCACAGCCGGCCGCCAAGCAGACGGGCCAGTGCTCGTGATCGCGCCTTTTTTTGCGACGGCGAGGCTCATCGTCATGCCCTCCCAAACAGTCCGGTCGGGCGAATGAGCAGGACCGCGGTCGCGATCAGGTAGAGCACGGCAAGCTCGATCTCAGGGAAGAACTGGATGCCGGCGGTGCGGACGAGGCCGACGATCAGTGCACCGACCAGTGCGCCTTCGAGGCTCCCGAGCCCACCGATCACCACGACAACGAACGCCAAGATGAGGGCCTCAATGCCCATGCCGAGCACGGCGGCCTGCGCCGGCACCACGACCGCGCCGCCCAACCCTGCCATGAAGCAGCCGATGGCGAAGGCTTGCACGTAGACACGGCTGACATTGATCCCGAGCGCTGCGGCCATGCGCCGATCCTGCGAAGTGGCGCGCAGGATGACGCCGAACTTGGTACGGTAGATGAACCACCACAGGCCGAGAGCGGCGATCAGCCCAATGGCGATGACGAACAGGTTGTAGGTCGGATAGAGCAGCCGGCCGATCGGGATGCTGCCCATGTGATCCATGATCGATCCGGCGGTGAGTGGCGTACCGCCGAACAGGAACTTCATGGCGTCTTCGAGGATCATGAGCAGGCCGAACGTGATCAGCAAATGGTACTCCTCCGGCCGTCGGTAGAGCGGACGCAGCAGCGTGGGCTCGATCACCGCGCCCACGACCGCGATCGCGACGGCGCCGACGGGCAGCAGGAGCAGGAGGCCGGCAAGGCCGAGCGTACCGCTCGCCGCATGGCCGACCGCCCCGCCGACGACCCAGGCCGAGACGTAGGCACCGAGCGCATAGAGCGTCCCATGGGCGAGATTGACGATACGCATGACGCCATAGATGAGGCTCAGGCCCGCGGCGATCAGAAACAAAACCGCCGCGTAGAAGAATGAATTGAGCAATTGGATGATGAAGATCGTCATCGTTCTTCCTCACGCGATCTGCGGCGTCTCAGATCTTCTCACGCGAACTGCGGCGCCTCGGATTTCCCTCCACTGTCTCAGTTGCTCCGAAAGTCCATGCGGCCGACGGTCGGATTGATCGTGTTGCCGTCGAGAAAGATAGCCGTGAAGACTCTGTAATTGGCTGCCGGGAGATTCGGCGGCAGCGACACGGCAAAGCGTCCGTCGCCTTCCCGGCTCGCGCCCCCGGCTGCGACCACCATGCCATTCTCGCCGAGGAGAACGTACCGTGCCACCGGCCGGATCGGCAGCATCTCGCGCAGCGTGTCGCGCTTGAGCGACACGCGAACGATGCGGCGATCGCGCTGCTGCTTGAGCGCGATCTCGGCGTCGGCCGTCACCAGAATGCGATTGCCGATGTGCTCGACCCGCGTCACGAACGCCTTGGCTGGATAGGCATAGAAGTCGAACGTGCCAAGGCCAACCGGATAGGTGAACTCGCGAATGACGTCGAACGTGTAGACGTCAGGCGAGAAGCTCCTGAGCCGGTAGGGACCATTGGTCACGAGCAAGTGGTTGTTGGCTTCGACGAATTGATCGAGCGCCTGCCAGCGTGCGGTCGCGGCTTGCGCGTTCACCAGGCTTTCGAGCGCCGCCGGTCGGTAGCCGGCCGTGGCGAATTCCTTGATCAACGCGCGCAGCTTGTCGCGCTGTGCAGGATCGCGCGCGAGGTCGAGCCACGGCAAATTGCGCCGCTTGGCCTCGCTTTGCGAGAAGGCCGCGATCTCGCGCTCGACGGCGGCTTCCATCAGCGCCAGCACGTGCCACGGCACCGAGCTCCACGGCGGCGCCACCAGCGCATCCTCATGCTCGTCGGTCGGGATGGCGTCGACATAAACCTCCACGATTGGCGAGCGATAGGTGAAGACGAGATCAGCGATCGGGAGCTTCGATTCCTCCACGCCAATGACGCGGACACCCCTGAGGCGGTCCCGCATCAGGCTGGTCGCGGCGGAAACCTCGGCATCGAAGGTCGCGGCGGCCGGCGAGCTACCCCATCGGTGCGCAAAGGCGTAAGGGTAGATCAGGTCGGCGGTCTCCATTTCGCTGCCGTCCTGGAATGACGATGCCAGGACGCGGTAGACGACTTTGGTCATCGCGCTCCCGCCAACGCCGATCGGAACGAGCCGGCCGGTGCCGGGCTCCGGCACCAGGGCATCGGCGGGGACACGGATGGATTGCAGCGTCGATTGCTCCGTAGGCCGAACCTCCGCGCGATTTGGGGCCCACAGACTGTTGTACGGGACGGCTAAAAACGCATCGTCGCCGACGATCGCCCACACCAGCCGGCCGGGCGCGTCCGTGAACCCCGCAACCGGGTTCCAGGCTGCAGTTGCGCGGATGTCGATGCCCAGTCGGAGCCAGCCGTTCCACGGCAGATCCTTGAGCTTGAGCGTGCGCAGGACGACGGCTGAGTTGAATCCGAACTGCGAGTCGACCGCTATATTCTCGATCCCGTTGGAGAAGTCGTCGGTATAGAACTCGCGCCGGAGCCGATAGCCAATCACCGCGCGGTCGCAACCGCGGGTCAGCTCCGTTATCAGGTCGCGTGCGATGTTGAGCCGCTCGGCCGGGTCTCTGTAATCCGCTTCGACAAGCCGCCTATAGAGTTCGTCGGCGTGTTTACGCTCGGCCGCGCCGCTGACGGTGGGCTGCAGCAGGTGATAGGCTTGGAACCAGCCCTCCTTGACCCAGGGCGGTGCTGGCCAGGCATTAAAGCCGACATTGGCGGCGCGCAGCACCTCGTTGACGGCAACGTCTTCGAAGCGGATGTCCCAATCTGTCGGATGAAGCGCGAGTCGGTGAAGCACCATGTCCTCGCTGCCGGCGTTTTGCGCGCGCACGGTCACCGGGACACCCGCGTCTGCGGCAGCCAACACGGAGGGCTTCGTGTCTGCGTCGCGATCCGCGTGACCGATGTAGTCCGCATGATACGGCGTGATCGGGTAGCGGTGCGGAACCACGTCCGGATGCGACACCAGAGCATTCGCGGCATTTTCGATCGCGCGACAGCGCGCTTCACGCCCCTGCGCGCGCTGTGGATTGACGCTCACGGTGATGAATGAGCGCAGTGAAACGACTGACTTGAGGTACGACGGCATCTCTCCCGAAAACTGCGGGATGGCGCCGAGATAGGCGTGCAGCGGATCCTTGGCATTGCTGAATTCTCGGGCCGCCGCTCCGGGATCGAGCGGCTCGATGCGGATTTCCTGCGGGTAGAACGAGGGATAGTACGGCACCTCATGCCCGGCCTTCGCCGCCGGCGCAGTGGCGCAAAGCAGCGTCGCTGCGAGCGTGCCGCTTTGCATGAGGGATCTCCGCACGGACATCACGACCCTCGAGGCAACGCCGGCCCTGCAACAAACCGACCACGCCCTCGCGGAACGAGGGCATGGTTGGTTGATGGGCGAGCTTCAGGCCACCTCCTGTGGCCAGGTCTCCTTGATCCAATTGTAGGTCGACGTCGGATCGTTGTGCGAGGTGCCCGGCTTCGGCCAGTTCGGCGGCGCGGTGATGTTGCGGATCGGGATCGTGATCATCCTGCCCGGATCGAGGATCTGGAACGGGTACTCGGCCACGTTCTTGCTGAACCCGGTCACCGCGTCCTTGTAGCCCTGGTGATTGTCGGGCCGGATGTAGAGATAGCCCGCCGCGGTCTCGAAATACATGCCTTCGAGCTGGCTGATGATCGCCTCTTCGTCCGGCCAGCCGCCGACGAGCGCGTTCGCTTTCTCGACCGCCGTCCGGTACATATGAAGCGTGTGGTACGCGCCATCCGACTGGAAGTTCGGATACTCGTTCCAGCGCTTGAAATACTTCTCCACGAAGGTCTTGTTGGCCGGCCAGCGATTTCCCGGCGGGAAGGTAAAGTAGTAATTGGAGTGGACACCAGCGATGACACCTTCCGGGTGATCCTTGCCGATGGCGTGCGGCGCGACGCCGAAGGCGATCGTGCTGGCGAACTTGGCATTGTTGAACATGCCGTAGCGCAGCGCTTGTTTGTAGAGCGCCACATAGTCGCCGCCCCACACCGACGACATGATCAGGTCGGGATTCGAGGAGATCGTCTTTGTGATGTGCGCCGTGAAGTCGGTTGTGCCGAGCTTCGGCCAAGCTTCCGATACGACCTCGGCGCCGGGCACCATCTTCTTGTAGGCGATCATGAAGTGGTCGAACGCGTTGCGGCCGTAAGAGTAGTCGGGATGGATGTGGGCGATCTTCTTTGCGGTCGGCCAAGTCTGCGCCGCCGCGACCGCACAGGTCACGCCGTCGGCCGACTGGATGTTGGTGATGCGGAACGCGAACTTCGGGTTCGGCACCGCCTTGTCCCACAAGAAGTCGGTGCAGCCGTCGACAAAGATCGTGAGCACACCGAGCTCCTCGGCGACCGGTCCGAGCGCGGGGGTATTGCCGCTCGATATGACGCCGGTGAACATGTCGATCTTCTCGGAGAGCTTCATGCGGCGAAGCTCTTTCACGTTGGCGTCGGTGCCGGCGTTCTCGTCCGCCGTGATGGTCTCGATCTTGCGCTTGCCGAGAATGCCGCCCTGCGCGTTGATCTCCTCGGCGGCCAGGATGTGGCCCTTGAGCGAGGGCTCACCGAGCACGGCCCCGGGGCCGGTGAGGTAGGTCATGTGACCGAACTTGAGCGGGGTGGAGGGAATATTTCCCTTGGGTGGCCTGGCGACCTGCGCCAAGGCCGGAGCAATCGCCGGCACCGAAGTTGCCGCGGCGGCCCCTACCGTGATACCAAGACTATTCAGGAAATTTCTGCGGTTCAGCTGCTGCTGCGTCATGGATCGTCCTCCCTTTCGAGGGTCGGGGGCGAACGCTCCGCCACGCTCGGAGCACGCACCTCCGGCCTTTCGTGGCTTATTGCAACATCTTAGGCCCGCGGGGCCTCCGAGTAAATTAACTTCGGTCGATTCCGAGCGCGATCGGCTGTCCATCCAGGTTTGTGGGCAAGGTCGTGCGGACAACGAATTACGTCCGTATTGAGCCAGCGTCAGGTCCGGACCGGCA
>WNFP01014089.1_pt1 | contig 12531 bp, 13 predicted proteins | sample 5400201 | NCBI WGS metagenome assembly WNFP01 (sample SAMN13153355, study PRJNA577476) | soil metagenome | isolation source: 115 cm saprolite under Madrone tree | place: USA:California | collected 2016-06-14
GGTCTTCGAGAGCAAAAATCGCCGTCACCGGACAGACCGGGACGCAGGCGCCGCAATCGATGCATTCGACCGGACTGATGTAGAGCTGTTTCTCCGCTTCAAAACCCGGTTCGTCCTTGCGCGGGTGGATGCAGTCCACCGGACAGACATCCACGCAGGCGGAGTCCTTTGTTCCGATGCACGGCTCGGCAATCACGTATGCCATTCACGATCTCCTTCGTTGGGACAGCGGCCCGGCGGCTCTTTTGAGAAATCAGCGCGACCGGTGAATTTTTCCTTATACCACGTCTCTACCGCTGCCAACAAGCGACACATTTGCATTGTACGCGGCGGGGATGGGATTCTCAACTTGGACAGGTGCGGTAGAATGAAGCGGAAGGACTTTCCAATGCGCATACGGGCCACTTTTGTGGCACTCACTTTTCTGGCTGCTGCGGGCTCACTTGCCGCACCGCAGGCCAAACCGCCGCGCGACCCGGAAGTGATTGACGCGCAGGGGTACCAGAAAATACTCGAACAATACCGCGGAAAGAGCGTGTTGGTAACGTTTTGGGCGACGTGGTGCGAGCCGTGCCGTGACGAATACCCGATGCTGAACGAGCTGGCAAAGCAGTATGCGCCGCAAGGCTTGCACGTCGTGGGGATCAACCTGGACGACGATGGCGACATCATCCTGATGCGGCGATTCTTGACGCGATACAAACCCGTCTTCCCGAACTACCGCAAGAGAAAGGGAGACGAAGGGGCGTTCAATCAATCCGTCCTTCCGGGATGGAACGGAGCGCTCCCGGCCACGTTCTTTTACGGCAAGGATGGGCGCCAGGCCGGCCATGTGCTTGGCGAAGGCAACCGCGCAACGTACGAGGCCGCGATACGCGCGCTGCTCTCGTCCGGGACGGGCGGGAGTGCGACGCCGCAGACAAAATAATTTTTCAATATGCCAGAAAATGCTCTTCGGAGGCCCGGATGATCGATACCAAGGGCAATCGGATTACCTATTTCGGCCACAGCACATTTTCCCTGACGACGCCGTCCGGCCAGGTGGCGCTGATCGATCCGTGGGTGATGACCAATCCAGCTTGCCCTGCGCCGCTGAAGAAGGGCGTGCCGCGACTGGACGCAATCTTTCTCACCCACGCTCACACGGACCACATGGGCGATTTACTGGCGCTCGCAAAGCAGCATCGGCCGAAGATCGCCGCCATCTTCGAAACATGCTTGTGGATCGAGAGCAAAGGATTCGTCGAAGAAACCTGCCCGATGGGCAAGGGTGGCTCGCAGAAAGTGGGCGAGTTTGAAGTGACCATGACGAACGCGTTTCATTCGAACTCCATCGACGAAAACGGAGTGCGGCACTACGGTGGAGAGCCTGCAGGATACATCGTTCGAATGCCGGGAGGCTTCAGTTTGTATCACGCCGGCGACACGGCGGCTTTTGGCGACATGAAACTGATTGGAGAGCTGTACAAGCCCGATTTGGCGCTGCTGCCGATCGGCGACCGCTTCACCATGGGCCCGCGCGAGGCGGCGTACGCCATCCGGCTGCTCGGCGTGAAGCACGTCGTGCCAATGCACTACGCTACGTTTCCGTTTTTGACCGGTACAGTGGAAGAATTGCGAAACGAGACGAAGAAGATCAAAGGGCTCACGATTCTCGCGCTGAAACCCGGAGAAAGCCTATGATTCGCAGTGAGAACTTGCGCAGTGGTTACATTCAGGATGACGTCGAGCAGTATCTCTACGAATTGCTCCCGGAGCGCGACGCGGTTGTGCGCGAGATGGAAGACTACGCCGAGCAAAATCGGATACCGATTATCGGGCCTGCGGTAGCCCGGCTGCTTTCCCTACTAGTGCAAATCTCAGGCGCGAAACGAATTTTCGAAATGGGATCTGCAATTGGTTATTCGACGATCTGGTTAGCGCGGGCGGCGGGCCCGAGGGCAAGAGTGTTTTACACGGACGGAGACCCGGAGAAGGCACGGCGCGCGCAGGAGAATTTTCGCCGGGCAGGAGTAACGAAGCGCATCCATGTGCAAATAGGTGACGCGCTCGAGCTAGTGAAGAAAGCGCCGGGAAAGTTCGACCTGATTTTCAACGATGTTGACAAGCATCAATATCCCGCGGCTATAAAGGCGGCACTGCCAAAACTACGACGAGGCGGCCTGTTCATCACGGACAACACGCTGTGGTCCGGCAAGGCCGCGCGACCGGCAGCGCCAGAGGATAAGCACACCCTCGGCGTGCAGGAATTCAACCGGCTTGTCTATGCCTCGAAGGAGCTCTATCCCGTTCTTATACCGCTCCGCGATGGCGTGACAGTCTGCCGCAAAAATTGACCGAAAATACTTTTCACGCCTGCCGCGCCGGATTGCCTATTTGTGGCTCACGCCGGGGATTGCGTCTGTTGAGGTCCTTCGCTCCGCTCAGGATGACAGACGTAGCAGTTTATTCTGCTGAATAAGACCACGCCGTCGTGAGAAGGTCAGCTAGGAGCGGAGAAAATTGCGCAAGAGGAAGCCCAGGTTAGCGGGGCGCTCGGCAAGGCGGCGCATGAAATAGGGGAACCAATCTTTTCCGTAAGGGATGTAAATACGCAGCCGGTAACCATCCTTCACCAGTCGGCGCTGCAAATCGGTGCGGATGCCGTACAGCATCTGAAATTCAAAATCGTCCTTGGAAATTTGTTTGGCAGCGGCAAAGCGGATCGTTTCCGCGATCATGCGCGGGTCGTGGGTGGCAATAGCGTGGTAAAACCCGCTGGACAAAAGGAGCTGGATCAGGTGGATGTAATTAAAGTCCACGTCTTTCTTATGAGGGTACGCGACGTCCGCAGATTCCTTGTAGGCGCCCTTGCAAAGACGGATGCGGCATCCGTAGGCCAGCAAATCCTGGACATCGGTTTCGCTGCGATACAGGTAAGACTGAATCACGGCTCCGATGGCGGGATTCCGCGCGCGCACGCGTTTCACCAGTTCGATCGTGCGGTAGGTGTAGGCTGATCCCTCCATGTCGACGCGGAGGAAATTGTCGTACCTCGCGGCGAACTCCACGATGGAAACAACGAGACCCTGGCAGAAATCGGCATTGAGGTCGAGGCCGAGCTGCGTCAATTTGCAAGAGACATTGGCGTGGAGGTTTTCTCTGGCGATGCGCTCGAAAATTTCGAGATAGGAATCGCGCGCGCGCTGCGCGTCCGCGGTGGTGGCAACGTTTTCGCCGAGATAATCAAGGCTGGCAAGCATTCCGGCGTCGTTGCAGGCACGCGCGGCCGCGATGGCCTGGTCGAGAGTCTCGCCGGCGACGAAACGCTGTGCCATGCCGCGGGTGGTGGAATTGGATGTGACCCAGTGAGCGAAGCGGGCACTTTCCGACAGCTTGAGGAGGGTCGCGCGGAGCATGCGTCTATGATTATGCCCGTCTGTAGGGCAGGCTTCTACTGGGTGTGTTCTTCCAGGAACTTTTCCGCATCCATGGCGGCCATGCAGCCGGAGGCGGCGGCGGTGACAGCCTGGCGGTAGCGGTGGTCCTGTACATCGCCGGCAATGAAAACGCCCGGAATGGAAGTTAGGCTACCGTGTTTCGCGATTAAATAGCCGTTGGAATCCATTTCGAGCTTACCTTTGAAGGTCGTGGTGTTTGGGTCGTGGCCGATGGTCACGAACACGCCATCAAGGGGAATGTTGAGAGTCTCGTTTGTCCCCGGATTGCGTACGCGCACGCCTTCCACGTGTCCCTTGGGAGCGAGGATCTGATCGACAACAGCGGGAATGACGAATTCGATTTTTGGATTAGCCTTCGCGCGGTCGATCATGATCTTCGAAGCGCGGAATTCGGGGCGCCGGTGAATCAGATATACTCTGCTCGCGTAGCGCGACAAAAAGTTGGCCTCTTCCATCGCGGAATCGCCGCCGCCAACTACTGCAATGGGCTTGCCACGGAAGAAATAGCCGTCGCAGGTAGCGCAGGTGGATACGCCATGGCCGATCAGCTCGCGCTCGCCGGGAAGGCCAAGCAGCCGCGCGGACGCTCCCGCAGCCACGATCAATGCCTTGGCTTCGTAGGTTTCTTTTCCAGCGATGATTTTGAAGGGCCGGCGGCTCAGATCCACTTCCGTCACTGCGCCGGCCCTAAATTCCGCGCCGAACTTTTGCGCTTGCTTGCGCATGTTCTCGATAAGCTCGGGCCCCATAATGCCATCCGGGAAGCCGGGATAATTTTCCACATGGGTGGTCAACGAAAGCTGGCCGCCGGGCTCATGGCCGTCTAGCACAAGGGGTTTCAAATTGGCGCGTCCGGCATAGATCGCGGCCGTAAGGCCCGCGCAGCCGCTCCCGATGATGATGACGTCGTGCATTTGCATATTCTCCCGCTATTAGATTCCCGACTGCGCCTGGCGGATACAAGAGAGTGCGATATTGTAGCATTCTCCTGCAAATCACTCGGATTTCGGTGAAGGCGCTGCGTGTGCTTCTGATTTCGTTCCAAGGGAAAGCGCAGGGGCCAAATTGGAGTCGAAACGATCGAGGCACGGATTGACCGCGCAGAGATAGCGGCGCTAGAGTGTCGGAGAAACCGCAATCATACGAGGAGAAAAGCAATGGACCCGCGCTATCCGATTGGGAAATACGAGCCGCCCAAGGATGTGACCTCAGCAATGCGACAGCAGGCGATTGCCTCGATAGCGGAAACTCCGGCAAGACTTCGCGACGCCGTGAAGGGTTTGAACGACGCGCAGCTCGACACGCCGTACCGTGCCGGTGGCTGGACGGTTCGTCAGGTCGTCCACCACGTTCCGGACAGCCACTTGAATGCCTACGTTCGATTGAAGCTGGCGCTCACTGAGGAAAAGCCAACAATCAAGCCTTATGAGGAGGCCGCATGGGCCGAACTGGCGGACTCGAAAGCCGCGCCGATTGAGGTATCCCAGAGTTTGTTGGACTCGTTGCATGCTCGCTGGGACCGGCTGTGGCGATCCTTGAAACCCGAAGATTTTGCGAGAATCCTCGTGCACCCCGACTATGGAGAGCGCAACGTGGACTGGCTGCTCTTTCTCTATGAATGGCATGGCCGGCACCATACGGCGCACATCACGGAGCTGCGCAAGCAAAAGAGCTGGTAGGCTCTGTCGTACAGCCAGCCAAGTGGCGCGGGCTGTGCCGCCTCGTGTACGATGTTTCGACGCACAGGGAGATCGCATGAGCCGAGCCGCAGGAACTTACGCCATTTTTGAAACTTCGCAGGGCGATATTGTGATGCGCCTGCTCGAAAAAGAAGCCCCGAAGACCGTAGAAAATTTCATCGGACTGGCCGAGGGCACGAAGGAATTTACGGACGAGATGACCGGCAAAAAAATGAAAAAGAATTACTATGACGGGCTGACGTTTCACCGCGTGATTCCCCAATTCATGATCCAGGGTGGCTGCCCGCGCGGAGATGGCCGTGGAGGCCCCGGCTATACCTTTCCCGACGAGTTCCACCCTTCGCTCAAGCATTCGAAGGCAGGTAAGCTTTCGATGGCGAACTCAGGGCCGGGGACAAACGGCAGCCAGTTTTTTATCACCGTGGCGCCGACGCCCTGGCTGGACAATAAGCACACCATCTTCGGCGAGATCGTCGAAGGCCAGGACGTTGCGGACAAGATTTCGAAGTTACCGCGCGATGGGAATGACCGGCCGCGCACGCCGGTGACGCTGCACAAGGTGCGCATCGAGCGCATCGCCTAAACTGAAGAGAAGGCCGTGGTCACGCCCGAGCGGATGTTGCGCCTGATCATCGAGACGATCTTTGTGTGGCTGGGCGGCTTGGTCGCATGGCTTGGCTGGACCGGCCACATCTTCTTCGACCGCAGAAAGATCAGCTGGGTGGTGTTGAGCTCGGCCCTCATTCTCTGGGGCTTGCGGGCGCTTTATAAACCAAACAAGTCGTGGACGCGGTGGGAAAACTGGACACGCGGCCTTTCGCTCACGCTGCTGGGTCTGGTGATGCTGGCAATCTCGCGCGTGCCGTTCGCGTGGGTCGGCCCGCTGCTGGCGGCAGCCGGTGCGCTACTCATGCTGCGGGGGATTGTCGGCTCGGTGCTCATCCTCCGGCCACGCTGAGCGTTCCTTGGCAGGCGCCCGCCCGCGTCACGATGTGGGCGATTTTTTCTTTTTCAGATTGGATTCGAGGTGCGCGCGGAGGCGGGCAACGACCGCATCTTCTTGCCCCTCATCGAGCTCTTTCTTGACTTCTTCCAGCGCGAAGTGCACGACGTCGTGGTGGTGCAACTCTTGGGGGGCCAGAGCTTCGCTGAAGCGCAGCCACAAGCGGTGCAAGAGATTCACTTCATTAGCAGTCAGGTTGGGCGCGTGCGGCCCGAGGACTTCTTTCGCTGATTGCCCCAAGACAATCGTGCTGGATTGCAGCGACGTTGCGGCGCGCAGGATACCGTCCCAAAGATCATTGGCCGCGACAACCGCCAGTCGGATCGACTTGCCTCGCTTTTCGGCCATGGACAGAGCTTGGGAAAAGAGATGCTGTTCGATGCCGCCGAAGAGCTGGTCGGCTTCGAGCTCATTTTCGCCCGAACCCGAGCGCCGCAGCAGCCGCACATGCAAAACAACGACATCCCGGCGACCCGGCTTGATGCGATCGAGAACATTCCCTAAGTGGTAGAGATGGTAATGGTTGCTGACGGGAACGAGGATGTTGCCCGGCCGAGCGCCAACGGCCTCCGGAGTCAGCTCTCCCTCCAGTTCAAGATTGAACTGGTCCATCTCGACATGTGCGATGCCTCCCCGATGAGTGCGGCGCTCAGAGATTGTGAATACGATGTAGAGCAGGATCGAGAAGACACCGCCGGCCACGGTGGCAATCGGCTTGGTGAAGAGGTTAACGACGGCGATAAGGAAAAGCGTAAGAGTGATCAAGCCAAGCCCGACGGGAATCTGAACCCCGCGAATATAGAAGTTGAGCGGCACCTGAAAATCGCGCGGTCCCGGCTTGGTGTACCGCAACACGAGCACCGCCAATCCATTCATGGTGAAACTCCAGATGACACCGAACGCGTAGAGGTTCGCCAGGAAGGTGACATCGCCACGACTGATGAAGATGGTCAGTATCTGCAAGCCCACGACGACATTAATGATTCGGTAGCTCGTGCCGAACCGGGGGTGAGGCTGGCGGAACCATTCGCTGAGAACGCCATCTTCGGAGACTCGATTGAGCACGCCATTGGAACCCACGATGGCCGTGTTGACTGCTCCGGCCAAGATGAGCGTGCCCACGACAACGACAAAACCGTGAAAAATAAGGCGCGCAAGGAACGGCCCTTCCAAGCTCATTGCCAGGCCGCCGATCAGGTTTTGCAGAAAACCCTGCCGGATATCGTCGGGAATGATCATTACTGCGAAGAAAGAAACCAGTGAGGTGAAAACCAGGCTGTAGATGAAAATGACCAGCCCGGCCTTCTTTAGATTGGGAAGCTTGGGGCTTTCGATTTCTCGATATACCTGCGCGAGTGATTCCTCGCCGCTCATGGCTAGGACCGAATGCCCCAGGGCGATAAAGATGGCCACGATACCAAACATGTGAGGAAGGCTGCTATGGGCGAGCCAACCGAGCGCATTAGCTCCCAGCTTGAGATTTCGCGGGTGAGGAAGCGGCGGAAGCACAGAATGTCTCACGCTAATGGTGTAGGAACACCAAATAATCAGTATCACCACCATAACGGTGACAAGCTTCATGATGTGAAGCGCTTTTTCGCTGGAGTCCGGAATTCCCTTGGTGTTTTGCCACCAGAAATAGAGAGTTACCGCGATCGCAAATCCAGTCGCAATGCGGTCGATAGAAAGCGTGGAAAAGGGACCGCTGAGGTGGGCCTGCTGAGAGAGATCGCTGAGAAGGCCGCCGAGGTATTGCCCTGCGGACGCGCCGCTGATCGGTCCCGTCAAAATGTAGTCAAACATCAACGCGGAGACGCTGAATTTCGCAAGCGTCCCGCCAAGCGATTGCTTCACTGCACGGTAGACTCCACCGCGCACAAACATGCTGCAGCTTTCTACATAGACCGCCCGGACGGCATAGGAGAACAGCATGATCGCGAGGATGAACCACGGTGCGGTCTTGCCGATGTAGCCTTCGGCTTCACCGCCGGCGTAATACGCCGAGGAAGCGAGGTCGTTCAGAACAATGGCGGCGGCCCGCCAGAAGGAGATGAATGTCAGTAGTGCGGTAGTGGCAACGATGACGCGCGGAATCGCGTTGCCGCGGCCGCCTGCGGCAGCAGCGCCATTTAGAGTCGTGCTCATTTATGGGTGTCGGTAAATTGCAGGCTAAAATGCTCGCATTTTTGGTCTGGGATGTCTAGCAAACTGGGAATCCTGAAGCGATTTAGCCCGCGGCGCGGAAGGCTTTGGCGCATTCGGCGCAGGGGCAGATGCTGCGGAGGTGGTCGTAGCTGTAGATGCCGGTGGAATGGCCGTCGCTGAAGCTGATTTGCACGGCGTAATTGCCCATCACGGCGGCCGACTTTGCGCGGGGCTTGGGCTTGAACATGGGTAGAACGGTTGACGGGGCGGAGGAGGCCGCCGCAAACGCCTGGTTCTTGCCGCGCTCATCGTTGCAGGTGGCGCAGGGACACTCTTCGCGCAAATAGGTGAAGTCGTAGTGGCTCTCGTGGCCGTCGGCCCAGGTGATGTCCACGCCCGCGCCGGTGGAGACGTGAACCTTCACGTTCACAGCTTTTTTCCGGGGATCAATGGGGATGGGCATGGGTGGGAATCGTCTCTAGCTCTTCGATTTGTTGTCGCAGCACTCTCCCGGGGGGATGGGATTGCCGTGCGGGCAGGTTGTGGGATGACCGAGAAATGAGCAGATACGCTGGTCCAGCTCGGGACTGATGATGTGTTCGAACTTGCAGGCTTGCTGATGTGCCTCAGATTCGTTGATGGAAAAGGTATCTTTGAAAAGGCGCTCGGCGAGACGATGACGGCGCACGACGTCGCGCGCGCGGCGGCTGCCGGTTTCCGTGAGCCGGACAGCCCCATCGCGGACTTCGACCAGATGCAAGTCGGTCAGCCGCTCGATGGTCCGTGTGGCATCGACCGTGACAGGTCCCTGAACGTCATCAACATGCGGTGTGCTCGTTTCTTCGCCGCCCACCCAGATTTGCTCGAGGAGATGATCAAAGCGAATTTCGTCATCCGTGGTGGTCCCCATTCCCGACTGAGAGGTGTCGAGAATCAGATGGCCATGGGCGAGCTCGATGCGGCGGTCGGCCTGCCGGGCGATATCCGGGTCGTGCGTGACCATCAAGATGGTGTGGCCCGCGTTGTGCAGTTGGCGGAAGATCTGGAGCACAATCGTTTCATTCGCTTCGTCAAGGTTGCCGGTGGGCTCGTCGGCGAGAATCAGCTTCGGCTGATTGATGAGAGCGCGCGCGATGGCCACGCGCTGCTGTTCGCCGCCCGAAAGCTGGGCAGGGAGATGCGTCAAGCGGTCTCCGAGCCCCACTCGACGCAACGCATCGGCGGCCTGCTGCTCGTCGGTGACGCTATGGAAATATTGCGCAAGCATGACGTTTTCCAGCGCCGTGAGATACGGCACAAGATGGAACTGCTGGAAGACGAAGCCGATTTTTTCGGCGCGATAGCGGACCAGCTCGCTCTCGCTGAGTTTCGCGAGCTCGATGCCATCAACGACGACGCGGCCGGAGGTTAGCGTGTCGAGGCCGCCGAGAATATTAATGAGCGTGGTTTTTCCCGAACCAGAGGGACCCATCAGGGCGATCCACTCGCCCGCCTGGACGCTGAAGTGAAGATCATCGAGCGCGCGCAGCGCGCCGTACTTCTTCACCAACGAATCGACGGCGACCTGGGACGTCACCTGCAGGCTCACGCTTCACCTCGAAAAACGGAAGTTGGGCGGATGCTCGCAAGCCGACGCAATGGAAACGCCCCGGCAATCGAGACAATTACGGTCAGTGCCACGGCCACAGGATACACAACCAGGCGGGGGCGCGCCGCCACGCCAAAGACGGCTTTGCCGAGTCCGATAGAGAGCGCCATTCCCACCGCGGCGCCGAGCAGACCGCCCGCGAGGCCGAGCAGCGAGGCCTCCACAAGGAAAAGCCGCAGAACGCGCCGCGAAGCGCCGCCGATGGCTTTCATCAGGCCAACATCGTTTCTGCGCTCCATCGCGACGTCGGTCATCGCCGCCATGACGCAGAGTCCGGTGAGCAGGAGCACAATCGCGACCGTCGCGCCCAAAACCCCGCTAATGCGGTCGTAAATCTTTGCTTCGGCTTCGGTGAATTGCCGGATGGGGCGCACGTCTGCTTCGGGAATTGCTTTAGCTAGTGCTGCGATATATCGACCAACAGATTCCGGCGTCCCTGGGACGCTGGCTTGAATCAAGCTGACTTGTCCTGGACGTTTCAGGAGACCTTGCACGGCAGGAAGCTCCAAAAAAACCTGGTTATCCTCAGGACCTCCAAAGCTTCGGATCGCAGAGACATCGCAAATGTCCGCTTTGTCACCGTACTTCAGCGCCAGCGTTGCTCCGGGATGGAGCTGAAGCTCCGAGGCCAGGTTTTGGCCAATTTCACACGTAGGAACATTGAGGAAATCCAGATTTTTGCCTTCAACCACGGTCGAAGGAGAGATTCTTTCGAGACCGTGAGCTATGAAATTGTCGCCAACGGCAATCGCAAAACCTGCCACGACCACCTTGGCGGATTTGTGAGACTTCGCGCCCGACTCCTTCGGGTCCAGAGCCCAGACGTCCACAATCCCGTACAAGAATTCTGCCCTGGTGACCGGATTCGCATCGCTTTCCACGGGTAATTGGTCGAACAGGTTCTGACCTATAGCTTTGGGTGAATCGGGCAGATTACTCGAACCGCGTGGTGCAACGATGACGTTTGCGCCGAGGGCGCGAAACTCGGTGGTGAGACGGCGCTTGGCGTCGACTTGCAAATTGAGGAGAGCGGCGGTGACAGCGGCACCCGCGCCCAGAGCAAGCAGAATGACGAACAGCCGGCCGCGATTGGATTCGAGGAGGCGCCGGATGATGCGCCAAAACATGGACCGATTCTTGGTCAGGAGGGCCGGCATCATTCGCCTCGCAGGATAGGCGCCGGCTCATAACGCGAAGCGCGGCGCAAAGGCACCGCGCTACCGAGGAGGGTGACCCCGGCGGCGAGACCGATGATGACCACGAGTATCAAAAGCGATGGCTCGGGCGCGCTGCCAAAGATTTTTTCACCGACCACTCGGGCGAGAAGAATGCCGAGCGCGTAGCCAATTCCCCCGCCGACAAACGCGAGGAGCAGCTGTTCCGCCGCAAGGAGAAAACCTACCGTGCCGGAGCCCGCGCCGAGCGCCTTCATCAGCCCGATTTCCATGCGGCGCTCGATGACGGAAGCCGCTGACGATGCACCAACCGCGAGCGCCGCCGCGAGAAGCGCTACGCAGGTCACCAGCCACAAAAGCATGCGCACGCGCGTGAGGATACGGCCCTCGCCTTCGGCCACGCGGCGAATCACGCGAACGTCAGCGCCGGGCAAGACCTGCTTTATGGAATACGCGATCGACGAAACATAAGGACTGCAAGACCAGCGCTCCAATTCATCAGGCTTCATCGTTTTTGGATCGCGGCGGCCAAAGTCGTCTTCCGGCTTGGTCAACGCGCTGACATAGAGTTGACGATATTGGCCAGGCTTACCAGAAAGCGTCTGCGCAATAGACAGCGGCACAATCACTGCATTCTCTTCTGAACCTCCGGACGAGAGAATTCCCGTGACCCGAAGCTTGGTCCAGTGGGTGTGATCCCCTCCGCTGACGTTCAATTCATCCCCAGCTTTCATTCCGTTCTTTTTCGCAAGAGCCGCGCCGACCACACAGTTGTTGGAATTTTCGACGAACCACTTCCCCGCGATGTCCCACCACGGATTTGTCTTCTGCACCCCAGTCACAAAGCTCCCGCCATCCGGCAAAGAGACGTTATGTTCCGACCAAGTTCCGATTAGGGTCACGTCATTTACGGCGCCCGGCGAGGACCAGGATTTCGATGCTGGCGACCATGCTTGCACGGTCACTTCGAGGATCGGCGCGAAGCCAACGATGTTGTTGCGCCAGAAGATGGTTTTTAGTTTGGGTAAGTCGGCCTCGGGAAGATAGGCGCCGGCGTTCACGGGGCGGTAGTCCACGCCGCCGATTTCGAGCGGCAGCGAATCGGCCTGCGGCGTGACGAGCAGATTTGCGCCCAGGCTGCGGAATTCGCGCGCGAGGCGGTCGCCTACATCCAACGAGACGCTCAGCGCCGCCGTGGCCACCGCCATGCCGAGCGCCAGCGCAGCCGTCGTCAGTAATTTCTGACGCGGACGCCGCGTAACCGAATCCGCAACAAGTCGTAAGAACATAGGGTTGAGCGCCGCGCTACTGCGGAACCTCGCGCGCAGCTTGCGTCAGGGAAGATACATCCAGCACGAGCTCGCCGCCATCCACGTGCGAAGAGATGCCAATCGGATTGCAGCCGCCCTGCTCGCCGATC
>WNFP01010000.1_pt1 | contig 12530 bp, 9 predicted proteins | sample 5400201 | NCBI WGS metagenome assembly WNFP01 (sample SAMN13153355, study PRJNA577476) | soil metagenome | isolation source: 115 cm saprolite under Madrone tree | place: USA:California | collected 2016-06-14
GGCAGCGGTCACGTTTTTAATCGGATGGACCTTCGTCGTCTTACTTGTCCAATTGCGGCAGGTTCCTACGACGATGCCGGTGACCGAGCTGTTTTACATCACACAATTTTTCTGGCTGATTCTTCTGTTGGCGACACCCGCGATAACGATGCGGGTGTTTGCGTTTGAAAAGTTCTCCGGCACTTTCGAGACGCTGATGACTGCGCCGGTGACAGATTTCCAGGTGGTGGTCGCCAAGTTCAGCGGCGCGATGCTGTTTTATTGTGTGATGTGGCTGCCGCTGTTGGGATGCATTTTGATTGTGCGCCATTATACCAACGACCCGGCTGCATTCGACGTCGGAGCAGTTGGCAGCACGTTTCTGGGGATTATCCTGCTGGGCTGCCTTTTCATTTCGGCCGGGTGTTGTGCTTCTGCGATGACCCGCAGCCAGGCGATCGCGGCGATGATCAGCCTGGCGTTCGGGGCGACGCTGTTCCTGCTCAGTTTTCTGGCGAGCCAGGCCAACGCAGATGGGTCGTTCATCGGGCAAATTCTGTCATTTTTCGCGCTGACGGATCAGATGCATGATTTTGCCCGAGGCGTGGTGGATACTCGGGCGGTCGTTCTGCTCGTCAGCTCCACGCTGTTTTTTTTGTTCCTGACTTTGCGGATTGTCGAAAGCCGCCGCTGGAAATAGCATGGCGTCCGGCGAATCCCATTCCAAACCGAGCTTCTCACGCTGGCGCAAGTGGAGCATTGGCCTCAACGTCGTCATGATTATTCTGGTCGTGTTGTCCGTGGTGGTAATGGTCAATTATCTGAGCCGCGATTATTTCACGCGCTTTCATTGGTCGACGACCAGCGAACACGAGTTATCACCGCTGACTTTGAAGATCCTGCATTCCCTGACGAATAAGGTCAAAATCACGCTTTATTACGATCGAAACGAGCCTTTCTACAGCACAGTGTCGTCGCTCTTAGGCCAATACAACACAGCCAATTCGCGAGTTTCGGTTGAAACTGTGGATTACGTGCGCGATGCCGGGGCCGCTCAGCGAGTCAAACTGCAATACAACCTGACATTCCCCAGCGCGACGAACCTTGTCATTTTCGATTGTGAAGGCAGAAAGAGAGTGCTGGATGGCAATGCGTTGACCTCATACACGTGGGAGCAAGTCCCCAACGAAAAGGACCGCGAGTTCCGCAAAAAGCCAACTGCCTTCGAGGGCGAAAGAATGTTCACAGACGCCATTTTCGCTGTCACATCGGCAAAGGAAATGAACGCCTATTTCTTGCAGGGGCATGGGGAACACTCCATTTCCAGTGACGAGACATTTGGATACCTGAAATTCGCAAGCATCGCCAAGCAGAATTCAATCCAGCCCATTCCGCTGTCGCTTCTTGGCACCAACTCAGTTCCGAGCGATTGTAATTGCTCGTCATCGCCGGACCAAAGGATGCAATCCCCGAAATCGAATTGGAGAAGATTGATCAATACCTCAACCAGGGTGGACGTCTGCTCGCATTATTCAATGCTGGCTCGATCAGCCGCGAAACCGGCGGCGAGAAAACCGGTTTGGATAAAATCATCGAGAAATGGGGTGTGGAAATTGGAAATGATATTATTCAGGACCCTGATCGTCAGGTCAGTCCGAGCGGACAGGACATGCTCGTAACCGATTTCAACCCAAAGCAACCGCTCGTAAACCCACTCCTGGATTCCGGTCTCTTCGTCGTCCGGCCTCGTTCGGTAGGCAAAAAGAAATCCACTCCGCAAACCGCTGACGCTCCGCACGTCGAGGAATTGGCTTTTACCGGCCCGAATGCCAGGGCTGGCACGCGAGCGCCGCAACGTTTTCCCCTCATGGTGGCCGTAGAAAAAGGCGCAATAAAGGGAGTGATTACTGAGCGTGGCTCGACCCGGATCGTTGTGGCTGGTGATTCTTTTTTCCTCGCTAACGCGTGGATCGTCTCCGCCGCCAATCGCGATTTTGCTGGTTATGCACTCAATTGGTTGTTGGAACGCACGCAATTGCTCGAAGGCCTCGGCCCTCGCTCGATTGTGGAGTATCGCATCGTGATGTCCCAGGGCCAATTGCAACGCGTGCAATGGATGTTGCTCGCAGGAATTCCAGGCAGCGCGTTGTTGTTAGGCGGCCTCGTCTGGTTGAGGCGCAGAAGGTGATGAAGCCGATCGAATCCCGCTCTCGCCCTTCCGCCCCATGACCTCAAGAGCCAATTGGTTTTGGATCAGCGCAGCGGCGGCACTTTTTGCCTTTATCTTTTTTTACCAGCGTCACTCCCACAAATCCCCAACGGGACCGGTCAGACTTCTGGCCAATTTCAAGACCGCCGATGTCATCAGCGTCCAGGTCCGTCCTGAGGGACAATTGGAAATTCGCGCGGAACGCACGAATGGCATTTGGATGTTGACCCAACCGCTTCCCTATCCGGCCGAAGCTGCGATTGTGGAGAGCCTGCTCATCGTTCTCGAGCGACTGACCCCGGCGACTTACATAACTCGCCGCGAACTGGCGGCGCGACCCAAGGCCGAGGAGGAATATGGCTTCGGCTCGCCGCAAGCGACCGTCATCGTCTGGCGAGGGGAGCACCGTTCCATCTTGTTCGTTGGCGCAAAGACGGCACCCGGTGACCAGGTCTTTGTGCAAGTCGTTGGTGATGAAGGCGCCTATGTGGTGGACGCCGATTTGCTGAAATTTATTCCTCGCAAAGCGGATGATTGGCGGAACCGAACTTTGTTGGATGCCAAGCTGCTGGCGTTTGATCGCGTCGTCGTTACCAATGGCCCCAAATCATTCGAACTTGAACACCAGCGGGAGAACAGCCTTTGGCGCGTCGTGACTCCGGACTTTCCGGCGCGGGCTGACAATACGACTGTTGAAGAAATGCTGCAGAGCCTTGAGCCTCTTCGTGTACACCAGTTTGTAACGGACGATCCAAAGGCTGATCTGGAAAGCTTTGGTTTGCAGCCACCCGCTTTGACGGTGGCGCTTGCGCAAGGCACAAACTGTCTTGCCACTCTGCAATTCGGCAAGCTCGCGACCAACAATCCCAACCAATACTACGCTCGACGCGTCGGGAACAGCACGATCGTCACTGTGTCAAGAGACCTCACGGAACCCTGGCGCGCCTCCGCTGCGAACGACTTCCGCGATAAACATCTGTTAGTACTCACGGACGCTCGACCGGTCGCGGCTATTGACGTGCGTGCGGAGGATAATTTCTCTCTTATCCGAACCAATGACGGCTGGCGGGTAGTCCCTCAAAATTTCTCCGCTGATGCTGGTCTGGTCAAAGACTTGCTTACATCGTTGAGTGGGATAAAGGTTTCTCAATTTGTGAAGGACGTCGCGCCAACGGTCGCTTTGCCGACTTACGGCCTGGGCGCACCATTGCGCCAATACGTGCTGAACTGGGCAGCAAGCAGCTCATCCACTGAGCCAACCAACACCGTGCTGGCCGAACTGCATTTCGGCACAAATCAGGAACACAAAATCTTCGCGCGACGCACGGACGAAAGTTCAATCTATGAGATTCAACCGGGCGATTTTGAACGGCTCGGCTCGGCCAGTTACCAGTTCCGTGATCGCCGAATCTGGGATGTCAGCGAAACCAACGTTGCCAGTGTCACCGTTCGGCAGGGCGGCAAGGAGCGGAAGATGATGCGAAAAGCTCAATACGAATGGGCCCTGGCACCCGGTTCGCAAGGGATTATCGAACCCCTTAGCACGGAGGAGACCGTGCGCGGTCTTTGCCATCTGGCTGGACGAAGCGGGCGGCTTTCGGCTGCACTAATGCACACTCGATCACCCTCGAATTGAAGAACGGAGACAAGCTGACGATGGAATTCGGGCGCGAGTCCTCTTCCTCGTTTCCCTACGGAGGAGTCGTGTTGGATGGAGATTTTTGGGTTTTCGAGTACCCACTGCTGCTTTGCCGTGATGCCTTGAGCTACCTCAAGGTCCAATAGGCCGCGCCATGCCTGCAACGCCCAAACGACGACGCTTTTGGCGCACTTGCCGGATTTGTTTTCGTTACACACGAATCACGATATGGCTCCTCGTTCTGACGCTCCTCGGTTTTCTGATCTACGTTAATCAAATCGGCCTCCCGGGTTTTATAAAAAAGCCTCTGGTGGAGAAATTGCGGGAACGCGGAGTCGATCTTCAGTTCTCCCGATTGCGATTGCGATGGGACCAGGGAATTGTGGCAGAAAACGTTCGGTTTAACAGCACGGATGAGCCTCTGAGCCCGGAGTTCAAACTCGCCCAGGTCCAGGTCCAGCTCAACTACAAGGCTCTGAGCAAGTTTCAATTTCAGGTCGATTCGCTTCGGCTGCGGCGAGGACGGCTGGCCTGGCCAATCGCTGAAACCAATCAACCGAGTCGTCAGCTCGCAGTCGAGGACATTCAAAGCGAACTTCGCTTGCTTCCGAATGACGAATGGGCTCTGGACGATTTCAAGGCGAATCTTGCGGGCGCCCGAATCCAATTATCGGGCACGGTCACAAACGCGTCCGCCGTTCGCAATTGGAAGCCCTTCGAGAGTCGCGGCAAAACCCCTACTCCGGGGGGCGTCTGGCAACGGCGCATTCGCGCACTCGCCGATACGCTCGAAGCCATTCATTTTTCGTCACCGCCCGAATTGAGAGTGGACCTCCGAGGAGACGCCCGCGATCTGCAGAGTTTCCATCTCTGGCTGACCTTGAACACGCCGGGTGCAGAAACCCCATGGGGTTCGGTGCGTGACGGGAAATTCAACGCGCGCGTTTTTCCAACCGGCAGCAATGAAATTTCGCACGCGGAATTGAGTCTCGAAGCAGCCGACGCGCAAACACGCTGGGCTGCTGTAACGAATGTCGATGTATTGCTTCACCTCGTAGCAGTCGAAGGCGCAACCAACATAGTAAACGCTCATCTCGAACTCTCTGCCGGCGTGGTCCAGACGAAATGGGGCGGAGCGGGCAATGCTCAATTCACCGCCCAATGGATGCATGCGTTCACGAACCCCGTTCCGCTTTCGGGAACAGCCGAATTGATTTGCGAAAACGCCGTCAGCCCGTGGGGCAGCGCGGCAAACATGCGACTCGCTGGCCGCCTTTTAATGCCCCCCGAGACCGCCACGCTGCACTCTGATGAGTCCTGGGCCTGGTGGGCGGCTTTTGAACCTTACATGCTGCAGTGGGATGCCCAACTTTCTGATGTCAAAGCCGCAGAACTTGAGGCGTCCCAAATCGTCTGTGGCGGAAATTGGCATGCTCCGATGCTCGCGATCACCAATCTTCAAGCTGACCTTTACGGCGGCAAGCTCGACGCCCGGGCGAGAGTGGATGTTGTGTCCCGTGTGCTCAAGGGAACCATCGTTTCCGATTTTGATCCGCACAAAACTGAGCACATCCTCACCGAAGGGGGCCGTCGTTGGCTCCAACAGTATTCATGGTCGAAGCCGCCGCTGGTCGCCGGTGACCTATCTTTGGTGCTTCCCGCCTGGACCAATCGCCATCCGGATTGGCGGGCCGAAGTTCAACCGTCACTCGCAATGGAGGGAGACCTTACCCTGAACCAGGGCGGCGGTTTCCGGGGCATCACTTTCACCGCCGCTCGCTCTCATTTCACTTACACCAACATGGTCTGGTGCCTAAGCGATTTGTTCGCCACCCGGCGTGAAGGCCAGATCAAGGCCTTTCACCTGTCCAATGATCGAACGAAAGATTTTTATTGGCGGATTTCAAGCACACTGAATCCTGCCACTGTCCGCCCCCTTCTCGAACCGCAGCAACAACGCGCCCTAGATTTTTTTACTTTCACCCAATCGCCATATATCAACGGAGAAATCTGGGGCCGCTGGCATGACCCTGAGCGCACCGGCTTCAAAGCGCGAATCGCCAGCACGAATTTTAGTTTTCGCAGCGAATGGGTTGATGATTTTCAGTGTGCTGTGCAATTTACAAATCGATTCTTGCTGCTCACTGACGGCCGCCTTCGGCATGGCACCCAACATCTGAGCGCAGAAGCTTTGGGTGCCGATTTTGCCAACAAAAAGGCATATCTCACGAATGGCTACGCCGTGGCGGATGCGCAAATGGTGGCGCGGGCGATCGGGCCGAACATTTCTCGCGTCGTTGAGCCTTACCAATTCAGCCGTCCGCCCACCGCTTACGTTTATGGGGTCATCCCGCTGGAACATGAAGCGGATGCTGATCTTCATTTTAAAGTCTCCGGCGGGCCTTTTCATTGGTGGAAATTCAATGTCCCGCAAATCTGCGGCGAAGTGCATTGGGTTGGCGAGCAACTCACATTGGCTAATCTTCGCGCCGATTTTTACGGAGGCAAAGCGGGAGGCGCCGCGGCCTTTGATTTTCGATCAGCCCATGGCGGCGATTACCACTTCGCCGTCATAACAACAAATACGCTCTTGAAGTTTCTGGTCCCCGATGTCTTCGGGCGGACGAATACTTTGGAAGGGTTTCTGAATGGAAATTTGGTCATCACCAATGCCAATGTGGAGGATCCGAAAAGCATGCGCGGCTACGGTTTTGCCGAACTTCGAGATGGCCTGATTTGGAATATCCCGATATTCGGCGCGCTCTCGCCGGCTCTGGACAGCCTGATGCCCGGGCTCGGCAGCACTCGCGCCAGCGCTGGAACAGCGAGCTTGATTATTACTAACGGTATTATTCATTCGGACAACCTGGAAATCCGCTCCCCGACGTTGCGGATGCAATATCGGGGCAATATCGATTTCGATGGACGCCTCAATGCGCGCGTCGAGGCCGAATTGCTGCGTGATATGTGGTTGATAGGTCCGGTCGTCAGCACGATTTTTTGGCCGGTCACCAAGCTTTTTGAATACCAGGTTACCGGCAGCCTGGGTCAACCGAAGTTGGATCCTGTCTATTTTGTGCCGAAAATTGTCCAAATGCCATTTCACCCTTTTCGGACGTTGAAGGAAATGATGCCGGAAGATGCCTCGCGCTCGGCGACTAACGGTCCGCCCGTCTTTGAGAAACTGCCGACCGAATGAGCACGAGTTAACGGACCGCACACAAGCGCTCCGCGTTTCTTGCATTTTCCCTGTGACTTGGTCATTCTGAATTGGTTGAAGAAAGCTAACCGCCCCGCCATTCCGAGAAAGACCGTTTACCAGCTCTCACTTTATCTTCGCTGCCTTGCACGCCTGAAGGACAACAATATTCAAACCGTTTCGAGTGAAGCGCTGGCGAAAGTCGCGGGCGTCAAGCCGACTCAACTCCGAAAAGATCTAACGTACTTTGGCCAGTTCGGCACCAGAGGCCTGGGCTATGATGTCGCCGCGCTGTCCCAGATGATTTCGGATGAGCTCGGTACCACCAGTCTGCAGCCGGTGATTCTCGTCGGCGTTGGCAATCTCGGCCTGGCCCTGCTTTCTTATCGCGGATTTGAAAAAGAAGGTTTTGAAATCATTGCTGCGTTCGATATTGATCCGAAACGGCGGCGCGACAAGGAAATCGAGCTGCCGATTTTGGGGATGGATCAACTTGCGGAGTTCGTCCAAAGCCAGCATGTGAAAATGGCCATCGTGACGGTTCCGGCGGCGGTGGCTCAGGAAGTCGCGAACAATCTTGTGGCGTGCGGGGTGATGGGCATTCTCAATTTCGCTCCGATCGTTCTTCATGTGCCCGAAGATGTGATGGTCAACAACGTAAACCTGGCGATCGAGCTCGAGAACCTGAGCTATTTCATTCAGCAATGAAGGTCGTAGCCGCCGAGGTAACGAGGCGGAGAGCTTAGAGTATTCGACGAATTCCGCCTCCTCACGTCGGCGGCTACGCTCTTATCAAATTTCGAAATTGCTGCTAGTCAATCTCCTCAACCTTCACTTCCGCTGATAATCGTTGAACATGTTTGCGCCGGACTTCTCCTGCCATCAGCGTGAGCGCATTTGCTGCGCCGGTGGCGCTCGCCCAACGGCAGGCTTCTCCCAAATCAGCACCGCGCAGTAAGCGCCACGTCAGGCCTGCAGTAAATGCATCACCGGATCCGATCGGATTTACGGCGGCGATATTTGGCGCGTGAATCCTCCAGAACTGTTTGCCATCGAATGCCAGCGCCGGGTCTTTGCCGGAGGTCACGATCACTTTGAGGGCGCCTCGATCACAGAGCTCGCGCATCGCAGACTTCAGGTCGGCTTCACTGACCAATTCATGGCCAAGCGTTGCAGCCAACTCAGAGCGATTTGGTTTCACCACGCCAGGGCGCGCCTTGAGAGCTTCTATCAGCGCGGACCCATTTGCATCCACGACTGAAAGGAGACCGTATTCGGCCGCAAGTTGCGTGCATCGCCGGTAAAAGTCGATCGGGGCACGCGGAGTCAATGTGCCCGACATTGACATCGCCCGGCAGCGGCCTGCCCATTTGCGAACCACTTCAATCAATTGGCGGTATTTCTCTTTCGGCACGGCATCGCTTTCCTGAACGAGTTCAGTATTTGTGCCCGCGGACTCATCAATCACGGTCGTGCATTGCCGGGTTTCCGGCTCGATCCTTACGAATTCCGTTTCGATTCCCCTTTCTGCCAAGGCCGACTTTACAAGGGCTCCGCGATTTCCGCCGATAAATCCTGTTGCAATTGGATTTTCACCCAGTGCCTTGAGAACCTTTGCAACATTGATTGATTTGCCCGCTGCGCCATCAAGCGTCGTCTCAGCGCGATTCACCTTATCGAGTGCCAGGCTGCGAAAAACCATGACTCGTTGCGCCGCCGGCGTTGGACCAATGCACAAGATCCGTTTCAAGATCCTCCCTTTCAACGATCCAACTTCTCTCACACCGTCATGATCTCTTTTTCTTTGCCGGTTAGATGCGAATCAATTTTGCCGATGTAGTCGTCGGTAAGTTTTTGAAGTTCCTTTTCGGCGTGTTTCAAATCGTCCTCGGTGGTGCCGCTGTCGTGGCCGTGTTTCTTCAGTTGGTCCATGGCATCGCGGCGGACGTGACGGATGGCGACGCGGCCATCTTCGGCCATTTTGCGAACGATTTTGACGAATTCCTGGCGCCGTTCCTCGCTCAATTCGGGAAAGAAAATTCGAATCGCTTTGCCCTGGATGGAAGGAGTCAGGCCCAGGTTGCTTTTCTGAATTGCCTTTTCGATCGGATGGAGTGAATTGACGTCCCAGGGCTGGATGGTCAGGGTGCGCGGTTCGGGGGTCGTAATGCCGGCAAGTTCGCGAATGCGCATTTGCGAGCCATACACTTCCGCGAGAATATTTTCGACGAGGGCCGCTGACGCTTTGCCCGTTCGGACACCGGCAAATTCGTTGACGACGACCTGCTCCGTTTTGATCATCTTGTCTTCCGCTTCGAGTAAGAAATCGTCCAGTGCCATAAGTGCCGGGACAGTAGCAAAGCCGCCCAAATGTGTATAGGGTGGAAATCCGAAATCCGAAGCTCGAAACCCGAAACAAGCCCGAAGAACGAGAGGCGGTTTTCAGAAATTGTAGCCGCCGAGGTAACGAGGCGGACCCGCGGAGCGATCGAGGAATTCCTCACGTCGGCGGCTACGTGCAAAACGGAATTTTGAACCCGAACCGATTAAACCCTTTGCTTCCGATTTCGGGTTTCGAGCTTCGAATTTTACGTTACAGCTCTGAGACCAAACGCTTTTCTGCTTCGAGATTGTCGAGATTGTGGCGGGCGCGCATGACGGAGACACCGACGACGGGCGGATAGGCCTGGTCGGCTTTCATTCGCGGCTCGACGTATTCGATAACTTCGAAGAGCAAATGATTAGCTTTTTCGTATTCGAGACCGGTGAGTTTTTGGATATAGCGGATCGAGCGGTCGATCAGCTTCAAATTGCTCGGCACAACCCAAATCATGTAGTTGCCCATCACCCGCCCCAACCGAACCATCGTGCAAGTCGAGAGTGTGTTCAAAAATGTCTTCACCGTTACACGCGTGACCCCTTCCAAAAGAAAATCCGTCTTTGGCACCGGAACCAAAACGGAAACACAGTCCGGATTCCACTGCGCGACGAAATCTGCGATTTCCTTGAGAGCCTCGTCGCGGCCGAAAAAGATGAGGCCGATTCTGGCGCCGGCTTTTTTCGCGGCTTCGAGTTGGAGTCGATGAAAACCATCGGGTGAAAGCAGCGAAGACTTTTCTTCCTCGGAGACAATTCCAACCGCGCTGTCGCCCGGCCCCACAGCACGATATTTCAAACCATCGAGCCCGATCTTGAACCGCATTAGCTCGTTGTAACCGATTTTCTTTACGATCTCGATGGTGCGGGGCGCTTTGTCTTCGGGAAGCATTTCGCGAATTTCCTTTTCACTCCATTCGACGCATTTCGGTTTGCGGCGGATGATTCGTTCCCATGCGTTTGGCGTTTCCGAATACGGGAGGAACAGAAACGCCCAGGATTCGGTGGCCGTCGAGTCGTCGAATTTTCTGAAGGGAGGCGTGCAATACGTGGGCGAGCGTTCCGTGGTGTCGGTCAAGACATCGATGCCGAAACGGTCGGCGAAATAGTTGTTCTTGTGAGAAGAGCGATAGACGCCTTCTTCCAGCGCGACCAGATTGGCAAGTTGAGCGAGTAAGTTTGGCGACTTAAGCCGCGCGTGCATGGCCATCAGCTTGCGAACGAATTCGGCTGGAACTGTATTGCTTTCCAAAGCGCATGGCCCGCCTGGTTCCAACTCTTTCATCAAATCGCGCAAGACCATTTCCAGAATCGTGAGAATGACGCAGAGTTGAATCGTCGTGGCCTGCATGCGGGTCGAGCCTGTAATCGCCATCGGACCGGTCGTGAGATTGATTTTTTCGATTCGCGAATCCTCGATGATCTCGCGGCTGCGCTGGACATGCTCACGGAGGATGTCGTCCGGATTGTTATAGACGAAATAAACTTTGGCGCCGACTTCGACGCCTTTCCAGGCGGTGCCGATGACAAAGGAAGTTTCACCGCCTTCGGTGATGGCAAATACGACGTCTTTGGCCGAAACGCCCAAATCGCCGATCTGTTTTTTACCGAACTGTGTGAAATCTTCAAAGCCTTCGACCGCTTTTATGAGCGCGAAATCGCCACCGGCCATGACGCTGAAGGCACGTTCTTCAAGTTCTTCGGTCGTTGGCGAGCATTTCAGGCCGCGCGCGCGCTGGCGCTGCCAGAAATCGCGCCAGATTGAAACCAGTTGGATGCTGAGCCGGCCGGTTGAGCCGCAGCCGGTAAAAAATAATTTGCCGCCATTTTTAAGGGTGTGGAGCAAAGTATCGGCGATGACGCGGGCACGGCTCGACTCGGTGAATTCGCGATATTTGATTTTGACGGGCCGTTTGGCTCAAGGCCGCTGTAATCGGGTGAGAGGATTCTGTCGTAAGCGCGCCCAGTTTGAATTGGCTGCTGATGGCCAGGAACTCTTCAGATCGTTTTTGTGAATTTTCGCTCATTCAATGCGGGCGCGAGATTGCCCGCAACGTTTCCGGGGTCAAGTTGAATCAGCCTTTTAATGGGACATGTAAATGTGGTGCGCGGGTACCGTTACGTTGGGCCAGCGAGGGGAATTGTGGTTACCACCGTATGGTGCGCGCCGTCCGGCAATAACTCGCTGCGCAGCAAGTCAACGCTGCTCACTGTCCATTCGCCGAAGGTTTTCTCGCGCGTTCTGGTGGCAAAACTGGTCAGTGTTTCGGCTTCCCTGCGTCTGATTTTCTTTGCTCGCCCGAGCGTGATATGGCCGGCGAATTCGTTTTCGGCTGGCTCGGAAGTGAATTCAATCGTTGAAGTTTGAATGGCGCGGTGAAGTCGAAACAGTTCCTGATTATCTTCACATACGGATACCCAAATCACGCGAGGAAAACCGCGTTCGGGAAAGAAGCCAATGCGCTCGGCTCGAACATTCATGGGAGTGAAATCGCGGCAGATAAGTCGCAATTTATCGCTCAACGCCTCTATGCGCTCGACAGCTACATTCCCCAAAAAGCGAAGTGTCAAATGAAAGCGATCTGGCCGGGTCCAACGAACGGACCCATCTGGCAATGCCCGGCGCAATTCGTTCTGAGCCTTCTCGATTTCAGACTTCACCACATCGGGGGCGGCCAGGGCGACGAACAAGCGATGGAATTTTGGCGGGTTTGAATCTGACATGTGCCATTCGGCTTCGCAGAGTCGCAGATTGATTGAAGAATTGCAGTTTGCCGCCAAGGAAAAAACATCACCTCGGATGGGTCAACTACAACCTGAGCGCCGGGCCGTCTGTGAATTGCGAACGCATCCAAGCCGGCATCGATTCTCGTGCCGGGGATTTTTGCGCGTCGTGGCGAAAATGCGCCGGGTGAAGGCGTGACATTGAGCCTCCCCCGCAAGCGGACCACGACTGGGTTCCGAATGAAGCCAGCGAGCGGTTACGTCTTTTTCCGCGAAGCGCAACCACCCTTCAATCCAAACCGCTCATCAATGGGAATTGGCACGTTGTACTGCGGGTCATCGAATGCAAAGACGACTTCGACTCTATCCAGTCCGGCATCGCGCACGAAACGAACTGCGCGCTC
>WNFP01008742.1_pt1 | contig 12529 bp, 11 predicted proteins | sample 5400201 | NCBI WGS metagenome assembly WNFP01 (sample SAMN13153355, study PRJNA577476) | soil metagenome | isolation source: 115 cm saprolite under Madrone tree | place: USA:California | collected 2016-06-14
CTCATCTATATTCGCCACAAGATGAGCGTGGGCATTTTTGATTTTTACCGCCGCTATAGTGAAGTGGTCCGTGGCGGCACAGCGCACGCGGCGCGGTTGAACAATGGCGCGGCGCAGCCCGCAAACAGCGCGATGCAGTTGGACGGCGCGAACGCATCCGCCAGTGCCAATGCACACAGCAGCGCCGGCGCGTCCGGCAGCGCGATCCATTCCGCGCAAGCCGCGCGCGTGCCGGAAACGCTGTTGACGGTGAGTGTCCGGCGGGCCATGCTCACGACAGGCGGAACCATCATGTGCAGCCGCAGCCAGTATCCGGAAGTGCGCCAGGCGCTGGTGGATCTGGCAACCGACGCGGCGCTGGCCGAGGTCAAGCGCCTGGATGCGGAGCATGCAGGGTGAGCGCGGCGTTAGGAACGTGCGCCTGATATCCGAACACTAAACAAGTGTCAGGGCACGACTTGCAGTCGTGCCGATCAGCTGCATAATAGCGTGGCCTTCAGGCCCTGTGGATTTGTTGAGCGTACTGACAAAGACGAATGCCAGCGGCTGAAGCCGGATTTTTATTTCGTCCTTTTTGGCACGAGCGCCTTGCTTCAGCTGAAGACATTATCATGGAATACCTCGACAACCCTGATAACCGGTCAATTACAAATCGCGTCGCAAGGGGACTAACCGGTATTAAATCAGAAAACTCAATGAAAAATGTGCTACTGCGGCTCAAGAAGAGTGGGCTGATAAAGCAAGTTCAGGGAAAATCCGGTTTTGCATCAGCATGGGAGAAGACAAGAAAGAACGGTAAATATAAAGGCCATTAGAAATGAAACCATTACCAGCGCCACACGTTCCCGGCAAGACCGAATTTGAGCGGTTCGACAACGCTGTACGTCACGTCCTCACCGTGTCCAAGGAAGACCTGCTAACGGAAAAAGAAAAGAAAGGCTGACTAATGTCGCATTTTAGGCAAGGCGCTACAACAACAGAATGCCTGTTGGAAATAATTTCCAATCAACTTCAACTGAGACAGCGGCAGATTGAGCAAGGGCAGAGTGGCGGGGATGCTCAGCTCCATGAGATTTACAAGAAGCAAATTGCGCAATTGCGCTCAAAAATTATTAATCAACGGGACGAACTTAAGATAACGGTGGATGGCGTATGAAGCCACTGCCCTCACCGAACGTTCCCGGCAACACGCCCTGGGAAAAAATGGACAACGCTATGCGGATGGTGCTCAAGGTGCCAAAAGAAGCCGTCCTGAAGCAAGAGGAAAAAGAGAAGCGGCAACGGGAACGGAAGAAAAAGAAGCGCGGCTGATTCGGCGGCGCTCCCCTGTCACGGCATCCCTATTGTGCCGCTTTTTATTCTGAGTTGGCAAGTATATTATTACCTAAAATAGCTCTATATAACAATATTTCAACCTTAAGTAATGGACTTGCGGCCACATATGGAGTTGATGATCAGACCAACAAATCGACAAGTATAGGGTTGACTACACTTGTTGCAGGTGGTGGTTCTACAGGCGGACATTACCGCATAAACTATGATATAGGCATAACGATAGCTGATAGCTCTGGAGCAACAGTGACTGTAGCCGTCAACTGGACGCAAGATGGAATCTCGCGTACTGCCGTATCAACTACAGTTGCATTTACAGCCACAACAAATGGTACTGCTCTCGCATTACCAATATTTGCCGACAACTCTACAAATATTAGCTACATCACTACAGTCAACGGCACTACGAGTACAGGACGATATGGTGTCCATATTTGGGTCACAAAAGAGTAAAATTATCTGACGATGGTACCAATCGATTACATACACAGCTTGCGCGAAAGCGAGTGGAACACCGTTAAATCTCATTATTGTGACATTTTTTCTGGGTCTGATGTGTTGGAAATAGGAAGTGGCACAGGTTTTGAGCTTGCAGAAATTAGCAAACTAGCGAGATCTGCGAAAGGCATTGACCTTCAGGACGGGACATATAGCGAGCACTCCAACCCAAACGTCCAAGCGTATGACGGCAAAAGCATCCCATTCCCAGATCGGTCATTTGATGTCGTGTTTTCATCGCACGTTCTTGAACACTTGACCAATGAGCAACAATTACATAGCGAGATGATGCGGGTATTAAGGCCGGGTGGAGTGTGCATACACGTTGTGCCTACGGCAAGTAGTAGATTTTGGGCATGGCTCGGCCACTACCCAGAAACTATGCGCCGGTTTGTATTGAAAGTAGCAAAACGCAAACGAAATGACAATCCAAATGGAAGGTCGGTCTTTCCTTATCATAAGCCAACTATGTTGTTTCGGCTTCGCAGTGCTCTTTATCCGCTACGTCATGGTGAAAGAGGAAACTGGTTTACTGAACTATTTTTGATGCGCCATTCGGCCTGGCGAAAGCATTTGGAGAGCTTCGGATGGAAGGTCGAAAGACTAGATCGCTTAGGCCTATGGTACAGCGCTAACTGCCTCATTGGAACTAAAATGAGTATGCGGATTCGTTTACAACTTGCACGCATACTCGGCTCTTCTTCAATTATGTTACTTGTCAGGCCTACTGGAACCGCGCGGACAAAGCCACGCTGATGAAGATCAGGCAAAATCTCTTAGCGTGTACAGGCACATTAGCGGTGCCGCCAGGCCTCTGCCGCATGAACGTGTGCCGGTGGAATCCAAGATGCAGTAAGCTATTTTCGTGAACATCCACCATTTTTTAGAGCCGATACTTCGGTATTTCAGAAAGAAGCGCATGCGGAAGTTCGTGCGTTTTTTTGGCGTGTCAAGCAGCACAAGCGTGCTGGACCTGGGTGGATCTCCATTTATCTGGGAGCTGGCCGGCGTCAGGCCAGCTCGATTGACGATACTGAACCTGTCAACGGCTGACTTTCCTCCGGGCACATGGTTTGAGGCCGTCACCGGGGATGCGTGCGAAGTATCTTTCCCGGATAAATGCTTTGACGTGGTATTCAGCAATTCAGTCATCGAGCACCTTGGCGCCAGGGAACGTCAACGGCAGTTCGCAGCCGAGTGCATGAGGTGTGGTCGCGGGTTTTTTGTTCAGACTCCAAACAAGTGGTTCCCCATTGACACGCACACGCTCATGCCCGTGGCCCATTGGTTCCCCAGGCTTTTTCGCCGGCTTATTCGATTTTCGCCACGCGCCCTTATTTCAAAGATGACCGAGATGGATGTCGCCGATCTGCGTGGCTTGAGGCTGCTGGGAAAGAGCGAAATGCAGGAATTGTTTCCTGGCGCGATGATCGTCGAAGAAAAATTTCTTGGGCTTACCAAAAGCCTTATCGCGGTATACGTTGCGCCTTGTCTTAGTCCAACAGATTCTGGCGTGAATCAGGCACACAGCAGGACGCCGTAAGCGCACGCATCCTTCGCAGGTCTATGGCTTTGATCTGTGTGTACGAAGCGCGAACCGCTTTGTGCGGTGCCGCCGGAATTAAGACTGAGTACGGTCCTGAGCTGGGCGTGACCAAACGGCGCAGAAGTTTGCGCCATCGGACGGAAAACGATCTTTGAGCAGACCTGCTTTATCGCGCCATTTTTGCGGGGCCGTCATTTCACTAAAAAAACCCAAAAAAGAGTACGTTGTGCTCCACAGGAGTTTCCATTGCGGCGTGAAAGCCGTCTGCATCTTTGCCAGGTCCAATCCTCTTCCGGCGGTGACCTCATCCACCGAGTGGGCCACATGGAAGTCGACCAGCCAGTCAATTACGGCGTGGCTGGGACGCCTGGCGAACAGGCCGCGCGCAACGGACGCCCTGGCGGTTGCACTCAATGTATGCCGGCCTAACATCTTTCGCAGCTTGGCCGTGTAAGAGCTGGGCTCAAGCCACTTGATCCGCCGGCGGTATCTGGAATATTCCTCGAATAGATGAATGCATTCGTCGTTCTTGTAAAAACTGACGGAAGGCTCATTGCCGGCCAGCCAATAAGCGTCGTCAGACAAGTCGGCATTCAGATTGGACACGGCTCTCTGGATGTCTGCCATGTGGTGAAGTACAGAGTTAGTGATTAATAAATTGTAGGGGCCGTGTTCGCCCACGAGTGGCAACTTATCGCTAAAGATCACTTTCCGGCTGTCCTGAAGGCGCAATCTGCTTTGATCCAGCATTTCCGGCGAAGGATCATAGGCCATAAGAACGTCGATATTCGGGCCAAGAGTCTGTAAGAGTTGTTCTGCCGCAAAGCCGGTGCCGCAGCCGAAATCAAGCACGCGCCAGCATTTCCGCTCTGGGAGTTGCCGCATCATTTGCCGCCACAGTCCGGGCCACAACAGAATGATCTCCCGATGCTCAGCATCGTAGTTTCCCGCGTCAAAAGAGTGATAAATATTATTGATCTGTTCTACGAGTGACTCTAGAGGAACCAACGGCCCGTACGGCAAGAGCCATGCAGGAAATGATACCGAGTTCATTACAGTTGATTATACTGACCCGCTTGGCTGACTTCATAAACCGTGTTCCTCGCCAAAATTGAAAGCGCACCGTTTGCGGAGCACATTGCAGACTCGCACGGTCTGAAGTTTAAGATCAAGCGAAGTCAGATGCCGCAGTCGGACTTCGACAAAGAGAGGCCGAGCGCTTGGGAACGGTTTTCGGACAGATCTTTCCCCTGAACTTTCAGAGTCGAAATCAACAAATTCAACCGACGTACCGCGAAACAGCAAATAGCCAAGATAGATGGTGAAAAGGGCTTTATCTCCTTGTGGCTATCGACCGCACCTCGAAGTTTGCCTTCGTGGAGTTGGTCGAGCGTGCTGACATGAGAGCCGCGGCGGCCTTTCTGCAAGCGCTGGTCGCCGCAGTTCCTTATCGCATCCACACAGTGCTAACCGACAACGGTATCCAGTTTTGCTGACCTGCCTAAGAACCGCAGAGGGCCAACCGCTCGCTTCCGTGGCCACCCTTTTGACCGGGTCTGTCTTTTACACGCCATCGATCATCGTCTCACCAAACCTAACCATCCCTGGACCAACGGTCAGGTCGAGCGCATGAACCGCACCCTCAAAGAGGCCACTGTTCAGCGCTACCACTACGACTGCCATGAGCATTTGCGCACCCACCTCAATGACTTCGTCGCTGCCTACAATTTCGCCAAACGACTCAAGACTCTCGGCGGTCTTACTGCATACGAGTTCATTTGCAAATGTTGGCAAAATGAGCCCGATAGATTTACTCTCAATCCGATCCATCAAATGCCGGGACTATACATCTATGCTGTGAGTCATAGGGAAAGGCCTCGCGCAACTGCTGCATGATCCAGAGCCCGGTCGGATGCCGAGTCAACGTTCCAGTGCAGAATGCGCCAGCGATCATGCTAAAGCGGCTGAGCTGTGATGAATGTCGAGGGGATTGCAGCCAAGTTTCTGGCTACCATCCCATTGAACCGATCTGAGCGCCATCACATAAGTTTATCAATCTAAAGGAATAGAGGATGGACTCCATCAGTGGACCTCTTGATGTTGCATCAGGTGGTCAGCCTCTTAAATTAAAGTTCTCTAACACTTCAAGATTGAAGGAAAACGGGAGCCAATTCCGTTCTTAGACATTATGGTTCTGACTAGCAAAAACTTACTTGACATTCCCATGCTGGAAGAATTTAATTGTCGTCCTCACCCCCTTCATTTCCATAATCGGACGAACCAGTGGACCGTCCTCAACGCGTGAGTCGCTGCACCCTTAGGTCGCAAATCCAGGGTCGGGTTGCTCCATCGTCTTGAGTCGGCACCCTAGTTACGATTATGCGCGCACTACTCAAAGAAAGGTACTGCATGAACATGAATCAGGCGTTATCGTTCAGTTTCCGAATCTTATTTGTTATCTCTGTGTTCCTCAGTCCTGGATATTCACAAAATAATACAGGCGATGTAGTGGTCAGAGTCGATGACACATCTGGGAGCCATTGCATCGATGCTACGACCGAAAAGGTCACTATTTTTGTTCGGCGCGTTTTCGCGGAAAAAAATAAGGGATGGTTCACTGAAGATAACAAGGCAGGTGTATTGGTGCGCTCGCAACTAAACGGAAGCACTACGAGCGGTCAGTCGTCTCAAGATGCTAATGTTCAAGTACCCAATGTAGATATGGTTTCAGTAAAGGATGATAAGCCCGGCCGAGTGTCCTTAGCGCTGGAATACCCAATCGCCTCAGGCTTCGTTTTGAAACAGGGCGACACACTCACTAAGACAATCGAATTATATATGAATTTGGCTAAAACTAAAGATAAAACTTCGTTCGGTGACGTCTTAGACCTTGCCGGTAAAGCTTTGAATCAACTACCGATACCTCCAAATCCATACACACAAGCCGGAAGCAAATTTCTCAAATTTGCGAATGATGCAGTTGATTCCAGTATCCTGAAAGACAATGACGACCAAATCGCTCATATAGGTCTCCAGTTTTACGAAGGTTCCGAACCTGATATTAAGAAATGTGAGAGTGGGGGAAATGAACGGACCGGCGTTATCGCGGTATTGCGCTCCATCGGAATTCAGGGTTCCCCACTCATCCCGGTTACCGACACAGAGCGAAATTATTGCTTCAGATACTCTAGCGGCGCAACTTACGAACTATTGGCGGCTAAGCGGAAGCCTGACGGCGCTTGTCCTGCTCCGAGTGAGTTCAGCGGAGTGCCAAATGACTACGTAATGCTTCTTATCAGCGCACAGCCGGCACCCAAAGCCACGCGGAGCGTAGTCACACCCGAAGCTGCAAGAAATGAAGCCCAAAAACGTTGTACACAGCAAAACCTTCCGCCGGCTGCTTGTGGTTTACGATAGCTAAAACGCAACTGAGGTGTTGGGCTTATGCTTTTTAACATGCTATGTCGACTATTTATTATTGCTACCCTGCTCTTGCTAGGTGGGCTCCATGCCCAGGCGCAAAGCCCTGCGGGATGCAACGCGACGAAAGAGCATCCCGTTCAAATCTGCTTTAATGATCCTCCACTTACTGTAGATCACTGCAAGGGAATGATTGACCTTCACTTTCGTGTTGAGCTGTTGCCTTTCGAAAATGGAATCAAGCCAGCCTATTATTTTACCTACCAACTCTCAACTAACGGAGTGTTAGATAAGATAGAGGACCCTCTTGATGGTAAGTTCCTTGTCACAGAGTCTGATCCATTTCTACAAACAGATGCCGTAGTGAATATTCCATACGAGCACCCTGAAAAGGTCTCAGTTATAGTGACTGTGTATGCGGAGGGCCGAACTTCTGTGACAGCAACTTCGTCAATTACACCTCTTGATGACAGCGTCCGCGTCACTGCCCTCACAATTGGTATTTCACACTATGCTTTGGACGTGATTCCGCAATTGATTCACCCCGATGACGATGCCAAAGCCTTCGATACATTTTTGAAAGCAGTCATTCCTCAAGGTCTTCACACAACTCTCTTGACAAGCGATGCTGTAGATGCATCAAAACAACCGACAGTCCAAAACATCGCGGATGTAATCACAAATGAAAAACTGGCCCCTTATGCCTGCTCGAATGATGATTGGTTCATTTTTTATTTTTCTGGGCATGGCGTGGTAGGGAGTAATGAACAGCTTGTTGGTAATAAGGGGGCAGTTGCCACACATTACCTTAGTACGGCCCTCCTAGATCCTAGCAACCTAGATGCGACGGCAATTCCGATTGAAGACATACTCCATTGGATTCGGCACTTGCCGGCGGGGAACAAGGTGGTTATTCTCGACAGCTGCTTTTCAGGATCCTCTAAACGGCTTCAGTCTACATCAGCCAGTAACTCTGCCCAGAAGGGCGCCCTTTTACGGGCAAAGTCCAATAAAGTCGCGTACGTGTTCGGAAAAAATGTGGTTGACCCTTACGAATTTGCTTCTCGAAACCCAAGTAGTAAAGGCGGTGATCTTCTTGTCTTCAAAGAAGTAGCTACGCAAGAAGAAAGGGATCAAAGACGTGGATTATTCCTATCAGCATCTGTCGCCGACCATGTTGCCGAAGAGGGCTTTGAACAATACGGAGAGCCTGGTCTGACCTTTACGCCCGCGGATGACGAGAGCGACGAACAGAAACGTTACGGTCATGGGTTGTATACCTTTGTCTTACTTTGGAATCTGCTTGCTCAGATGCCAAAAGATGCAAACCTACCAGAGATTTTACGAGGGCAGCAGCCTTCTCTGCCCGCCGCAGGAGGATGTCAGATTGATTTTTCAGCGGCTCATCAAATAGGGGCTGGAGACATTGCTAAACTGCAACGGAATGCCAAGGCAGCCGGGCATGCAAGAGAGTACCAGGCACCTGAGATAGCGGGGCAAACGCAAACCGTCCCGCCAGCACTTCCGTGCAGAGTGCTGAATCGGAATGACACTGCAGGGAGCCCAAATGAATCTCAAGACTAGAAACATTGCCACCGGTTTTATCCTGCTGATAACTCTTATGGGGACTAGTTTAGGAAGTGACGCTCAGTCGCCCGCGGAGATTTTGAATGCTTTGCCACGAACTGTAACAACGCGGTCGATCCTGCTAGAAGGGGAGCTTGCGAACTCAACTGGTGCCGACATTTGGAATGTCATCGTTAACGATTCACCTGTATACAGAGTTAAAGCTGCAAAAAAAGGCAGCGTTTCACTGAGGCTGGCAATTGCTCTTCACGACGGCAACAATACAGTTGGCATTGATGGCGTTAGGAACCCGACGGACGATACGCCGCTGTCCATTCGGCACTGGAGCACTCATATCTATGTAGATTCCGATACGGCGTCACATCAGTTCGCAATTCTCATAGAGCCACAATCAGGTACCGGCACAAACAGGAACATTACAGCACTCCGTTTTCAATTGAATCAAGCGGGTATCACCCCAAACAATCTTCTAGTTGCGCAAAACAGACCTGATTTTGATGAGGCGTTGAAGAAAGTGCGGGAGAGGAAAGGTAGCAATGACAAGCTCCTAATTTATTTTCGCGGCAGAGGTAGTGTATCTACAGCACAGGGGGAGCCCGTGCTGCTCGTGTCTTCACAGCCATCAAATAGTGCGGACTGGATATCACTTAGCGAACTTAGTCGCGAGGCAAAGGCTCTTGCACCAGTTTCTTATGTGTTGGACGTCAACTTCCAAAGCGGGGGGACAGATTCGTTTGTTCGTAACTCGGGCGACCTTGTGCAACAAGCGAAATCAGATCAGAGAGCCTTTGGGTGGCTGCAATCGATGCCTCCTGGGACATTAAGCGAAGTTGTCCTATCGAATCCCTTTGGAACCGAACCTCCTGGGACTGTAACTCATCTGTTGCTTTCACATCTTTCTGCGCAATCGGATAGTGGGTGTACCACGTTAGCTGATGTCGGGCAATCGATTGCTGCCCTCTCGAACAATACGCAAGAGGCTCCTGAGGCTGTATATCTTGCGACCGACAATGCCTACTCCAGTTTCTGTATATCTTCGTCAAATATTGTCACGGATGGAGTGACGCTAAATGTGTCACCGTATCCTTTTCCAGATTCATTCATGCTCGTCGGGCGAATCGAGGCTGTGGTTCCGATGGGGTTGACGGGCTCATGGCGTGAAGTGCTCGTTGATGGGGTGGTCGTCCGCCGTGTCTTTGCTAACCAGCCCGATGACAACAAAATTGTGGATATGGTCTCGTTGAGCGAAGGGCCACACGTTATCGAGGAACGATTTACTGCTGGAGCCAAAGTCGTCGCTTACGGACGCACAACATTCGATATGGCCCCGGCAGTCACCATGGTTCAAGCTGATACAGAAACTCTCACTGCTGACATCCTTCGGCCTGTTGCTCCCAGGTCGATCACGTCTTCTAGCTTCTACAGAATCGGGTTCATTGTTGCTGATAGCCAGACAGATTCAGTTCACTACGAGTTACGGAACAATGGAGTTGTCATTCTTCGAGGCGTTGCTGGTGGCCGCCAGGCTGGACAAGTGTTGGAAATCTTTCGAAAGATACCACTATCAGTTGGGGAAAACAATATTGTCATTGAAGTACGACGCGGCAACGAAACACGATCGGCACACTGTGTGGTGGTTCGTAGGCTTGAGCAGCCACTCCGAGCAGTTATCATTGGGGGAGATCAAGGTGGCGGGTTAATGCGGCTCAATGGTGTAAGAGCCGATGTTGAGTCCGTGAAACGTGTTTTGCTGAAGTACACGGATTTAAATCCACGAAATCTGGTGATTCTTGACGGGAGCAACGCTACGCAGGCAGCAGTTCGCGCCGCCGTTTCAAAAGCGACGACAAATCATTTAGAAACTCCCACTGCAAGAGCAGATATAGACGAAACATTTGTTCTTTATTTCTCAGGCTACGGAACCACTCTGCTCAATGCTGACGGAAAGACCAAGACTCGCTGCATTGTGACAGCCGATTTTGATCCGAATGCAAATCCACAAACTTGTATCTCGACAACAGAAATTGATAGGATGCTGGACGCGTGGAAGAACTCTATTGTTATCTTTGACACCTCATATGATGGACTTTCGGGAGTATCTAGCAAGGTTGCTACAAAAGGTTTTCTCAGCAGAACTTTTGGAGACTATCTCTCATCAGATACAGATTGGCGCACTTCGGCAGGCACGGACAGGCCTAATCGCGTTTTTCTCGTGGGCAGCTCTACAAATGCAGCAGCACTTGAATCCACCGATCCTCCACAGGGGCTATTCACAAGGGCATTAGTCGAAGCGATAGAGGAAAATATAGGAGATGTGGGATTGGAACAAGCGAGGCTGTTTGACGTTTTTACGTCCGCTCGTTTTAAGACAATCGAGAGAAGCGGCAAAGCTCAGACTCCTCTAATTAAAGGGACACTGACTGCGCCATTTTATTTTAGGTTGAGGCCTACGGAAGACCTCGCGACAGAAGCACGAGTAATTGATCTGGGAATTCGTGATGACATTCAGTCACTTCGAAGCATTGATCCGAGTGACATTGATCGCGCACAATCGCTTTACGAAGCGATCCTCGCGGTCCACCCAAATGACGTTGAGGCCCAGCAGGGTATGGTCAGACTCCTGATCTATCGGGGCCAATTCGAATCAGCTGAGGCATCGGTGAATTCTACGCTTCTGGCTAGTGATTCGCTCCCGCCCTCGAAACTCTCCGGTTGGTATTTATTGGGGGCAGGATTGAAAATGAGACGCGGGGATATATCAGGAGCTCTGAGCGACTGTGAACGAGCAGAGAGAGCCAACCCGAACTCAGCGCTAGTAGCATCTCAATTGCCAAAGTTATACTTTGCGCTTGGTGACTACAAGAAAAGCGCTGCGCTCACCTCTCAACTTGTGAGTCGGGCTGCTGCACTGACACGTGATCTTACGGATGATGAATGGGCTCATATCATTCTTCTCGGATATATCGCGATGAGACGCTCAACTGGCACAGAGGAGTCGAATGCCTGGCTCAAGCGGCATTTCGGCGCATATTCTCCAAGTCGCTCGCTTCCAGCAGCAATCGTTCACGTACTAGCTATGGTCCCGGGTTCCGTTTTGGGTCGCGGCCAGTCGTTGGATGTCATCAAGGTGCGTTCCCCCTGGTTCCAGTTGGCAGCAGAGTTTTTCCTTGAGCCCGAAGCAGATGGCTCTACCTTACAGTCATTCAATGACAAAAACTCGGCGTTCGATGCGAAGAATCCACAGGCATTGGAGTTCATGTCTCATTTCTACAGGGCGATGAAGCTTCTTTTGAGTAATGCTCCTGAAATGGCTAACACGGAGTTAAAGCTGGCGATAGAAACCAATCAAAAGCAATTTGCGGAGTTTTGGATCGCACAATCCGAGAGCAATAGAATCCAGTAAAGCTTTCTATGCCATTTCGCAATGGTGTGCTTCGCCAAAACTGAAAGCGGACCGTTTGCGAAGCACATTGCAAGACTCGCACGGTCTGAATTTTGAGATCAAACGAAGTCCAGATGCCGCATTAGTCTCCTTCAAAAGTGGCCGAATGCATGGGAACAGCTTTCGGGCAGCCTGTCCCTCGCCAAAATTGAAAGTGCACCGTTGCTGAGCACATTGCAGACTTGCTCGGTCTGAAGTTTAAGATCAAGCGAAGTCCAGATGCCACATTCGGGCTCTGTAAAGAGAGGCCGGATGCTTGGGAACGGTTTTCGAACAGACCTTTCCCCTGAACTTTCAGAGTAGAAACAACAAATTCAACCGACGTGGATTAGGCAGCCAGGTCGTAACGATGATGCAGCCCACCGAGTCTTGGGAAAGACACGACTTGGGAGTCACAATCTGGATTCGTGCATGGTCGGTCATGGGGCGTGTCTTTTTCCAGTCCCAGATGCGTGCGGTCGAAATCGTAATAGCGGATATATTCTGACAACAACCGCTTCAGATGACGCTCGTTGAGAGGGATGATGTGATCCAACAAATCGCGGCGGCAGCTTCCCACCCACCGCTCTGCAACACCGTTCTGCCATGGGCTACGGAATGAAGTTCTGATCTCTTTCAACTCCAGTGATTCCACGGCCTCGCTTACCACTTCGCCGAATTTGGCATCACGATCCAGGATCAGGTATTTATGCTGTGAGTCATAG
>WNFP01016156.1_pt1 | contig 12529 bp, 10 predicted proteins | sample 5400201 | NCBI WGS metagenome assembly WNFP01 (sample SAMN13153355, study PRJNA577476) | soil metagenome | isolation source: 115 cm saprolite under Madrone tree | place: USA:California | collected 2016-06-14
CGTCATTCCGTGCCTTCGACGGCCACCACGAAAGCCTCGCCCGGATCGAACGTGCGCCGGAGTCCGGCGACGAGCGGGCCCACGCCTTCGCGGTAGGCGCCGAAGTGACCGACGGCGGCACGAACGGCCCAGGGCGCCCGCTCGAGCGTGAGCGGGACTTCGAGGCCGGCGAGCGTGCGGCGCAGCCGGCGCAGGCGGTCCACGGTGGTCTCCCCGCCCCAGCGGATCGCGCCGATGCCGGGGCTGGCCGAGACCCACTCATCCCCGACCTGATGCTGCAGCAGGTCCATGAGCTCGTCGCTCGAGTCGGGCAGGCCGCCGACGCGGAACGTCACCGGCCGCGTGGCGAAGCTCTCGGCGGCGCGCATCCACAGGGCGTGCGCCTCGTCCGCGCGCAAAGCGGTGAAACGGCCCCCGGTGGCCGAGCGCAGCGCCGCCTCTTCGGCGGAGACCAGAGCCGCCGAGCCGGCGAAGCGGACCGCCAACATCCAGCGCTCGCGCCGCGCGAGGGCCGGCGACATGAGCTCATGCGCGGCCGGCTGGACGGCGGCTGCGGCGATGTCGTCGGCCACCTGGGCCAGGTCCTCGCGCGAGCCCTCGAGCACGAGTGTCTGGTCGGCGCGCGGGAGGGCCCGGAGCCGGAGGTGCACCAGCACGATCACGCCGAACGCCCCGAACCCGCCCGCCGCGAGTTTGGTGAGATCGTAGCCCGCGACGTTTTTCATCACGCGCCCGCCGCTCTGCACCAGGCGGCCATCGCCGGTGACGAAGGTGACACCGAGCAAGTGGTCGCGCACCGCCCCGAACCCATGGCGCAAGGGACCCGCGGTCGCGGTCGCCACCACCGAGCCGAGCGTGCGCCCGGCGAGCCCCGGGGGATCGAGCGCCAGCCACGTGCCGCGGTCGGCCAGCTGCTGGCGCAGCAGGTCGCAGCCGATGCCCGCCTCGGCGGTCGCGGAGAGATCCTGCGGCTCGATGGCCGGAACCTTGTCGAGCCGGCGCGTCGTCAGCGCCAGGTCGGCGGGGGCGTCGGCCGGCAGCCACGTCCCCGCGCCCTCGATCCGAACGCGCCACCCCTCCTCGCGGGCGGTACCGAGCAGCAGCGCCACGGCGTCGGGCGAACTGGGAGCGACGCGCGGCACGCCGTCGGGCGTCGCCGCCACGTCCACGGCGTCGTCGCCGAGCAGGGCGCGCACGCGGTCGACGAGGCTCATCGGACTAACTCCGACAACTGACCCCGGGCGCCAGCCCGGGGATCCCCGGGCTCGCGCCCGGGGTTAGTCCGCACTCCTGCCCATTCCCGACACGCGTGCACCGGCACCACCTTTCCCGGATTCACCCGCTCGAGCGGATCGAACACGCGCCGCACGGCGCGCATGGCGGCCAGCGAGTCGCCGTCGAAGATCAGCGGCATGTAGCGCAGCTTGTCGAGCCCCACGCCGTGCTCGCCCGTGATCGTGCCGCCCGCGGCGATGCACACGGCCATGATCTCCCCGCTCGCCTGCTCCACCCGCGCCTTGAGCCCCGGGATCCGTCCATCGAAGGAGATGTTGGGGTGGAGATTGCCGTCGCCGGCGTGGAACACGTTGCTGACGGTGAGCCCGTAGCCTCCGGCGATCCGCGCGATTGCTTCGAGCACGTGGGGCAGGGCGGAGCGGGGAACCACGGCGTCCTGCACCACCAGGTCGCGCGACAGGCGGCCCATGGCGCCGAACGCCTTTTTGCGGCCCTGCCACAACCGCTCTCGCTGCTTTGCGTCCGCCGCGCTGACCACGTTGCGCGCGCCGTGCGCCCGGAGGATGTCGGCGATCGTGTCGGCGTCCGCCGCCACGGCTTCCTCGCGGGCGCCGTCGAGCTCCACGAGCAGCACGGCCGCGGCATCACGCGGGTAGCCGGCGGCGTACACCGAGTCTTCGACGGCATTGATGCACGACTGGTCCATCATCTCCAAGGCGGCGGGCACGATGCCGCTGGCGATCACGGCGGACACGGCTTCGCCCGCCGTGCGTAAGGCGCTGAAATCCGCGAGCAGCGTGCGTACGGCGCGCGCCACCGGCAGCAGGCGCACGCTGATTCGCGTGGCGATTCCGAAGTTCCCCTCCGAGCCGACGAACAGGCCCACGAGATCGGGTCCCCATGGCTCACCGCCCGGACTGCCGAGCTCGACGACCCGTCCATCGGCGAGCACGACCTCGAGACCGAGCACGTGGTTTGCGGTCACGCCGTACTTGAGACAGTGCGGCCCGCCCGCGTTCTCGGCCACATTGCCACCGATGGTGCAGGCGGTCTGACTCGATGGATCGGGGCTGTACTGCAGGCCGTGGGGCGCCGCGGCGGCCGAGAGCCGCACGTTCACGACGCCGGGCTCCACCACCGCCAGCCGGTTCTTGGAGTCGATCGCCAGGATGCGGTTCAGCCGCGTGAGCACCAGCAGCACCGCGTCGTCGTCCGCGAGCGCGCCGCCCGACAGGCCGGTGCCGGCGCCGCGTAACTCTCTCCGGGAGCGCGGTGCGCACGTGTTGCGCGCCGACGATCTCGCTGAGCCCTACGGCCAGGGCGGTCATGTGGCGCGCTCGATCTCGGGGTGGCGGCCACCGCGCCCGTTACCGCGCGCCCCTTGGCGCACCGCCGCCCGGCGCTCGGCGTCGGCCGCCACGGGACCCAGCACGGTGGCGAGCTGGCGCAGCCGGGCGCTGGTGCTCCGGATCGCCTGCAACACCTGCTTCGCCGGCGCGTCGAGCTCGAGCGACGCCGCCACCTGGAACGACAAGCGTTGCGGATCGCTCGGCAGCTCGATCTCCTCGTCCTCCCGCTCGGTGAGCACGCCGAGCGCCCGCGCGAGGCGACTGAACCCTTCCCGCACGTCCGCTGCGATCGTGGTCACTTCAGCGGCATCGGTGGGGTCGTCGTCGAATTCCTCGACCTCGGCCACGCGGTACGGATGCGTGCTCGAGATCCAAGACTGCAGCACGAAACGACGCTCGCCCACCGTCTCGATATTGGCGCGCCCGTCGGGGAGCGGCTGGTTCGACCGGATGAGGGCCACGCACCCCACGTCGCCCGGCAGCGGCACGGGATCGGCGCCGGGTGAGGGGTCGGGCGCTACGTAGGCGATGCCGAACCGCTGATCGCCTGCGAGACAGTCCTGGAGCAGCTGGCGGTAACGGGGCTCGAAGATGTGTAACGGCTGCGGGGCCCCGGGGAACAGGACAATCGGCAGGGGGAAAATCGGAAGCTCGCGAGCCATGGGTAATAGTATACCGGCAGCCGGCGAGACGGTCAGACGGTCAGACGGCTAGCGGGATACAGCGAAGAGGGGCCAGGAAGACGTCTTCCTGACCCCTCGTGTCTACGCGCCGCCAGCCGTCTCGACGGCTAGCCGTCTCGCTTATGCCGCTCTCCAGAAACCCTTCAGCGCTCTGCCATCCGGCGATTCACGCAGCTTCTCGAACGCGCGCTCGCGTATTTGCCGGATTCTCTCCCGCGTTACCCCCATGAGCGCCCCGATCTTCTCGAGCGTCATGGCCTCGCTGCCCTCTTCGAGGCCGTAATAGAGATAGAGGATTTTGCGCTCACGCGGCGTCAGGTACTTCTGGAAGATGCGGTCGATGAACTCGCGCATCAGCTTGCCGTCGGTCTTTTCCTCGATCTCCCCGCCCTCCTGGCCCGCGAAGCGCTCGCCCAGCGTCGCCGCGTCCTTGTCGCTCCGGTCCACCGGCGCGTCCAGGGACAGCTCGGCGGCCGTCATGCGGCGGGCGGTGCGCACGTTCTCGACCGTTTCCTCGAGCGCCATCGCGATCTCGTCGTCGGTCGGCTCGCGCCCGAGCTCCTGCGACAGGTACGTCTCGGTGCGACTCATGCGGATGAGCTGCGAGTTCTGATTCAGCGGGATGCGGACGCTGCGAGTCTGCTCGGCGAGCGCCTTCAGGACCGCTTGTCGCACCCACCACACCGCATAGGAGATGAACTTCACGCCCTGATCGGGATCGAACTTCTTCACCGCTTTGAGAAGCCCTTCGTTCCCGATGGCGACCAGCTCGGAGAGATCGAGACCGTGACCTTGATACTTCTTGACGTAGGAAATGACGAATCGGAGGTTGGCTGTGACGAGTCGTTCTGCGGCTTTTTCATCACCCCGCTGCACCCGCCGAGCCAGGCGACGTTCCTCAGCGGGATCTTTGATCAGCGGGAGCTTTTGGATGTCCTGCAGGTACTGATCGAAGGCTCCGGAAGGATTGGCTCGAAAGAACGCCTTCGCCTTGCCTCCGTTCGACCGCGCCATAGCTAGGGCTCCAACATGGACGGGTGAGGGCACCGGGGGAAATCCCCGAATGGCGCCCAATATAGGAATCGCCCGTGAATGGTGCAAATCTATACATTTTTCCACATCACAAATTGTGACGCCGCTGCCTGACTCCGCAGTTTGTCCACTATCCACATCGTATGTGGAGAAATCGATGTTGATCCGAGGTTGATTCTTTGCCCATCCCCGTGTGGAGACGTGCACATCTGTGTGGGAAGTTGTTGACGGATATGTGATTATGTCAGGAAGTGATGGGCGACCTAGCCGGGCGCACAACCCGATCCCTATCGTGGCCCCCTTCCCACGTCCTCTCGGAGGGCACATGAGCAGCGTGATCATCGGGCTCATCTTCATCGTCGGCGGGCTTTCGGGCCGGCTCGCGCTGATTGGCACCAACAGCGGTATCGCGCTCGCGGTGGTGGGCGTGCTCATCCTGGGCCGAGGGATTTACCGCATCCGGAAACAGCGCGCGCAGCAGCAAGTACAATAAGGCAGCAAGCGGGACACGCGATTTGTGTAGGGGCGCAGCATGTTGCGCCCCTATTTGTTTATGCCCGCCTCCCCCCTCTATGCCCGCCTCCCCCCTCCTCCCAGCACGTCCCGCACGACGGCCTGCGGTGCCGCTACGGTCCAGCTCTTCCCGTCCGCGTACATGCGCCCGATCGCCCGCGGCAGCGCGAACCGCACGGTCCCCTCGCGCGCTTTCTTGTCGAGCTGCATCGCCGCGATGAGATCGTCCACCGTCGCCGACCGCGGCAACTCGAGTGGCAACGCGTAGCGTGCCAGCAGCCGCTGCAAGCGATCGGCGGTGCCGGCCTCCGCGATACCCAGAGCCTCGGCGAGACGCGCTTCGTAGGCCATGCCGATTGCGACCGCCTCGCCGTGCAGCGTAGCGAATTTTGAGGTCGCCTCGATCGCGTGTGCGACCGTGTGCCCGAAGTTCAAAATCGCCCGGCGTCCCGCCTCTCGTTCATCCGCTCCCACGACCTCCCCCTTGATCTCGATCGAGCGCCGCACCACGCGCTCGAGCGCTTCGGGCTCCCGGGCGGTGACCGCCCCGTGCTCCTGCTCGAGGGCATCGAAGTAGCGCCGGTCGGCGATCACACCGTGCTTGACGGCCTCGGCCATTCCCGCGGCGAGCTGTGGCGCAGGCAACGAGCCGAGCACGTCCAGGTCTGCCACCACGAGCTGAGGCTGGTGGAAGGCGCCGAGCAGGTTCTTCCCGGCGGGGACGTCCACTCCCGTCTTGCCGCCGATCGAGGAGTCGATCATCGCGAGCAGCGTAGTGGGCACCTGGATGCAGGGGATGCCTCGCAGGTAGGTCGCCGCCACGAACCCCGCCACATCGCCGACCACGCCACCGCCCAGCGCGATGACTGCCGAATCGCGTCCCAGCTGCGCCGCGAGCATCCGGTCGGAGAGACTCGCCCACGTTTCCCGCGTCTTGCTCCGTTCTCCTGCGGGGAACTCGAGCAATTCCACTTGCAGCCCCGCGCCGCGGCATCGGGCCACGAGCTGCTCGCCATACAGCTTCGCCACGTGCGAGTCCGTGATCACGGCGTAGCGGCCGGGCGGGCAGGCGGCCTTCACCAGGGCTGGAAGATCCGCGAGCAGTCCCCGCCCGATCAGGATGTCGTACGAGGCGTCGCGCGGCTCGGCGAGCGCGACGCGGACCGTCACCACTTGACGTCGGGGCGTCCCGCGTGCGCGTTGGCGGCGCGCGCCAGGACGAACAGGAGATCGGAGAGGCGATTCAGGTACTGGAGGATCGCGGGACTGATCTGCTCGTCGCGCGCCAGGGCGACGACGGCGCGCTCGGCTCGGCGGCACACCGTCCGCGCCAGGTGCAGCGTGGCGGCCTTGGGCGTCCCGCCCGGCAAGATGAAGTTCTTGAGCGGCTCGAGCCGCGACTCGTGGCTGTCGATGGCGTCCTCGAGCGCGGTGACGTCCGATTCCGCGATGGCCGCGCCGCTGCGGGCGAGCGCCTTCCGCAGCTTGTCCGGATCGGGAGTGGCGAGCTCGGCGCCGATCGTGAACAGGTCGCGCTGGATGCGTTGCAGGAGCGCGTCGGCGAACTCCTGAGGATCGAGCGCGCGTGCCAGCCCGAGCGCGGCGTTCACCTCATCCACCTCGCCGTACGCCGCGACGCGAAGACTGTCCTTGGAGATGCGGCCGCCGCCAAACAGGCCCGTTTCCCCGTCGTCCCCCGTCTTGGTGTAGATCTTCAACCGCTCCCCTCTCCCTTCTCCCCGGGGGTTCCGTTACGATTGAAGCCCATGCAGGACGTCAAAGATATCACGATTATCGGCGCCGGCCCCACGGGGTTGTTCGGCGCCTTTTACGCGGGGATGCGCGGGGCCTCCTGCCGGCTGATCGACAACCTCGACCAGGTGGGCGGCCAGCTCACCGCGCTGTACCCCGAGAAGTACATCTTCGACGTGGCGGGCTTCCCGAAGGTGCTCGCCAAAGACCTCGTGAAGGCGTACCCGTCGCGCAGCGTGTTGATCGCGGGTGGGATCGGCGCCTTCACTCCCCGGAAGCTGCCCCTCAAGGACGCCGATTTCTGGTACGGGAAGGGCCTGCACGATCGCATCCTCGACCCGAAGGTGTTCACGGGGAAGCGGGTGCTGCTGGTGGGTGGCGGCGATTCGGCGTTCGACTGGGCGGTGAACCTGCAGGGGATCGCCCGGTTCGTCCTCATGATCCACCGGCGCGACGGCTTCCGGGCTCACGCGGCGACGGTGCGCCAGGTCCACGAGCTGTGCGCGGCGGGGAAAATGGAGCTGCGCACCTTCTGGGAGCTGAAGGCGATCCACGGCGGCGACGCGATCGAGGCCGTGACCATCTACAACAACAAAACCAAGGAAGAGGAGCGCGTCGCCGTCGACTGCGTGATTCCCCAGCTCGGCTTCATCTCCTCGCTCGGGGCCATCGCCCAATGGGGCCTGGATATCGAGAAGGGGGAGATCAAGGTGTCGCAGACGATGGCGACCAACATCCCCGGGGTGTTCGCCGCGGGCGACATCACGACCTACGCCGGCAAGCTCAAGCTGATCGCCACCGGCGCCGCGGAGGCGGCGGTGGCGGTGAACCACGCGGTGCACTTCATCAATCCCGCCGCCAAGGTCGAGCCGGGGCATTCCTCGAACATGGCGCTCTTCGGCCAGACCGAAGATTAGCGCCGCCCGATTTGTACCACTACGGAATCGATCTGGTTGAGCATCTGCTGGTACGGCACCGCGTGCCCGTTCGCCTGCACGCTGAACGTGATCGTCCGACCCCCCCCTCCTCCGTTCGCCCCCTCGATGTAGCCTGACAGGCTGTTGACCCGGTCGATGCTCCCCGTTTTGGCGATCACGCGGCCTTCGAGCGGGGTGCCGACGAAGCGCTTGAGCAGCGAGCCGGGCTGCCCCGCATGGGGCAATCCCGCCACGAACGGCCCGCCCTTTGGGTGGTTATGCATATGCGCGAGCAGCTTCGCGAACGCCTGCGGCGTGACCAGATTGCCCGCCGCGAGACCGGAGCCGTCCTCGAGCGCGAACGCGGTGGAGTCGATCTTCACGGAGTCGGTCAAGAACCCGCGCTCGACGCCCAGCCCCGCGGACCACGAGCCCTCACCCTTCAGCTCCCGCCCCAGGATCTTGAGCAGCATCTCGGCGAACCAGTTCTGACTCGAGTTGAGAATCGGGAAGATGATGTCCGAGAGCGGCCGACCTCGGAAGTCGACGAGCGGCGCCGCGCAACACCGCACCGTGCGGTAGGCGAGCGAATCGGTCGTGCTCGCCGCTCCCCCTTCGACCGCGATGCCGCGGCGGGCGAGCGAGGCCGCGAGCGCCCGCGCGGTGTACAGGTTGGGATCTGGGAGCGCGACGCTCTCCACGCGCGTCTTCCTCCCGAGCGCGAACGTCCCCTCCGCCCGAATGCTCCAGCCGCCCCCCGTCCGGAAGAAGTTGTCGCCGATGGTGGAGGCCGACTCGGCCGGGACCGTGCGGGCGCGGTTCTCGAACGTGATCAGCCCGAGATCCGGTGTCCAGGCGATCACCGGCGGCGCGTCGACCGCGGCCCCGGGGTCGATCCGGAAGTCCACGCTGTTGTCGTGGAAGCCGAGTGCCGACACGGGCGCCGCATACCACCAGGTGAGGTCCCACGCGTTCCACGCGTAATGAATCATGGTGGGCTCGAAGTAGGAGCCGTCGCCTACGAGCTTGCCCGTGATGCGTCGGATCCCCTTGGCCCTGACCGAATCGGCGATCGCGTCGATGGCCGTAAAGCTCGAGTCGCACACGCCCGGGGCGAGGGTATCCACGCCGTAGCAGCGCGTCGACCAGGTGGGATCGCCACGCCCGTACAGGATCAGGTCGCCTTGCAGCACCGCGGCGTCCACCCGGCCATTCACGTACAGACTCGTCGTCACGCGATAGTCCGGCGGGAGGAGCACGGCCGCCGCCGCGGTGACGACCAGCTTGGTGTTGCTGGCGGGCACCGAGAAGCGGTCCGCATTGCGCTGGTACAGCACGCGGCCGCGGTCGTCCACGACGTAGATCCCCCACGTGGCCCGGTTGAACGGGGGCACGTCGATCAGCTGCGCGAGCCGCTGTTCGAGCGATCCCTTGAGCGGGGCGGTACGCGGCCGGGCGGCCGGCGTCTGGGCCGCGATCGAGGAGCTAATCGTAAGCGATGCGAGGATCAGCTTTCGCATAGACCAGGTCCGTCACGAGGTTCACGAGGAGGAATACCAGGGACATGAACAGGATGCTCCCCTGGATGGCGGGGAGATCCCGCTTCTCGATCGCGCTCAGCACGTAGCGGCCGAGGCCGGGCCATCCAAAGATCGTCTCGGTGAGAATGCTGCCAGTGAGGTAGCTCCCGGTGTCGAGTCCGATCACGGTGATGACCGGGATCAGCGCGTTGCGGAAGCCGTGCCGCAGGATCACCGCCGCCTCGCTCAGCCCCTTGGCGCGAGCGGTGCGGACGAAGTCGCTCGACAACACATCCAGCATGGCCGCCCGGGTCATCCGCGCCAGGAACGCGATGGAGCGCATGCCCAGGGTGAGCGCCGGCAGCACCAGATACGCGAGGCCGCCGGTACCGGACGGCGGGAGCCAGCGCAACGCCACCGCGAACAACAGGATCAGGAGCAGTCCCACCCAGTACACCGGGAATGAGACGCCAAGGTACGACACCAGCATGGCGACGCGGTCGACGGCGCCTCCCGGCCGAATCGCCGAGAGCACGCCGAGCGTGATGCCGCACAGCGCGGCGAGCGCCATGGCGGCGAGCGCGAGCTGCACCGTCTTGGGGAAGCGCGCGGCCAGGTCCTGTACGATCGGCCGCTGCGTGATGTAGGAGTGCCCCAGGTCGCCGTGCATCACGGCCCACACATATCGCCCGAACTGGGTGGGGAGCGGGTCGTCGAGATGCAGCTCGGCCCGCAGGCGCGCGATGGTGGCGGCATCGGCGCGCTCCCCCACCATCGCCGCCACCGGATCACCGGGCGCGACGTTCAACAAAAGGAAGGCGACCACCAGCACGCCGAACAGGGTCGGCAGCGTCATCAGCAGCCGGCGTCCGACGAGGCGCATCACCGCGGTGCGACTCTGGCGTGCGTCCAGCGCTGTCCGTTGAAGATCACCGGCAGGTCCCACCCCTGGAGCTCCGGGCGCCTGGCCCACAGGTCCGTGGGGAACCAGAGGTACAGCCACGGCGCGGCGCCGTACACCCGCTCGTCGATGCGGCGATACAAGGCGGTACGCGCGGCGTCGTCGCTGGTGCGACGGGCACGGAGGATCAACGAGTCGGTGCCCGGGTCCGAGTAGAACGCATAGTTGCCTCCAGGGCCGAAGCTCCCGGAGTAGAATAAAGGATAGAGAAAGTTGTCGGCGTCGGGGTAATCGGCCCACCAGTCGAGGATGACCATGTCGGCCTCACCCTTGCGCGCCGCCTCGCGCTGGCTTGACGCGTCGCGCTCCACCAGCTCCACGCGCACTCCCACGCCCGCCAGCTGCGCCTGGATGGCCTGCGCCACCCGCGACAGCTCCACGTTCGTCCCGGTGCGCCACAGCCGCACGTCGATGCCGTTCGGATACCCCGCGCCCACCATGAGCGCTCGCGCTGCCCCCGGGTCGTAGGCGTATCCCCGCCGCGTGCTGTCGCTTCCGGCGAGCCCCGGCGGGATGGCGCCGCGCGCCAGCACGCCGCGACCGCCGTACACGGTGGCGAGGATCTCCGGCACGTTCACGGCGCGATTGATTGCCTGCCGCACGCGGGGGTCGCGCAGCGGCCCGCGCCGGTTGTTCAGCGCCACGTACACCACCCGCAGCGCGGGCTTCTCGACCAGCTGGTCCGGCCGCTCCCGACGCCAGCGCGCGGTCTCCCCGAACGGGACCTCGATCACGCTCAGCCGGCCGGCCTCGAACTCCGCGGCCCGCGTGAGCGGTTCCGGGATGATTCGCACCGTGAGCGTGTCGCCGGCAGGCGCGTCGCCCCAGTAATTCGGATTGGGGGCGAACAGCAGGTAGTCGTCGTGCTGCCACGCCACGAAACGCCACGGGCCGGTGCCCACGGCGCGCTGCGCCAGGTCGCCCGGGGGCGGCGCGGGCACGACGCTCGCCACCGGCATCGCGAGGAATTTGGGGAAGATGGCGAGTGGCTCGGTGAGAGTGAACGCGACACTCGAGTCCCCGAGGACGGTAATGCCGCTCACGTCGGCGACGCGTCCGGCAGCGTACGCTTCAGCCCCGGCGATGGGGTACAGCGGCCAGGGCCGGCCGCCCTTGGTCGCGGGGGACAGGACGCGCAGCAGGCTCGCGCGGACAGCGGCGGCCGTGAGCGGCGTCCCGTCGTGGAACTTGGCGCCCGGTCGCAGGTGAAACACGTACTTCCGGCCGCTCGCATCCTGGCCCGCCGTCCAGCGATCTGCCAGCCCTGGGAGGAGACGGCCATCCGCGTCGAATTGGGTAAGTCCGTCGTACGCGAGCGTCACCATCTCACCGGTCGGCACGTCGGTCGAAAGGGCGGGATCGAGGGAGCGTGGGTCGTAGGATTCGTAGTAGGTGAGGCCTCGCTCCCCGGCGCGCGCGCTTTTCTCCCCGCAGGCCGTGGCTCCTGTGAGGGCGGCGAGGACAAAGGCGAGGAGCGCGCGCATGGGGTCAGGTGTCGAAAAGGTTGACAGTGCGGGGGGAGGTAGCCAACATAGGGATGCAGCCCGACTGCGTCAATTGCGCGCGCTCTGTTTGACCCTGCTCGTCGCCGTATTCGCGGCGGCCCCCCTCGCCGCGCAGCAAGAGCAGCAGCGGGTGGTCCGCGGGCTTTCCTTCGAGGGCAATCACGCGCTCGACGACTACACCCTGAGGGCCGCGATCGCGACCACGAATTCGAGCGTGTTCGCGACCAGCCCCTTCCTCCGGTGGCTTGGCCTGGGTGAGAAGCGGTACTTCAACGAGCTCGAGTTCCGTCGCGACGTCCTACGGGTGCTGCTGTTGTACCGCCAGAGCGGCTACATGAACGCCGTGGTGGACACCCTGGTACGCCGTGAGGGCCGCGATGTGTACCTCAAGTTCCGGATCTACGAAGGCGATCCGGTGCGGCTCGCCGCGCTCGACATACTGGGCCTCGATTCGATCCTCGACGTGCGACGCTTGAAGCGCGAGCTGCCGCTCCTGGTCGGCGATCCCTTCAATCGGGCGCTGCTCCAGGCGTCCGCCGACACCATCGTGAGCCGACTTAAGAACCTCGGGTATCCGTACGCCGACATCCTCCGCAACTACGATGTGGACGTCGCCGCGCTGCGCGCGGTGGCGACACTCGAGGCCCTGCCTGGTCGGCGCATGCGGGTGGGGCAGGTGCTGATCACCGGGGTTGAGAAGGTGGACACCGGCACCATCCGCCGCATGATCTCGGTCAAGGAGAGCGACTGGTTTCGACAGGACCAGCTGTACCTCACGCAGCGCGACCTGTATGGGCTGGGGATGTTCCGCTCCGTCAACGTGGTGCTCGCGGACACGACCCCACCGCCCGGCGATTCGGTGCGGGTGGCGGTCCGCGTGGCCGAGGCACCGCGCCACCGTATCCGGGTGGGGGCGGGGTATGCCTCGCTCGACTGCTTCCGGGTGCAAGGCGGGTGGACGGCGTACGATTTCTTCGGCGGTGCGCGTTCGCTCGACCTCACCGGCCAGCTCTCGAAGATCGGCGTCGGGTATCCGACCGACGCGAACTTCAAGCGGAACG
>WNFP01006457.1_pt1 | contig 12522 bp, 10 predicted proteins | sample 5400201 | NCBI WGS metagenome assembly WNFP01 (sample SAMN13153355, study PRJNA577476) | soil metagenome | isolation source: 115 cm saprolite under Madrone tree | place: USA:California | collected 2016-06-14
CGATTTCTTCGGCTCATCGCGGCGCGTTGCACGCTCTGCGGCTTTGCCCTGCGGCTTGGCCGGTAAAATATCCGACACCGCGCCCCCCCGCCCCTTGCCCCCCGCGAAGAGCGAATGACGGACTTCGAGGCGGCTTTTTTCGGCGAGCGTCAAAATGTCTTCGTCAACCGATTCAATGCTAAGCGATTTCCCCGCTGCGCCCGATTCCCGCTTTAGGAACATAAAACTGTCCGCGATATCTTTGATCTTGGACCCCTTCGGAACGACGAGGATTACTTCATCGTCGGGAACGGAGAGTATCTTTTCGAGTACGTCCGCAGCGACATCTTTTTTGTCAACGAAGATTTTGATCATGTACGTTTATTATAAATCAATTACTTGAGCCGAGCCAATGCAGCCTCCGGCGAAGCCTGTGGTTCAAAGGCGAATCAGTGCGGTCGAAATAAAACTCAAAGAACGGTGCGAGCGTACGGAATATCTGCGGCTCTTCCATGCCCCATTCCCCGGCATTGAGCGAAAACCCGGCCTTCGCAAGGAGCGGCGCAAGCGGCGCTTCGGAGATGCCAACCCTCGAAGCCATAAACGCAGGGAGCGGCATATGGGAATCCACAAAAAGCGGCTTCGCAAACTTTTGCCTGCGGAGTTCCTTCGCAAGCGACTCGGCATGCGGCAGGAGCATCCGGTCAAAATGCCGCGTTGCATTTTCGGAAATTTCGCGCCGAAGGTAACGGCCATACATCTCACGGGCGACTCCCAAACTCACCCCAAGTGCGGCGCCGATCGTCCCGATGAATCCCGCAGGCAACCACCCTACCTCTCCGCGCCGCAGAGATACTACTTCCGCGCCCCCTTTTGCGGCGAACGCGAATGCGCGTTCCGGCCCGGCGATCACAAGATGGAGCGGCACTGGAGTCACCTTGCCAAGGGCATGAAGCTCGGCCCGCGCGGCCTCGGTAAAAAAGAAATCATCCGGCGCATTGAAAAAGCTTTTCCACGGCTCGAAAAGATCGCGTGTTGTGAAGGTAAGTTCGAGTACCGCCTTGATCTTTTTGCCTGTCGCGTCGTACACGAGTTTATGCTCCCGGCCGTCAACGGTAAAGTGCGTTACGCGATTCCCCACGAGAATAGTGTGGAGTTCGGTGGTATCCAGGTGCGCGCTCGCCGCTTTGCGGTATTCCGAAAATACTTTGCCGATCGCCTGAGCAAAAATATTTTCGAGATCAAGGGAGGTAATCGGCGATTTCGCCGAATGGTCGAACGCAACGGGGAGCGTGAGCGTCGCAGCAAGCGCAGGGTCCGCGGACACAACCACATTCATATGGCCCGCCTTCCACGGGAGCCGACTCGTCTTGGTCCTGTGTTTTAAAAACTTCGCAGTCGGGAAATTATCCCATTGTTTGGTGAGGCGCAACGCACGGTCATCGTCCACAGCCAAAAGAACGCCCTTCGTGCGCCCTGTGTGCGCTTCAAGTATTAAAAACTTTTCCGAGGGTGGCTTCCTGCCAAGTTTTAGCATCACTTTTATTCTAGCAAGTGGCCATATCAAAGCAAAACTCCCTATTCCACAATCCCCTTGATGCGCCGTATGCCCGCTGATGACGCTTCTTCTTTTGCTATTCTGAATTTGCCCTTGATCTCGGCCGTGTGCGTCACGTGCGGACCGCCGCAGAATTCTATCGAGAAAGATTCATCAAACTGCGGATTCTCTTGTGTGGTAGATTTTGGCCCAACCGAATAAACCGAAACGCGGTCGGGATATTTCTGCCCGAACTCGTGCTCCGCGCCGAGCTTCTCGGCATCCTCGCGCGCGATTTCACTCCTGATCACAGGCAGGTCCTCCGCGATTTTTTCGTTCACGATTTTTTCCACTTCTTTCTTTTGCTCGTCCGTCATCTTGGCGTCATGCGAAAAGTCGATGCGCAAACGCTCACTCGTGATATTGCTCCCCCGCTGCTTTACGTGCGAGCCAAGGACAACCTGCAAGGCCTTTAATAATAGATGGTGCGTTGTGTGAAGCTGTGTCGTCTTTTCCGAGTGGTCGGCAAGCCCGCCTTTAAAAGTACCGGCGGAAGCGGTACGGGAAAGTTCGCGATGTTTCTCAAATTCTTTTTCAAATTCTTTTTCATCGATGATAACACCCGCTCTCTTTGCTTCATCCTTAATATAATCCAAAGGAACGCCGTGGGTGGTTACAAATTGAAAGACTATGCTGGTATCCAACTTATGATCAGGATTAAGAACAGCTTCATGCACATACTGCTCTAGTCTTTTTCCTTCGCGTGCCAATACACTTCGAAAATCACCTTCCTCATGTGCAATTGCCGAAGAAATAACCTGCCGCTTTTCGTTCAATTCAGGATAAGTGTCTACAAAAGATTCCGCCAACCGCGAAAGATTTCCTTCGGGCAAATTCAGATTATTGGCAAACCGCACTGTCCGCCGCAATAAACGCCGAACTAGATAACCTCTTTCCGCCTTACTAGGTAAAACGCCGTCAGCGATCAAAAACGTGGCGGAACGTATATGGTCCAATATTACACGGTAGGCACGCCTTACATCTTTAATTGGTATTCCATGAACATTTGTGTTCTGCCCAACAGACACAATTTCATCGCGATTCTCTTCGTACCGAACGCCACACAGTGCGGCTATTTCTTGCTTTGCCTTATCGAAAACATCGATATTAAACACATCCGAATCATTATTCGATGCCGCCGTGATGCGCTCCAGGCCTCCGCCGAAGTCGACGTTTCTTTGCGCTAATTTTTCAAACGTGCCGTCTTCTTTCTTTTTGTATTCCATAAAGACCGAGTTGCCAATCTCAAGGAACCGGCCGCAGTCGCAGTTGGGGTGACAGTATTTACCGAATTTTTCGTCGTGCCGCGGGACACCCCGCTCATTGGTAGCTCCAAAATCATAGAACACCTCGGAATCCGTGCCGCCCGGCTCGCCCGCAGGCATTTTAGATGGTATGCCCGCCCTGCTCCACCAGTTCTTTTTCACCCCATATCCAAAAATATGCTCATCATCTTTCATCCCCCGATCAGAAGCCTGTTCTAGGGTTTCCAATCGAATATACTTTGCATCAATATCTTTCTTCTTAAAAAGTTTTTGCCATGTTTCTATGGCAAGATTATCCTGTCCGATGCCTTCGTCGCCACAAAAAACAGTAACATACAAATTCCCCGGCTTGAGCTTGATTTCATCTGTCAAAAACTCAAAGAACCACCCAAGTTGATCTTCTTCCCAATAATCCCCAAAAGACCAGTTGCCGAGCATCTCAAAAAACGTCGTGTGGCGGTTGTCGCCCACTTCGTCAATATCTTCAGCTCGGAAACTCTTCTGCGAATTCGTGACGCGCTTGTACAAGAAAGCCTAAACTCGCTGCGCTCATTAAGATGTTTCTAATAAAAGGCCCGCAGATTTCTCTGCGGGCCTGGTTAAAAGAACTATTTGTATGCCACCGCTATATCGAAGCTAAAACGCTCTGCGAGCCAACGGGCGGTTTCGGATTTATAACTCGCCTGATCTGCGGCTTTTTGCAATGCCCTCAGACCCCGCAATGCCTTATTTCTCCTTTTGAGGTTTCTAGCCTCCGCAGCTACCGATATTATATTCTATATCCTTTGCAATGTCAACGGCACGATGACTCTCCCCGCCGGATCGTCGGTGTCCATTTGGTAAATCGGCAGGTTATTCTCCTTGAAGCGGAATCCCACGGGTGCAAGTATCTCAAAGTGGTAGCTGCGATGCACGCCCGGCTGGCTCTCAAATACGAACTGATATGCCATGCCATCGGCAGGCGGCAGATAGAGGCGATTCGTGTAATCAAAATCTATCTCGGTTTTTTTGCCGGCATCAAGCTCGGACCACGTCGCAAACACATTTTTGCCGGATTCCGAATATTTATTAAGGAGCGGATACTGGAACACATCCTGCGCGCTCGATTCGATACTCGCGACGAGCGGCACGGTCGAGTAGCCATTTTTATAATTTACTTTCGGCGTAATCGTGCGTTTCACACCGCCCGCAAAATTATCAATGCTCGCCTGCGGCGGCGTAAACACCTGCAGATAATCCCAGTTCGGAGTTTTATACCACCAGTACTTGCCGTCAGCACCTTTGTGTTCACGAACGATTCCGAGCCGATCACTTACCGTGCCATCAAGATTGATCTGACTCTGGAAGGTTACCGTCTGCCTCATATATAAATCACTCTTCCCGCCACCAACGTTGCCATCCGCGATCGCCAGATAATCGCCCTCAAAATCGCCCGGCAACGCATACACTTCGCCTGTTGCAGCATAGGAGCGAAAAAATGTCTCGAACGCCGGGTCTTTCGAATATAACCGCAGGTCTTTTTTATTGATCCAGTTCCCGGCGAGATCGAACATTGCCTTGCGCGTATCCGGACTCGCATCTTTTAATTTTTGAAGCAACGCGGATTCAAGCGCCTGGAGCGCAGCCTTGGGGTACGCCGCATTCGATTCCTGCCCGGCCTGCACAAAAGTCTGGAGCAACGTCAGCACATTGTCTTTATCGAACGTCGCCTTCGGGCTCTCTATATCGATTGGGCCGGTAAGAGACAAAATATCAGAAAGGATTTTGGGCGTGATCGCTACAGCCCCGTCGAATGTGGTGCCGGCGTCTTTATAGAGGTGCGAGGATTCCATGAACCCGAGCGTAGTTGAAGCTGAATCTGCAAAATCAAAGAACCAATTCGAATCCGCGATGCGCCACCTGCCTTCAAGCGCCTGGAGCGGTTTCGGCGGCACAAGATTCTGGTCGAACCCGCGATCAACGTCGTTTACATCGTGCACATCGATCCCAACAATCCGGCCGCTTGTGAGCGTTACATCCGCATAACTCCCGAGGAATCCCCCGCCCGGGCGGATCTCCGAGGGGTTCTCGAAAAAAACCGCAACATGATGCGTCCGGGAATCCGAAAGCCATCCGAGGAGTGTGCCTGCAAAAGAATTGAAGCGATTCAAATCAAGCTGGAGAGAAAGGTAGGCATCGGGCGGGAGATATTCTTTAAATGTCTCAGCGCGCGAAGAAAGCTCCATCCCCCGCGAAGAGAGATCGTTTAAAATCTTTTTTATTTTTTCGACATGCGTTATGAGGTCTGTACCTTGCACCGCAAAAAGATAATCGAAAAGATGATCCTGAATCACTTGCAACTCGCTGGACAACACCACAGCATCCGAGGATATCCCCGTAACGTCCTGCAAGACGCCCGTGCTGCCTGAAAAAAGCGAGCCGAATTTACCGATCAAATCGCTCAACGCGGGTGCTGGCGCAACACTCGAAAACTTCTGCCGCGCTGCCTCCGGACGGAGCAGTTTTAGATCAATCAGCCCATCGCGGAATGCGGCGACGCTCTCTCCTGCCAAGCCATAAGCCGCAGTGCTCACAAAGTACGCTTTAAGGGACTCCGCCGCGACGACAAGCAAAAGCCCTCCTCCAAGAATCCCCAGAAACAAGAAAATGTAGCGGGATGTTTTTTTCTTAGAGATGCGGGAGGATGGCCGCCTCGATTCAGCACCATACAGCTCAGCAACCTTACCCACATGTATCTCATCAGGCGCGGGGGAAATATCCGTATCTTGTTTTGGCGCACGGACGTCGAATACCTTCCGCGTGATATTTTTTTTCGGGACTTCCATGGGGTTGTCTTTTTATTATACCTCTAAATAAGGCGGCAAAAGAAAAAACCCGCAGGTTATGCGGGGTTGGTATGTTTGTTTTGATCTGCGGGACTCTAGCAGTCGGCATAGGCGACCGGGCCGGCCTGGCACTGAATCTGCCACAGGCGCGGATTATCCGGAGGAGTTCCGACCCGCACATTGCAGCAGTTTGCAAACGAGATCGCGAGGCCGTGGCAAAAGTGCTTGCTTGCAAGCGGTCGCGCGGCGTCCGACGCGCAGATGCGAATCAACTGCCCGCCGAGGGTGGATTTTGGATCTTCGACAAGTTCCGCAGCACCGTTGCTTTCTTTTGCCTGGTGAGCGAGTTCATGAAGGCGAGCTACCGCAAGCGGCAGGTCGCGCCTCATCGCCTCGACAAGAATCATCTCTTCTTGATCCGGCGTAAGGTGGGTCAAATCGAGCTGCATTTCTTCCGCAACTTTTCCGATGGATGGCAAAGACATAGCGATACACTCCTTATGTGATTTTTAAAGAACGCAAGCCGTTATAAACGACCAGCGATGAAAGCGCCCCATGGGTGCGCTCATCGCTGATTATTTAGATGAATGCCCGCGGATCGAACTTTGGATCGATTTGCGTGGTCAAATCTTTCCCTGCGGCAGCATTAGCCCAGCTCCGGGCATTTTTTATATGGAATTCAACCGCTTGAGCATAAAACTTTTTCCAATCTTTTTTTTGCGAATCCACGCACGCAATAATCGCCTCGAGAGTTCGCACATTCTCCGGTTCGAGCTCCTCAAGCGGTAATACATGTCCGCGATCGCTTTCCTTAACGAACCGGGAATGCCCCACGAGTGCGACAAGGTCCGTGCCAATCCTCTGACTTAAAAATTCTTTATCTTCCTCCGTCTCCACTTTATTACCGATCACTTTTATAACGACGCCATACTGCTCCGCATAATGCTTATATTGATCGTATACGCTGATTGATTTGATCGTCGGCTCGGCGACAAGGAACATCACGTCGAAACGGGTAAAAATTCCCGACGCAAAAGCATCGGCTCCCGCTGTCATATCCACAAGTACATATTCCTTTTCCCCGTCGATCAAGTGATTCAGGATAAGCTCCACCGCTCCGGTTTTTGAGTGATAGCATTTCACGCCCGTATCTTCTTCGGAAAATGCCCCGACTGCCATGAATTTCACGCCGCGCGCATCCCGCACAAAATGGGAGTAAATCGGATTTTCTTCACGAACGCGAAGCAGCCGGGATCCCGTACCGGGCGGAGTAGTTTTAATCATTGCATCGGCGTCGACGATCAAAGGATTCGTCCCCCTGAGATATTCTTTGATTTTCTTAATTTCAATTCCGAGATGAGGAACTTCTGCCGCGTCAGCCTCATTCATGCCAAGAGAATACGCGAGGTGCTGATTGATGTCGGAATCGATTGCTATGACGGGAAGCCCCTTGGAAGCCAAGAAACGCGCCACGAGTGCCGAAAGCGTGGTTTTGCCCGATCCCCCCTTGCCTACGAATGCTATTTTCATCGTATGTAATAAACGCGATATATTCGCATTTGTATAATGATAATCGCACGCGGAAATTCTGTCAAGTACTTGCGAACTATTCGCATTTATAATACAATACGGGTAGTTCTCTATCTTATCTTTTTGGAGTCTTTATGAAACGAGTAGCGATTCGGACATTGGTTACGGTACCCTGGTGCTGCGTATTTACCTTGGGGATGGCAGCGCTTTCAGTCGGGAATGTCGGTCTAGCGGCATGGACGGATACAGTAAGCCATGCCTTTATCCCCTTTTCTTTTCTGTTCCATGGATGGATGGGAGTGCGCCTCTACCGTGAACATCGGCACGAATGCGAATGCGGCCATAGGACCCGAGAACGCTGGCTTTTTGCACTGTCGCTTACAGTACTCATCGCGACGACTGCGTTCCATTTCACGCCTTGGCACGACCGGCTTCTCCACTATAAATAGCAATCCGCCCGGGCGACCAAACCCGGGCGATTTTTTCAAAACTAGGCTATACTTTGTATAATTTAGATATGGATTTCCGCGCACAACTAAGAAGCGTCTCACTCAAGGCAACCCCGAAACGGATCGCTATTTTAGATATATTGGAACATTCCAAAAAGCCGCTGACGGCGGAAGGCGTGCATAAAGCCCTCCGAGGAAAATTGATCGACCAGGCAACGATATACCGCACGCTCAAAGACCTCACGGCCAAAAATATCCTGCGGCAGATCGACTTCCAGCATGGGCACGCGCATTACGAACTTGCCTCGGGGCCGGACCACCACCACCTCGTCTGCATGCGCTGCGGCCGCGTGGAGGATTTTACGGGCTGCGACTTCAAAGACATTAAAGCGCGGGCACTCCGCCAAACCCGGCATTTTAAAAAAGTGGCGAATCACACGCTTGAGCTCTTCGGCATCTGCACGTCATGCGAAAAAAAATAATCTATTTCTCCGCAGGCAGCCTCGCAATTTTTGGCGCAATTCTTTTTGCGCTCTCCCCTCTTCCTGCGCGGTGGCTCATGCGCTCTTTTCCTTCGAATGAAATTTTCCTCGGAAAAATCCAGTCTATCCAAGAAGAGAACATGGATGTGAACGGCGCGACCTATACAAGACAAACTCTCCATGTACAATTTCTTTCCGGTGATGTCACTGGCACGGAAACAGATGTCCATGTAAACACCGCTCCAAACGCTGACCCGTACCAAAAACTCACAAGCGGTGAAACGGTAATCCTCTCGCGCAATCATGACTTCCAGGGCGATGAATACGAAGTGAGCGACAGGTACCGCCTGCCCGCGCTCTTTATTATGGGCATTATCTTCGTGGCAGCCGTACTGGTATTTGGACAGCTCCGAGGATTCACTTCACTCCTGGGTCTCGCCGCAAGCATCGCGGTACTCCTGTTCTTTATCGTGCCGCGCATTCTGCACGGCGCAAATCCCCTCCTTACGAGCTTTGAAGGGGCGGTCATTATAGCCGTAGCCTCGCTCTATCTCGCGCATGGATGGAATCCCCGGACGACGATCGCGCTCGCGGGAACGCTCATTACGCTCGGACTCGCGGTCGGGCTTGCGGTCGCCTTTACGTCCTTCGGGCATCTCATCGGCTTCTCGAGCGACGCCTCATTTCTTCTGAAGCTTAACGCTGGCAGCCTGAGCTTGCGCGGAATTCTTCTCGCCGGAATCATCATCGGAATGCTCGGCGTCCTGGACGACGTGACGATCGGCCAGTCTGCAACGATCTACGAAATCAAGCAGGCGGATCCATCGCTCGATACGAAAGAACTCTATCGCCGGGGCATCTCGGTCGGTCGTGAGCACATCGCCTCGCTTGTAAACACACTCGTTCTCGCCTACGCAGGCTCGGCCTTTTCGCTCTTCCTGCTCATTATCGTTCAGAGCGACAAAGTCCCGCTCTGGCTCGCGATAAACGGCGAACCGATTGCGGAAGAAATCGTGCGCACGCTCGTGGGGAGTTTGGCGCTCGTTTTTGCGGTTCCGATCACCACGTTTTTCGCCTCTTATTATTACGGAAAGCGTACCGATCTTGCCAAAACAGAGAAAAAGTAATATGCTACAAGAAGTTTTTTCAGGAGACGCTGATGGTAATCCGCATACTTGGAACTGAAAAATCATTCGAAGGAACGCCGCTCGAAATTGTAGGACAAATGCGATATTCACATCACAAAGAATTTGAAACACTGAAAGAATATATCGATGATATGGCTACCCGCGCATTCCTCATGTATGGCAAGACGATCGAAATCGAGGGGCGAACCCACGAGGAAATCTGTCTTAATTTCCTGCATACCATGGCAAATGCTGGCCTCGCATTCATCGAAAGAACCAACGCGGAAGATGCCACTGGCAGGATCATGTAGGAGTAATAGTAATCATTGATTTTGAAGATTCAGAAACATCCTCGCCTCTATCGAAATTTTAGCCCAAGCCCATCTCCTGATGGGCTTTTTATTTTTACCGGATAAAAAAATAAGCTTCACGAATAACCGATGAGGCGTGAGTTCACCCCTGGTTCACGACCGGCGGGTATATTCTTCATAAATAAAAAAAGGTCCGAATCACAGTACTTGGGTGTCCGAAAGAAGCGAGAGAAACGAACGCAACTGAAGGAGACTCCGAAAACAGCATGCACTACAGTAACGGCAGCAGGAGGAAGGCAAGATTACTTTTATGGCTTGGGGTCGAATCAGCCGCGATCATTCTCGGGTTTGCAAATGCCATACCCGCACACGCGGCATTGGGGCCGAACCTGATCGTGAATCCCTCGCTCGAAACGATGGATACCGCCGGTAATCCCGCTTCGTGGGCCCGCGGATTTTGGGGAACGAATACGCCTATTTTTACCTATCCCGTGACGGGATTCGGAAGCGCAAAAGCCGCAGAGGTTCAGATCACAAGTTATACGTCGGGCGATGCGAAGTGGTTCTTCAATGAACTACCGGTAACTTCGGGCGCGACCTATCAATTTTCCGATACCTATACTGCAACCGTACCGACGTTTGTCACGATCCAGTACCGGATGGCGAACAACACGTTCCAATATGCGGACATCGGCAACCCGGCGCCTGCCGCAGGTGCGACAAATTTTACGGCGACGTTTACCGTACCTGCAAATGTCCAGTCGGCAACGGTATTCCATCTCATTAACAAGATCGGAACGATTACGACGGACAACTATTCGCTGAATCAAATAACAACGACGACTCCGCCTCCCCCGATTGATCCCGCAAATCTCATAAAAAATCCTTCATTCGAAACAACCGATGCGAGCGGCCTGCCCGCAAATTGGGATGAAGGGCGCTTTGGAACAAACACGACGATCTTCCGGTATCCCGTGACGGGATTCGGAAGCGCAAAAGCCGCAGAGGTTCAGATCACAAGTTATACGTCGGGCGATGCGAAGTGGTTCTTCAATGAACTACCGGTAACTTCGGGCGCGACCTACGCTTTCAGCGACCAATATACGGCAACGCGCGGGACGATAATCGACGTGCAATATCGGATGACGAACAACACCTTCCAATATGCGGACATTGCAGCGGCGCCTGCAGCGGCGAGCGTTACGAATTCATCGGCCGGATTCACTGTTCCTTCTGATGTCGTAGGGGTTACGATATTCCATCTGATACAAGGCATCGGCACGCTCCGCATCGACAACGCAAGCCTCAAGAAAACAGCGGACTCCCCCGCCCAGAATGGCCTTGTCAGTCTGAATTTCGACGACGGCGATGAAAACCAATTCACAACCGGACTGCCGATCCTTGATACCGCAAACCTCAAAGCAACATTCTATGTGGTGACAGGCAGACTGGGCGTACCGGGCTCATTTACAAAAGCTCAAGTGCTCCAGCTCCAGAGCGATGGCCATGAAATAGGCGCCCACACGCGCACGCATCAGGACCTGACCACGCTCCCCACAGACCAGCTGCAAGGCGAAATAGTGGGATCAAAAAACGATCTTCTTTCCCTGGGAGTCGCGCAGGTGAACAGCTTTGCATATCCCTTTGGCGCGTTCAATACTACGGTGGTCAATGTGGTAAAAACAGCATTCACAAACGCACGGAGTACTGATGACGGCGTAAATGATGCAGCGGCAAATAAATATATTCTGAATCGTTTCGGCGTGATATCGACCACTGCGACTTCATCCATCCACGCGGCGATCGACTCCGCGATGGCGAACAACAAGTGGCTGATCCTCGTATTCCATCAAATCGACAACAGCGGCGTGCAATTCAGCGCATCACCTGCCGTACTCCAGGATACGGTGAACTACCTGAAACAGAAAAAGACGACGGTCGTCACGATGGATCAGGCGGTGAAAAAGATTTTCCCGTAATCCCGGCGAACACAAAAAATAAAAAATCTCCGCGAATCAGCGCGGGGATTTTTTATTTGACAAATTATTTTATAAATCCTGCTGCAAAATTCCATTGACAACTCCTCTACTCCCTTTACAATGAGTGCAGGTTAGGAATGTTAGGACTTCGTACAGCATAATTCAAAGCCGCTCCGACGCACGTCGGGGCGGCTTTTGCATTTTAAGATTTTACTTCATGAAGTCCTGTCTTTTGAATCATATGGTTCACCCGAAATATAACCATTCGGGCATTCAGTCGAAAAGAAAAGACCTTCCTGACCACCCCTAGTCATGTCGAAAAAAAATAAAAGCGTTTTTGCCGCGATTCTCTCATTCGCGCTCATGCAAACCGGGTCAAGCTTCATGAACCCGCCGCCTGATGCGCTCGCCGCGACCGCAGCGACAGTAACCTCGCCATTCACCTACGACTTCCGCTCGGTGGGAATTCTGCAACAAGCAGAAACGCCTGACTTGAGCACGAGTCCGTACTTTTGGCTTGCATCTGGCGGCGAACTGCCCATTACAAACGGAACGGGTAATACGATGCAAGGCGATGCGCCAAGCACAAACAAATGGCGCACGTTCTACGCCGCAGCGAACCCGGGCCAAACCGATAACGGCCTCCACCCGCAGAACGTGTTCCAGGTTTTCACCAGGAGCGCGTGGCAGAATGTCGATCAGTCAGTCCAAGTAGAAATAAATAAAATTAACCTGAGCTCAAGCTCGTCCCGTACCGGCTGGAACGGTGTCTCACTCTACTCGCGATATGAAAATACCCAGAACCTCTACTCTGCGGGCATCCGCGTGGACGGCGCCGCAGTAATCAAGAAGGAAATGAATGGAACGTATTACACGCTTGCATCGAAGCAAATATTCCCCGGGACATACAACCACACGACAAATCCAAATCTTTTGCCAACAGGTAAATGGATGGGGCTCCGCAGCACGACACAAACG
>WNFP01003568.1_pt1 | contig 12521 bp, 12 predicted proteins | sample 5400201 | NCBI WGS metagenome assembly WNFP01 (sample SAMN13153355, study PRJNA577476) | soil metagenome | isolation source: 115 cm saprolite under Madrone tree | place: USA:California | collected 2016-06-14
CGGCTACGAGGGACCGTAGCCCTCCAAGCCTCCATCGATCATTGTTGCCGCGATCGGATGGCCATTGCTGGCAGATTCCCCTGATGAGGGCGTCCGCTCCGTCGGCGCCGCGATATGGTGTTGATGCCTGCCACCGACGGCAGTGATGGGGCCGAACCCCGAGCCGACCCCAATTCTCGGCGGGCAGCTCGGAGATCTGCCCCCTACCGTGGGTTACGAATCGCGCGGATCTATTCCAAGTTCCTTGCGCAAGTCACAGAGCGCCAAGTCTTTTTAAACGCCGGCTAACGGCCGAAAAGAAAATGCAGAACGAAGAGAACTGCCAACACGTAAGTCACCGGGCCCACCTCTCTGGCTTTTCCGGTTCCAAGCTTCAATCCCACATAGGTTAGCAATCCGAAAGCAATACCTTCGCTAATGCTGAACGCCAATGGCATGGCAAGAATTGTCACGAAAGCAGGCGCAGCTTTTGCGAAATCCTCGAGGTCCAGTTCGGCCAGCCCCTGCATCATAAATGCACCGACAACAACCAGGGCCGGCGCGGTTGCCATGGCAGGAATCACCAGAATTAGCGGCGTCAAGACCAGTGAAAACAAGAAAAAGCACGCGGTGGCGATCACGGTCAAACCTGTTCGGCCACCGGCTTCGACGCCTGCGGCGCTTTCGATGTAGCTCGTCACCGTCGAAGTACCCAGACAGGAACCGAACATCGCAGCACCGGCGTCGGCCATTAACGCGCGTCCAATCCTGGGCAGGTTACCCTTGTCATCAAGCGCCCCTGCGCGCTTCGATACCCCGATGAGAGTGCCCATGTTGTCGAAGAGATCGACGAAGAGTATCGCCAGCACGAGTGGCAGAGCAGTGAAGAAATGCGACCACAGGTAAGTCAGATCCAATTTCAGAAAAGTGGGCGCAAGCGACGAAGGCAAATTTACGATTCCATTTGGAACCGGTGTAATCATACCCTTTCCGTCTGGAGAAGGGATGAAGAGTCCAAGAATTGTCAGAACCGCAATTGCCAGGATGATTGCGCCAGGCACTTTGCGGGTTACAAGTATCGCAGTTAAAATGATCCCTACGATCACCAGAATCGGGCCTGGTTTTGAAAGGTCGCCGAGGGAAACAAATGTCACCGGATTGGCGACGATAACCCCTCCGTTTTTGAGTCCAATAAACGCGATGAAGAAACCGATGCCGGCGGTAATGGCAAGCTTGAGCTCCATCGGTATTGCTTCAATGAGTTTTTGTCTTAGACCGGACACGGACAGCGCCATAAAAATCAAGCCGCCGTAAAACACCAACCCTAAGGCCGCGGTCCACGGTACTCCTTTCGCTCCGCAAATTGTGAAGGCAAAAAACGCATTCAGTCCCATACCCGGGGCCAGAGCGACCGGATAGTTGGTCGCCAAAGCCATGACGATCGTCATGACCGCGGAAGCCACGCCTGTGGCGGTGACAAGAGCCCCTTTATCCATACCCGTTGTCGAAAGAATCAGCGGGTTCACGGCAAGTATATAAGCCATCGCCGCGAAGGTCGTGAGGCCGGCGATTGTCTCCTGGGGAACCGAGGTTTGGTGCTCCTTAAGTTTGAAGAAGCGTTCGAGCATACCCGAAACTCAGCAATTTTCGTGACAGGTTTGTCAATGCGCTAGACTCCCGCTGCGCCAACTCGACCTCTTTATCGACCGGTCTTTCCCGATGCTTCATCTCTGCGGGTGCGTTCGATCGCAACGACCTCGGGGATCGCAACCAAAGCAGAAAGAAAATCGTGCGCACTACGCGCCGAGAGTTGGAATTCGATATCCAAACCTCGGCGCCCGGCAGGCACATCACGACACCGCTCCTTTGCGTGAAGAATTCCGAATTTGTCCAGCAAGCAATCAATTTTTATCTCGGTTTTTCCATTGTCGGGCTCGAACTCTACGCTCAGAGTTTCCGTCCTCCGACCCCCAAACACCGTGCTTTCCCATCTGCCAACCAAACTAAGTACACAACGCACGGTTAAAGCGATCCCGATTCCCGCAGACACATATCCAGCGCCGATGGACATGCCCATCGCGGCAACGGTCCAAATCGTTGCGGCAGTTGTTGTCCCCTCAACGCCCCCCGGTCCTTTCAGCAATACGCCACCGCCAAGAAAACCGATACCTGTGACAATCTGCGCAGCTACTCGCCCTGAATCGCCGGAGTTGCTGGTAAATGCATAGCCGACGATCGTGAAAACACATGAACCCAGCGAGACAAGCGCCATTGTCCGCAGGCCGGCCGGCTTCTCTTTGCGCTCCCGCTCGATCCCCACCCACGCGCCACAAAAAACGGCGACGAGCGCGAGTAAAATCGCAGCTAGCGGTTCGGGAAGAAGTCGATGCCAACTCTCAAGCAGCTAACTCATGAATTTGCAGCAGATCAGGTTAGGCGCCCGCTGAAGTCACCGTCAACGGGAATCCGCCAGCGTCGAACTCCCTTGAAAACGGAACTGTCACACATCTGATTTCAGACTGTCTAATCGGATTGTCATGAATACACCCAAAAACTCTTACTGGATTGAAGCGCGGATCGATCGCCGGAACCCATTCGCCGAGGTTGATCCCAGAGATGACGCCACTTCAGACGAAGAACTCGTTTCATCTGCTCTCGCAGGAAATAAGGATTCTCTGGAGAAATTGGTGCGGCGACATCAACCATGGGTTTTCAACATATGCATGCGTATGGTTTGGAGGCGCGACCTCGCCGAGGATGCAACGCAGGAAATCCTGATCAAAGTCGTCACCAAGCTCAGCACATTCAGGGGCCAGAGCAAATTCCGGACTTGGCTTTATCGAATCGCGTTTAATCATCTCCTTAACGTGCGCAAGACTGAATTTGAAGATCCGAGCGTAACGTTCACCGATATGGGACGCGCCCTGGATGAGACTCCCGATCTCGAGTTGCCGGACCCGCGAAGTGTTCCCGTCGAATTGCCGCTGCTCGTCGAAGAAGCCCGGGTGGGCTGTATGACGGCGATGCTGATGTGTCTGGATCGGCGGCAACGGATGGCGTTTATCCTTGGGGAGTATTTCGGTGCCACAAGCGATGTCGGGGGCGAAGTGATGGATGTGTCGCCGGATAATTTTCGTCAACTGCTCTCCAGGGCTCGGCGTGATCTTTACCAGTTCATGAACGACAAGTGCGGACTGGTCAACACAGCAAACCCTTGTCGATGTGCAAAGAAGACTCGCAGCTACATACAGGCGGGTTATGTCGACCCGGACAGGCTGGAATTCACCAAGGGCCGATTGGCGACGATCAACGAAATCGCTCCTCATCGGCTGAATGAACTTCAGGAACTGGACCGGAAACACGCCGAATTGTTTCGTGACCATGGCTTCCTGGCACCGCCTGATCTTGCAGCCAAACTTCGCGAACTCATCAGCCGATCCGGCTTTGATGAGGAAACAGCCGCTGCTTCCTCATAAAACGCATTCTCAGCTGTCACAATAGCAACGCGCGGCTGTCATAATTTAACGTCGCCCGACAAAGGCGGCGAAAAGGAAGGAGACATATAATGAATTGGCAAAGTCGATTGGAAAAGACAGTGATCGCCTTGAATTTGATCGGTTTAGCGCTTGGCTTCGGCACACTTGGCATTCTCATCCTGGTGAAAGGAGAGCATGCGGGCGGATCCTTGATCAGCGGAATCCTTGGCATCGTCGTGGGTTCACTATTTCTGCTGTTTGCATTTTACTTCTGCAAACATACGCGGGGCAGTGGGGACAGGAACGCCGGATATACTCTCAAAGACGATCTAAAAAAGAGCGAGCTATCTTCGCTAAAGAAGGTAACTATCTAGTGTACCTTTTTATCACCCAAAGTCTCCATGAGCATGACGTCCGTCCAAAGACTCGGGACTATTCAGGCGACCGAAGAACTTCGAAGAAACGCCGGTATGCCTTTAGATCTGGATTGGGTGAACCAAGTGCAGGCGAACAGCAGCGCCATTCAAAGCCGGGCATCAACTTTAACCTCTCGCCGCACGGTCGAACAGCAATGGCAGGCCGCGTGGCTCCTTCGCGCGATCAGTTGTATCGATCTGACAACCCTCGCGGGCGACGATTCTCCTGGAAGAATCCGGCGACTTTGCGCAAAGGCGAGGCACCCTGTCCGGGACGATCTGCTCGCAGCGATGGATGTCCGAAACCTCGGGATCACAACCGCCGCGGTCTGTGTTTATCCGACGATGGTACCGACCGCGTTCAGGGCTCTGGAAGGTTCGGGCATTCGTGTCGCCTCGGTTGCCGCAGCATACCCCGGAGGCTTGAGTCCGCTTAAATTGCGGCTCGGAGAGATCGCCTACGCCGTCGAGGCAGGCGCCGCAGAAATTGACGCCGTCATCACGCGAGAACAGGTCTTGACCGCCAGTTGGGAGCGACTTTACGACGAAGTGGCGTCCTTTAGTGCCGCGTGTGGCGGCGCTTGTCTCAAAGTCGTCCTTGCAACGGGCGAGCTTGCTACTCTGCGCAATGTTCAAAAGGCCAGCCTGGTGGCGATGATGGCCGGAGCCGATTTTATCAAGACCTCCACCGGCAAAGAAGCGGTAGCCGCCACTTTGGAGACGGGTCTCGCGATGATCCGGGCGATTCGCGAATACCGGGAGCGGACTGGTCATCGCGTTGGATTCCAAGCGGCAGGCGGGGTCCGTCATGCCAGAGAAGCCCTTCATTGGTTGATCCTGTTGAAAGAAGAACTTGAACGAGAGTGGCTCGAACCGGAATTGTTCCGGATCGGCGCGTCGAGTCTTTTAAACGACATCGAACGGCAACTGGAACACTACGTTACGGGCCGGTATTCCGCCAGCTTTCGCCACCCGGCCGCCTGAAGAAACATTTTGAACCTAGTGCGTCGAGTCATATGGCTCGATGCTCCAGAATCCCAAATCGTGAAAACGGATCTGCATGAGCAGCGTAGGCGAGATCTTTGAAACCATGGAATACGGGCCCTCGCCGGAAGACGCGGAGATTGCCGTCGAGTGGCTTGAGGAGCATCGGCGCGTATTTTATCCCTTCATTGATGGTGGATTCGGCAGATTCATCGACGAATGCTATTTCGAATCAATCGATCCTCGCGACGGCCGAGCTCTGGCTCGAATTGTTCGGTGTGGTGAGATTGAAATCAACGCGGCGGTCGAAGCTGCGAAGCTGGCATTCCCCCGTTGGTCGGCTCTGACGGGTTACGAACGAGCGCGTTACCTTCGAGCCATAGCGCGCCAGATCCAGAAGCACGCTCGCTTGTTCGCCGTCCTTGAAACCCTGGATAGCGGAAAGGCGATTCATCAGTCGCGGGACGTCGAAATGTCTCTGGTCGTGCGGCATTTTTATCACCACGCCGGCTGGGCACACCTTCGGAATGAAACATTTATCGGCTATGAACCGATCGGGGTTTGTGGCCAGATCATCCCAGACAGTTTTCCTCTGCTCATGCTTGCATGGAAGATCGCTCCGGCTCTTGCTGCCGGAAATACGGTAGTAATCAAGCCGTCAGCATCGACATCTTTGGTGGCTCTGCTTTTCGCTGAACTATTGGTACAGATCCAATTCCCTCCAGGTGTCGTTAACATAGTCACCGGAGATGCCACAACCGGTGAACTCATCGTCAGGCATCGCGATATTCAAAAAATTGCGTTCACAGGTTCGACAGAGGTCGGAAGGCAAATTCGCATTGAGACGGCTGGCTCAGGCAAACATCTCTCTCTGTCCCTGGCGGGGAAATCTCCATTTATTGTGTTTGACGACGCAGATCTTGATAGCGCCGTGACAGGGATCGTAAACGCAGTTTGGTCCGGTCAAGGCGAAGCGTGCCGAGCAGGGAACCGCCTGCTGCTGCAGGAAAGCATCTATGAGAAAGTGCTCGCCAACCTGCGCCGGCACATGGAGACATTGCGCGTCGGTGACCCTCTGGACAGGAGCACCGACATGGGCCCGATTGCGACCGCGCAGCGGTTGCAACAAATTCAGCGTCTCGTCGAGCAGGCAAAGGCTGACGGCGCAACGTTCTGGCAGCCGAGTTGGGTTCCACCTCGGGAAGGTTTTTTTTGTTCTCCGATTCTTTTCAGTGACGTTGAAGCTTCTTCTGCTCTTGCGCAGATCGATATTTCTGGCCCGGTTCTCGTGGCGTCGAGTTTTCGGCATGCAACGGAGGCGGTCGAGTTGGCAAACAACACAATCTACGGGCTCACAGCTTCAGTCTGGACCGAGAATATGAGCACGGCTCTTGAGGTCGCGCCAAAACTCAAAGCTGGAACTGTCTGGATCAACTCTGCAAGCCTTTTCGATGCCGCATCGGGTTTCGGAGGGTATCGGGAAAGCGGTTTCGCCAGGGAAGGGGGAAACGAGGGAATGTACGAGTATTTGATACCGGGCTGGGAACGTTCCCTTTCATCCTACGATAAGCATGAACTTGACCTTCGTCCGAGACCGGTCGGTTCTTCCGCGCGCGACCTGAAGGCGGAAGAATTCATTAATCGCTCAGCGACACATTATATCGGAGGAAAACAGGTCCGACCCGATAGCGGGTACAGCTTTGCGGTGAGAGATGCGGAGGGCAACTTTGCGTCGGAAGCGGGCCTGGGAAATCGAAAAGATATTCGGAACGCAGTAGAAGCGGCGCAAGGAGCGGGCGACTGGTCCCGAACAGCTGCACATGAGCGAGGTCAGACGCTTTGCCACATCGCTGAAAATCTTTCGATTCGAGCCAGTGAATTTTCGAATCGCTTGCGCATGCTGACCGGAGTCGGCGAATGGGAATCAAAGCGCGAGGTGGACAAGGCGGTCGAGCGACTTTTTTATTACGCGGCGTGGGCCGACAAATATGACGGCCACGTTCATCAGACGGCCTCCAGGAAAGTTGCTTTGGCGATGCCTGAGCCTTGGGGCGTTATGGGGCTGATCTGTCCGTCCGAACATCCTCTCTTGTGGTTGGTGACGTTGTTCGCCCCTGCAATCGCTGTTGGCAATCGCGTTGTCGCAATTCCCTCCGCGCAATTTCCCACGCCTGCAACAGACTTTTGTCAGGTGCTGGGCACCAGCATCCTGCCACCCGGCGTCATCAATCTGGTAACGGGTCATTCGGATGATCTTGCAAAGGTTCTCGCGCACCATGACAACGTGGGCGCAATCTGGTACGTCGGCTCAACCAAAGGCAGTGCGGCCGTCGAGCGCGAATCCAGAGGCAATCTGAAGGCGTCGTGGGTCAATCGCGGTAAGCGCCGAAACTTGTTTGACGACCATCAGGCTCAGGGCTGGGAATACCTGCGTCACGCCGTTCAAATAAAAAACATTTGGCTGCCCTACGGAGAGTGAAGGATTAGGCGTTCACCGTTCGGAGTTCGAGGTTTGGAGTTCGGAGTTCGAGGTTCGGAGTTTGGTTATGTTAATCGTTCATGTTCATGTTCGCGTAAGACAGGAGCACATGGGAGCGTTCCGTGAGGAAACAATCCAGAATGCGCGTTCGAGCGTCCTGGAGCCAGGAATCGCGCGATTTGATGTCATTCAACAATTGGATGATCCAAGTCGCTTTGTTCTGGTCGAAATCTATAGAGACGAGGCGGCAGCGAAGTCACACAAAGAGACTGCCCATTACGCCGCATGGCGCGACGCAGTCGCTTCAATGATGGCGGAACCGCGCGCAAGTGTGAAATTCGAAAATATCTTTCCCGGGGACGAGGGATGGTAAGCATTCAGTTTGAGTTTGCCACCGCGACCCGGGTCATATTTGGAGCCGGAAAGCTGAAAGAGATCGGTCCGATCACCGCAAACATTGGTCAATATGCTCTGATGGTGCAAGGGGGGAATGCGGATCGATCCCTGCCATTGCGCTCGGTACTTGAGGGAGCGGGAATCGGCTACTCTACATTGGAGATTGGCGGTGAACCCGAAATCGAAGATATTGTGCAGGGTGTACGGAAGGCTCGTGAGGCAAATTGCGATCTCATCATCGGTTTTGGCGGGGGGAGCGTAGTCGATTCGGCGAAAGCGATCGCCGCTCTAGCAACAAATCCTGGAGAAGTTATCGACTATCTGGAGACAGTCGGACGCGGGAAACCGATCATGGTTCCACCGCTGACTTCGATCGCAATACCTACTACAGCGGGAACTGGGGCTGAGGTGACACGGAACGCGGTCCTGGCGTCTCGCCAACATCGAGTGAAAGCAAGTTTGCGGAGCCCGCATTTGCTGCCGCGCATTGCGTTGGTTGATCCTGAGCTGACTTATGGTTTACCTCCATCGCTGACTGCGTCAACGGGCCTTGACGCCCTTACGCAGTTGATCGAGCCCTTCGTGAGCGTACGCGCCAATCCCCTGACGGACGCCCTATGCCTTGAAGGCGCGCGCCGAGCAGCTCGATCGCTTGAAAAGGCATGCAAGGAGGGTAGCGATCCCGATGCCCGCCAAGACATGGCACTGGCAAGTTTGTTTGGCGGCTTGGCTCTCGCGAACTCCGGCCTGGGAGCAGTGCACGGTTTCGCAGCACCAATCGGCGGAATGTTTTCTGCCCCGCACGGCGCTGTCTGCGCGGCTCTTCTGCCCTATGTAATGGAAATCAACGTCCGCGCGCTCCGGCAACGCGCCTCTAACAGCGATTCGCTGGATCGGTATACAAAAATCGCTGCCATCGTTACTCAATCCGAGAGAGCGAACATAGAGGACGGCATAGGGTGGATCCGGGACCTATGTAACACACTTGCGATTCCTCGCTTGGGGGCGTTTGCAATACAGGAGAAAGACGTGCCAATCCTCGTCGAGTTGGCGGCAAAGGCAAGCAGTATGAAGGCGAATCCGATCGCGCTCACTCACGAGGAGTTAACGGAGTCGCTGAGCCGCGCGATTTGAAGCATTGCTCCTCAAAACGGTCGCTGCGCGGTTGCAACTCCGGATTTGGCTGCCGGAAAGAGCGCATTGCTTTTTGAAGGGGTCGTATCTAGATTCCATTTCTGACATGAGAGTCTTTACCTATTCCAAGTGGGATGTGGTCTGCGTTTTGTGCGGGCTGCTTCATTTTGCCTACGTTCTAACTCTCTTCTTCGTATTCCCCTACGCGCCATGGTGGATGCTGGTATGTATGGGCCTGATTTATTCCGTAAGCGTGTCCTGGAATATCAACGGTGTTTCGCACAACCTGATCCACAATCCGTTCTTTAAATCGAGGATTCTAAATCGGCTGTTCAGCGTCATGGAATCGGTGACGCTGGGAATCTCTCAAACCTTTTATAAACATGTGCATCACCGGCATCACATGGGAAATAGCGATCGCCCGGATGAACACGGACACACACACGACTGGATTTCTATCTATCGACATGGGAGAAATGGCGAGGCGGAAAACCCTTGGAGCTACATTTTTCTCAGCTATCTTCGGGAGGATCCAAAAGCCATCTATGCCGAAATTAAGAGAAAGAACCCGGTCGATGCGCGCTGGGGTATCACGGAGATCGTAGTACTTGGAGCGACAATTGCCATCGGCCTCGTGCTGAACTGGAAGTTCTGGGTCTTCTTTCTCCCGTTTTACTATTTGGGACATTGCTGTACGTACTTGAACGGCTTTTTCCTTCACTATGGCGGTAACCCCGATAAACCCATAGCCTGGGGAGTGAGTTCCTACGACAAATGGTACAACCTGCTTTGGTTCAACAACGGCTACCACGCCGAGCATCATTTTCGCCCCAAGCTGCATTGGACCCGGATGAAGCAGTTTCACGAGCAAATTCTTGAGGAGCAGAAAAGGGAAGGCGTGCGGGTTATCAAACCTCCCCACGCGCTGGGTTTTCTGGATCCGAACCTGCCTCCGCGGCGTTATTCTTCCCGTGCGAAACCGGAGAGTTCACCGGCCAAGCCGACTACGGTGTAAGTGCGGACAGCAATCAGAGGAGCGTGAAAAATGGGACATGGACAAAGTTCCTTGTTTGCGTACAAATTGTTTGATCAACGCGAGACGGCGCGCTGGTAGATCTTCGAGCTGACCGTGTGCCCTGAACGGCGGTCGCTTCGGAGATGCGACCCTACCACCAGGTTGGCGGGTCATTGCTTGTTTCTACGAAGTCACCAGCACACGGCCGTTTCGACTTCGACACTTGTTATTTATGGTCGCCCTGCAAACGAATCAACTCCCTGCGACAAACGCTGTTCCCAGACAAATCAGTATCAGGCCGATCCAGAGATCACGTGACATTTTTTCCTTCAGAATCAGCCATGCCGCGAATGCGAGAAGCACTCTGTCGAGCCCTTCGAAGGGATACAGGTAGCTCAGGTCGAAGCGATGAAGGAGAGATAGCCAGGTAAAAAAGGACACCGTCATGACCAGCACACCTCCGGCAAGATCGAGTTTTCGCCGAGAAGCACTGCTCTTCGAGTGGTCGGCCATAGCATGTTTAAAAAAGATCTGGCCGGTAACGGAGCAGGCAATCGAAAACAGGACGAGACAAAATAGAAAGAACGTCACAGTTTTTCCTCAGCGCGAGCTGCAGGCCGGGCAATAAAAAACACCCCCACCGCGACCAGGAAAACACCGATCCAACGTCGAGAGGAAATAGCTTCACCTAAAAAAAGCCTTGACCCGACAGCGACCATGATATGATTCGTCGCCGCCAGGTTAAAGGCAATTATCAAGGGAACGGACTTCAGCGCGTACAGCCAGGAGAAGAGAGAGCCGATAACCGCGAGAATCCCCAACCAAATCCAATAAGCGAAAAAGTTGGAAATAGTGTACCAGGGAGACACAAGCTGAGCGTCGACTCCGATTTTCAGAAAGATCTGGGAGGCTGCGGTCAGGATAATGCTGATAAAGAGCTGAAGGTAGGGATGAAGGAATGGCGACTTCCGCTTTCTCCTGGCCTCGTCTTCAGATTCGGCTGGAACGTTGTCCGATTTGGTTTGATTGCTAGTGGCCTTCGACATTGCTGATTCCGGATTCAGAAAACCGCTGATTCGCTTGCAAAATGGATGGCTTGGCTTGGGAAAATTGCAATTCCCTTTCATCATTCGATGTGCTTAATAACCGTCTGCTATCTCTCTTATGAAAAATGCTGTAATAACCGGTGTATCGACAGGCATCGGCTACGCCTGCGTCAAAGTCTTGCTCACCCATGGATTTCGCGTTTTTGGGAGCGTGCGCAAGCATGAAGACGCGGTGCGTTTGCAGCAAGAATTCGGGGAGAAATATGTGCCCCTTTTGTTTGATGTAACGGACGAGTCCGCAGTGCAGGCAGGGGCGGCAAAGGTGGCAGAGCGCCTCGGCACGAGCGTCTTGGACGCACTGGTAAATAACGCGGGGGTCGAAGTAGCCGGTCCTCTGTCTCATCTCCCGGCTGACCAATTCAGATACCAGCTCGACGTCAATCTGGTTGGCCCTCATATCGTGACACAAGCTTTCCTGCCGTTGCTCGGCGCCGATCCTTCACGAAAAGGCACTCCCGGGAGAATCATCAATATCAGTTCGGCAAGCGGCAAAATCGCAAGCCCGTTTCTGGGTTTTTACTCAGCTTCAAAGTTTGGCCTCGAGGGTCTTTCCGAGAGCCTTAGACGTGAACTGATCTTGTTCGGGATTGATGTCATAATCATTGGCCCGGGCGCAATTGTGACACCGATTTGGCAGAAATCAGAGGCGGGAATAACTGAGCGATTTCGCCAAACGCCTTATGCGGAGGCGCTGGATAAGTTTGAGCGTTACTCGCTCAAAGAAGGGGCGAGTGGTTATCCGCCCGAGGTGATTGGAAATGCCGTCTGGCGGGCGCTAACGGCGTCCCGACCGAAGATACGCTATGCGATCGTGCCAAATCGTCTCACCAACTGGATCATTCCCCGTCTTATGCCAATGCGGATACTCGACAGGCTGGTCAGCCGGTTTATGGGCATCAAAAGACGCTCCGCGCGGACCGGTCATGGAGTCTCCTGAGCCGCATTCAATCGGCAACTCGTTGTGTCGTTCGTAGGCTGTATCGGCGCAAGAAGTGGCCGCCTTCCACCAGTTGCCACGCCAACAGCCCGGGAAGTCCGAGGGCCATTTCGCGCACCCGGCGAATCAAGGCCAAAGCAAACGCGGCTTCCCCAGGGATTCCGAGTAACCCTCCGACAACAACGTATCCTCCTTCACGTACTCCGAGCGCGCCTGGAACGAGACATAGCGCCGTCTGTATCCCCTTGCCCCACGCATTCGAGAATCAGCGCATTTTGGAAGCTCGCGGGAACACCGATAGCATGGAGCCCGATCCAAACCTCCGCCGAACCGGTTACGAATGAGATCATTGTAACGACACAGCAAGCAGCGACAGCCCCGGTCCTCGAGTAGATTTTTCGAAGAGCTTTGTCCAGTTCGCCGCTTTTTCCGACGAGTGCCCGCCACTTCTCATCCCGGGCGCAATTCGAGAGGATTGCGCCAAATATCCGAAACATTCCCATGCGCTGGACGAAGTAGAACCCCGCGACCGCGAGGATCGCAACTGGCGCTCCTATCAAGGTCGGACCGAGCAGATTAGTCCTACCCGTGACGAGGAT
>WNFP01025196.1_pt1 | contig 12520 bp, 4 predicted proteins | sample 5400201 | NCBI WGS metagenome assembly WNFP01 (sample SAMN13153355, study PRJNA577476) | soil metagenome | isolation source: 115 cm saprolite under Madrone tree | place: USA:California | collected 2016-06-14
TTCTGCGTCGGGTACTGGGTAAAAAACTGAAAGAAATCTGATCCCGGTCGCAGCGATCCGTTGTATTGGCCGCGACCCTCGTATGGAAGACCGGTGGCCGGATTGATCGTGTTGAAGGGAAACTGCTGCGGGGGCGCGCCGAAGGTTAGTCCCGGATCAGATAATGGCCGCGCCGGCAGTTCCGAGGGAATGGGCATTGGATCAATGAAGATCTGGGCCGGCTGGGGGCTGCATCCGACATTACAGCTGTTCCCATAGCAACCGCTGTTGTGGCCGCCCCACTGCGCATGCGTCAATCCACCCTTCGCGATCAGCACGCCCGCACTGGTCATCAACCCCATCTTGATCAGGTCCCGGCGAGTGAAACCCTCTTTTACCAGTTCCAGCCTGTTATTGAGAGCTTGTTGAACTTCTCTTTCTCTTCTTCTGTTTCGTTTTGAAATAGACACCATGGCGGGCTCCTCCTCTAAGAGAATTCGGACAGAGACTCTTCAGCCAGAACGGTTGAAGAGCATAGTTGATCGTGCGTTACGTTGAGACTGTTTACTTGGTAGGGTCCCCAGCAAGAGAGACCCTGCCGGACTGCAAGAACGAGACGTTAAGATTCCTAGCAACGAAAGTTGCTTATGATGGCGCGCACTCTATATCGTGCTCCACTGGATGTCAAGGGTTTTGCTGTCACACTAATCTTAGTGGTTCGTAACTTATGCCGAGATGCACTCGTCTTTTGTCATGAACGTCTACATAATACCGGCGCTTGATCACGTTTTTAAGAACGATCGTTTATGAAGCACATCCTCTGGCTCTTGCTAATTTTTTGCGCATCATCTTTCGCATTGGCGCAAACCGGATCATTGCGCGGTCAGGTCACTGATCAAAACGGCGGCAGTGCAACAGTTATGAGTTGCAAAATTACACTTCGATAATCAGTGGCAATCACTCGTGGAAGTTTGGCGTGAGGCTGCGGCGGGAATCTGATGACAACACTTCGCCGCAGAACTTTGGCGGCTATTGCGTCAGGCGCGCGCTAACGAGCTGTATCTGAAAACGGCAATGTGGGACCAAGACTAATCCCAGTCGTATCCCAGGATCATCATCAGATCTTCAACTTCCATAATATGAGTCATAGGATCTACTTGCAAATTACCGCCTCCGGGCCGGGTCATCCGCAGGTGCCACACAACTGGAGGATCGGTTGGCACAATCTCGATTCCCAGCGCGCTCACGTTCTTTTGCGCGAAGTGGAGAGCGCCATACTGGCTAATAACCGGCATGGCGAACGTGTCTGATCCCGGGGGCGCCGCAGGCAGAGGCGGACTGATGACAACGCTATAACTTCCTGCGTCGGTACAGCGCGCGAGCAGATAGATCGTATTGATCTTCAGCGTCTTGTTCTTGTCCTTGATCTGAAACAGGCTTGGCGCCATTTCAAACTCAAAGATGTTCGGATCCCCGGTGTTAGTCGGAGTTAAGAACTTATACCACTGGCTCGGGAAATCTTTCTTCAGTTCCAACAAACGCAGGGAAGGCGTAGTTTCATCAAGACTAAAGTAATCACGCAGGTTCGTAATTGCTCCGTTCTTGAATGGACCAGCATCTTCTCGAGCAGCATATTTGATGTGCACGATCGCGTCGGAAATGGTTTCGTAGTCGAACTGGCGCAGCGGACTTCCAAAATCCGGGTGCATGGGATCAGGGTTGTTCGCCGGAAGATCTGTAAACAGTTCCATTGCCCATTCGCTAACGGCGCCCCCTCCTTCGAAAGGAAGGTAGCGCTCGTCACGGAAGTTGAGCTCGAATAAGCCGCTATCATTCTGCGCACTGCTGGCCGCTATGGCTTTCACCGGAATATTGTTTTCGATGAAGCGGGTGTCGTCGGATGGCAACCCTTCATCATCCGTATTGTGCGGGTATCCGTTTTCGCCATTCGCGGTGTTGATGCGAATGCTGCTCTTGAGCAAACGCAGCGTGCAGGAAATTGTGGTGTAAGGTCCGGCGACGCAAGGGAGCGTCACGCTTACTGACTTAATCCGGCGGAAGTAGTGTCCCGGATAGTCGAGGTCGAACAGTTCTTCCGGCAGCCGGAAGAAGCAGCGCCCTGTCTCTCTGAGTTTCACCAATGCCAGTGGATCCAGGAGCCGTAGCGAAACGTGTTTGGTCAGTTCGAACTCTCTTCGATTCTTCTCCAGGTATGCGGCCTCAAGACGACGCAGGTCGTATTGCAGCTTCTCGCCGGATAACAATCCCTTCTTGAGACTGTCCCAGTAGCCAAAGTTGATGTAGCTGCTATCTTGCAAGCCGAGTTCAAAGCGGAAGCATCGCTCAGCTCGTTTCGCCAGATCGTAGGCGAGCTTGTAACTTTGAAAATACACTCCGGAGATCTGCCCCAGTTGCCACTGGTATAACTCCTGATTCGTGTACTTCGAGCGCATGAAGGCATCGGTTGCTTTCGCGTTCTCGATTTGGAGGACCTGGTTATCGAGTTCTTTCTGTGCGATTGCGATCCGCAACTCTGCGGTCGCAATCTGGACGTCAAACTGATCGAGTTCTTTATTTGCGAGGCTTTCCTGAAGCTTCCAATCGTCCCAACGGCGATCGAAGCTACCCTTGGAAGAAGCCATGGCGGAGTCGTTGGCGGCCATCTGTGAAAGGAAAGAAAGCACGTGGAAGAATGGAAATGATCGAGGCGGCAAGTTTTACTCCCTGCGCGGCTTCCTGCAGGACATGCGACTCGCTCAACTTGTCGAGGTGCAGCTTTTCCTGGGTTATGAGTTTCTCGATGTCGCGGTAGTAATTTCGCCTCGTTTCCACCACCACCTTCGATTTCTGCAGCCCCAGCAAATTGCCTTTTGCCTCGTCGACCTGTTTCTCTCTGAGTAACTTCACGGCCTCGAGCAGTTTCAATTCCTGGCCTTGGCGCAGTAGTCCCAGCGCCTCGCCGTCTTTCTTTTCCAGCGCGGCGAGCAAGGCGCCGCCGAGGCCCTTCACGTCGTTGCACACCTCGTTGGCCTTCTGCAGTAACGTGTTGAAGCGATAGAGCGGCAGTGGCGCACTCAGATCAGCAAGTGCAGCGCTGATGTCGACTCCTCCCGCGACTGCTTTAACGAGCGCGCCGGGATCAATGGGAGGTTCAAACAACGACAATTGGCGCACCACGCCCTCGATGTTCATGCAGTGACGGATCTTATACAGGCGATCTGCCACGGTGTCCCAGTAGCCAAGCAGCTTGTCGTTTTGCGGAATGCAGAAGTAGAGCATTGGCAGGGGCGGCGCATCTCCCCCATCCTCAATGCCGTCCATGGGAGGTACGAGATTTTCAACTTCAATGAGGGCATTCGAAAACTTATCAAACTGCTGTTCGAGTTCGTTGAAGCTTTCGACTGGAGGTTTCGCTTGGGGCGGAATGTTTTTTGGCCGCGGACCGAGAAGTTCGGCGGCCAGAATGTAGAGTTGCGTCGCCTCGTTGACGCTTTCCATGCTGTCCTGCCGAAACAGGTAATCGCCCCACGCTATCAGATTGTCGAGGTACTTCATCACCGTGGTCTTCTGATAAGCGACGGTTCGATAGTTCGCGATGCGATGCGGTTCGAACGGATACGTCCGCCAATCCAACACCTGGTCTTCCAAATCCTTTTTCGCTTGCGCGGAAAACCCCGGCAAGCTCGTGTCGCCGGCAAGCATTCGCAGAATGTTGTCGATGCGCTGCTGAACATATTGCGGGTCCGTGGTCTCGAAAAACGGCTTGGTGATCCAGTACTTGCTCATGGTTGAGCCGCCCGGCACAGCGCTCTCCACCCCAATCGGGTTGAAGATGAAGTGATACCAGTCACGAGCTTCTTCAAAGCGTTGGTTCTTGCTGAGAGTGTTGGCAATGAGCAACGGAGCGTGGAAAAACAGTTCCCAGTTATAGGGCGAATAGGCGCCGTCCGGAGTGAAGTCAACGACTTCCTTCGGGTAAAAGTCTTCGGTTGAGGGATCCACTACCCAAAATGTTGGCAGGTAGCTCCGGTGAAAACTGAAACCCGAATCCTTCAACTGAGTTTCACGACTCATCATTGAAGGAATACCCTGGAGCGGGTTGTAAAGCATTTTCGCGAAGTCGCAAACGAACGGATGATAGAAGTTTTTGAAGTGAAACTGGCGGAACTGGAAGACAAAAGCGGCGACAACTCCCAGGAACCAGTGAACAAAACGCATGAAGTACTTCTTCAGAAACTGCTTAACCTGGTCGTCGGTGTAAGGCGGGTTCCGCTCCTCACTGAGTTTTAGCTGGAGAAACTCCTCGAGCTGTTGCCGATCCGACGGGGACAAAGCTCCGAGATTGAAGCCATCAAGCCAGGTCTGTATGAGCCCTGCAAAGAAATCTTCCCACTTGCGCACGGCCTTCTTGATGTCCGGATAGTAGTTTCTAACCTGGTTATCGCCGGTCCCGATTTGAAGCGATGGCAGCACGAAGAACGTCCGCTTCTTGTCGTTGTAAAAGAAGGGGAGCCAACTTCCGACCGGCAGATAAAAACCGTCGCTATCGTCCTGGCCAAGTCCCACCAGTCCGTCGAGCAGCAGCTTATCGAAGTAAGAAAGGTGCCAGGGCGGCGCGACCTTAAAGAGCCATGGCGTCTGAATCAAAATCGGTATGGCGCGCTCTCGAGAACTTCCCGTAGTTTGGAGCGAAAGGTCGTTTTGCGGGTAATCGAGGCGAGGAGGATACGGTCCCAGCTCGGCCCATTTGTGAAAGACGGTGTCGTATCCCGTCGAATCCACTTCCGGGCGAATTGAATGACTGAAATAGCCGGGAAGATCAGTGAGCTCCGGCACGCCTTTGCACCCGGCAATTTCGAAAGCTCCAGACAGACCCGCCTTTGAGTAGCCATCGCTGCCCAGGCTGTAGCCTTCAAACTTGATTCCGAAACGACCGTCAATTTCACTGCGGTCGATCGGAAAGAACCGGTAATTCTTCTTGACGATATCGACGTCGTAGTAATAACTCTCGGCAAAGTCCTTCGATACTTTTTTCGGCGTCCACTTGCCCTTGCGATAATCGCTAACTGCCATTTGCAGTTGCAGCTTCTTCTTGGTCTTCGGCACCGGAACACCGGGTTGACTCAGACCAGGCGTGCTAGTCGTACTGTTGCCCGTTTCATCAGGCACTTCCTTGAAGACTGGCCAGAGCAGGAACAGCCGTTTGCCCACAACTGCCGGAATCAGATAGTCGCCTTGAATGTCTAATTCCACTTTCTCCCAGGGCGTCCACTGCCGATAGTCGTAGCGCCGATAGTAATAGACGTGTGGTTCGGTCCCCGTCGTTCGGCCAAAGGTATGGATTATGGCGTTGTCACCATCATCCTCATGAAAGAAGCCGGCGATCTCGAGTTGGGCCACGCCATCGAGTTTCTCGAGATAGTTTTGGAAAGCAGTCTCGACGTTGAACTCATCGATCTCGTTTTGCAGCAACTCGTTTTCCAGGTCCTGAAAGAACTGCGACTTGTCTTTGCGTAATTCCGGCTCGATCCAGTTTTCCGGCCAGAGAAACACCTTACGGTTAGCTTCCCAAACGCGGTACTTGCTCATCCATTTCCACCAGCGCCAGGCGCTATCGCCGTGATCACCATCAGCGTTGACCACCACGTCGGGCTCCAAACCCATGAAGCACCGCTGCACGAACAACTGGACGGAACCAGAAGCCTGCACTAAGCGACTCGTCAGCATGCACGAACTCATCTCCACGTCGAGGAGATAGTAGGCGTAGAGGTCGTTCGTGTTTTCCCACTTCCCGCTGGGTGCATCTGCCGGCTGCGGTTGCGTGAGCAGGTAAGCGGCAAGGGCATCACGTTTACGTTCGCGCAGGACATCCTGAATCTCTGCGCTCAAAGTAAGCCAGGTCTCGACCCCAAATTTTGAACGCAACAATTCCTTCAGTGTCTTCGCATGAACGTCACTCATGGCCGCAGCCGCGAATTCTTTCACCGCGTCCGGGCCGGCGTTGAGATTCTCAACGAAGTAAAAGGCGCGTCGCACGCGATCCCAACTCTCGGCGAGCAGATAGTCTGCCGGGTAAGCAAGATCGAGAGCGCCAATAAGCGCGACTACGTCTGCGGCCAGCCACACTTCATTTAGCAGCTCGACATCGGCGCCAAAATCCGCCTGCGTCGGGTATGAACCTGCTGCCAGCTTTTCCAATACTTCGAGGAACGTAACGCCGGTCTCGGGCAGGCTGTCGCGGTGGAAAATGATGCGAGCGGATCTCAGGAAACGATCGATCTTGGCGATGAGTCCTGTGTCATCGAGCGGCAATGTCAGGAAATCAAGCAGTTGCGCGCCAGCCGTTAGGCCAATCATGCGTTCCAATTCGGGAAGCGTCAGCTTCCACTTGTTCAAGATTGTGGCCATGCGATTGGCCCAGTACCAACCGTCAAAAGTGGTCTTCAAAGTGGCGTAGTCGACCACGCCGGTAGTTGCGGCGAAGACGCCGGTCAAATGCGTAAGCAGGTTGGCCGGCAACAAGGCGTAGTCTGTAAATAGGAGATTGGTGACGGCGTGTGTCAATCCGAGTTGAGCGCTGCAGTTCTGAATCACTGCCTCGTCCGCCTGCGTCTTAGACAGGTAAACAAGCGCCTCGCTCACTGCGCTCGCGAGATTTGCCGCGAGATTGTCGTTTGCTGGAACGAGGAGATCGCGCAGCGGGAAGACCAGATCCGCGTCTTCCAACCAGAGCTTTCCAGCTGGGAAAATTCCGGTCGGCGGTTGCGTGAACAAACTGTTGACAGCGTTGCGATAGTCGGCATCGACCGACAGCGCGTCCAGTGCGTCCTTTTGATCCTGCGAAAGGATGCCTGCATAACGCAGCAAGCGTTCTTCTGCGTCGTAAGAGACATTGAGAACGAGGACCGGATCCAGCAACGATTTGAAATCAACGGCGGCAGGCAGACTCGCAAGCGGCGCGGTGAAGATGGGCTCAAAGAATTTGAGCTCGAGCCGGGGTTGATTGAAGAGCCGATTAATAGCGTCCTGATAACTCGCGATGCCTGTGACTGCTGCGAGAGTGGGATCGGTTAAGAGAGTGGTGCGCTGTGCCGCGGTAATGAAGCCGGTGAAGCGCAGAGTGGTGCCTGGTTCGTCGTAGCTAATCCGAATAGCGGCTTTGATCGGAGCCGGAAAATCGAAACCTACCGGTAGACCTGCAACAGTGGTTGCAAGGCTAACCTCGTCACGCAGACTGGCAATAAACAGTTGCGTCCTGGCATCGTCTCGACCGAGTTGCTGGAGTAACGACGTGAGCAACGCCGTCAGGCTGTCAACATCGGTTGGTGGGACGGTGGTAAGAAAGTCGTACTGGGCCGGATCGAATTGAGCGCCGATCGCCTGCAATTCTGCGCGTCGGCTGTGAAACCTGACGCCTTAACCTGGTCTGCCAGTTTGACAAAATCCCATACCGCCTTCGAATCAACAAAACTCCTGATGTCCTGCTGAAAAATCTTCAACAGCAACTTCCACTCTTCCGCTTTGAATTTCAGCAGCTTTGAAAGCCACGAGTGACGCCAGAGGAAAGACAGATTCGAGAGGGTGAGGTCGTCATTAATATAAGGCAGTCCGTCCGACGCTTTGGTAAGCGCGGCAAACGTGAGGAGATCAGGTTCACGAAGACCGAGCGCTGCGACTACGACAGGGCGATGCAGGGTCAGGGTTTGCCCTAAAGGCAGGTCGCCGGTGCCAGGGTCGAGTTCAAATGCAGGATCGAGTGGGTTGATCAGCCGTCTATTAAGGAAGAGTTTTTGATAGTGAGCGTCTTCGCGCTTCTCATGAAGCTTGGTGAAGTGGGTTTCGGTGTTGAGATCTCCCAAGAGCCCGCACATCTGCTCCAAAGTTGTTTTCGCGCCAAGCCTATATCTTAGTTGGCTGAAGTAGAACAAGTTGATAAGGAAAGGTTCGTCTAGCGTTCCATTGCCGATCTTTGCGTGGCGGAGAACCAGATCGACCTCCCACATTTTCCAACCCTTCAGTTTTCGCCAAAAACGCAGAAAGCGATGGACGCGATCGAGCTTCGTTGCGTCTAGGACTTGAATTACTTTTTTGTCGGTATCGCAAGAGGCGTCGAGGTGGATTATCGCAATGTCGCCTGCCGGATTGATGAACTTCAGATCGAGCAGCGTAAGCAGGTCTTTGTATTCGAGTCCGGTCTTTTGCAGAAAATTCTTGACGTTGCCGACTGTATTCAGCCACGCCGCGTTGCCCGGCTCGCCCCAAACATCCTGCTGACCGGCGACCGTTGTGTCGGCGACGAGTATGAGACGTTTCTCGTCGAAGGCAGCAGTGGGATCGGCACTAATCCCGAAATACTCCGCGGCGATTTCTCCATCGGTGGGATTATTAGGCGCACCTGCACCGTGAAATGTTGTCATCAAATCCCAGCGCTGCAGGTTGGTTTTCTGAATCGCCGACCTCACCTCTTCGGCGAACAGGTCAAACGGAAGGGTGATGGGAAACTTTGCCTGCCTGAGCTTGTCGTAAGCTTTGGGGTTTACGTACTGGGGATAGGCGCGCAGTTCGTCTGCGCTCGTTTTCGTGTTGCGCAGGATTTCTGCGAAGAAGTTTGGTGTTGCTTTCTTTTTCAGTAGATAGGTGACGTCGTCGCCGTGAACCACCCACCGATCGAAATCCGTGGGATCCACTTGGGAAAGTGAGAATTCTTTTCCGTAATGAAGGCTTGCGGCGTCGAGCGCGTTGGCGATTGCAGTCCTGGTAGCAGGCGTCGTGTCTGGAATGTTTGTAAAACCCATTAGCTCAACATCGTTCTCGCCGTCTGCTACAACAGCCTCTAAGACCTCGCACACCACATCGATGTAAGGGATTGTAGTGAGCGCGTTCTCGCAATTGAGCTCCAAATAACCCAGATCAGGCCGGCGACGGAAAAGAATGTCCTTCACTTTGAAGGCCGGGTTAGCGGCATTGCGGTACTTGAGAAACATCAACAGGTCGGCGAAGTAAGCCGCCGGACTGAGCACCGAACGGCAAGCTTCGCAATCGCAAAGGTCTCCGGTCTGAAACAGATTTTCCCAGTTCGGAAAACTGGCCAGCGCCTCGCTGTCCCATTGCAGTGCCTGCGGCAGGGAATTCGGATCGAGCGCTTTGAGATCGGCAACGATCGTCAGTGTCGCCGCGTGAGTGTCGGCAGCGCGGTTCCACACAGTACGTGCAGTTTCAGCGTCGAACCCGGGTCGGTCAGCATATCGCCGCACAAACTGAGTCTCACCCAGGCGATAGACCTGTTGCGCCGAATGAAGATCGTCAGCCAGCAACTGATCTGTTGCCTCGAATGTTGGCGCGAGTTTGAAAACACGCTGAATGGCTTTGACTTCCAGCGTGAAATCTTTGTCTTTCGGCAACACCGCGGAATCCGAGTTGGCGCCGGTTTTCATGAACTCATCGACACGAGTCCTCAGAAAGTCGAACTTCTCGTGCTGTTCCAGAAACGCTCCTACCGCTTCGGCATGCTTAAGTCCACGAGTGCCGCCGTTGCCCAAAGCCCGGCCCAGGTCACCAGCGAAGGCGGTGGTAGGAAAGGCGTCACGAAATTGCCGCGCGAGCCCCTTCGCATAAAGCTCCGCTTCAGGTGGCTTCGCTTTACCGGCGACTTCCTTCAATTCAATAGGCACCTTGATGTCGCCTGAGGAGCTTCTCCCTTTGACCAGGTCAACCCACTCAGCTTCGGTCTTCTTAGCGAGCTCCCTAATTTTTTCCGGTTGGCGAACTTTGAATCCTTCCTTGATGGCTTTGACGACGGAAAAATCCCCCTGCGTCAGCTCCGCGAGGCGAAACGACGTGTGCACGTCGGCGATCTCTTCTTTCTTGAAAGCCTTATCTTTTTCGAGCGCCTTCAAGAGCTCGGGTGTCAGCGCCTTGTGTTCATTGAAAAGGCGGGCGAATTTTTCCTGTTTCTTTGACTCCTTAATTCCGGCGTCGTCGAGAGCCGACTTCAGAAACGTGGGTTGACCGGAATCAGCGATCGCGCGGCTGGCAACGAGCTGGAGAAAGGCATCAAGCCACGCGTCAGTCTTGCTTTGAAAGTCTTTGGAGATCTCATTTTGGCCAAAGGCCCGAACGAACGACTTGCGCAATATGGCAGCATCGAGCGACTGGAGCGAGTCGTTAACCTTCTGCAACTGTTCATCGAGACTTCTGGTCTCGGAAAACTCGAAAACAGAACCAGCGAGCAGGGCAAACCAGAACTCCGGCGGAAGATTGTCTTGCGCGAGTTTGTGCGCGAGGACGAAACGCGCGATGGCAGCTTTCTCAAATCCTGTTTCGCCAGCGAGAAAAGTGACATCCCGATGTTGTTTGTCGTCTGGCGCACCGCCAGCGGCTTCTTCCAGATCCTGAATCTTTACGTCCTGCAGCAGTGGCGCGACAGCGTTCCCGATTTTCTCAAATAGCGGTGGGGCTGGTTGGGCCTCGGCGGGAATGGTCAGATTTACTTCAGCTACCGGAGGCGCATTGAACAACACCTCCGAAACCGCTAACGGCTTATCCTCGGTTGCAAAAGCCTTGATTACCAGGTCAGCGCCGCCGACTTCGGGATACATGAACTGCTCGGCATCGTACTGAATTTGATAGTGGCCCTGCTTGTCGGTCCGACTTCTTCCCAATGGTTGCTCAGCGCGGAGATCCCGATCAAATGCGGCGATTGCCATGCCGGCGGCAGGGAAGCCATCGGCATAAATCACCTGACCCTTTACCGTTTGACGCTGGTTACGTCGCGGTTGGTCTTGCGGAAAATCGCCCTCTATCACAATGTCGCTCATGTCGGCGTCTACATTCCACAAGACAGAGTCCTCAGTGCTGCTGACACATCGCCGGCCCTGGAAAACTTTGAAGAAGAGATCCGGCCGCCGGTCGAGAAAGAGTTCGCGGAAATAGGATTCAGTAAACTCGATTTCGAAAGCGCCCTGCGCATCGGTGACTGTGCTGCCGACGAGGTCGTTGAAGAACATGTCCTTGTCCCATGCCTCCACTCGTACATTCGCAACTCCGTTACGCGTCGCGCGGTCAATAACTCGGCCAGAAACTTTGAGGGTCTTTTCTTCCTTTGCCATGACGATTCTCCGTTTTTAGTGCACTAGGAAATGGGTCGGCGTAGAGCTCGCGAGCTTGGTCCGAAGCGACCTGCTCTATGGCTCAGGCCTGTCAACGAATGATGGGGCGCTCCTGCCTCTTCGAGCAGGAGGCTCGGTAATCCTGAACTGGAACATGAATGAGCCTTCGGCCGGCAGTGAAGTACTTCTGGCTTCCGGCAGCACATCGATCTGTTGATAGGTATTCAATCGACCTTCTGCGCCGAACGATGCGCGATAAGCTCCGATGTTGAATCTTGCGAGGTTGTAGTCGAGCCCGAAACTCTCCTGAACGCGAAACTGCCGGAGGTCAGGCAGGAACCTGGCATTCACGCCTGCAGTCACGGTGACGTCTCGGTCAAGGTATTGGCCACGCAGCTGCAGAGTCGGGAAGAGGCCGAATGCGTTTTCTCCTTCGTTTCTTCCAGCGGGGGAATCTCTAAAAGAGAACGCGCCCTGCCTGAAGAAGAGATCACCCGGGTTGGCAGGGCGAGAAGCCAAATCGAATGTCTGTTCCGGAATCAAGGTCGCCAAACCGACTACCCTTGAAGCGGGAGCCCATTGATCACCTGCGCCAGCGGCAGCCGCGACGCCGATTGCGCCGAATCCTGCCCCCAACAGAATGGGCGCGGTGTGAGAGTGCCAAACTCCAAGTCCGAACTGCTTCACGTCGGCTTGCAGTTGCGGGTGCTCATCCCAAACGAGTCTGAACGCCCGCCCCAGGCTGGGCCCAATCTGATCAGTTCCCACCACCGGATAAGTCGTCGCGCGGTACTGCGGCGAAAGCAAACCACCGCGCAATTGAAACTGACTTGACGAGTCCCCGACGGCGTCAATGAAGTCTCCGGTCAACTGATAAGGCGTTCGACCTCTCCCGGGCAACTCCGGTGGCGGAGGATCTCTCGGCGGGCCGCCGCCATTCGCGTCGGCGGACGGCAAGAGTGTTCCGGTTGTTACAGGCGGTTATCGCGCGAATACGCGTAAACATTCAGACCGTCTTTTATGCCGAGCGGATCAGTGTTCAGCCACCTCCCCAGCCACGGCACGTAGTAGCGAGCGCCGTGGTAATACAACCCGCTTTCTTCGTCCCGCTCCTTTCCGGTGAAACGATAGCGCTTGGACGTTTCGGTTTGACTGCGAACCGCCTGGAATGAAGTGCTGCCGTATGGGTAATACTCCTCGTAGGAAATAATCTGAGCCTGCCGGTCCAACTCCAGACTCGCCGAGCCGAGATGGTTTCCAAATTGATAACGGATCAACGGCGACGGCACACCCGGTTCATTGCCCTGGGTGCGCGTCTCAACTAAAGCGACGCGCTGCTTGTCGTCCATGATATGCAACGTCTCGCGCACGAGTGGGTTCACGCCCTGCCGGCGATAGCTCTCAAAACCCCCAAGATAGATGCGTTGGTCTTT
>WNFP01011531.1_pt1 | contig 12516 bp, 12 predicted proteins | sample 5400201 | NCBI WGS metagenome assembly WNFP01 (sample SAMN13153355, study PRJNA577476) | soil metagenome | isolation source: 115 cm saprolite under Madrone tree | place: USA:California | collected 2016-06-14
CCCCGCCGGCTTCGATCAAGCCGGTCCCCTGCCCCGTCACCGGCCTGGCCTGGTATACGACCCTGGGCTCCATGAGCGATTCGCCGAGGGCCAGCGCTTCGTCGAAGATCCCGAGCACGGCGGCATCCGGGACGTCGACGCCCTTCTTGTAACCCTGGAAGCGCAGGACTTCGTCGCGGTTCACGCGCAGGGGGACATCCTTTAATACGGCGGGGCGGGAGGAGCGGACGTCGAGCGCCGCGCTCACTTGCCGCGACGGGCGCGCACGACCTCGGCGATGAGGCGGATGTGGCGCGGATCCGAGCCGCAGCAGCCGCCGACGATGTTGCTGCCGGCGTCCAGCAGCGCCGGGTAGTCCTTGGCCATGGCCTCGGGGCCGAGCTCGTAGGTCGTGATGCCGCCCTTGGTAATGGGGAGCCCGGCGTTGGGATACGCGATGAGCGGCGCGTCCGTCACCGCCCGCATCTCGCGGATGATGACGATCGCGCGGTCAGGGCCGCGGCCGCAGTTCATGCCGACGATGTCCGCGCCGGCGCCGAGCAAGGTCTTCGCGACCTCCGCGGGGCTCTCACCCCACATCGTCCGGTCCCGGTCGTGGATTTCCTCGTACTGGAAGAACATGGTCGCCATGACCGGCAGGTCGGCCGCCGCCTTGCACGCCTTGATGGCCGCGGTCGCCTCCTGGGGGAACATCATGGTCTCGACGGCGAAGAGATCCACGCCGCCTTCGGCCAGAGCCTCGGCCTGCTCCTTGAACGTGGCGAGGTACTCATCGTCGGTCGCCACGTTGTCCCCGACGCCGTAATCCAGCGGCAGGCAGCTCGTGGGACCGATGGAGCCAGCGACGTAGCCGCCCGGCGGGCAGACCGAGCGCGCCAGCCGCGCGCCCTTTTCGTTCAGCTCGGCCGTCCGGTCGCCGATCTGGTATTCGTTGAGCTTGAGCCGGGCGCCGCCGAATGTGTTGGTCTCGACGAAGTCCGAGCCCGCGTCGAAGTAGCCCTTGTGGATGCCGCGGACGACCTCCGGGTGCGTATCGTTCCAGAGCTCGGGGCAGGCGCCGTTGAGCAGCCCCGCCTCGAACAGCGCCGTGCCGTAGCCGCCGTCGAAGACCAGCCGCTCGCCGGCCTTCACGCGCTCGACGACCTCCCAGCCTCGCGCGCGCGCCATCAGGCCACCGCCGCCACGCCGAGCAGCTCCCTGGCGCGCACGACCGCGAGGGTCGAGTCCCGCGCGTAGCCGTCGGCGCCGATCTCGTCGCAATAGGCCTGGCTCACGGGTGCGCCGCCGATCATCACCTTGACGCGATCGCGGACTCCGGCCTTTTCGAGCGCGTCGATGGTCCGCTTCATGGCCGGCATGGTCGTGGTCATGAGCGCCGAGATCCCGACGATCTGCGCGCCGTGCTCCTCGACGGCCGCCACGAACTTCTCGGGCGCGACGTCGCGGCCGAGGTTGTGGACCTTGAAGCCCGCGCCCTCGAGCATCATGGCGACGAGGTTCTTGCCGATGTCATGGAGATCGCCCTGCGCCGTGCCGATGACGATCACGCCAAGCGATTGCCCGTCGCCGCCCGCCTTGGTGATCAGCGGCTTCAGGAGGTCGAGACCGGCGTACATCGCGCGCGCCGAGAGCAGCACCTGGGGCACGTAGTATTCGTTGCGCCTGAATTTCTCGCCCACGACGTCCATGCCGGGGATGAGGCCTCGGAAGATCAGGTCCTTCGGGTCCATGGCGAGGGCGAGACCCTCCTGGGTCTTCCGGGCGACGGTGTCCTTGTCTCCCAGGATCAACGCCCTCGACATGATGGGGTAATCGAAGTCGTCGCTCATGCGGGGTTCTTGTTTCCTCCGGACGAGACCGCGGGGTAACCGGCCTTCAGCCACTCGCGCATGCCGCCGGCCACATTGTACCAGTCGGACATTCCAGCCCGCAGGAGCGCGCTGATCACCGAGCTCGAGCGAAGCCCGCCCGCGCACAGGACGGCCTTCGGCCGATCAGCCGGAAGCTCGCGCATCCGTTCCACGGCCTGCCCCATGGGCAGATTGACGGCGCCGGCGATGTGCCCGTCGTCCCATTCGGAGGGCTCCCGCACGTCGACCACCACGAGCTCGGGCCGCTCGTCGAGCATCGTCGCAAGATCGTGCACCGTGATCTGCGTGACGCGCTCCTCGGGCAGCCCCTCGCTTTTCCAGTCGGTCATGCCGCGCTGGAGATAGCCGGCGATGTCATCCATGCCGGCCCGGCCGAGCCCCTGCATCGCGCGGGTGAGATCGGATGGGCCCGTCGCCAGGAGGACGTAGCGGCTGTCGGGCGGCGTCATCATGGCCACGCGCGCCGCGAACGGATTGCTCTCGATCCACACGTTGATGGCGCCGGGAATGTGCCCTTCGCCGTATTCGTCGGGGCTCCGCACGTCGAGCACCACGGCGCCCTTGGCGAGGGCCTCCCGCGCCTGCGCGACGGAGAGCGGCTCAGGGTCGCCCAGCGAGGGCAGCGACTGTGAGCGGTTCTTGGCGATGATGCGGTCGAAGCCCGGCGGCTTGGGAGGCAGGCCGGTCATGAGCGCCCTCACGAACTCATCGACGGTGCCGGCCTGCAGCGCTGGATTGAAGCGCCGTTCGAAGCCGATGGTCGAGCCGGGCTTGGACGACATGGCACGACCGCAGGAAGAGCCCGCTCCGTGGGCCGGGTAGACCTCGACGCTATCGGGCAAGGTCAGCACGCGCGTCGTCAGGCTCTCGTAGAGCTGGGCGGCCGCGCGCTCACCGCCGAAGTCGGGGCGCCCTACGTCGCCGACGAACAGCGTGTCCCCGGTCAAGGCGAACCACGGCTCCTCGCCACGCGAGAGATCGGTCACGAGGAGGCAGATACTGTCCGGGGTATGCCCCGGGGTGTGAATGACCTGGATCCGCACCGTGCCTATCCTGATCTCGTCCCCGTCGCCGACGGGCTCGTGGGGGAAGGCCGCTTCCGCCGCTGGGTGGATGTGGATACGCGCGCCCGTCTTGGCCGCCAGGGCCTGGTTGCCCGAGAGATGGTCGGCATGGACGTGGGTGTCGAGGATGCGAGTGAGGGCCAGTCCCTTCCGGCGGCCCCAGGCCAGGTAGTCGTCTACCCGGTCACGGCCGGGGTCGACAACGAGGGCCTCCCCTGCCTGGCCGCATCCGATCAGGTAGGCAATACAGCCTGCATCCTCGTTGACAATCTGCTGAAAGATCATCGGCTGCATCTTCCCACACGGGCTCCGTGGTCCGCAAGGTCGCCCAGGATAAGGGCTCCAAGCCCGCCAACGTCACTAACCTTGACCGCCACTTGGCTGGTAGACTAGAATCGCGGAGTTTAAACTCGACCCAAGTGGAGGCCCCCCAAGGGGTCAGATGAAGACGGTTAGATGAAGACGGTCGGATGAAGATCAAGGTTCTCGGCTCGTATGGGAGCGAGGGACCAGGGCAGCGTCCCTCGGCTCTCCTCGTCGACGATCGGGTCTTGGTGGACGCGGGCACGGTTGGTGGGGCTTTGACGGCCGCCGAGCAGGTCGACGTCGAATACGCCCTCATCAGCCACGCGCACTTCGATCACATCGCTGGCCTCTGCTTTCTCACCGACACGCTGGCCATGCTCGCCCCCGAGCGCCGGGTGACGGCCTGCGGCCTGGGCCCGGTGCTCGACAGCCTCCGCACCCACGTCTTCAATGACCTCGTCTGGCCCAACTTCGCCAATATCCCGACCCCCGCCAACCCGGTCCTGGCCTACCGGCCGATGGCCGAAAATGGCGAGGCGCGAGTGGGCGAGCTGTGGGTGACACCGATCCAGGTCGAGCACACCATCCCGACCGCAGGGTTCATCGTGCATGACGGCGAGACGGGCTTCGTCTTCAGCGGCGACACCGGGCCGACGCGAAAGATCTGGCAGGCGGCGAAGGAGATGCGCGGGCTCAAGGCGGTCATCATCGAGACTTCGTTCCCGAGCCGCATGGACGGCCTGGCCAAGGCCTCGGGGCACCTGACTCCCGAGATGCTCAAACGGGAGCTCGACAAGGCGCCACCTGACGTGCCGGTCTGGGTCTATCACGTCAAGCCGCAGCTCTACCAGGAGACCGCCGAAGAGCTGGCGAAGATCGACTCCACCCGCATTCACATCCTCGAGCAGGGCAAGACCTACACGCTGTAGCTTCCGCAGCTCCTCTCTCAATCCCCTCTACCGCGAAGCCGAAGCGTACAAGAATGCCGTGAGGCAGTCGTTGACCGCCGAGGCGTGCTCGATCTGCGGGAAATGGCCGCACCGGTCGAGCCAACGCGGCTGAGCGACGCCGAGTCCTTCGGCCACCTGCCGGGCGTGCTCCAACGGAATGACGCGGTCCTGGAGACCGTGGATCACCAGGACGCCCTGGCCCAGCCTCGACAGCGCCGCGCGGTACGCGTCCGCGCCCACCGTGAAATCGTCGGTGACCGAGCGGAGCAGCGAGAGGTAGGCCGCGCGACCCTCGCTGCAGGTCCGCGCGGCGAACTCGTGGTCCACGAAGAAGCGGACCTCCTGGGGATCAGGGCTGTCGAAGCAGCGCGCAAGCGCCGCGGCGCAAGTGCCGCGCGTGATCAGTCGCGAGAGCATCTCGCCCACCCCCGGCAGCGACAGCATCCGGTAGATCCAGGACGGGCGTAGGTCGAATCCGGGGACGGCGGCCCCCAAAAGAGCCAGGCGCTCGACGCGCCCGGGCCGATCCAGGACATAGCGCGCGGCGACGGCCCCGCCCATGGAATGACCGACCAGGTGGACGCGGTCCACGCCGAGGGCATCCAGCAGCCGGTCGAGCGCCTGGGCCAGGAACTCGAGCGTGTAGGCGCGCCGAGGCTTGCCCGAGCGCCCGGCGCCCGGCAGATCGAATGCGATCACCCTGCCGTGGCGCGCCAGCCCGGGGATATTGTGGCGCCACGATTCGGCGAACCCGCCCAGGCCGTGGATCAGCACGGTCGCCGGCCCCTGCCCCTCCTCCAGATAGTGGAGAAGGAGGCCGTCCAGCTCGCCGCCTCTCAGCCGGATCTCGGGCACGTCAGGAATCGAGCAGGCGCGTCAGGGATTCGCGGAGCGGGAACAGGCTGAAGATGCCGCCGGTGTGGATGAAGCAGACGCGCTGGCCGAGCGCCTTGGGATCGCGCTGGAGCGTGTCGAGGAGGCCTCCGAAAGCCTTGGCGGTATAGACCGGATCGAGCATCACGCCTTCCTCGCGCGCCAGCTCGATCAGCAGCGAGAGCTCGGCGTCGTCGACGCCGGCCCGTCCCGCGCCCTGGTAGCCGTCGAGGACGTGAACGGTCTTGGGGACGTCGATCGCGAAACCGAACCGCGCGACGGCCTTGCCGATGGTCTCGGCGACGTAGGCGCGGACGCGATCCGCGGAAAAAGCTATGGGCACGCTGACGATCTCGGATGGGAGCCCGGCCAGCTGCTTGCCCATGAGGAGTCCCGCCTGGCTGCCGCCGCTGAACGCCGTCACGGCTATCGTGTCGAAGCGTGGGGCGCCGTGACCGATCTGCTCGGCCAACTCGGTGCCCCCGCCTCGCCGCACCTCTTGGGAGATCGCCTCGAGGGTGGCCGGGTAGTGCGTGAACTCCTCGTCGCTCAGATAGCGCACGTCGGCGCCCAGCATCCGGTTGAGGAGCAGATTGCCGTCATACTCGGCCGGACGCGGGCCCTTGACGGCCACCACGGCTCGGAGGCCAAGCCGGGCAGCGACGGCCGAGACCGCGCGGCAGCAGTTGGACTGGAGCGTGCCGACCGTGATGAGGGTGTCGGCGCCCTGGGAGAGCGCGTCCCCCACGAGGAACTCGAGCTTGCGGATCTTGTTGCCCGACTCGAGCATGCCGGTCAGGTCGTCGCGCTTCATGTACAGCTCGACGCCCAGCCGGCGGGACACGCGCTCGAGCTTCATGATGGGGGTGGGCGCTAGGGCAAGCTCGATGCGCGCGGGCGTGTTGGTCACGCTCCCCATCGTAGCACCACCCAGCCCTCGCCTCGTCATGCTCCTCGCCTGCGGCTCGTCGGCCATGCCTCAGCTCGAACTACTTTCACCTGAGTGGCTTCAGGCGTGTTGCTTCTTCAAATCCGCCGCGATGGGGGCGAAGTCGTAGGACGGGAAGACTTCGTAGCGGAAGGCGCCCCAGGCCTTCTGCTCCATGTAGCGGTTGACGCTCCGGACCTTGTCGGCCTCGACCTTGAGGTTGATGACGAAGCCGTAGGACATCGCCACGACCCAGGACACGAGCTCCGAGCCCTCGGGAGGGAAATCTCGGTAGAAGCCGGTCTTTTTCAGGTGCGCCATGATCTCGTCGAGCGTCTTGGACTGGTCGTGGTGGAGCAGCACGGTCAGCATCACGTGGCTGGTATTGGGCATGCCGTCCTCCTGGAGGTGCGTTAGGGAAAGCGCTTCGGGAACGTACCATATAATGCGCCGGTGACCCGCCCGCCTGAGAGCCTGGCGAATCCGCGTCTCTGGCTCGCCTTCACGACCATGCTCCTGATCTCGGGCTTCCCCAACATGTACATCCTCTTCCTGCCTTCCCTCCTCGGGGAGTTCCACGCCTCGCGCGCGGCCACCGCGCTGCCCATGTCCTTGGTCGGGATCGGCGGCGCGGTTCTTGGCCCCGCGGCGGGCTGGCTCGTGGCGCGCCGGAATCCTCGGGCGGTGGTGATGACGGGTCTCGCCGCGGCTGCCTGCGGAATGGCGCTGGGCTCGGTCGCCCCGACGCTGACCGTCTTCGTCGTCACGGTGGGCGCCGCCGTGGGCACCGGCCTCGGCCTCACGGCCATTTCGACGCAGGCCGCGCTGCTCGCCGACGCGTACTCGCGGCGCCGCGGCGTCGCCATGGGCATCGCCTTCTCCGGCTCGATGGCGGCATTCGTGCTGGGGCCGCTGACCCAGCGTCTCATCGACGGCTTCGGCTGGCGCGCGGCCTTCGGCTGCTACGCCGCCCTCCTGGCCGCGCTCTTGCCCGTGGCCTGGCGTGTCCTTCCGTCGCGACTAGGCGAGCGGAGCCAGGCGTCAGATCCGGCTCGCGTCACGGTGCCCGAGCAATCGGTGGCCGCCATCGTGCTTTCCCCGGCCTTCTGGAGTCTCCTGGTCCTCTTCAGCGTCCCGCCGCTCTTCGGCTTTCTCGCCATCACCCAGCACGCGCTCTACTTTCCCGCGCGCGGCATGTCGGTGGCGGAAACGTCCATGATGCTGGCGATCGGTGGCGTGCTGGCGGCATGCGGGCGCGTGCTGGCGGGAATCGTGGCGGACCGCTTCGGAGCACCGGTGACGGGCGTCATCTCGTACAGCTCATCCCTGCTCGGAGTGCTCTGCCTGATCGGGATGGAAGCCTCGCCGATGTGGCTCCTGGCCTACGGCTACGTGTTCTTTCTCTTCCTGCCGCTGGGCTCCCGGGCGACCATCACGTCGGTCCTGCTCGGCCGCATCGCCGGCCCGCGGAACTACGGGGCGGTCTTCGGCCTGATCGGCATCGGCAACAGCCTGGGTTCGGCGGCGGGACCGTGGCTCTCAGGCGCGATCTTCGACCGCACCCACTCGTACCTTGCGCTCTACCTGACGGCCTTCGGCTTCGGCGCGATCGGACTGGCTGCGCTCGGGGTCTTCCTGCTGACGTCGCGTCAGCACGCGTAGTGATGCGGGGCGCTACGCGAACGCGTGGTCGAGGGCCTGGGCGAGGTCGGCGATGAGGTCGGCGGCATCCTCGATGCCGACGGAGTAGCGGATCAGGTTGTCCTTGATGCCGATGGCGAGCCGCTCCTCCGTCGTGAGCTCGTAGAAGCTCATGATGGCGGGCTGCTCGACGAGGCTCTCCACGCCGCCCAGCGAGATCGCGATGTACGGGATGCGGCAGCTGTCCACCACGCGCGAGGCGGCGTCGAGGTCACCCTTGACCTCGAAGGAAACGACGCCTCCGAACCCGCGCATCTGTCGCTTCGCCACGTCGTGCTCGGGGTGGCTCGTGAGCCCCGCGTAGTGGACGGCGGAGACCTTCGGATGCGCGGCGAGGAACTCCGCGATCGCTTGGGCGCTGGTGTTGTGCCGCTCCATGCGCAGCGCGAAGGTCTTGAGCCCGCGTACGAGGAGGAAGGCCACGAAGGGGCTCACCACCGCTCCGGTGATGCCCTGGAGATTCCGCACCCCGTCGACGATCTCGCGCGACCCGAGCACCGCCCCCGCCATCAGGTCGTTATGCCCGCCGAGGTACTTGGTCGCGGAGTGCATGACGAGGTCGACGCCCCACTCCAGCGGGCGCTGGTTGTACGGCGTCGCGAAGGTGCCGTCGATCACCGTCTTGACGCGGTGGCGCCGGCCGATCTCCGCGAACCGTTCGAGGTCGAGCACCCGGTTGTAGGGATTGGTGGGCGATTCACTCAGCAGGACGCGGGTGGTCGGCCGGATCGCGTCCTCCATGGCCTCGTAGTCGCCGGCGGGCACCGTGGACACCTCGATCCCGTAGCGGTGCAGCGTCTGGTTGAGGAACTGGCGAGTCCGCCGGTAGCTGTCGTCGGTGACCACCACGTGGGTCCCCCGCGAGAGCATCGCGAAGAGCGCCGTCGTCATCGCCGCCATGCCGCTCGCGAACAGCAGGCAGTCGCCCGCGCCCTCGAGGGCGGCCAGCTTGGTCTCGGCGACGCGCTGGGTCCAGTTGCCGTACCTCCCGTACTCGACGCGCTCGATCTTGCCGTCGAAGTGGTCCTTGATCTCCTGGGTGTCCTCGAAGGTGAACGTTGACGTCTGGATGATGGGCGTGGCCACCGCGTGGCCGGGCTTGAGGCGCGGCTCGCCGGCGTGGACGGCGAGCGTGCTCGGGCCTGGAGTGTCCGCCGGCGGCGATGGGGGCGGGTCCTCGCGGCGCCGCGGCGTGGTGCGCTTGCGCGGCTTGGTCATGTCACGAGCAGCCGCGCCCGCTCGACGTGACGCGAGATGGCCCGCGCCACCTGCCGCGAGTCGGCCGGCATCTCCACGGGCGAGTTGCGGTGGGAGGGGCGAATCCCCTCGAGTGTGCCCATGTGGTATGCGGCCTTCTGGTCGGCGAACTTGAGCCCGTGGGCCGTCGAGAGCACCACCACGCGCTCGCTCGAGTGGATGACCTTGCGTTCGACCAGCTTGCGCAGGGCGGCTAGCGCCACGCCGGTGTGCGGGCAGTTGAACATGCCGGTGCGGTCGGCGCGGGCCGCCTCGTCGGCCAGCTCCTGCTCCGAGGCCTGCTCCACGACGCCGTTGAAGCGCTGCAGCGTGCGGATGGCGCGCTTGACCGAGACAGGGTTGCCGATCTGGATGGCGGTGGCGAGCGTCGGCTGGGCCACCATGGGCTCGAACCGCTTGAAGTCTTCGAGGTACGACCTGTAGAGGGGGTTGGCGCGCTCGGCCTGGGCGAGGCAAATCCGCGGCAGGCGCTGGATCAGCCCCAGCTCGTGCATCATCAGGAAGCCCTGCCCCAGCGCATGCACGTTGCCGAGGTTGCCGCCTGGGATCACGATCCAGTCCGGCACCTCCCAGTCGAACTGCTGCACAATCTCGATGGCGGCGGTCTTCTGGCCCTCGATGCGCAGGCTGTTCATCGAGTTGGCGAGGTAGACGCGCTTCTCCTTGGTGATCTCCTGCACCACCGCCATGCAGCCGTCGAAGTCGGTGTCGAGCGAGAGGACCAGGGCCCCGTTGGCGAGCGGCTGCACGAGCTGGGCGATCGAGACCTTGTTCCGCGGCAGCAGCACCACGGAGGGGATGCCCGCCGCCGCGCAGTAGGCCCCGAGCGCCGCCGAGGTGTCGCCGGTGGAGGCGCAGGCGACCGCGTCGATCGGCACGCCGCTGGTCATCATCTGCTTGACGACGGAGACGAGCACCGTCATCCCGAGGTCTTTAAAGGAGCCGGTGTGCGAGTTGCCGCACTGCTTGATCCACAGGTCTTCCACGTGGAGCTGCTTGCCGTAGCGGTCCGCCCACAGCAGGTTGGAGTTGCCCTCGTACGTCGACACGATGTTCTCGTTGTCGATGAAGGGCACCACCCACTCCTTCTTACCCCACACGCCGGAGCCGTACGGGTAGACGTTGCGACGGTACCGGTCGTCGAAGAGCTGTATCCACGCGGCCGCCGACCGGCTGCGCAGGGCCTCGATATCGTGCTGGACCTCGAGGAGGTCGCCGCAGGCCGGGCAGCGGTAGATCACCTCGAGGAGGCTGTACTCCCCCGGGCAGCCGTTGATGCAGGAGAACCACGCGTTATAGCTCATGGTCGCTCCAGTATAGCCTGTCGAGCCCCGGTTTGACCTTCCCGACTCGGTCTGGCAGGATCGCCGCGATATGGAGCCGTTCGGCCGCGCCGTACCAAGCAAGCGAGGTGACCGATGAAGTTCACATGGTTCAATCTCATGCCGTGGCCCCACCTGCCCGACGACTTCCGGGAGAAGAACCGGTCCGTCTGGGTCGACATCCCCAGCAAGCTCTACGACCCGCGCAAGGGCCACTTCGTCTATCACGAGTACATGGACCAGCTCGAGTACGCGGACGCGCTCGGGTTCGATGGGATCGGGGTGAACGAGCATCACCAGAACGGCTACGGGCTCATGCCCTCGCCCAACATTATTGCAGCGGGTCTCGCTCGCCGGACCTCACGGGCGGCCATCTGCGTGATCGGCAACTCCATCGCGCTCTACAACCCGCCCATCCGCGTGGCCGAGGAGTTCGCCATGCTTGACGTCATCTCCGGCGGGCGCCTGGTGGCCGGCTTCCCCGTCGGCACGCCGATGGACACCAACTTCTGCTACGGCCAGATCCCGGCCCTCACCCGCGACAAGTACCGCGAGGCCCACGAGCTGATCATGCGCGCGTGGGCGGCCGACGAGCCCTTCGCCTTCGACGGGAAGTACAACCAGCTCCGCTGGGTCAACTGCTGGCCCAAGCCGATCCAGAAGCCGCACCCCCCGATTTACATCCCGGGCGGCGGCTCCATCGAGACCTGGGACTTCTGCCTCGACCACGACTACAACTATTCGTACCTGTCCTTTTTCGGCTACAAGCGCGCCAAGGCGCTGATGGACGGCTATTGGAGCCGCGTGGCCGAGCGGGGCAAGGACCTGTCGCCGTACCGAGCCGCCTTCGCCCAGATCATCTGCGTCGCCGAGACCGACCGTGAGGCCGAGGATCTCTACGCGGAGCACTGTCTCTACTTCTTCAACCGGTGTCTCCACGTGTTCCCGCCCTTCGCCGACCCGCCCGGCTACCGGACCATCAACACGATCAAGTACGGCGCGCTCTCGCAGCTCTCCCAGGACGCCCAGAAGGTGTTCCAGAACGTCACCTGGAAGCAGCTCGTCGACGAGCGCTTCGTGGTGGCCGGAAGCCCGGACACCGTCCGCCAGCAGCTGGAGGAAGCCATCACGGGGCTCCGCGTCGGCCACCTGTTCTGCCTCTTCCACAATGGCGACATGCCCGACTGGAAGACCCGCTACTCGTCCCGGCTCTTCGCCGAGCGGGTGATGCCGCGCCTGCGCGATCTCTGGCCGGACTGGAAGCACGACGAGCGCTGGTGGATCCATCCCATGGATGACCGTCTTCGGCCGGAGGAAATCCGACCGGGCGCGGAGAAGCCGCGATGAACACGCGGGTGATCGAGACCCGCCGCGGCGCCCGCTGTCGCGTGCTCGAGGGCGGGAGCGGGGCGCCCCTGGTCTTCCTGCACGGGGCGGGCGGCCTTTTCGCCGAGAACCCCTTCCTCGACCAGCTCGCCGGACGCTATCACGTCTTCGCGCCGGAGCTTCCCGGCTACGGCGAGTCCACGGGCGAGGATCTCCTGGAGGACATGCTCGATTTCACGCTGCACGGCTGGGACGTGGTCGCGGCTCTCGGCCTTGAGCGTCCGCATCTCGTCGGGCACTCGATGGGCGGGATGATCGCCGCCGAGATGGCCTGCCTCGCGCCCCGTGACTTGGGGAAACTCGCCCTGGTGAGCGCGGCCGGGCTCTGGGTGGACGAGCACCCGATCGCCGATATCTTCGCGCTCCTCCCCTTCGAGTACCCCAGCCTCCTCTTCCACGACCCCGGGAAGGGCGCCGCGCTTCTCACCGGGGGCGTCGACTTCGCCGACATGGAGGCGCTCAAGGAGTTCTACATCGCCAACTCCCGGCGCATGGCGATGGCCGGCAAGATCCTGTTCCCCGTGCCGAATCGTCGCGTCTCCAAGCGGCTCTACCGCCTGGCCGCCGAGACGCTCGTCCTCTGGGGAGACGACGACAAGCTGATTCCCCCCGTCTACGCTCACCAGTGGGCCAAGCTCATCCCGCAGGCCACCGTCGTGACCCTCGAAGACGCCGGGCACATGCTGCCTTACGACCAGCCCGAGGCGTGCGTATCCGCCCTCACGGCATTTTTCGGATGATGCGACGAGCGGCCCTCATTCCTTGCATCGGTCTTGCTATCAGAGTGCCGACGCGGCACAGTAGCCCCGGTTCTGGCACCGGAACGTGGGGTCAGGTCTTGAAATGCGACATTCGCGG
>WNFP01003570.1_pt1 | contig 12515 bp, 12 predicted proteins | sample 5400201 | NCBI WGS metagenome assembly WNFP01 (sample SAMN13153355, study PRJNA577476) | soil metagenome | isolation source: 115 cm saprolite under Madrone tree | place: USA:California | collected 2016-06-14
GCGCCATCGAGTAGCGCGCCGCCGGGAGATCGCGCCATCCGTCGCCGACCAAGTCTGGCCGCAGCAGGAGCATCATCGACGTCTCCCACCATCCGCCGTGGGCGTCTTCCGAAAACGCGCTCCGCTCTTCCTCCGTGATGGGCCGGCCCAGCGCGGCTTCGAAGCGCGGCACGTAGCGCCCCGACATGAGCCCCCAAGCCAGGTAGCCCGTGACCGACGCCATGGAGACACCGTAGCGGCGCGAGACGATGGCGGAGGCCTCTTCAAGGGCTACGAGGTGGCCCGGGCCGCCGTGGCCGTTCGAGATCAGGATGTGGCGGAAACCCATGCGCGCGAGCGCGGAGCCATAGTCCACGAGAAGATCTCGCACCACGCGCTGGCGCATCGTGACGGTGCCGACCGTCTCGAAGGCGAAGGTGCCGAGGTGCAGCGTCGGCGCGAGGACAGCATGCCAGGCCGGCCGCTCGGCCACGAGGCGCTCGGCCATGGCCTGGGCGAAATAGCGGCCCGTATAGGCGTCGACGCCCAGCGGCAGGTGAGGGCCATGGGTCTCGAGCGGGCTCGCGGTCAGGATGACGACGGTGCTCTCGCGCGGCAGCGCGTCGAGCGCCGGGCTCGAGAGTTCTTCAAGGAGGTGGATGCTCAAAAGCTCGATCCTTTCGTGGCCGCGAGATAGTCGTCCTTGGCGCGCTCGAGCAGGAGAATGAGCCGCCGGCGCTCGGCCAGGAGCCGCGTGGCGGCCTGGTGGCGGGTGAACGCCACGACGCCGAGACGCGCCTGCGCCCGGAGCCTCCCGAGCCCTCGGAGGTAATGGTACGCGAGGATGCTGCTGACCGGGAGAGAGAGGAAGAAAGCGAGAGCCCAGAGCATGCCCGCCCACCGCCACACGAGCCAGGTCTCGACGCCCCAGAAGAGCGGCACGGCGAGCACGCTGGCCAGGAGCCGCGTCGTCGCGTAGTTCGTCTCCTTGGTGGCGGCGCGCCGGGCGATCCAGCGGGGCACCAGGTACGGCAGGCCGCTCGTGATGAGGCCATAGGCGAAGATGGGCAGGCCTACGGCGGCCTTCCAGCCGCGATTCAGGCGCAGGCGCACGGGCGGCGGCTCGATGCGCTCGCGCACGGCCTGGTCGCGCACGTGATAGGCGGCGAGCATGGCGCGGTAGTGCAGGAGACGCTCGCGAAGCTCGGCCAGCCGCTCGGGCGCGTGCGCTTCGAAATAGGCCGCCGCGTCCGCGATCGAGCGGGAGAGGCGGACCGTGTCGATCTGGCTCGCGGAGAGCCCGCGCTCTTCCTGGAGCTCGCGTATGAGGCGGTCGCGGTAGATGGCCTCGATCTCGCGGACGAGCGCCGCATTGTCGAGGCGCTCGACGTGGACGACCTCCGCCTCCATGCCCCACTGGATGGCGCTGGTCAGCTCGTCCACGGCCTTCACCGGATCCTGGCCGTAGAGGGCGAGATAGGGTCCGAGCGCGACGGCCTCGCCGAAAGACACCCGAACGCGCCCGCCGAACGATTTGCGCGCCTCGAAGGCGAGGCCTGTCGGGATCAGCGCCAGGGGCTCCGCCGAGGCTCCCGCGCGGCGCCGGGCTTCTCGCTGTGATTCGTAGTCGAGCGCGATGCGCGCGGCGCCGGTTTTGATCCGCTGGACCCGCGTCTCGGCATGGGTCGTTCCTTCCGGATAGATGCCGATGAGACCGCCGGCGGCAAGCGTCGTCACGCAGGCCTCGAAGGCTCCCACGTTCTTGTCCATCTTGTCGGGATCGTCCTGGCGGCGGTACACGGGGATGGCGCCGACGGCCTTGAGGAACCGGGCGACGATGGGGTTCCTGAAAAGCGCGGCTGTAGCCAGGTAGTGGACCTTTCGATCGACGACCGCCCCCACGAGGAGCGAGTCGATCAGGTTGTTGGGATGGTTGATGCAGAGGAGCACCGGGCCCCTGCGCGGCACCCGGTTCGCGTGCCTCACGTCGACCGAGCGGAAGAGGAACCAGATCCAGAAGCGGCCGGTCCAGCGGACGAGCGCATAGAACGGATCGGACTTATCCATCACTTGCTGAGGAATTGCTTGAGGGTCGGCGTGAACAGCTCCGGGCGCTCGAGGACCTTGGCTCCCGTGAAGTCCACGCGCGTGCCGCGCTCAGCCGCATGGTCGGCCGGATCGAACTTTGCCGAGACCTGGAGGCTTCGAGGCCCGGCGCGAACCAGCAGTCTCTCGCCCAGGCTCTCGTCGGCCATCCGCGTCACGATGACGTAGAGGCCCGAGGCATCGGTCTCGCCCGGATAGGACAGGCCGGTCTTCTGCCGCGTCACCTCGAGGGCCATCCCCTTGCGCGGCTTGCCCGCGGCGTCCTTGACGTAGCCCAGCACCGTGTAGCGGAACTGGACCTCGTGCTCGGCCAGGGCTGGCGCCGTCAGGAGGAAGCCGAGCGCCATGATGACTCCCACGATCGCGCGGAGGAGACTCCGGTGGCAGCGTTTCGGATCCGCGCACGAGCAGAGCACGGTGATGCGGCCTCGATTCGACATGGCCCGGAGGCGCTTGAGCGCGGAGGCGGCAGGCTCGCGGCGCAGCCCTGCCAGGTAGCGCCGGCGCATCTCTGGCCAGCCGATCCGCCCGGCCTTGAAGGCGCGGAGGTTCGCGATCTCCGCGCCCAGGTCCTTGAGCCAGAGGTCGACGGCGCTCTTCTTGATCCCGCGCGGCCAGAGCCGCATCACGAGCACGCGCCTCCCGTCGGAGCGCAGCGGCTTGTCGTAGACGCGCTTCGCCAGCAACATCTAGCGCGGAGGCGGCGGCTCGATGACGACCGCCGTGCCGTAGGCCAGCACCTCGGTGACGCCGGTCGCGACGTCGTTGGCGTCGTAGCGCATGCCGATGATCGCGTTGGCGCCCATGGCCGCCGCGTGCTCGAGCATGAGCTGGAAAGCCTCCTCGCGCGCCCGCTCGCACAGCTGGGTGTAGAGCGTGATGTTGCCCCCGAAGAGCGTCTGTATCGAGGCGCCGATGTTGACGACGACATTGCGCGAGCGGACCGTGATCCCGCGCACGACGCCGCGGTTGGAGACGATTCTGTAGCCGTCGAACGTGAATGCCGTGGTGACCCACTGGCGGGGGATGGGCACGGGAGGCCTCCTCAGTCCACCACGGCCACCGCCTCGATCTCCATGAGGCAGCCCTGGTCGTCGTCGTAAAGGCCCTTGACCTCGAGGAAGGTGATGGCGGGGTAGTGCCTGCCGAAGAACTCGCGATAGACGGCGCCCATCTCCTTGATCCGCGCCTTGTAGGCCGTCTTGTCGAGAACGAAGATGGTCAGCTTGACGACGTCGTTGAGCTGGCCCGCGCGGGCGAGGAGCACCGCCTTGAGGTTCTCGCAGATCTGTCTGAACTGGGCGACGAGATCGCCACGGCCCACGAGCTGGCCGTTCGTGTCGAGCGCCACCTGCCCGGCGACGTAGAGGGTCTTGCCGCCCTGGACCTCGATGCCGTGGGAATACCCGGCGGGCTTGGCGAGGGTGGGCGGGTTCACCGTATGCACGAGCTTGGCCATGGGGTCTCCTCGGAGCTCCCTGGTGAACGCCGTACCGCTGATGAATTGTCCGGCGCGTCCGGGCGCGATTATACTACCCGCGCCTCATGTCCCGCCCCTTCGAGAAGGTCACGCTGTCCGACGCCGTGGGCCGCCTTCGCCCCGGCATGAAGGTCCTGCTGCCGGCAGGCTGCGGCGATCCCACGGCGCTCCTCGCCGAGATCCTCCGCCAGGCGGATCGCCTCGCGCCGTTGACGCTCATGGGCGGCTTGCGCCTCGACGACTACGCGTTCGCGGGCCCCGAATACGCGGGCAAGATCCGCTTTGCGACGTGGCACCACTCGCCGAAGCTTCGGCAGGCCCAGGAGCGAGGCGACGTGGATTTCGTCCCGATCCGCTACTACGACACCGTCGGCGACTTCGTCGAGGGAGGCGCGTGGGCGCCCGATGCGGTCATCGTCCACACGTCTCCGGTGGACGGCGCGGGCTATCTCTCGCTCGGCGTCTCCGTCAGCTACTCGCTCGTCGCGGCCCGCCGGGCCCCGCTGGTGATCGCGCAGGTCAATGCCCGCATGCCCCGGACCCTCGGCAACGCCTTCCTTCATCGCTCCCAGATCGACTGCTGGGCGGAAGCCTCGCACCCGCTGGCCGAATACCCGCCGACACCGGTGGGCGAGGTCGAGCGGAGGATCGCGGAGCACGTGGCCAAGCTCGTGCCCGACGGATCCACGGTGCAGGTGGGCGTGGGCTCGATTCCGCAGGCGGTAATGGAGGCGCTTGGTGGGAAACGGGACCTGGGAGTGCACTCGCTGCTGGTCGACCACATGCTGCCGCTGATCGAGTCGGGCGTGATCAACAATGCGCGCAAGCGCCTCCACCGTGGCCGGATGGACGTGGGCGAGATCATGGGCACGGAGCGGCTCTTCAAGTGGGTGAACGACAACCCGATGGTCAACATGGAGCCGTCCGACATCGCCCACGACCCACAGGTGGTCGGCGCGCTGGGCGACTTCGTGTCGGTCAACTCCGCCATCGAGGTCGATCTCCTGGGACAGGTCAACGCCGAGAGCCTGGAGGGACGGCAGGTCACGGGAATCGGCGGGCACTTCGATTTCGTCCTGGGCGCGAGCCGCGCGACCGGGGGGCGGTCGGTCATCGCGCTGCCGTCCACGGGCCGCCAGGGCCAGGCCTCGCGAATCGTCGCCCGCCTGCCGGCGGGGGGGCGCGTGACGACGCCGCGATTCCTGACGGACTACGTCGTGACCGAGTGGGGGATTGCTGCCCTGCGCGGACAAAGCGACGCCGGGAAGGCGCGGGAACTGTGCCGCGTCGCCCACCCGGCGTTCAGGGAATCGCTGGAGCGTGAGGCGGCTACTTCTTGAGCTTGTCGATCTCTTTGAAGACTTCCTCGTTCTCGGGGAACCTGTACGTCACCTGGTTGTCCCAGATGCGCTTGTCATCCGCGTCCACGAAGAAGATGCCGCCCGATCCCTCCTTCAGGGCGGCGGTGATGCCGTACTTGTCCTTGATGGCGGCCTGCAAACTGGAGGCCTGGGGGAGGAAGTTTCACTCCCCGCAATACGTGATCAGGATGTTCATCCGATCCTCCTTCGCTCAGTGGATTGGCCGCCGACCGGTATGATACGGAGCGGCGTCCGGGGTGTCAATTGACGAGCGTTCCTATTCTTATCGACACCGATCCCGGCATCGACGACGCTCTTGCCATCCTGCTGGCTCTCGCCTCGCCTGAAGTATCGGTGGAGGCCGTCACCACGGTCGCGGGCAATGTCGAGGTCCACCTCGGCACCGCCAACGCCTTCCGGATTTTGGACGTGGCGCGGCCTGGGGACGTCGCCCGGCCGGCGCGCCGTCCACGGGTGGCGCAGGGCGCCGCCGGCCCGCTCGTGGGCCCGCTGGTCACGGCGGCCCATGTCCACGGCGACGACGGCCTCGGCAACCTCGGCCGCCTCCGTGGGCCGGACGGGCAGCCGCGGTACCCCGAGCCTGTCCATATCCTTGAGATGCTGGACGGGGCCGATCTGATTCTGGAGGCCGCGGATCGGTTCGCGGGCCGGCTCGTGATCGTCGCGCTGGGCCCCCTGACCAACGTCGCGCGCGCGCTCGAGCGTGACCGCGGCCGGTTGGCCAAGGCCGCCCGGATCGTGGTGATGGGCGGAGCCGTGGCCGTGCCGGGCAATGTCACGCCCGCGGCGGAGTTCAATATCCACGTCGACCCGGAGGCGGCCTCAGCGGTCTTCGCCTCGGGCCTGCCCATCGAGCTCGTACCGCTCGACGTCACGCGCCAGGTTGTTCTCACGTCGAGCGAACTCGCCCGGGCGCTTGGGCGCCATGGCGGCCCGACGGCCCGCTTCATCGAGGACTTCACGGCCCACGGGTTCGATTTCGAGACAGAGCGGGGGGACGGCAAGATGGCGCTGCACGACCCGCTGGCCGTCGGCGTGGCGCTGGACCCGAGCCTCGTGACCTTCGAGCCGCTCCACATCGCCGTCGAGTGCGAGGGGCGCCTGACGCGCGGCATGACGGTGGCGGACAGGCGGCCGCACCGCGCCGGGCCCGCGCCGACCTGCCGCGCCGCGTTGGCGGTGGACGGGCCGCGCTTCATGAGGCTTTTCCTGGAGCGGGTGTGCCGCGCGTCTGCGTAATCGGCTCGGCAAACGTGGACTACACCGTGGCTCTGCCGCGTCTGCCGTCGGCAGGGGAGACGGTCTCCGGCGGCACGCTTCTCGTCAATCTTGGCGGCAAGGGCGCCAACCAGGCTCTGGCGGCGCGGCGCCTCGGAGGCGAGGTGAGGATGATCGGCTGCGTCGGGGACGACGCCGATGGCAGGCGTATTCGGGAGAGCCTGGCGGCGGCGGGGATCGGCGTCGAGGGCCTCGTGGCCACGGCCGATGCGGCCACCGGCACCGCGCTCATCACGGTGGACGCTCAAGGGCGCAACCAGATCGCCGTCGCTCCCGGGGCCAACCACAGCCTGACGGTCGACCTGGCCGAGCCCTTCGCCGCCAGCATCGCCTGGGCGGACGTCGTCGCCTGCCAGCTCGAGACGCCGCTGCCGGTGGTGCGCTGGGCGCTTGGCGAAGCGCGGCGCCACGAGGTCGCCACCATACTCAATCCCGCGCCGGTCCAGGCGCTCGATCCCGACATTCTGTCCCACGTGGACTTTCTCACCCCCAACGAGCACGAGGCGGCGCGGCTCACCGGTCTCGCGGTCGACTCGCTCGCCTCCGCGCGCGAGGCTGCGGGGCGCCTGCTCGCCTCGGGCGCCAGCGCGGTTCTCGTGACGCTGGGCGAGGGTGGCGTCCTGGCCTGCCACGGCGACACGGCCATCCATTTTCCTGCCTTTTCCGTGGAGGTCGTGGACACCACTGCGGCCGGCGACGCCTTCAATGGAGCGCTCGCGCTAGGCTTGGCGGCGGGAGGCACGCTCGAGCAGGCGATTCCGCTCGCGAGCGCCGCGGCCGCGCTCGCGTGCACGAAGCGCGGCGCGCAGGACTCGCTGCCGGGGCGGGCAGAGGTCGAGGCTTTCCTGCGATCTCTGGGGCAGTCACGCTAGCGGCGATCGGATTGCGCCGCAGGCCGGCTACGGTTTGATGCGCCGGCGAAATGCCTCGACTCGATCGAGGGCGGCCTGCACCGCCTTGCGTGAAAGCCTGCCTTCCTTGATCGCGCTTTGGATCGCCGCCCCGACGCGAGCGGCGGCGCCCTGCTCGTAGCGGCCCTGGTTTTGCGAGACCAGCAGCACGTCCACCGTCGCCTGGAGCGCCAGGATCGCGGCTTCCTCCACGCCATAGCGCTGGCGGATCGCGCCCATCAAGAGGTCGTCCGAGACCACCAGGCCCTTGTAGCCGAGCTTGCCGCGAAGATAGCGCCTGACGGTGTAGCGGGAAAGTGTGGCGGGCAGGGCCATGTCGATGCCGCGGTTGAAGACGTGGGCGGTCATGACGCTGTCGGCGAGACCTTCCTTGATGAGGACGCGGTAGGGCTCGAGCTCGACCTTGAGGTCGGCTGTCTCCGTCACGTCCACGAACCCATGGTGCGAGTCGGTCCGGCTCGAGCCGTGCCCCGGGAAGTGCTTGAGCGAGGTCAGCACGCCCGCCTCGTGCATGCCCTCGATGAAGGCGCGGGCCTGCGCGACGACCTGCTTGGGATCGGATGAGAAGGTGCGGCCGAGGGTGACGACGGCGGGATTGAGCGGATTGACCGCCACGTCGACGACGGGCGCGAGGTTCCAGTTGATGCCGGCTTCACGCAGCGTGGCGCCCATGCGCCGCGCCTCGAGCTCGGTCTGCGCGACGTCGCCCTGGTCGCCCAGCTCCTGCGGCGCGGGCGTCGGAAGGTAACCCACGCGTGAGGACAGCCGCATGACGAGCCCGCCCTCGTTGTCCGCCGCGATCAGCAGCGGGCGGCCCGCACATTGAAGCGCCAGCGCTTGGAGATCCGCCGTCAGCTGCTTCACCTGCTCCGGGCTCACGATGTTGCGGGACTGGCCCGTCACGGCATCGCGCTCGAAAAGGATGAGGCCGCCCACCTTGACGTCGCAGACGAGCGTGCGGATCTCCTCGCTGCCCTCGACCTGCGAGCCGCGAAAACCCACGAGGAGAAGATCGGCGACGGGCAGCGGCGGCTTGGGCGGCGCGCCCTCGATCGCGGCCGTCGCCGCGCAGCCTTCCACGATCACCACGAGGAGCAGCGCGGCGAGCCAACGCTCACCCGTGAAAGGCATGGCAAAATCGTAGCACGCAGGAGTATAGTGACCAAGACATGGCGCACTACGAAGGGTCCGCGCCATCGCGGATCTTCTACGGCTGGTGGATTGCGTCGGCGTTTTCACTCATCATCTTCATCTCAACGGGCATCCGCTTCGCTGTGGGCCCCTTCCTGAAGCCCGTCGTGGGCGACCTGGGCCTCGACCGCGGCACCTTCTCGCTGGTCATCTCGCTCTCACTCTTCCTCTACGGTGCGTTCATGCCGCTCGTCGGCCCGCTCGCGGACCGCTGGGGCTCGCGCCTCGTGTGCGGGATAGGCGCGGTAGTGATGGCGGCTTCCCTCGTGCTCACCGGCACCATGACGTCGCTCTGGCAGTTCGCGCTCTACTACGGCGTGCTGGGCGCGCTCGGGCTGGCGGCGACGGGGCAGGTCGTGGCGCTGGCGACGCTGACGCGCTGGTTCGCGAAGCGCCGGGGCACGGCCGTGAGCCTGCTCTCCGTCGCGTCGATGGCGGGCATGTCGCTCCTCGTGCCCATTATCATGTGGTGCATCCTGCGCTTCGGCTGGCGGGCGAGCTACATGATCCTCGGCGTGGCCTCGCTGCTCGTCACGCTGCCGCTGTCGATCTGGGTCGTGCGGGACTCTCCGGAGGACATCGGGCTCCATCCCGACGGGCGCGTGCCGGAACCGGTGGCGCCGGGCGGGGCGCCGGTGGTCGAGCGCACCGCAACGGTCGACGCGCTCAGGACGCCGTCCTTCTGGCAGATGGGCGGCGGCCTTTTCTCCTGCGGCTTTTCGATGAGCCTGCTCTCCGCGCACGGCGTTCCCATGCTGACCGACCACGGCTTCCACGAGATGACGGCTTCGTCCGCCATCGGGTTTCTCGGCATGTCGAGCATAGCCGGCGGCATGCTGCTGGGCATTCTCTCCGACCGGTACGGGCGAAAGCCCATGCTCGCGTCGGTCTATCTCATCCGCGTGGCTGCATTCAGCCTGCTCTTCTTCGTTCACGAGCCGGTGGCGCTCATGGTGGTGGCCGCCTTCGGCGGGATCGGCATGGCGGGCAGCATGGCGCTGACCTCGGCGATGTCCGCCGACATCTTCGGCCGGTTCTCGACGGGCTCGATCTTCAGCATCATTTTCCTTCTCCACCAGATGGGCTCGGCCCTCGGCGCCTGGCTCGCCGGGTTCCTCTTCGACCGGTTCGGCAGCTACGGCCCGGCCTTCGGCGTCTCGTGCGCGCTCCTCATGGTCGGCGCAGGGTTGTCGCTGACGATAAACATGGCGGGACGCCCGCGAGTGCGGGCCGTGCTTCAACCTGTGGCGGGAGGGAGGTAGGCGATGGGCTACCAGGCGCTGCTCGTGGACCGCGTCGACGGTGTCGCGACGGTGACGATGAATCGTCCCGAGGCGCGCAACGCGCTCGACCTCACCATGCGCGAGGAGATGTCGGGGGCGCTGGACGAGCTCGAGCGCGACCCGTCCGTGCGCGTCATGCTCCTCACGGGAGCGGGCGGGCACTTCTCGGCCGGCGGCGACGTCAAGAGCATGCAGAAGAAGCACACGGCGGCCGAGGGCCGGGCGCGCGTGGAGATGCTCAACCGATTCGTCCTGCGCCTGTTCAATTTTCCGAAGCCGACGATCGCGATGGTGGACGGATTCGCCGTCGGCGCCGGGTGCAATATCGCGCTCGGCTGCGACATGATCGTCGCCTCCGACCGCGCGAAGTTCGGCGAGGTGTTCCTGAAGATCGGGCTCGTGCCCGACGGCGGAGGGACCTGGCTACTCCAGCGGCTCGTGGGCCTCGCCAAGGCCAAGGAGCTGGTGTTGACGGCCGAGATCATCGACGCCGGCGAGGCGCTCCGGATCGGGCTCGTGAACCGGGTGGTGCCCGCCGCGGAGCTCGAGAGCGTCACGCGGGCGCTCGCCGCGAAGATCGCCGCGGGTCCGCCGCTGGCGGCGACGCTGGCGAAGTCGCTCCTCAACCGCGCGGCGACCGTGGACCTGGCGGCCGCGCTCGAGGGCGAGGCCTTCGGGCAGTCGAACGCGATCACCTCGGAGGACCACGCCGAGGGTGTGCGCGCCTTTCTGGAAAAGCGCCCAGCGAAGTTCACCGGCCGATGATCCGCGCCCGCATCACCGCCACCGGGATGTCGGTCCCGGAGTGTGTCGTCGACAACCACCTTCTCTCGCGCTGCATGTCCACGAGCGACGAGTGGATCGTCCAGCGCACCGGCATCAGCGAGCGCCGGGTCTCGCCGGACACGTACCGGATGCTCCTGCGGCTGGCCGAGGCTCCGGACAAGATGGCCTTCATGCGCGACGTCAAGGCGCGCGGCCTCGACGGCAACATCGATTCCTCTCTCACGGTGTCCGATCTGGCGGTTCAATCCGGACGCATGGCGCTCGCGAACGCCGGGCTGACCCCGGAGGACGTCGACGCCATCGTCGTCGCGTACACGCTTCCCGACTTCGCGTACCCGGGGCCTGGCTGCGTCATGCAGGGCAAGCTCGGGCTCACCTCGACCCCCGTGTTCAACCTGAGCCAGGGGTGCGCGGGCTTCGTGTACGCACTGTCGCTGGCGGACCAGTTCATCCGCGGCGGGATGTACAAGAGGCTGCTCGTCGTCGGCGCCGATCTGCTCTCCTCGGCGTTCGACTACACGGACGCGGGCCGGGACATGGCGGTGCTCTTCGCCGACGGCAGCGGCGCCGCGATCCTCGAAGCCCACGAGGCCGGTGGCGCGGAGCCGCGCGGGCTCATCTCCCACCACCTCCACTCCGACGGCACCGCGCTCGAGGCGCTGTTTGGGGAGATCGGGGGCTCGTCCACGTTCCCGCCCGTGTCGAAGAAGAAGATCGACGACGACCGGACGCGGCCGCGGATGAACGGCCGGGCCGTGTTCGTCCACGCGGTGAGGCGAGTGCGCGAGGTCGTCCAGGAGTGCCTCGACGCCAACAAGCTGTCGGCCGACGACATCGACCTCTTCATCTTCCACCAGGCGAACCTGCGCATCGTCGAGTCCATGGCGGAGTCGTTCAAGATCTCCGAGTCCCGCATGTACAACAACATCCAGCGCTACGGAAACACCGCGGCGGCCTCGGTGCCCATCTGCCTCCACGAGGCGGTGACGGGTAAGCGGATGAGGGAAGGCGATCTCGTCATGCTCGTCGCCTTCGGAACCGGGTTCTCCTGGGGGGCGACGCTTCTCAGGTGGTGAGGGCCTTCAGCATATCGATGCTTGGGGCGTGTTGAACCTGCTCCGCCGCCTCCCATGGTTCGGCGGCCCCGCCAAGCGCGCGCTCGTGCTGGCCGGGGGCGGCATCATCGGCGGCATGTACGAGGTCGGGGCGCTCGCGGCTCTCGACGAGGCTCTCCCGAACTTTCGGGCCAACGAGTTCGACCTCTACATCGGCTCCAGCTCGGGCTCGGTCGTGGCCTCGCTCATGGCCAACGGTATCCGGCCGCGCGATCTCTACGACATCCTGGCCGAGGAGCGCGACGACCCGCTCAACTTCCAGCGTGGGTCCGTCTACGACAAGGGCACCTTTTCCATAGCCGCGCGCAACCTCGCGCACTTCGTCTGGGCCGTTGGCAAGAAGGCGGTGACCGGTTTCCGCCTCGAGTGGCCTGATCTTCTCGCCCGGAGCGGAGCCGACATGCCCGCCGGCTTTTTCACGGTCTCGCCCCTCGAGCGCTTCATGCGCGCGGCCTTCGAGGCCAAGGGCCTGCCGAACAGCTTTCGCGACTGCCGCCGGCCTCTCCTGATCCCGGCCATCGACCTCGACGGCGCCGAGCGGGCGGTCTTCGGAGCCGAGCCGCTGCTGGACGTGCCGATCTCCCAGGCCATCGCGGCCTCTTCCTCGATCCCGGGCTTCTTCGAGCCGTACCGGATCGGCGGGCGCGACTACGTGGACGGCGACGTTGGGCACACGGGGCACGCCGACCTGGCGGTCGAGCACGGCGCCGGGAGCGTGGTCGTGATCAACCCGGCCGTGCCGCTCCGCATCGGCAGCCCCAAGGGGCCCGACGTCCGCTCCGGGGGTCTCTACGCCATCATGGAGCAGGCGGGGCACATCACGAGCCTGAATATCCTGGTGCTGGGCTTGCGCGAGCTGAAGCTGCGGCGGCCCGACGTGGAGTTTCACTTGATCCAGCCCGAGTTCAAGCCCTTGCCGCTCGTCGGTCCCTCCATGGGCTTTGAGGCGAGCCGGGCGGCGCTCCGCTTCGGGTACTCTTCGGTGACGGAATGGCTCGCCGGCG
>WNFP01003798.1_pt1 | contig 12512 bp, 9 predicted proteins | sample 5400201 | NCBI WGS metagenome assembly WNFP01 (sample SAMN13153355, study PRJNA577476) | soil metagenome | isolation source: 115 cm saprolite under Madrone tree | place: USA:California | collected 2016-06-14
GGGGAGGCGGGGGCGCCGTCGGAGCGCCTATGAGGCGCCGCGGGCGGCGGCCGATGGAGGCACCCGGCTCGGCGGCGCCGAATCGAAGCGGAGACGGCGCCCCCGCCTCCCCGCACCGCCGTCTCGGGTCACGCTCCTAGGACTCCGTCGGAGTAACCAGGCGCGGCGGGTCAGCCGCCGGGGTTGATGAGCTCCTGCACGGCGGTCATGAGGGCCGCCGTCCCGCCCATCAGGTCGTTGGCCAAGGGGACGTCGAACCTCCCGAGGAAGATGCCCTGGCGCAGCGCGAGCTGGAGCCGCCCGAGGCGCCGGTAGACGGCCCGCAGTCGTCTCATTCTGTGCGCGCGATGGGCGAGGGCGCGCGCGAGCTGTGTATTGATGGCCTGCAGGCTCGACACGAGCCGTGCCTGTTGGCGCGTACCACCGAGGTCGGCGGGGTTGGCGGTGGACACCTGCAAAGCGAGGGCCTGCCCCTGGCACAGGGGGTCGAGCGTGTGGGTGCAGCTGCCGTCGAGCGGGTTGCACAGATCCGTGGTGCAGCGGTTGCCGTCGTCGCAGCTGACCGGGGTCCCCGGCAGGCACGCCCCGGTGGTCGGGTCGCAGGTCTCGACGCCGTTGCACGCGTTGCCATCGCTGCAGACGACGGGCGTGCCGGCGCAGATGCCGGCCGCGCACACGTCGTTCGTCGTGCATGGGTTGCCGTCGTCGCAGGGGTTCGCGTTGGGCGGGAACGCGCAGCCGGTCGCCGGGTCGCAGACGTCGTCGGTGCAGGGGTTGCCGTCGCTGCACACCAGCGGGGTCCCCGGCACGCACGCCCCGGTGGTGGGATCGCAGGTCTCGACGCCGTTGCACGCGTCGCCATCGTCGCACACGACCGGCGTGCCGGCGCAGATGCCGGCCGCGCACATGTCGTTCGTCGTGCACGGGTTGCCGTCGTCGCAGAAGATGATGCTGTTGGGGGTGTGCACGCAGCCCAGCGTGTCGTCGCAGGTGTCGTCGGTGCAGGGGTTGCCGTCGTCACAGTTGGGCGGCGTCCCCGGCACACACCCCCCGGTGGTGGGGTCGCAGCTCTCGATGCCGTTGCACGCCTTCCCGTCGTCGCAGTTGACGTACGTGCCGAGGCAGACGCCGTTCTGGCACACGTCGTTCACCGTGCATGGGTTGCCGTCGTCGCACGTGACGGTGGCGTTGGGCGTGTACACGCAGCCGCGCGCCGGGTCGCAGCTGTCATCGGTACACGTGCTGTTGTCGTTGCAGACGAGCGGCGGCCCCGGCAGGCACGTCCCGGTGGTGGGGTCGCAGGTCTCGACGCCGTTGCACGCGTCGTGGTCGTCGCACGCGACCATCGTCCCTCGCATGCAGTCGCCATTCACGCAGGTCTCGGCGCCGTCGCAGAGCGTGTTGTTCTGGCAGTCCGCGTCCGAGACACAGCACATCGGGATGAAGGTGCTTTGACAGCCGGAGACGGGGTTACAGGTGTCCTCGGCGCAGATGGCCCCGCTGGCGCAGCTGGGGGGCGTGCCCGCGACGCAGCCAGCGACCAGGTCGCAGGTTTCCTGGCCGTTGCAGACGTTGCCGTCGTCGCAGTCCTGGGGGCCCGGCGCGCAGGCGAGATCGGTGCAGCCAGCGCTTGTCAGGCAGTTGCCCTTGTGGACGTCGGTGTTGGGGCCGAGGGCGCAGGTCTCGACGCCGTTGCAGGAGATGCCGTCGTTGCAATCCGAGTCCGTCTGGCAGTCCGTGAGCGTATTGCACCAGGGGCCCGTGCAGGGGCGGTATTGCTTGCCCTCGTATGGCTGGAGGCGGAGGCTCAGGACGAGGTCTTGCACGGCTACCCCCCCGGCGCCGTCCGGGACGCCGGGGACGCGAAGGATGGGAAGGACGCCGACCAGGGCCATACCGGCGAAGTTCGCCACCTCCATGCGTGGGCACTCGAGCGGCTCTCCGGTCTCCACCACGTTGACGGTCGCCCCGGCTTGGCCGTCGGCGTTCAGGACGTTGCCGGTGGCCGTACCGCTCGTGAGCACGAGGCTCGTGTCGACGCTCCACTCATACCGCGTGGGATCGGTCGGGCAGAGGCTCCCGTCGAGGGTCTTGGTCAATGACACGCGAACGGGCAGCGAGAGGGCCATACCGCCGGGGGCGTAGTCGCCCTGCGTCTGGTTGAACTTCTCCAGCGCGCACACCCCGATGCAGGAGGTGTCGTCGTGATCCCCCGTGGCGACGACATCGCCCCCCGGTGCGCCGGGACCCGCCCGGCCCCCGTCGCAGTCGAACGTTCCCACGCCTTTGCCGATCACCTTGATGCACACCGTGCCCATGCCGCCGGGGAGGGGGATGGGCGGGATCAGCACGCTGGTCTTGTCGACCGCGATCGGCGCCTCGGCGCGGGCGTCGCGCACACCGACGTCGAAGATGGCCAGCGCGCCCGGCGGCACCGGCACATCGGTGTGCCAGCGCTGCGTCCTGAGCTTCAGCCGGCTGCCGGTCGCCGCGTCCCCCTCGACGAACCGCAGGTTCCGCTGGCCGAGGGCTGGCCTCGGGATCCGCCCCCAGGTGTCCATCTCGTAGACCTGCCACCCGCTCACACCCGTCCGGAACATGTCCTGCGTCGTCTCGAAGACGAGGAAGTTGCCGCCGCCGGTCTTCGGGTTCTGCCAGAGCGCGCCGGGATCACTCTTCACCTCGAACATGCCTCCGGTCACCAGGTAGAAGAAGAACAGGTGCTGCCCCGGCGTCCCCTTCCCGAGCAGATCGCTCGTCGACAGGAAGGCGACGAGGTCGCCCGGGCCCGAGAGGTTCGGCTCGACGCTCTCACCGGGGCCGTGGGTGATCTGCCGGAGCTCGCCAATGGCGGGATCGATGACGAATACCTGCCAGCCGATCGAGCCGTTGCCGAGGAGATCGGCGCGCGACTGGAAGGCGATGATCGGCCAGATCTCGCCGGCCACGAGCTGACCGGGGCTCGCGCCGATGCTGTCGTCAGAGCCGCTCGTCAGCCGGAAGAGTCGCTGTAGGGGGAGACTGTAAGCGTAGATCTGCTTGTGCCCGCTGGCGGACGGGGGCAGCGGGGTGTCGGCCTTGAGGACGGCGTCAGACTCGAAGGCGACTATTTTGCCGTCGAAGTTGACCGCGGGGTTCGTGCCCGCGCCGATCTGCGTGAGGGTCGGCGTCGTCGCGAAGGACGGGAGGCTGTACACGAAGACCTGGGGACCGCTTGAGCCCTGGCACTCGAACGCGATGTTCTCCCCCAAGGCGTCGACCGACGCGCCGGAGCAGTCCATGCCGCCATCGCTGACCTGCGTGATGTGCCCGCCGGAGGGGTCCGCCCAGGGCCCGTCCGAGAAGCACCGCTTGTCGCGGTCCCAGCGGAAGACCTTTCGTGCCGTGCTGCCGGTACCCATCGGGTCGGCCGTCGAGTCGAACACCACGACGTGGGCGCTGCTGGAGGTCGACGGATGAGCGGCGCCCTCGGCGAAGTGGGTGAGCTGTCGCAGCTCCGGCCCCGGGGGCTTGTCCGGGCAGTCCAGACCCGGGATCACCATCGCCTCCAGTAGAAAGATCTGCTGGCCGAGGTTGCCGGTGTGCAGGGGATCGTCGCTCGATTCGAAGGCGACCCAGCGCGGCAGTCCCTGGGAAGGCGCACCGTTGTGGCAGGTGCCCGGCGTCGGCGTGACCGACACCAGGAACGGCATATTGCGGTGGATGGCGAAGGCGCGCGCGGGCAGCAGGACGAGGGACAGCGCGAAGACGGCCGAGAGGAGGCTCGGCGCGAACGGCGGGGCGACGACAGAGCACAGCGCAACCCGAGCGCTGCGACCAAGCCTTCGCATGCCGCGCACGGGAGCAAGATCCGAGCCACGGGAGCACATTTGCCGCGCGGGACCCGCAGCGCCGCCCGGGCCGTCCGGGCACTCCTTCGGCGGGCGGCGGTCAAGGGATTTGTTCCCCGATTTCGGCCGTTTGAACCCCACGCCGCTCAGCCGCGACGGCACCCCGCGCCGCCCGGCCACAGATCCCCGAGAGGCGGAGCCTGGCCATGCACGCCTGCACGCTGGCGCGCGTGCGAGAATCGTCTCTACCGTTGGTCTGAGCCGGCGAAGGGAAGCGGACACCCCTCGGGCGAGGCCCGCTTGCTCGCTCGGGCGAAGGCCTCCGCCGGCATCGCCCCGCCCTTCGCCGGGGCTTGCCGAGCCTCGTGCTCCTGCCGTAGGCGTAAGCGGCGTGCGTGTCCGCCTCGTCCTCGTCCCCAGGCTCCTCGCCGCGGCCGGCGCCGAGGCGGTGTAGCGGTGGGGGCGCCGCTCGACTTCTTCACCGTCGTCGACACGCAGCGGGCGCTGCGCCGCTTCCGGCCCGATCCCGTTTCCGATGCCGCCATCCGCCGTATCCTCGCGGCCGCTACCCGCGCGCCCTCGGCGCGCGGCGCCGAGCCGTGGTTCTTCGTCGTCGTCCGCGCGGCGGCCACGCGCGCGGCCATCGCCGCTCGCTACCGCGCAGCCTGGGAGGCGGGCGAGCGCTTCACCGCCGCGACCGACGCCGACCGCGACCTGCGCGGCCGCCCGCACTACGCGCGCATGATGCGCGCGGCGCGCGCGCTGGCGGCGGACCTCGCCGCGGCTCCCGTGCTGATCGTCTGCTGCCTCGACCACCGTCAGCTCGGACCGATCGCCGGGCCGGACGGCACGCTCCTCTCGCCCGTCGCCGCCTACGCCTCGATCTTCCCCGCGGTGCAGAACCTCCTCCTCGCCGCGCGCGCTCTCGGCCTCGGGACGACGTTGACCACGCTCCATCGCGGCTTCGAGAGCGATTTGAAGGCGCTCCTCGAAGTACCGGCCGCGGTCGAGGTGGTCGCGATCGTGCCGCTCGGCCATCCCGCCGACCGCTTCGGGCCGACGCGACGGAGGCCGGTGGCTCGGGTGGCGTTTCGCGACCGGTGGGGGAAGCCCTTCGTGGCCGGCGGCGCTTGACCGCGGCCCCCCGCGGTTGGGTATGGTGCCGCCCGCATGCCCGGCACGCGGGCGATAACCGAAGGGCTGTTCGTGATCGAGGGTGACGGACCGCGCCTCCTCGCCGGGCGCTGCGCGGCCTGCGGCAAGCTCCACTTCCCGGCCACGGCGGTCTGCCCGTACTGCGGCGCGGACGGCGCGCTCGAGACGCGCGTCGGCCCGGCGGCGCGGCTCTGTCTGTACACCGCGGTCCTCTCGCGCCCACCCGGCTACCGCGGCGAGGTGCCCTACGGCTTCGGCGTCGCCGAGCTGGAGGGCGGGCTACGCGTCATCGCGCGGCTCACCGAGTCGCGCCTCGAGCGCCTGCGGCCCGGGCTCGCGCTGCGCCTCGTGGTCGAGCCGCTCTGCACCGACGACGACGGCACGGCCGTCCTCTCCTACGCCTTTCGTCCCGAGGAAGCATGAGGCCGGTCTACGTGGCCGGCGTCGGCCTCCATCCCTTCGGCCGCTTCGCGGAGAAGAGCCTCACCGCGCTCGGCACGCACGCGGTGCGCGCGGCGCTCGCCGACGCCGGCGTCGGGCGGGGCGGCTTCGGGGCCGCCTTCTGCGGCAGCGTCTACGGCGGGGTGGCGGCCGGTCACAAGGTGCTCACCGCGCTCGGCCTCTCGGGCGTGCCGATCGTGAACGTCGAGGCGGGCTGCGCGAGCGGCGGCGCGGCGCTCGCCCTGGGCGCGACCGCGGTGGCGAGCGGGCGCCACGACGTCGTGCTCGTCTTCGGGCTCGAGAAGATGCCGCGCGGCATCATCCGCTCGAGCTTCTTCGAGCCGTGGCGGGAGGAGGCGGGGCTCGCGGCCACACCCGCCTACTTCGCGCTCCGCGCCCAGCGCCTGATGCTCGAGAGCGACGTCCGACTCGAGGACCTGGCGCGCGTGTCGGCGAAGAACCACCGCCACGGGGTTGCGAACCCGTACGCCATGTACCGGCGGGCGCTCTCCGTGGAAGAGATCCTGGCCTCGCCGGTCGTGTGCGAGCCGCTCCGGCTCCTCATGCTGTGCGCGCCGAACGAGGGCGCCGCGGCCGTCGTGCTCTCGGCGCAGCCCACGCCCGTGCGCGTCGCCGCCGCGGCGCTCCGCTCGCACCATGCCGGCTCGGTGCTGGGCGAGCACACGCCGCTCTCCGGCCTGGCCGACGACGGGGTCCCGACGCCGACCGAGATGGCGGCCGCCGACGCCTACGCGGAGGCCGGCCTCGGCCCCGGGGATCTCCACCTGGTCGAGCTGCAGGACACGGACGCCGCGCGCGAGATCCTCTCCGCCGAGGAGCTCGGCCTGTGCGCGAGGCGCGGCGGCGGGCGCTGGGTGCGCGACGGGGGCGGCGAGATGGCGTCGCGGCTACCGATCAACCCCTCGGGCGGTCTCCTCTCCAAGGGCGAGCCGCTCGGCGCCTCGGCCCTCGGCCAGATCGTCGAGCTCACCTGGCAGCTCCGCGGCGCGGCGGGGCCGCGCCAGGTGCCCGGCGCGCAGGTCGCGCTCGCGCACACGGTGGGCCGCGGCGCGAACGCGTGCGTCGTAATACTGGCGACCCGAGACCATGTCTCGGGTCGGGGACGGACGGCGAGAGTGCGGCCCGGTGAGTAGCGCCAACGGCGTGCCGCGGCCGGCAAAGCCGGCGCGGCAGACTTGCCGGAGCGTGAGCGCGTCACTGGAGACGACGGGTCCGCGGCGCGGCGACGCAGACTGCCCAGGGCCTCAGTTTTGCCGCGTCGGCTTCGTCGGCCGCGGCACGGCTTGCGCACGATCCGCCGACGCCAGACGCTCGCTTCCGGGTCCGACCCGAGACAAGGTCTCGGGTCGCTTTACGGCGCCGGCACGCAGCTGAGCTTGATGCTGTCGCGGTCGCGCAGGCCCTCCGTCGTAAATGCGTCGGCGCTCACGACCAATCGCTTCCGGCCTGCGAGGACGTCCAGATCGAGACGCCCGCTGCACTGCTCGCCCGGAGCCGCGGTCGGCAACGGCAGGCGGCCGAAGACGTCGAGCAAGACCTGACGCGCGGCCGCGGCTGCGGTCTGCGAGGCGCTCGGGCGCCGGAGCCCGAGGCTCGCCACCGCGCTCGCCGCGCAGCCGAGGCGCGGGTCGTCGCCGCCCACGCAGGCCCAGAGGTGGAAGCGGCAGTTGCCCGGCGTCGGGTCGAAGTCGCAGCTCGGGTCGTTGTCGACGCAGCTCTGTTTGTTGGACGGGAGCCCGTTGCGCGCGACCGCCAGCTGGCCCGCCGCGAGCGCCCACTCGGCCACGCAATCACGCGAGGTCGCGCCGCCAGGGATGCGGCCGGGGGGCGGGTTCCAGGTGCAGCGCGCGCTGCACGGGTCGCCCGGCTGACCGTTCCCGGCCCCGTCGTCGCATTGTTCGCCGCAATCGACGACCCGGTTGCCGCAGATCTCCCGGCGGCAGTGGTCGGAGCAGCCGTCGCACGAGACCGTGTTGCCGTCGTCGCACTGCTCGGTCACCTCGATCACGCCGTTGCCGCACACCGAGGGGTTGGGCGCGCAGGCGAGCGCGATGCGGTTCGAGGTACTGTCGCCGCTGGTGGCGACCGCGCCCGCAGAGAGGAGTCGGCGGCCGACGGCGGCCGGAGCGTGCGGCACGAGCTGCACGAAGGGCTGCGTGCAGCGGTCGTGCCCCGACTGGGGTGTGCCCTGCTGGAAGATCGTGTCCCCCTTGCGCACGGTGGTGCCGAAGGACTCGAGCGCGCTCAGGAACGGCTGGGAGTTGGCGGCCTCGACCGAGTCGCGCGGTCGGAGCGAACTCGGGCGGCGCGCCTTCAGGACGTCGATCGTCTTGGCCTTGCAGGCCGGCAGGCGAGAATCGGTGACATTGAGACACGCGCTCACGTTGAAGGTGCACACGCCGTCGTTGGTGCCGTCCTGATCGCACGCCGGGTCGCCGTCGATGCAGGTCAGGGTGGAGGCCGGAAAGCCGGCCACGGGCTCGACCTGGAGCGCCCACTCGAGCAGGCAGCCGTTGCCGCCGCGGTGCGAGCCCGGGACGAAGGTCACGTTGAGACCGAGCACCGCGTGGCAGCTGGCGTCGCACGGATCGCCGGGTGCGCCGTTGGCCGAGCCGTCGTCGCACTCCTCGGCGCACTCGACGACCCCGTTGCCGCAGCGCTCGACCTGACAGGTCGGCGAGCAGCCGTCGCAGGCGTCGGTGTTCCCGTCGTCGCACCCCTCGCCGGGCTCCTGCACACCGTTTCCGCACACCGCCGAGGCCGCGCACGCGACCAGGGTCGAGGTGAGGCAGCCGGTGGCGGGAGCGCAATCCTGCGTGGGCCGGATGAGCGCCGTGCTGAGGAATTTGGGTGGCTTCGACGGATCGCGGTACTCGAAGCGGTCTTCGCCGCTCGGCCGCGAGCTCAGCGTGCCGCCGATGGTGAGCTGCCCGCTCGCCTGCAGGAGATTCTCGCCCTTCTCGCCGTCGCTCTTGATCGACGCCCCATCTGGAACGTTCAGGGTGCAGCCCGTCAGCTGGACGATGCCGGCCAGTGCGCCGGTCGCGGTGCCGGTGGCGTGCAGCTTGCCGAAGGTGGTGATCTGCTGGGCGTTGAGGGTGACGGTGCCGGCGTCCTGCGCGCTGTCCGCGCTCACCTCGGCCGTGGTCCCGAGCGACACGGCGGCGGCGTCGGCCTCCATGTCGCCGCCGCAGGAGCCGCCCGAAACATCGATGTCGCCGGTGAGAGCGAAGGTGCGCCCGACCATCGCGCACATGGTGCCGCCGCAGCCGCCGCCGCCGTTGGCCTGGTCGAAGATCGAGCCGGGCTGCTTGTAGTCGAGGCCCGCCGTGATGTCGACCTCGCCCGCGTCGCCGTCGGGCGACGCGCCGTGGCTGTCGATGTCACCGTTGAGCGTGACCGTGCCCGCCGTGCCTTCGACGTCCGTGTCGCCGCCGTCGCCCCCGCCCTGGCTGAGGCTGCCCGCCCCGGGGAGGACGTAGTTGCCGTTCACGGTGACGTTGCCCGAGGCGATGACGGTGACCGTGCCACCGTCGCCGATGCTGCCGCCGGCGCTGGCGTTCACGTCGGCGCCGGTGGTGATGTCGCCGCCCAGGGCGTCGAGCTCGACGTCGCCCCCGTCACCACCGTCGGCGCGGACGATCGCGCTGGTGGTGAGGGTCCCGCCGGCGCGCACGGTGATCTCGCCGCCCAGCCCCTGGAGGCCGGCCATCGCGGCGATCGGCCCCGTCACGCTCACGTTGCCGTCCGCGCTCACGTTGACGACGCCGCCATCGCCCTGCGTGCCGTTGGCGCTGGCGTTGATCGACCCGGCGAGCACGACGTTGCCGTGCGCGAGCAGGTCGATCTCGCCCGGGTTCAGATCGGCCGACACGTCGATCGTACCGGCGCCGTTCGCGCCTGTCTCGACCCGGATGTCGCCGCTGGTCATGACCTTGATGCTGGCGCCGGTCGCCTGCGACGAGCTGCCGAGGAGGTCGCCGCCGGACTCCACCCGCACGCTGCCGGCGAGGATCGTCATCAGCCCGGAGCTCACGCTGAGGCTGCCCCCGGCGCGCACGTCGAGGGCGCGGCTGCCGAGGTCGAGGATCGAGCCGGGGCTGACCGTCTTCGCGCTGCTCACCACGCACGGATCGGCGGTGGCCGGGCAGAGGTCGCTCGCCACCGTCGCGAACACCAGCCGGGCGGGCAGCGCGGCGAGGGCGAGCAGCGAGCAAAAACCCGTGCGGCGCATGCGTCGTGGCCCCCCTAGCACAAGCCCGAGCACGCGCGCCAGATCACGTCCGAAAAGCGGGACCCTCAGCAACGCGCCGTCCCGGCGGTGGCGAAGTAGCGGCGCGGGTTCTCGATCAGCATGGCGTCGAGCTTCGCCTGTGGCACGCCGGCCTCGCGCAGCCGCGGGAGGATCTTCCTGAACAGGTGGGTCGGCTGCCAGTCGGCGAGGGCGCTCGTGGGGATGACCGGTGCCCGTCCGCGCCAGCACCACACGGTGTCGTGCGAGAGCACGATCTGGCGCTCGAAGCCGACGCCGAGGAGCCCGATCAGCGCGGCCGTCCGGGCGCGGTCGGGATGCAGCAGCTCCAGGCCGAAGCGGTCGAAGCCGAGGTACGCGCCGCGGTCGAGGAGCGTCAGGTGGTAATCGAGGTTGCTCGAGCCGCACGAGTGGCCGACCACGATCGCGTGCGAGGGCACGCCCTCGCCGGTCAGGATGTCGAGCTGCTCGGCGCCCATCGTACCCTCGTCGGTGTGGGTCGTGATGGGCGCGCCGGTGGCGCGATGGGCGCGCGCCGCCGCGCGCAGGACGAGCTCCTCGTAGGGCGTGATCTTGTGGGCGCTGGTCGCGACCTTGATGACGCCGGCGCGGATGCGGGTGCCGCCGACGCCCTCGGAGAGCTCGCGCACGAAGAGGTCGGTCATCTCGGCGAGCGCGTCGCCGAACTGGACGCGGAACTTGAAGTAGGCGGGCGCGCCGAGGTCCTCTTTGTAGAGGCCGGTGGCGCAGACGATGCGAACGCCGCTCTGGTCGGCCACCTCGGCCATCAGCTCGACGTCGCGCCCGAGGTCGATCGGGCACGGATCGAGGAGGGTGCGCACGCCGAGCGCGCGCAGCTCCTGCATGCGTTCGACGCAGAGCGCGATGCGCGCGCGGCGCTGGCCGCCCTCCTCCGCCGCGTAGGCCTCCCAGCCCGGCCAGCCGACGAGCAGATGCTCGTGCATGAGGGTCGGCCCGAGCTCCTCGGGCGCGCACGTTCCGGTGACGGTCTGGACCTTCTGCATGCGCGGCAGAAGACCGCGGGGCGGTCCCTCGAGTCAACCGTCCTTTTGACATCCCCCGCGTGGGTCCGGACACTGCCGCGCCATGCGGGCCGCGCTCGTCGCCGTCGTGCTCGCGGCGCTGGTGGCCGTCGCGTTGCTCGGCGCCGGGCGCCTGCTGGTGGTGGCCGACCCGCTTCCGCCGCGCGCCGACGCGATCGTCATCCTCGCGGGCTCCGTCCCCGACCGCACGCTCGAAGCCGCCGACCTCTACCGCGCCGGCCTCGCTCCCCGCGTGGTCGTGACGCGCGAGCGCCTCCCACGCGGCCAGGCCGCGCTGCGCGCCAGGGGCGTGCGCTTGCCCGAGAGCGACGAGCTCACCGTGACGGCGCTCCGCGAGCTGGGCGTCCCGCCCGGAGCCATCGTCGTCCTGCACCGGCGCGGGGTCAGCACGGAGAGCGAGGCGCGCACCATCGCCCGCTGGGCGTGTGCCCGCCGCCTCCGGCGGCTCATCGTGGTCACCTCCCGCGCCCACAGCCGCCGCGCCCGCCTGATCCTCCGCCAGGCGCTCGGCGCGGGCATCGCGCTCGCGATGCGCCCCTCCCGCTACGACGCCTTCGCCGCGGCCCGCTGGTGGCACGTTCGCCGCGACGCCAAGCTCATCTTGAGCGAATACGAGAAGCTCGCCAACTACTGGCTCGCCGAGAGCTGGAGGATCGCGCCTTGCGGCGGCCTCCGGCGCTCCGGCGGCTGATCCCTGCGCCTCGTCCGGGCGGGCGCGGGGCCGCCCTCGGAGCGCCTCTGCGCCGGCGCGTTGGCGCGTTCAGGGACGCCCGTCGGGCCGGCGCAGCGAAGCGGAGAGGGCGGCCCCGCGCCCGCCCGCCACGGCGCTCGCCCGCGTCTCAGCCCGCGACCGCCGCCCGCAGCAGCGGCGCGAGCTCCCCGCGCGCATGCATCTCGCGCACGATGTCGCACCCGCCGATGAACTTCCCGCCCACGTATACCTGGGGGATCGTCGGCCAGTTGGAGAAGCGTTTGATCGCCTCGCGCTTCTCCGGCTCGGCGAGCACGTCGATCGCCTTGAAGGGCACGCCGACCTCCCTCAGCACCTGCACCGTGGCGGCCGAGAAGCCGCACATCGGGAAGCTCGGCGTCCCCTTCATGTAGACGACGACCTTGTTGTCCTTCAACTCGCGCGCAATCTCGTCCAGCACGTCGGTCATCCTCGCTCTCTCTTACGCCACCGCCGTGCGCAGCGACAGCGCGTGAATCTCCGGCATCAGGGTGCCGAGGACCCCGTAGATCATCTGGTGCTGCTCGATGAGCGTCTTGCCGCCGAAGGCCGCCGCCCGCACGCGCACCTCGAAGTGGTCGCCGGCGCCGGTCGTATCGGCGACCTCGACTTCCGCGCCGGGCAGCGCCGCCTCGATGCGGCGGCGGATCTCGTCGGGGCTCACGCAAGGGCGGGCCCCGTTGTGCGCGCGCAGGGAGGGGGAGGCCCCCGGCGCTCCCTATCCTCGGCCCGTGCGCGCCTCGGAGCCGTGGCGTCCCCCCGCCGGCCGTGTGCGCGCGCATGGGCCTGCGGGGGTCGCGGCGGCGGCCTCCCCCTCCCTGCGCGGGCCGGTGCGTCCGACCCCGGTTAACGGCCCGCGCCGGCGGCGTGGGTGTCGGCTGCGCCGAGGTCCTTCAAGTTCAGGAAGGGCACGGCGCCGCCGCCGGTGAACTGGGGCAGGGAGCCGTTCCAGCGGTCGATCGCCTTGTTCTGGATGAGGAGCGATGTGAGCGACTCCTGGAGGAGCCGGTTCGCCTCCG
>WNFP01003574.1_pt1 | contig 12510 bp, 12 predicted proteins | sample 5400201 | NCBI WGS metagenome assembly WNFP01 (sample SAMN13153355, study PRJNA577476) | soil metagenome | isolation source: 115 cm saprolite under Madrone tree | place: USA:California | collected 2016-06-14
CGGAAGCTCGTTTCCGCCAAGATCCTCGCGATCCCGCCCCGCGGCTGTTACAACTTGCATGGGTCCTTGCTGCCGCGCTTTCGCGGGCGCAGTCCTACGAACTGGGCGATCCTTCTGGGCGAAAAAAAAACCGGCGTGACGCTTCATGAAATGGTCGTCAAAGCCGACGCGGGAGTCATTATCGGCCGGCAAGAAGTCGACATCGAGGAGGATGACGACGCGCGAACAGTGTTAATGAAACAAGCAGAAGCGACTCGGGCTCTACTATCTGAAGTATATCCTCTCCTAGTGGAGGGCCGCGCAACGAGAACGGTCCAGGATGACAGCCTTGCCACTAAGTTCGGCGGTCGTCGTCCAGAAGACGGGATCATCAACTGGAACCAAAGCGCCGAATCGGTTCATAATCTGGTGCGTGCCGTCGCCTATCCCTGGCCTGGCGCGTTTACAACTCTCCGCGGTCAAAAGTGCATGATCTGGCGCGCCCGCCTTCACCGTGGCCTCTTGCAGGCTTCGGTCTGCCGGCCGGGAGCAGTGGTGGGTGTCACCTCTCAGGGAGTACTGGTGGCTTGCGGCGCCGGGTGCCTTGAGGTTCTGCAGGCGCAGGTCCCGCCCGGATCGTGGCTCGAGGGCGAAGAACTAAAAAAATTGTTGGCTCCTATACCGGGGCAGGGGTTCAGTGTGGAGGAAAATCGAGGGTGAAGGTCCTAATTACCGGCGGAACAGGTTTTCTGGGTTCCCATTTGGCGGAAGCGTTTCTCATGCGCGGCGACGAGGTAATCGCGATGGACACGGCCGGTACGGCCAAGATCGAACATCTTATGGGAAACCCTCGCCTTGAGTATCATAACGCCTCCTTTTTGAATCCTAACGTGATCGACCGGCTCATGCGTGGTGTCGAACTGGTTTACCATTTGGGAGCCGTCGTCGGCGTCGAACATTATGTGACAGATCCGTTTAAGGTACTTAACGTAAACGTCAACGGCACTCAAAACGTGCTGGCGGCGGCAATGGACCATGGGACCCGTGTGGTTTTCAGTTCCACCTCGGAGGTCTATGGGCGCAATCCGAAGATTCCTTACAAAGAGTACGATGACCGCGTATTGGGATCGACGAGTGTCGACCGGTGGTGTTACTCTACCTCAAAGGCCGTCGGCGAGCACTTTTGCTTCGCCTATCATAAGAAGGGCCTGCCCGTCACCATCCTTCGCTATTTTAATATTTACGGCCCGCGCTTGGACGCCATCGATCTGGGACGAGTTGTGACCATTTTCATGGGCCAGGTGCTGCGCGGCGAGGATGTTACGGTGGTGGGAGACGGTTCCCAGACCCGCTGTTTCACCTACGTCAGCGACGCTATTCGAGCCACGGTTCAAGCGGGTTTAAAAGGCGAGGCCATCGGCGGTATTTTTAATATCGGTACCGACGAAGAGATCAGCATCCTTGACTTTGCCAAAGCCATGATCGAGGTGGCGCGCTCGCCATCGCGCATCCGCTTTGTCACGCAGCAGTCTGTTTACGGCAACAGCTATGAAGATGTGCAGCGTCGCGTTGCCGACAATACGCGCATGAGGAAAATTCTCGGCGTGGTTCCTGAAATCGAGACTCGAGAAGGATTAAGACTTACCGTCGACTGGTTTCGCAAGGCCTACCCCGAGATTCGCTAGCCTACGGTGTCCCTCGAAATCGCACTAAAGGCTGATGTTTGCAACCGTCGGGCCCTTGAGAAAGGTGTTCCCGGTCTGCTGCGAGTTCTGGCGGAATTCGGTATCCGAGCATCATTTTTTATCGCTTTTGGCCCCGACAATTCGGGAAAGGCGATCCGGCGCATCTTCCGGCGCGGTTTTCTACAAAAAATTATTCGCACGCGGGCTCCGAGCACCTATGGGTTCAAGACCCTGCTCTACGGGACTTTGTTGCCCGCACCCTTGGTGGGGGAGGCGTTACCTGAACGCTTGGCTCAGATCACAGCGGCTGGGCATGAAGTGGGACTGCACGGTTGGGACCACGTCGGTTGGCATGATGGGCTTGCCAATATGACCCTTGACGAAGTGCGGGAGTCGTTGAGACGAGCCTGTGAGCTCTTTGCGCAAAGCCTGGGAAGTCGGCCGCTCTTTTCCGGCGCTCCGGGTTGGCAAGTGACGCCGACGAGCCTTCGAGTTCAGGACGAATACGAATTCGCCTTTGCCAGCGATTGCCGTGGACAGAGACCTTTCTACCCCCGTGTTACGGGTACGGTTCTGAAAACACTGCAGATCCCGACGACACTTCCCACCTCGGATGAGCTCTTGGGGGTGGACGGGATGAAGGAGCAAGCGCTCGCAGACTTTTATTTAAGCAGGCTAGGCAAGGATGCTGCCAACGTCTTGGGACTGCATGCAGAAATCGAAGGGCTTCGGTACGCGGATTGGTTGCGGACGTTTTTGGCCGCTTCGCTAAAGTTGGGTGCGCAGTTTCCGTTGCTCTCAGAAATAGCGCAGCGTGAGTGTGCGGACGCCATTGTCGATGAGGTGGTTCAAGGTGAAATACCTGGGCGTGCGGGATTTGTTGCTCGTCAGAAAGGCAGTTCGTAACATAGCGAGCCGCATTCAGGGTGAGTGCCGGAAGGGCAGTCGATTAGTTTGAAATTCGCTGCCGGGTTTTATATTCACCGACTGGTAATGATCACGACGCCGGCCACCATGAGGATAGCACCGAAAACGATGCGGGGAGTGATAGTTTCCATGCGTCTCAGGAACAACGCGCTGAAAAGAACAGTGAAGAACGGCGTGGTGTTAAGAAGCGGGATGATCACCGAAACGTCCGCTCGGCTAAGAGCAATGAAATTTGAAATCTGGGCCGATATGGCCACCAGCGCCGCGATGAAAAAGAAACGAAAACTTTCGGGTCCCATGCGAAGCTGGCCGGTGCGTCGTGTGGCAAGGAGGAAAATGATGAGAAGCGTCAGGGTTACGGATGTGACCGTGACTGTAGCTACGAATGGATCGGGAAGAATATTGAGCCCCTGTTTGCGCAAGCTCTGGGAAATGGCAGAAACGAGGGCCGCACCCAAAGGAAACAAGATATCCAGGAGTCGCCAGTTGGTTTGTCCGCTTTGCCCCAAAGAGATCGCCCAAACGCTTGCGACGATCAGGACGGTTCCGGCGTAGACAGGAAGAGTCGGTTGTTCGTGAAGAACCGTCACGGCGATAGCGGTGGCAAACAGCGGCTCGGCGCCCCGCAGCGGGCCAGCCCGTGAAACTCCCATCCGGGTCAAAGCCTCGTAGTACAATGCCCGCGCGAACAGCGGCTGGAGGCAGCCGCTCACCAAAAAATACGGCAGCGCCGGCGAGCGAAGAAAATCGAACGGCGTCGTAAGCAGAAGGTAAGTCCAAATACAAGTGACGGAGACGGTGTAACTGACCAGCATGGCGGCGAAGATATTGGACTTCCGCAGACCTAGGCGGACCAGGACGGAATCTCCCGACCAGCCCATGGCGGAAAAGATCGCGACGACTTCAGCGAACATCTTGTTTTTGTGTCATAGGAATGGAAGCCGACAAATAAGCGTAGGCTTGGATCATTTGCAAGCTAGGTGAAGCAAGACAGGAAAGAGTCCACGCTTGCTAAAACCAGAACAGCTGGACTACTATTCGGTGAAACTCGGATTAAACAGGAGGGCCTATGGAAAACGGTAAAGAAATTCCCGCCAAACTCGTCCAATTGCGGACCCAACTCGTGAGCCAGGGACACACCTGGCACCTGCTGGCGGAAACCGATCTGATGACGCTACGGATCCATTGCTATTCTCCCGGTATCGGAGAGAATGCGCTTCACTCTCACACCAAAGAAGACCACATCTTTCTGGTACTGGAAGGAACTGCGCAGTTCAATACAGGCAGAGAGGGCAAAACGGTCCTGAAAGCCAGCAAGCACCAAGCAGTTGTTCTGCCTGCTGGCTGCTACTATCAGTTCTGCAACTCTGGCGACACTTCTCTTGTAATGGCTCGTATTGGTGCCGGTCCGGACAAGTCGGACATGCGCTTGAATCCCGATGGCACGGCCATTCCCGGAAGAACTCAGGAACAAGGAGCCGCAAAGCCGGTGCTGATCGAGGGGGCGTTTTTTGAGTAACGTTGGGTTTGCGAACGAAGACTCGACTGCAGTGAGAGGAAGTTTCTTAGATGCGGCACCTAGATAAGCCGGTGCCGCTGTGAAATGCTTATGCGCTGTCCCTCATGTGTGCCATCGTGTACTGAAGCTTTCTCAGCTCCTTCATGAACCAGTCTTGTCTGCGCTGATGACGCGTGAGGTGAGGCTGTAGGAGTGAGCGGGGATACATTTTTGCTCCACATTTTTCGCACTTCACCGCCTGCAAGGTTTTGTCTTCAATTAGGATCGTCTTGGAATTGTCTTGCGAACTGGTTTGCATGCTTGCTCCCTCCTATCCCTAACTCAGGATAGGAGGGAGCAAGCAATATGCCACGGTTTGATAGAAAACGACCCTGAGGGAAAACTTAGGATTTTGTTCCTGTTGTTCTGAAGCGCCCACCCATTTAGAGGTTTCCTCAGAAGTTCGGCGTGTCAGCGCTGTGCCACGGCTGACAATAGGGTCGTTGCCATGTCACTGTGCGACACCGCCAGCCCTATCAGTCGAAATCAGCAGAGGCGGCTAGAATGGAAATAGGGGACATAGACGAAAGCGTTCCCTTTGGCACTTATGGTGGTCCGAGACTGGAACTGGTTTAGTGATCGGCTGCGAGCCGTTCACAGGTATTGCTTCAAGCCGAAGAACTTGGCGGCGGTGCCGCCAAGCAGATTGTCAATATCTTGTTCCGTGAGTCCCTCTCTGGTTTGAAGCATCTTCACCGTGTTGGGAAAAGTTCCATCGGGATGGGGATAATCGCTGCCGACCATGAGCTTGCTGGTGCCGATGCGTTTCACCACGTCGGGTAACGTCGAATCGTCCGGGCCGAGCGAGAAGTAGAAATTGCTGAAGCATTCCTTGGGCCGGCGCCGGGCCTTCTCTCGCGCGGCGGCGCGGGCGTCGTAGGTGGTTTCGAGCCGATCCATTAGCCAAGGAATAAAACCCACCCCCACTTCGAAGAAGCCCCAACGAAGGTTCGGAAAGCGATCCACCACGCCGCTAAAGATCAGCGCCGAGATGGCCGTGAAGACTTCGAACGGAAACCCGAGACAGACATCCAAGTTGAATCTTGCGTAGCGTTCCACTCCGATCAGCGGCCCGCTATCCACGCCGTGGACTAGAAGGGGCACCCCCAGTCCTTCTACGCATTCATAAAACGGCCACAGAAATTCGCTGTCCAAATCTTGGCGATTGATATTCTGATAGATGATAACGGCGTGAAGGCCGAGTTCCTTGATCGCGTATTCGGTCTCGGCAATCGCCAGCTTTATGTCTTGAAGTGGAGCGGTGGCAATGCCGATGAACTTGTTGGGATAGCGCCGTAGAACTCTTGAAATGGATTTGTTGAAAGATCGGCTGACGCTGGCGCCCATCGCGGCGTCGACGTCGTAATAGAAGGGCGCGTTGTTGGGAATCAGCACCTGCATGTCAAATCCATCTTGGGCCATGGCGTCGACTCTTGGCGCCGGATCCAAATCAGACGCAGAATGTCCCTTTTCTCGCAGCGGCTTGATATGTTGCGGCACAAACGGATCCCGGGCTTTGTGGATCACTTTATATCGCCCGGACGGCAGTAATTCGAAATGCGGGCCGATCTCGGCATATTTTGGGTCGAGATCATCGAATGCGTCCAATGGCGTGAAATGGCTATCAGAATCGATGCGAATCATTTTTGTCCTCCAACTGGTTCCATCGTAATCCCAAAGGTGCCGACACAGTGATGTTAAGATTTATCCAATGCTTGGCGCGCCGCGCGGATAATCAAATCTTTGCCGGGGACGAAATACTTTTCAAGCGCGGGGCTTGCGGGAACCGGAGCGAACGGTGCGGCAACGCGTGTTATAGGACTATCGAGGTAATAGAAAGCTTGCTGCTGAACCTGAGTTGCAATCTCAGCTCCGATGCCGCCCTGTTCGACGGCTTCGTGGATGATAATCAGGCGGCTCGTTTTCTTGACTGAAGTTACGATAGTTCCGACATCCAGCGGAGACAGTGTCCGGGGGTCGATGACTTCGACGGAGACGCCGTCGGAAGACAGCTCCTCAGCAGCTTCCAGGCTTGTCGCTAGCATCTTCGCCGTGGCGACAATCGTCAGACGATCACCCTCCCTTGCGACTGCAGCCTTGCCGATGGGTACGAGATGGTCGCCTTCAGGAACTTGACCGCGGGTCCAATAGAGACCCCGATGCTCGATAAATACGACCGGGTTATCGTCTCGGATGGCGGCTTTCAGCAGTCCCTTGGCGTCTGCGGAATTCGAAGGCATCACCACTTTCAAGCCTGGGACATGAGCGAGCCACGACTCCAGACTTTGAGAATGATGCGCGCCCATGTTGCCGCTGATGCCGCACTGAACACGAACCGTCAACGGAATTTTGAGCTGTCCGCCGGACATGTAATGCAGCTTGGCAGCATGGTTGACGAGTTGATCCATTGCCAGAGTGATGAAGTCGATGAACATGATTTCCACCACCGGCCGGAGCCCGGCGGTAGCCGCGCCGATGGCGAGTCCCATTACTGTCCCTTCGCTGATGGGTGTGTTGACGACGCGGTTCTTGCCGAAAGCCTCAGCAAGTCCGTTGGTGACACCAAATGGTCCGCCTAGCGCGACGTCCTCGCCAAAGAGATAGACCGACGAGTCGCGGCTCATCTCTTCGTGCAAGCCGGCACGGATTGCCTCCAAGTATGTTTGCTCGGGCATAACTATCAGTACCAGCAAATGTCATTCTGAGCCGAAGGCGAAGAATCTTTCCGAATGAGACCCTTCGCTACCGCTCAGGGTGACAGCGTAAACGGTTAGATTATTTTCAACGTTATCTACCACGTTTTGTTGCTCAATATGTCAATGATGCCGTTTACGCTGTCACTTGCCTCGCCACTTCTTCCGGCTCGGGCCAGGGAGAGGCAAGAGCAAAGCGGGCAGCCTGCTCAACGAGATCGCGCGCCTCACGCTCGATGGCTTCGATCTCTTGATCGGATACTGCTCTTTTGCGCTTTAACGCGCGAGTAAAGCGGGCGATGGGATCTTTTTCCTTCCATTCAGCGAGCTGCGAGAGCTCACGGTATTTCGCCGGATCGCCTTCGTAATGGCCTCTCAAGCGATGGGTCAGGCATTCGACGAACGCCGGCCCCTTACCTGAGCGCGCGTGCTGCACAGCTTTTATCATGGCTTCGCGTACCTGAAGGAGATCGTTGCCGTCCACGGTGCTGCTCGGAATCTTGTACGTTTGCGCGTGGCGCGCCAAGCGCTCGATGAGAGTGTGAGAAGAGAGCGGCGTGAACTCGGCATAGCCGTTGTTTTCGCAGACGAAGATCACCGGAAGCCTCCAAAGGCTCGCGATATTGAGTGATTCGTGAAATGCACCGGCTTGGCCCGCCCCGTCGCCGAAAAACACGACCGCTACTTGCTCTTTATCCGTTTCCTTGGCAGCGAAAGCTGCGCCCAGTGCGAGGGGGATGGTTCCACCGACAACGCCAGTCGCTGTGACGAAGCCCGCGTCCATTGCGACGATGTGCATGGAGCCTCCCTTGCCCGTACAATAGCCGGTGACGCGGCCCGCGATTTCCGCCATCAGCCGCTTGATGTCGGCGCCTTTCGCAATGGCGTGGCCGTGGGAGCGATGGCCGCCGAAGAGATAATCTTCCCGACGAAGGACACTGCAGGTTCCCACCGCCGTTCCCTCTTGGCCGATTCCCAGGTGGAGCAGGCCTGCAATCTCGCGCGCGGCGTAGAGCGAGGAGACCTTTTCTTCGAACGCGCGAATGAGCCACATCGTACGCAGGAGGGGGACAAGCTCTGTTAGGTTCTCTTTCTTAGTTGCCATGATGCATCGACGGAAAGGAGAAATGTCGCCCTACTAGCGGAGCACCGCGCGAATCGCCTCAATGATGCGATCTTCACGCGGGCCAATGTAATCTTCCAGGGGCGGGCTGAAGGGAACCGGCACGTCGAGTGTAGCAACACGCCGAAGAGGCGCTTTAAGCTTATCGAAGCCGGTCTCGGCGATGCGCGCGGCGATCTCCGCCGCAACACCGCAGCTCTGATGAGTTTCGTCGACAATCACGACGCGGCCGGTTTTTTCCACTGATGTCATCAGAGTCGGCATGTCGAAGGGTACCAGTGTCCGCGGGTCGACCACCTCTACGCTGATTTTCTCGCTTGCGAGTTTCTCGGCAACCTGCAAACAGCGCTGGACCATATACGAGGTAGCAATAACCGTCACATCGTTGCCATTTCGTTTTACATCGGCGATGCCGAACGGAATGGGTACGTCATTCTCTGGCACGTCGCCTTTGATCTCCAACAGGCGCACGTGATCGACGAAAATGGTTGGGTTGTCGCTGGCCACCGCGGTCTTGAGCAGTCCCTTTACATCTCTCGGCGAAGAAGGAAGCACGATTTCTAATCCGGGGTTGTTCCAGAGCATCGCCTGTGGGCTGGCAGAATGTTGCGCTGCGCCGCCGCCGCGAAGACCGTGGAAAAGATGGAACACCACCGGAACGCGGGTCTGGCCGCCTGACATGGAGAAAGCATTAGCGGCCTCATTAGCAACCTGGGGCCAGCCTTCGAAGATGAAGCTTCCGGTGCTGAGATCAACGATGGGCCTGAGGCCGGCCATTGCCGCGCCTGTAGCGAGGCCACAGAAACCGAGCTCTGAAATGGGCGGCGACATCACCCGATCGCCGAATTTCTTTACCAAGTTCTGGAAGACGTGACGATGCGGGCTCAAACTCAAGAAGCTGCCGTTGATGAGATGCACCGTCGGATCCGCCGCCATGATCTCGTGCAGCGCCTCGAACTTGGCTTCGTAGTAGGCAAGCTCTCTCATATCTCGCTCTCAGGCGAAGTATTCTTTTGCCGCTTCTTCCGGTTTCGGATACGGGCTCGCTACGGCAAAGTCGACAGCCTCAGCGATCTCTGCTTTCACTTTCTTTTCAATGCCGGCGATCTCTTCTTTGGTTGCTTGTTTGGCATCGACGAGCTCGCGCATGAAAATCAACAGGGGATCGCAGCTGCGGTACCAGTCACGAACTTTTTCTGTTACGCCGCTCACATCCCACGCGAGCGACGAATCTGTGGGCTGGGCGACGGAAGGCCAATTGGTTTCGCTGCCGGGCCAGCGCACGGTTTGGGCTTCGATAAATTGGGGTCCTTCGCCGCGGCGAATCTTTTCTACGGCTTGTGAAATCGTGGTATGAACCGTGCCGGAATCTAAGCCGTCAATCTGCTGCGCCGGAACTTTGTACGCTTTGGGAAGATCAGTCAACGGATAGGCGGCCATGCTTGAAGATTGCGTCGCGCCAGTGGCGCGCCCGGTGCCGTATTTACCGTTGTTCTCACAAAGAAAGAGCACGGGCAGCTTCCATAGAGACGCGAGATTGAGCGCTTCGGGTGCCGCGCCTTCTTCCAGTGCGCCGTCGCCAAAGAGGCAGACAGTGATACGGCCGTTCTTCAAGGCCTTCGCGGCGTATGCGGTGCCGGTTGCTAGGGGAATGATTCCGGCGACGACAGCGGACGTATGCAAGAAACCGAGCGCTGGAACCACTGTGTGAAATGAGCCGCCCTTGCCTTTGTTGTAACCGCCGCTGCGCCCCAATATTTCGGCGCATAGTTTTTTCGGGTCGGCGCCGCGGGCCAACAGATGGCCGTGGTTCCTATGCGTAGTGAACAGATAATCGTCGGCTCTCAGACAGGATAAGGCCGGAACGCCTGTGGCCTCCTGACCGATGTAAAGATGATAATGTCCTTCGAACACCCCCTTGTCATGAAGCGGAACAAGGCTCTCTTCAAAGTGGCGGATGATGAACATCCGGCGGCAAAAATCGAGCAACGTGTCGCGCGATACTTTGGGCAGCATGATCATGTGTGACTTATTCAAATCGCTAGAGTTTGTCAATGTCGAAAATTGATATTGTTTAGAGGTAATAGAAAATATACGATCTGCCAGGGGAGGATTTGAATATGGCTTGTCGCCGGTTGTTAATGCTTCTGCTGTTTCTGGTGGGCTTTTTCGTCGCAACGCCGCCGGTTTTTTCTCAGGCTAAGAGTCTCAAGAAAATCCACGTCGGTGTTCCCGCCGTCAGTATGGGCAACATCATCATCTTTTTCACCAAAGAGGCGAAGCTTTTCGAGAAATACGGCCTGGATGCCGATGTCGTCGTCGTGAACGGCTCCGGCATCGCATCTAAGGCGCTGATCGGGGGCAGCGTGGAGATTTCGCCAATTGCGACACCGACAGCGATGAGCGCCGTGCTTGCGGGTTCCGACATGGTGATCCTGGCCCATACGATGCCGGGGGTCGTTCAAACCCTGATGGTTCGACCGGAGATAAAGCGCGACGAGGATTTGAAAGGAAAGACGATTGGCGTGACAACCTTCGGTTCCCTAGCCGATTTTCTCGTGCGTCATCTTGCCAGGAAAAGGGGGCTAAATCCGGACAAGGACTTTGGGCTACTGCAAATCGGCAGCGACTCCGATCGTCTGATCGCCCTCAGGCAAGGTAAGATTCCGGCAGCGACCCTTGGACATCCGCAATTCATCATGGCGCAGCGGGCCGGGTTTTCCTTGTTGTGGGATTTTTTTAAGGACGTGGACTATCCCTGGAGTGAGATCGCAACGACCCGCACCCAGATCAAACAAGATCGTGACCTGGTAATGCGTTACATGCGCGCCCACCTGGAAGGGATCGCCCTTTTCAAAAAAGACCCTGAGTTCGCCAAGAAGGTAATCAAGAAAACGCTTCGTATAGATGACGACTCCCTAGCCCAAGAGTCCTGGGAACTGTTCGCCAAATATCGAATACCAGCTCCCTATCCGAATATGAAAGGAATGAAGACGAGTTACGAATACGTCGCTGTGACTCGCCCCGATGTTTACAAGCACAAGCCGGAAGAGTTTGTCGATGCGAGCTTTGTCGAGGAGCTGGACAAGAGCGGGTTCATAAAGAAGCTGTACGAAAAATAGACGTTGATTTCTGCCGGTGGGTTAAGGCTTGGTCGCTGCTGCGCTGTGATTCACTTTATTTCGGTTTCGCTGCTTCCATCACCAGTACTGCTGCACCTTGGACCTTACCCGAGCGGAGTTGATTTAACGCCACATTAGCCTCTTCCAAAGGAAAGGTTTGAACTTTAGTGCGCACGGGGACTTTAGGCGCGAGAGCTAGAAATTCCTCGCCGTCGCGACGAGTAAGATTCGCCACGGAACAGATAGAGCGTTCTTCCCACAAGATTTCGTAGGGAAAAGATGGGATATCGCTCATGTGGATGCCACCGCAGACTACAATGCCGCCTTTTGCCAGAGATCTAAGAGCTTGCGGAACCAGCTCGCCGACCGGGGCAAAGAGGATCGCAGCATCCAGCTGAAACGGAGGCAATTCGTTGGAGCCACCAGCCCAAACAGCGCCAAGAGCAAGCGCAAATTTCTTGGCTTCTTCATCTCCGGGCCGGGTAAACCCGTAGATATCCCGCTTCTGATAACGTGCGACCTGCGCAACGATGTGCGCAGCCGCGCCGAAGCCGTAAATCCCTAGCCGTTTGCCGTTGCCTGCTTTGACGAGACTTCGATATCCGATTAAGCCGGCGCATAAAAGCGGCGCCGCCTCGGCATCACCGTAGGAATCCGGTATGGCAAAACAGAAACGCTGATCGGCTACTGTGTATTCCGCGTAACCGCCATCTATTGTGTAGCCGGTGAACCGCGCCTGGTCGCAGAGATTTTCATGCCCTCCGACGCAATATGAGCAAATCCCACAAGTCCAACCGAGCCACGGAATACCGACACGGTCACCGATCTTAAAGCGGTCGACTCCCGTGCCTTTCTCTTCGACTATCCCGACAATCTCATGACCGGGGATGAGCGGAAGTTTCGGCTTACTGAGTTCACCATCGACGACGTGCAGATCAGTTCGGCACACCGCGCATGCACGAACACGAACGAGTACCTGCCCAACACCGGGCTTTGGGATTGGAACTTCCGCCATCCTTAGAGGCTGATGGGTCTTCTCGAAAAGCATCGCACGCATGATCTCAATATATTCCCATCGAGCTTACTTTTGAAGCTAGTAATCCCGCGATGAACGATTCGATCATCGTCCACGAGTATATAGAGTTCACGGGTAGTGGCGGGATGCGTATGGACGGAACGTACTAGTCGAGGATCCCGGGATTGGCCTCTAGGACGTGACCGGTTGATACCGCTACATAATCAGGGACACCGCGAAAGATCATCACGTGATCAAATCGCTAGTCTATATCGATATCTTTCAGTGGCTTTGTGATCGGTTCTTCTTTGGCCTTCTTGAGTAACTCTTGGAATTTCGCCTCCAGCACCTTCGACTTGTTCTTCTCTGCTTCGGCGATTTGGTGATACTTCTCGTCGCGGCGGGTGG